>Ga0187892_10009998_pt1 | contig 12212 bp, 12 predicted proteins | sample MA1701073metaG_FD_139345 | JGI IMG/M metagenome (GOLD analysis project Ga0187892, IMG submission 139345) | Bio-ooze microbial communities from a basaltic lava cave in the Kipuka Kanohina Cave System on the Island of Hawaii, USA - MA170107-3 metaG ...
GGGGGGCGGGGGCGGCGGCGGGGGGGTGTAGGCCGGCTGGGCGACCGGCGGGGGCCCCACCGGCGGGCCCGGGACGAAGACCGGGGGCCGGCCGGGGCCGTAGTCGTAGACGGTGCAGCCGGCGATCGCGACCGCGGCAACGGCCAGCGCTCCACTCACTTTAGCGAATTGCGATCTCTTCATCATCGGTTGCGCTCCTCTGCGATGGTCAGCTTAACCATCCGGATCTTGACTGCCCTGCCGCTCGCTAACGGGGGATCAGCACAGGCGGCGGAAGGGCCTGAGGCGGAGCCGGGACATAGACCGCCGGTGGAGTCGTCTGCGGGTCGGTCGGCCCGACATACCCATGAGGGGGCGACGGGGCGCGAGGCGCTGCTTGAACCGGATACGCCGGCGCCGGCGGCATCGCCTGTTCCACGGGGATCACATAGTAACAACCGGCCGATCCCGCGATGATCGAGAAAAGCAAACCCCAGAGAGCCATCCTCTGCATCGTGCTCACCTCCTTTTCAGGTTTCTCGCGACTCTTCATCGGTTGTAGGGGACCCACGCCCCGCTCCGATATCGTTCGATCCACTCCCGTGACGTGATGACCCGAGGGCCCCGGACCCTGTGGCGCGCCACATACTCGTCGTGGCTGATCCATTCCTTCTCGCCCTCCTGGCCCGCCGGCGCATCGCTGCTCTGCGCCGCCCTCTTGACCTGGGCAACAAGCTCTGGGTTCACCGGGATCTCTAGCTGCACTCTGACCGACCCATCCGGGGCGAGATCGCTCTGCACGATCTTCCCGCCTCGGAAGAAGACCGAATACGCCTCCCGCCCCGAGAGCGTCTCCGGGATCGCTTCTGACAGCAGGCGCGACGCGGTTCCGTAGGCATCGATGATCGCCGCCCGCTCGGCCATAAGGCGGGCTTGCGCCGGATGTTGCGCCGCCGTCGGCGGGCGCCCGCGACCGATGACGGTCAACGTGCCGGCGGCCTCGTCCAACCGGTAGAAGGGTTGCGACCAGGAGGGTGAAAAGGTGCCGGCAAGGATCAGTCCAATGGTGACGCATCCGAGGATCCGGGCAGCCCTGTCATGCAGCCTCATGAAGTTCTCCCGCTTGCCATTCGACGCCGCTCACCCTCTCACCCTTGCCTCCTCCCCCAGGGGGGCGAGGGGAACGAGACAAGGATGAGGGGCTCGCAGCCGGATCAGTTATCGATAGTCCCAGCCCCAGCCGAGTCCATAGTAGGGGCCATTGACGTACGTGGGGGCAACGTAGACCGGCTGGTAGGCCGGATAGGTCTGGTAGATTGTGGGCTGGACGACAACCGATTGTGCATACGGATAGGGATAGGAATAGACGGGGTGAGAATATGCGCTCACCACCGCCGCTCCCACCAGCGCTCCGGTCAACGCTCCGATAGCAAAGGCTGTCCCTCTGTGATGCCTGGCCTCCGCCTGAGGAGCCAGCACCAGGCCCAACAACGCCACCCCGAGCATCAGTGCCACCAGCTTTTTCATCGCGTCGCCCTCCTCCTGTGAGTTCGTGTCCCTTCCGCCACCGTTCTATCGGTATTGGTCGCGGGGCGAAGCCATTCCTTCCACAAAACGGCACGGGGCCTGCCCGGCTCGACGAGGGGCATCGCTCGCCAGTGTTCCGTAACTCCTTGATTTTGTATCGAATCGCTGCCGATGGGAGAAGCAGAATGCTCGCTAGGGAGTCGCTGGCGGAGGGAACGCGAGGACGAGGCGAGAAATCAAGAGGGATCTCAGGAGATGTCGGTCACCAAGTTTCGCAAGCCCATAGTTGAAGCCGGGTACGAGGGAGCGGACCGTCCGAATAGCTTTCTGGAGCTCGGCGATGTACGAAGCCGAAATGAGATTCTGTTGTCTCCGTGGGACGTCTCTATACAGTTGCCCGAAGAGATACGGGGCAATGATTTGAAACCCGTAAAAATGATAGAAGATGAGGGGATCGGAGTCCACCATAACCGTCTGGCCGACTCTTGTAATCGTGTAGTTGCCAACATTCCACGGGGCAAGGCCTGCACCCCTATGCTGCACAACAACAACGTTTCGAAACCGCTGTGGCCAGTCCTCGAGGTACTTTTGATCTCCATATCGCCCATCGACAGGTTCGGCGGGGCACGTCTCCAGGCAACGCGCACGCCAGTCCTGCAAGCATCGGGACCCCTCTGCGTCATTCCTGAAGGCCACGAGACCGACGTTGTACACCCCATGGATCTTGGCGAAATGGGCGCGATCTGGCGTGAAGCGATGTTCGATGATCAGTATGGATTGGTCGCCGAACTCTTCGTACATGGGCCGGGGATCCGAATAAAAGAACAGATCGCCATCGAGGTAGGTGATTGCGTCCATGCTAGGGTGCCGTTTGAGAACATAGAGCAGGAGGGACGGGGTCAAGGTGAAATAATACTCGAGCCAGCTCCGATTCGATTTCGCTTCTAAGAGTGCGGCATCACCATCCTCGACCTCTCTGAGCGAAATCAAGCAGGTGCCGGGAAGCTCCACACGCGACAGGATCTCCCTGGTGGCATCGTCCAGGCACAGCACCCAGAGTCGGAAGGGGGCACTATGCCGCCTCAGCGAATTGTACAGGGCCAGGCCCTTGAAGAGATAGTTACGATCAAAGTAGGTGCAGAAGTGGTACATGGGCGTGCGTGAACCCTGTGTCGTTGATCCCCCCCTAGACCGCGACCTTCCTGCGGCCCAAGAGGGCGATGACACCAGCGACCTCGCGCACCTGCTCCGTCGACAGCTCCGGAAACATGGGGAGGCTCAAGATCTCCACTGCGATCTTCTCGCAGCGTTCAAGCGACGTTCCTAACCGCAAGCGGTCCCTGTAGGCGGATTGAAGATGAATCGGGACCGGATAGTGAACATGTGTCCCGATTCCTCGCTCCTCAAGAAACACCCTCAGTTCATCCCGTCGAGGACACCGAAGGACATACTGATGGTAGGCATGCTCGGTGCCTTCCCGTTCGGCCGGGAGGATCACGTCTTCCCGGGGAAGAAGCTGATGATAGAGACGCGCCAGCTCACGGCGTCGCGTGTTTTCCAGATCCAGGTAGCGGAGCTTGACCCGCAGGACAGCCGCTTGTAGTTCGTCCAAACGCGAATTCATGCCCGCGATTTCGCTCACATATCGCTCGCGCCAGCCGTACTCCCTCAGCAGTCTCACCCGCGCGGCAAGATCAGGGTCGTCCGTGACGACCATGCCCGCGTCTCCCAGGGCGCTGAGATTCTTCGTGGGGTAAAAACTGAAGGCAGCGATGTCTCCCCAGGCGCCAAGTTTGCGGCCGTGATAACTCGCGCCGTGGGCTTGCGCGCAGTCCTCGACCACTCGCAGGCCATAGCGACGAGCAAGGAACAGGATGGCCTGGACGTCCGCAGCCTGGCCATACAGGTGCACGGGAATGATCGCTTTGGTGCGCGAGGTCACCACCGACGGAATCTGATCAGGGTCGATGGTGAACGTACCCAAGTCGATGTCCACCAGCACGGGACGAGCACCGCACAACTCAATCGCCGCGACAGTGGCCACAGCCGTATGGGACACCGTGATCACCTCGTCCCCGGACCCGATGCCACATGCCCTTAAGGCGAGACACAGCGCGTCAGTTCCAGTGCCAACGCCGATCGCGTGCTGGACACCGAGGTACTCAGCAAACTCCCGCTCGAATGCGGCTGTTTCAGGCCCCAAGACATACTGACCCCGCTGCAGGACGTGACAGATCGCCTCGTCGATCTCGATCTTGTGGGCCACGTAACCCGCTAAAGGATTACTGACCGGAATGGCGACGTGCACCGTTATGCCTCCTCCTCCCAATATCGCTGCCCGTGTGTTCGATAGTAGTCGAGCGCTTCGGCGAGGCCTTGCCGAAGCGGGATCTTTGGCGCCCACCCGAGCGTGGTGCGAATCCGTCGGTAGTCCGCATAGTAGCTCCCGATATCGATCGCCTTATGTTCCGCGGGAAAGGGGACCAGTCGGTGCTCCCCGCTCCCGTGAGTTTCGATCAAGAGCGCGGCCAGATCGCGCAAGCTGATCGGATCGTCAGCTCCAAGATTGAAGATCTGCCTTCTGGCCTCGTCGCTTGTTGCGGCCAGCAGGAGCGCCTCGACGACATCCTCCACATAATTGAGGTCCCTCATCTGCCGGCCATCGCCGAACACGTCGATCGCTTTGCCTTCCACGACCCGGCGAATCCAGAGCCCGAGAAAGGTCTGCCGCGCATCTTTGACCCGCATGCGCGGGCCATAGGTATTCGTCAGACGAAGCACACAGCTTCGGACGCCGTAGACCCTTCTGTACACGAGGTGATACCACTCACCCGCCATCTTGTTGACGCCGTTGACGTCCACCGGATGAAGCGGATGCCGTTCATCCACCGGCAGGTACTCGGGGCAGCCATACACCTGTCGCGTGCTGGCAAAAACCACCTTGATGTCCGGGTTGCGCTTGCGGCAGGCCTCCAGGATGGAGAGCTGCGCCCGGCAGTTCATCTCCAAGTCAGTATACGGATCGCGCATTGAATCCAGATGGCTGGTTTGGCCGACCAGGTTGAAGAGGTAGTCCCGCCCCTGGACCAAGTCGTATAGGAGCTGCTCATCACGCACATCGACCGTGCTGACGCGTACCTTGTTCTCAATGCCGTCGATGTTGAACAGGTTTCCACCTTGATCAGGAGCAAGGGTATCCACCAACAGCACCTCAGCTCCCCGCTCCACCAGCCGCCGGGCTAGGTTGGAGCCGATAAACCCCAGACCACCGATAATCACAACCCTTCGGTCTCTGAATGATCCACTCATCCGCTCATGCCGCGCCCGCTCGGACGGAACAGGAACCCCCGAAGTTCGCCTTGTTCAGGCGCCCTGGCCACATGCAGACGCTCCCCAAATAGGAATTCCCTCACCAGCTCCATGTTCACCGCGCTCATATGATTCAGAAACTCCGCACGATTGAGATGCCAGCTCTGATACTCGGTGAGATACCCGTGACGATACGGCCTTTGAACCACCACGAACGACGCCTCGTGATGGAGGATAGGGAGGTGTGCCACGTAGAGGTAGGAGCGGCTTACCGAGGCCAATCGCGACACAACGGTCCGCCAGTCCCGGCTGTACTGAAGGGAATCACTCGCCATGACGAGATCATACGTGTTCTTAAAACATCCCTCTTCATCCTCGTAGAAACTCGCTTCGGGGAAAAGCTCCCGCCCGTATTGACACAGCAGCGGGAGCTCCTTGCAGTGGTAGTCGATCTCTACCTGCGGTACGAGCACCTTGCCAAGAACGTAATGCTGTCCCACACCGCCACCCCAGTCGAGCAGGGACACACGATCGCGTTGGCGAGCAGCCAACGCCAGCACGTACGCATACGCCATAATGATATTGTGCCACGTGTAGTCCTGCTCGGATCTGGCGGTCGCTTCACGGACATTCCAGATCGGGTGGGCGACTGTCAGCGGTCCTGGGCCGCGGACGGCTCGCAAGAACAAGGGCCATCTGGCCTTTTGAGCGCTCACGACACTCTCAACGTTCCAGCCTCTGATGCGACTGTTACCCGAGTCCCACCCGCCAGGAAGGTAGTCGAATTCGCGCGACAGGCGGTTCGAGATATACCGTCCCATGTCACGCACTATCGGCGGCAGGAAGCGCGCAGCAAACCGCTTAGCGCTCATTGATCGATTCACCAACTCGAGCGAGAGGTCTCGAATCTGCTCACCGTCGAAGCGCCTCCCGCATAAAACCAGCCGCCCATGCACCAGCCTGCAGAACAATCAGAGGGGACAGCTTCACGAAGCGCAGGGTTTCGCCCCGATCGATCTTGCTGAGCCGGACTCCAATTCTCATGAGTCGAAGCAAGGGCAACACAAGGCCCAGGACCGGAAAATCCACAAAGAGCCTGCCCGGAAGGTCAACTCGCTTTCGCGCCCAGCACGAGCTCTGCCCGAGCACGTGCTGGTGCCGTAACGACAACATCAGGCGAGTCCGGTTTAGATGAACGACCCGGATCTCGGGATCGAACAGCAGTTTCTTTCCACGTCGTGCCAGCATCCAGTTGAGGATCAGATCCTCGGCCTGGAGATACGCCCCCTTCGGCCCCCCTTCGAACTGTGCGGCGGCCAGCGCGCTCCTGCGGTAAGAGATATTACAGGTCGGCAGATTAGTCACCAAACGCTCGGGGTTCTGCGGAAGGAACTCGTTAAAGGCGAACAGGTGCTCCGCTGACCCGATGAGACTGCCTGGGGTGCCGTTGCAGATCGAACCGCCGACAGCGGCGTAGTCCCCGTCGCGGTGTCGCTCGAGCATCCGGCTCAGCCAGTCTCGGGGGACAATGCAATCGGCGTCCGTGAACGCCACGAAGGGCGCTGTGACCTTGGCCTCCCCCACGTTGCGGGCTTCCCCGGCGGACGTGCGCCCCTCCATATGAAGCAGGCAAATCCTGGGGAACTCCTCTCGGATCAGCTCGGCGGTGCCGTCGTTGGAACTATCCACCACGACCACTTCAAATCCTGCCTCGAGATCCTGGTCGAGGACCGATCGAAGGCACAGCCGGATGGTCTCCCGCGCATTATAGGAGGCTATGACGACAGAGATCGGAGGATCGGCGGACATGCCGTTTGCTTGCCTTGTCTGGCGACCAGACACGAAGGTGGATGAGAGCCTCGTGGGCCCCTTCTATCACACCCGTCTGTCGAGGTCAACGCGGATGGAAGAACCCTGGGGTGTTCTGAGGGGAATCGATTGCTGACAGTCCAGCGTGAGGTGACGACGCGAGATGAGGGACCGTGCGAGAGGGGTGTTGAACCCTGACCGAGGATCGAGTTAGGCCGGACAGAAAGGGAAGGAGACTTACTGCGGGGCCACGGAGCCCGCCGGCAGATCGAGCTCGGCGCCACGCTGAGCGGGAAGAAGGCTCCTCGCCGCGCCCAACAACTTGTCCACGTCGGCGCCCTGCGCCGCCTGAAGCGTTCGCCAGGCAAGCCCCAGAGGTTGGTCCTTATGCAAATCAACGGTCTCGCGGCGGCCGATCACGACGGATGGGTCGTCCTCCTGATCCGCGATCTTCTGTTGTTGCCGATCGCGAAGAGTCCGCGATCGCTCCCGCTTCCGCCCCTTCGTCGCCTCTTGTGGAGCCTGTTTGACCGATGATCGCTCGTCCTCTTGATCACGGATGAGCAGGTCGGGGTTGATCCCCGCCCCATCGATGGTCCGTCCTCGAGGGGTGAGATACCTGGCTGTCGTCAAACGGAGTGCTGACCCATCGCTCAACGGGATAATCGTCTGGACCGACCCTTTCCCGTAGGTCTTGCTTCCGATGACGAGCGCCCGCTTGAGGTCCTGGAGGGCCCCCGCGACGATCTCCGAGGCGCTCGCCGAAGTCCCATTGACCAAAACGATCACCGGGACCTTCTGGAGCGGACCCGAACGCTTGGTCTTGTAGAGCGCTGCTTCACTCTTGTGTCGCGACGTTGTCGAAACCACCGGCTGGCCGAGCTCCAGAAACAGCTCTGCCGCTCTCACCGACTCGTTGAACAGGCCGCCCCGATTCCCTCGCAGGTCCAGGATCAGGCCCCGCACGCCCTTTTCCGTCAGGCCCTGCGCTGTCTGCTGAAGGTCGCGTCCCGACTGTTCGGAGAAGGAGAGGATCCGGATATATCCTATCGCGTGGTCCAACTCAACCGCCTTGATCGGCTTCAGGGCGATGACCTCTCTGGTCAGGGTCACGGTGAAGGGCCCCGGGGATTCCGGCCGGAGGATGGTCACTGCGACGGAAGTTCCGGGGGGGCCTCGAAGGCGATGGACGGCGTCTGTGAACGTCATCTCGCGCGTGGGCGCTCGGTCGATGTTCGTGATTCTATCGCCGGGCTGCAACCCGGCACGTTCGGCCGGAGTCCCGGCGATCGGCATCACAACCGTGAGCTGGCGATCCTTGACGGCGATCTGAATCCCCACCCCACCGAAGGTCCCCTGGGTCTCCAACTGCGTCTCTCTATACGCCTCGGGAGGCATGAACGAGCTGTGCGAGTCGAGTTGTGCCAAGATCCCATCGATTGCCCCGTAGGTCAGCTCCTTGACCGGTGCGGCCGGCGACGCCTTTCGGATGAACTCGAAGGCGGCGAGCAGGGCCTCGCGATTCGTCTTGTGGTCCCTCGCCAGCGGAATAAGGGCGGAGGTCTCCCCAACCTGGAGCCTGACCGCGTCCCCTTCACGTTTCGCTATGAACTGCTCACCACCGGCGGCCGTGCTCATCCCCTCTATGGCGCCGGCGGCGAGTCGGACCGGATCCAACGCAAGCAGATAGTTGTCCGCCACCTGGCGCATGACCTCGTGAAGAACATGAAGGTCACGGCCCCTCTCCTCGCCCGTGTGATCCTGCTGCCCGGACTCAACCTGGAAGCCCACCAGGCGCGCGGCGTCCGCGAGGGGAGGAATCGTCCCCGCGCCGGTGACCAGCAGCACCAGGAGAGAAAGGAGCGTGAGGATCTGCATCCGGCGCAAGATCCGCATGATGTCCGCTCCCGGCCTACCGCAACTCATCCCGCAACTCCTTCGCCAGCCGCCCCGCGACAACGTCGAGCGTCCCCTCGTCCGAGGCGTGACCCTCGCGCCTCGCGACGATCCCTCCTGTCTCGACGTCAGCCGCACGCAGCACCACGAGATATCCTGGGCGCGCTTCACGGACAGCCACGTCCAGGATGTAGCGAACCCCAAAGAGGCGGCCTAGGCGCTTGTTCGCAGCCAGATCATCGACGGACGCCCCGATCGGGAACTCTCGGTCCGGCGGCTCAAGCGTCCCGAGTTGCTCGCGAAGACCGGCGGCCACGGCGGACCGCACCCCCGGCCGCTGCGGAGTCGGCAGGATCAGAACCTTGAGCGGCTCCCCCTGCTTGGCTGGAACCAGCGGTGGCAGGCCGCGCGGAGTCGCAGCGGGCGCCGCGACCGAGGGGACCACCGGTGCGTCTTTGGGCTCGACCTTCGCAACGATCGTCGGCGTTCCCGAGGGAGACCGGAGTGGTCTTTGGTCAGGCGGCGCGGATTCGGGAAGCCGTGGAGTCCCAACCGGTGTAGGCGGAGTCTCTCTCACGCCGCCCGCCTCCCGGTCGGAGGCGCGCTGCGCCACGATAGTCGGGCCGCCTTGGAATCGAAAGACTCCCCAGACGCCGATGACCACCGCAAGGGTGACGAGCAACGCCGCCCGGGTCAGCAGGAGCGTGCTCAGCGATCGGAGGCGGGCCGCGAGCGCAGCCGGCCTCCCGCCGTCCGTTCCCTGGCGAACGCGGCTCAACAGTCGCGCTTCGACTTTCGCGAAAAGCTCTTCAGACGCGACGGGACCGGCGTCCCGCTGAAGCTCCCGCTCCATGAGGCGGACGAGATCGACCTCCCGCTGACAGTGCAGACACGCCTCAAGGTGCCGCGCGATCCAAGTGCTCTCGTCCCCGGAACCGCTGATCGCTTCCGTCTGATGGGACGTCAACTCATCGGGCCGGGGACAGCCGTATCGATCCTGCGCTCCACCCCCGCCCCTCACGTCCCGTCCCGCATCTCGTAGCGGGCCAACCAGCGCCACGAGGGCGGCGATCTCTTCGGAACAGGAGCGGCAACCCTCGAGATGCTCCTGAACCTCCCGGCGTCCTGCCTCATCGAGCTGGCCGTCGAGGTAGGAGAGCAATCGATCTGAGAACTCGGCGTGGATCAGTGGCACGGACTTCACCCTTTACGATGTAGTCGCGAGACGGAGCGATTTCTTCCCTGCGGCCCCTGAAAGCCGCTGGCAGACCTCGCGAAGTTCCCCGAGACAGCGCGATAGCCGCGAGGCGACGGTCCCCTCTTCGATGTCGAGGAGCGTGGCGATCTCCCGATACGAGAGCCCATCGATGAACCGAAAGCGAACGATCGATCGACAGGCCGAGCTGAGTCCGCCGAGCCCCTTCAGGACGATGTGGCGCTGCTCCCGCCGCAGCACTTCCTGGTCGGGTCGATCGGCCGCGTCGCTCAGGACTGGCTCGACCTCTTCGAGCGGAAGATGGCCGGTCTGCCCCCCGGCCCTCGCCGCCATCTGCTTTCGGAGGGCGGAGATACACCGGTTGTTCGCGATCTGGGAGATATACGTCTCCAGTGAGGACCGAAAATCGAAGCTCCGCAGGCTGCTTACGAGCGCGAGGAAGACTTCTTGCATCACCTCATCCGCCTCTTCGCGCTGAAATCCCCAGCGACGCCAGTGCGTGATCCTGTAGACCCTCTCTCGATAGGTCCGGTACAGCAGCGTCCAGGCGGCCTCATCGCCTCCATTGCAGCGGCCCACCAAGTCCCGCTCATCCAGGCGCCCTGGCCCACTCAACGGACCGCCCCGCCGGACGAGCCTTGAGGCGCCGGCATGTTCCCCTGTCTCGAGGGCGAGGAGCCCTGAAGCAGCGCCAGGCCGTAGTTGATCGGGATGGCGAAATTGAGATTCTGCCCCCCTTCGAGATAGGCGGCGGTGATCCCGATCGCCTCCCCTGCCATGTTGAAGAGCGGTCCGCCGCTGCTCCCGGTGGAGATCGGGACGCTCATCTGAAAGAGCTTGTACCCTTTACCGGTGTCGCGGATGGCGCTGATCAGCCCATCGGCCACCGTCTGCTCCAGGCCTCTCGGATTCCCGATCGCCACGACCCGCTCCCCGACCTGCACGGGGTCCGAGTCGCCCAGCCTGACGACCGGCAGGTTCCACCCCCTGACCTTGATCAGCGCGATGTCGCGTCTCGGGTCGCGCTCGAGCAGCGCGACCTCGTCGTAGACATCTTCGTTCCTGAGCCGTACCGTGATCGTCTTCGCGTCCTCCACTAGGTGGAAGTTGGTGAGGATCTCGCCGGTCTGGCGCACCACAAATCCGGTCCCCACCCGCCGCTCGCCACCCTTCGTGGTCACGCGGACGAAAACGACCGCGTCGGACTGTTCCTTGACGATCTCCGGGATCCCCTTCACCCCCCGAGGTTCGGGTGGCGGCGACGCAGCCGCAGGGGGAGCCAACACCGGAGGCGGGCCGCTGACGGCCGGCTTCGGCGGGGGAGCCGCATGCGTCCGAAGCGACGCGACGAACGATGGCTGAACGAGCAGCGCGATCGTCAGCTCCTCCATGAGATCCCTCGAACCGAGCCCTGGCCGTCTTTCGGACAAGGCGGCGGTGAACCGCTCCGTTCGCCCTGTCGTGAGCGTCACAAGCGTCACCTCGAGCGTGGCTTGGGTAAGTCCGGCGTCCGGGACGACCAGCCTCCCCGCGATCGCAAGCTCGGCGCCCAGACGTTGGCGGACCCTGAACAGACGGGCCGGCTTGTCCGCGTCGGCGGGCGTGAACTCCTCGCCGAGCAACGTCCGACTTTGCTGAGGAGGAATCACCCTGGGGAACAGCCGCTGCAGCTCACTGGCCAGATAGGAGGCGGAGGCGGCGAGCGCCTCTGCGCGCTCGGCGGCCAGCCCCGCCTCCAAATCTTTTCCTGTATCCTCCACAACGAAGGGAAATACCGCAATGGACACGTCCGACTCGATCCGGCGGTCCCGATCGGTCAGTTGAAAGTCGAGGGTCGCCACACGATCCCCGTCGAGGAAGACCTCGGCCCTCCACGCTCCGGCCAGCGCCTTCGCCTTCTCCCCTTTGGGCAGGGCGAACGTGAACCAGGTCGGCCAGACCGGCTCGGAGGCGTCAAAAGGTTGGGTGTTCGCCAGATAGAGGGCGCCGGATGGCCCATAGATCTGATATTGGACGGTGTAGTAACCGGCGGCCGGAAGCAGCCACTCGCTGTAGATCGTCGCACGCTTGTCGGACGGCGAGACAAACCGTTGCTTCACGGCGTAAAACGGCTGGCCACGGACCGGGGTCTCGGTGTAGATGCCGAATTCCTTCAGGCGAGCGCCGACCTCCCGGCCCAGCGGCGCGCCAGGAGCACCAAGAGCTGCCAGGACCGCAATCAACGTGATCGGCGCTTTCCAAGCGGTGCGCGTCACAGAGGCTCTTACCGCAAAAACGCCCGCGCCTTCTCCGGACGAACACCCATCCAAAGAAGGCGCGTCGCTTGCCAACTACGCTGTCCCGTGACCGCTGTCTACTGCCCCGGGAAGATGACCCAGAACTCCTTCCCGAGCGTGACCTCCATGTCGGTCTCCACCGAGCCGTCGTCCAGGAGGCGGGTATCGACCACCCGCGCGCCCCGGATGAAGGCGTCCAC
>Ga0187892_10009999_pt1 | contig 12212 bp, 10 predicted proteins | sample MA1701073metaG_FD_139345 | JGI IMG/M metagenome (GOLD analysis project Ga0187892, IMG submission 139345) | Bio-ooze microbial communities from a basaltic lava cave in the Kipuka Kanohina Cave System on the Island of Hawaii, USA - MA170107-3 metaG ...
ATTCCAGATTGTTGTGCGGCCGCACGTTGGACAGGGCGGGTTCTCAGCCGCATCGAGCGGATGTACTTCGTCAGTGCGTCCGGTCGGCGTGCTGACGAAGCGACTAAGCTGGCTGCATGCCGCAGCGCTGTCGATGCGGAGCATGCTCTCGTGCGTGTCGCGATGCGAAAGAATGTTGAGCGATCCGTGCCAAAGGATGCGCCCGTCGATAATGGCGATCTTCTCGTGCATGCGAGCGCGAAGGTCCACGACAGCGCCGATGGCACGCAGCGCTCGCACAAGCTCATGTACTTCGTCGGTACCACCGCCGCCCGGCTCCTCTGGAGGCCGGGTGAGGATCCGTACGCGGACGCCGCGGGCGAGCGCTGCACGTAAGGGGTCGACCCAGCGGCTTGTGCCGACGTCGGTCGCGAAGGGAGAGAACATTACGATCGACTCGCGTACCGCGGTGAGGTCCTTGAGGAACGCCGGATAGAAGGTGCCCTCGGTGAAAGCACCGGCAGCGCCCTCCGGAAGGTCGAACGTCGAAGGCAGCAGGCGATGCAAGCCATCCACCCAGTCACGCTGGGACAGGGGTAGAAGCGTGTCGAGGGCGAGGGCTTCGCCCTGGTTTTCAAAGTGATCTATCAGCCGCCGTACGTATCCCTCCCTGGGTGCCTTCGCTCGCAGGTACTCGAAATTGCCAACGAGTACGACGCGCTCCTTGGCTCGACTCGTGGCGACATTCAGAAGGCGTGCGCCGTCCTCCTCGAGCCGGGTGGCCCGTAGGAAGCGTCCGAGCCGTACACCCAGCGAGTCGGTTAAGTCGACGAGCATCGCCTTCTTCTCGTTGCCCTGGAAGCGGTGAACGGTTGCTGCGATGCCTACGGCCCGAGGGCCGAGACGATCGTCGAGAAGAGCCTGGATCAGGCGCGCTTGTGAAGCATAGGGCGAAATTGCACCAACTGCTTCATTGAGTTCGCGGGTAGGGGGTAGGGAGCCGGTCTCGGCCAGGTGAAGAACAATGTTCCTCACTAGCAAGGCGTGCAGGAGGTTATAGCGGGAGTAGCTACCTACCGGGAGCGCCGCCCATGGGTGGAAGGTCGCTGTATCAACGTACAGCAGCGGAGCAGATCCGAATGGAAAATGGTCAATGTCGTCGTTCACACTTGGGTGCGAGCGGAGCGGGTGATCGCGATAGAACAAATCGTTGATGACCGCGCAGATCGGTTCGCGCATCCGGTATTGAGTGCCGAGGGCGACGAGGCAAGGCAGTTGCTCACGTCGCTCCAGGCGCCGTGGGATACCTGCGACCTCGAACACGTCGCGTTTGAGCCATTCCTCGGCGAGGGGTTCGTTAGACGTAACGATTGGCGGAAGTTGACGGAAGTCCCCAGCTACCGTGACCGACTTCGTTGCAAGGCCGGCGGCGTAGTACGTAAGCGGCGGCATCAGCATGGACGCTTCGTCAATGACGACGGTGTCGAACTGTCGGCGCGCCCCCTTGTCCAAGTACGTGCGATAGACCGTGGTTGCGAGGATTCGGCAACGGGCGAGAACCTGTTGTTCGAGTTCGATCAGCTCGCGGTCGATCGCGTTGATACGTTCGCGGTTCTGTCCTAGGCGAACGTGAACGGCGGCAAGACGACGGTCCATCTCGCGCGCTGGAGGATGATGTCGAGTATCCGCGGCGAGACGTTCGACTTCGCTGCGAAGGGCGACAATCGCCGATTCAATCCTGGGTACCCCTGTGCTGAGTGCTCTTGCTGCTTCGGTGGCGGCCTGCGCGGCACGATCCGCGAGGCCGGCGTTACGCTCCAGCTTCTGCGCGTTGAGGCCGGAAAAAAAGCGACGCACGCTGCTCATCGTCCGGGCGCGCTCAAGATCGGCACGCAACTTGGCAGCTCTTAAACGATTCTGCTCTGACTCTTGCTGACGAGCGGCAACGTGGGATCCTACCTCCTGCCGTGCCTTTTCCTGCGCGGCAAGCGCCTGACGCGAGTGCGACAGTTGTTCGAGATCCTTCAGGGCTGCAAGCAAAGTGCGTTCTTCGGCTTCGAGTGACCCCGCGTTACGCGTAGCCTGGTCCTTCTGCTCGCGCAGCGATTCGCCGAGACGCGCTACGATGTCCTCGAGGATAACCTGCGAGCCGAATCGCTCCTTCAGTTCCTTTTTGACCACCGGCCCCTGGCGGATCACCAGCCCCTGATGGAAATCGGTGTCACCCTTGAGCCGCTCGGCAACTCGTTCGAGCGCCGTATCAACTGCGATGTTGGTGTTTGAAACCAACAATACCGAGCGCCCGGCGCGGTAGTGTGCTTCAACGATGCGGGCCAACGTCGTCGTCTTACCGGTTCCCGGCGGTCCCCACACGTAGCTGGTGTCGCTACCTAGCGACCAGCGAACAGCACGGATCTGATCGTCGTTTGGGATACGGTTGTGATCACCTGACAGGACCTGTGGAGCGGGATCGGCCTCAGCTGTGTGGATCGGGGTAAGACCAAAGACACGTTCCGCTGCCTGTCGCACGAACTGCGCCTCTCCCTTCTGAACCTTCTCCAGGCTCTCTTTGAGCCGCTCAATAAGGAAGGAATCGTCCGCAACGAGGCGAGCGGCTGCGACCTTTGGGCCCAGGTCCTTTTCAATAGCTACCAAGAGCACGCCTTCTCGAAACGATACAAGGATGCCAGCGACATCCCCTTGTCCGCACTTGACACGAACTGGTGTGTCATCCCGCAGGTTCAGAACGTCGTAAATGAAGAAACGATACAACCACGAGCCGCCCTCTGCCGACCCCACACGTTCGCCCCCGCGAAGCTCGACCAGACTACCGCTCCCCTTCCTGCGGATAGCGGCAACCTCAAGGCCGAGGGCTTCGATCATGTGCGGAAGAGCGTCGCTCATCGCCCTGTCGCACGGCCAGCCGTGCGCATGTCCTCGTAATCGCATCCTGCGCACATCTTGGATGTGGGTGTGGCCGGGAGAGCGCTCGTGCGAAGGGCGTCCGCTGCCTCGCGAACCTTGAGTTTCACGTCGTCGATGAAATCGTCGTCCACAGAACGTGGTTTACGCTTGCGTTCATCCAACTCGTAGATCTCGACGTAATCCGGCCGTCGGCCGGTGAGATCCTGATAGCGCGCGTAGACGTAAAGTTGCGTCTCTGTCACATCCGCCGCTTGCGCGCGGTCACCGGCAACCTCTCGATGGTCGGGCATCCCTGCTCCTGACCTACCCTCTAGATCAATTAAATCAAGTGTTCGAGCAAGGCATTGGAGTCAAGGCGAAGGTCGAGAACTCGGAGGCCGCTAGGCCAGTCGTCCTGTCCCTTCGGCGTCGGAAAACGGGGATGTAGGAACTACCTGAACGACTTGGAGACACGGAAGCACAGAGAAGACCGTTTCAAGATGCATGTCCTTGCATCAAGCCCGCATCCCCTCCGTGTCTCTGAGCCCCTGTGGCTGAAAAGAATCCCGATTGAGGGCGGATAAAGGATAGAGACTCACTGCCAACGTGAAGTCACCATATCTTTACGACTTGAAGCGCGATTGAGCCGGACAGCCCCGTATAGACGGTGAAAACGAAATTGGAGCAATGAAACTCATCGCAAATATTGGGCGCTGGGCGTTGCCCCGGCTGTGGGTATTTCTGGCGGCCTGGACGCTGGTGTCGCTTGTGTCGAGCGTTTTCTCCGGTGGTTTTGGGACGAACTATGGGGCGTTCGCTGTTGCCGCAGGGAGAGGAGGAACGACCCGACTCTACCGGGCTGTCCTCGGAGACGAGCTGTCCGACATCGCTGAGCGACAGGCCTTTCGAAATCCGAGTGGGATCGAGTCAAAGTACTTCTCGACCTCTGCCGAGGGGGCAGCATCCTACGCACGTCAAGCGGCGCACGCTTTTGGTGAGGGGCCGTTCACAATCATAGAAACAAGCATCGCAAGTAATTTGATAACGCGTCAGATGAGAGTGACTGTAGATCGCGGAGTCTCCACCGTGGTTCTCCCGACACGTCTGTTGCCATCTCTTGGCGCACGAACTCTTGGTAGACTAAGGGGTTGATGATGAATCACAAGATAGGGCTCAAAGCCGACGCAGTGGCTCGTGTGCGGCTCTTCCCGGTCGGCAAAGGTCGTGGACGCCCCGCGATTCCCCCGATCAGATACAAGTGCGTCGTTTTTTTTGACGACCAGCGCGATCAGGGATACGACTGCGCGCTTTTACTCGACGAAAGGGGGTTCGGCTTGGAGCCCGGGGGATCGAGTCAAGAGATATCCATCAAGTTTCTCAATGCCGACCTGGTTCAAAACTGGCTTCGACCAGGAGTGCGATTTGCGCTGTGGGAAGGTCATGACATCGGGGAGGCAGAAATCATCTCCGTTGAGCCGGGAAGAAACTCCGCAACGGGTAAAGACACAAACACGCGTTAGTGTAGAAACCTCGGCCGACCGATTATCGTCGTCAAGAGGAGGAGCGAATGATCAAAAACGGATATGTACTTGTTCTGATGGCGTTGACATTGCTGGGAGCGACGGCGACGGCTCAACAGTTCGCCGACCATCCGCTTCTCACAACGACTAGCGTGCGCGGTGACGGCGCCTGGAAGGCCGACGGGCGCGCTGCGAAGACGACGCAGCGTTGGGACCTCAGCATGACCCGGAAAGCCGACGGCTCCGTCTCTGGGCGCATCACGGTGGTGGACTCGCCATTGCTCACCAACGGCTCGATCGAAGGCCGCCTCGACGGTCGCCGACTGTCGGGCGTCATCCTTGACGAAGGCGGTAACCGCGCGGCCAGCTTCGATGGGAGCGTCGGGGCGGACCGCATCATGCGCGGCACCTACACCGACCGCACGGGTGAAACCGGCGAATGGGAGTGGGAAGGCCAGCTTGGGGACTGAGGACGCGGGACCCGGCTTACCGCGTCGGTTGACCGGGTACGCTATTGCGCCAGGTTGTTCTCTCCGCGGCGAGCGGGCTCCTGCTGGCGGCCTCGTTTCCACGGCTTGCCGCCTATCCGTTGGTGTTCGTCGCTCTCGTTCCGCTGTCTCTCGCGGTGTCCGAGGCATCTGCGGCACGCCGCTTCGCGCTGGGTTGGGTGGCCGGTGCGTCGTTCCATTTGATCGCCTGGCGCTGGGCTTTGCCGACCATCGCGTACCTCCAGGAATTCTCTCTTCCCGCCGCGGTTCCGTTCTTTGCGCTCTTCGTTGGCTATCAGTCGCTTCAGATCGCCCTCTTCGCTCTTTTCGCATTTGCAGGTCGCTTCCACGCCGCGCCGTTCGCCGGGCCGTTGGTTGCTGCATCTGCGTGGGTCGTTCTCGAATGGGCGTTCCCTCGGATCATTCCTTGCTATCTCGCTGATCCGCTTGCGGCTTCGCCGGTCTTGCGCCAGGCCGCCGACCTCGGCGGCGTGTACGGCCTGAGCTTCGTCGTGGCGCTCGTCAACGCGTCGGCCGCGGCCGTTCTATTCCCCTCTTTGTTACCACGATCGAAGCGCCTCCGACTCCTGATCGTGCCGACGGCCGTGCTCACGGCAACCGCGGCGTACGGCATTACACGCGACGCACACCCCTCTTCTGGCGACCCTTCGCGAACCGCGCAGGTTTCACCGAAGACGGCTCCCGTCCAGGTTACCGTGGTGCAAGCGAACCAGGGCGCGGCCGGTGACGATCGCGGCGCGGCAAACGAGGCGGCATGGCAAGCCTACGAGCTGCTGACCCAGATCGGACTGCCAGGCGCTCCGGCTGCAGGAACCAGCGACCGGAAAGCGCCCGAACAGTGGCTCATCGTCTGGCCGGAAACGGTGCTGCGCGTGTACCTCGACGAGGACTCGATCTATCGGCAGCGAGTCTCTGATTTGGTCGAAAGCCTAAACACACCTTTGCTCCTTGGCGCACTCCAGCGAGCCGGCGACGGACCCGATGAACGCAACAGCGCCTTCCTCTTCTCGCCGCGAGCGCTGGCATCTCAGGAAGATGGGCCGGCGGTTTACAGCAAACAGCGGCTCATTGCCTTCGGTGAGAGCGTTCCGGTTGGCATCGCCGGCCGGCTCGGGTGGCGAACCACGGGGAACTTCGTCCCAGGCGACTCCGTGCAGTCAGGCAACTTGCAATTGCCAGGGGCGGGATCGGCTACAAGTTTTGCTCCCTCCATCTGCTTTGAAGCGATCTTCTCCGGGGCGTTCAATGCTGCCGTCCGCTCCGGCGCAGGGTTTCTCGTCAACGTGACGGATGACGGTTGGTTTGGCGACACCGACGAGCCTTACCAGCACCTCAACGCAACCGTTCTGCGCGCCGTCGAAACTCGGCGCTGGTTGGTGCGAGCTTCCAACTCCGGCATCAGCGCCCTGGTCGACCCGAGCGGCGCCGTCATGGCGTCAATTCCGTTACGCCGGACGGGAGTTCTGACACACCTAGTCGAGCCTGCTACGACACTGACGCCCTACGTTCGCCTTGGCGATTGGCCGGTGGGTTTTGCGCTGCTAATCATTGCCGCCAGCGTGCGACGGAGTGGTTGGCGAAGTCCTGCCAATCGCCGACCGACCTGAACCCGCTTGTATTCCGTGCCTGTTTGCGATGTCTTAGCGCGGCGCCCGTCACCAGGGCGGGCCCAATTCCACGCACGAGGAGATTTGAGGAATGAGTGAAGCCTACATCATCGACGCATGCCGTACGCCGCGCGGACGGCGCAAGGGAACTCTCGCGGAAGTTCATCCCATCGATCTGTTCGGCGTGCCTTTGAACAAGATTGTCGAACGCAATGGAATCGATCCGGCGCAAGTCGACGACGTCGTCGTCGGCTGCGTCACCGAGACCGGTGAACAGGGTACCAACATCGCTCGCGGCGCACTGCTCGCCGCCGGCTGGCCGGTCGACGTGCCGGGCGTGACCTTGAACCGCTTCTGCGGCTCCGGACAACAGGCCGTGAACTTCGCCGCGCAAGCGGTGAAAGCGGGCGCACAGGACCTTGTTGTCGCCGGCGGCGTCGAGAGCATGACGCGCGTGCCGATGGGCGCCGACATGGGCCCGCTGCCGATGAGCCTGATGGAAAAGTACAACCTCGTGCCGCAAGGCTTGTCGGCGGAGATGATCGCGGAGAAGTGGAATCTGACGCGCGAACAACTCGACGAATTCGCCCTCGCCAGTCAGCAGAAGGCATGGAATGCCATCCAGGAGAACTATTTCAAGAAGAGCCTGGTGCCGCTCGAGGTTACCCACAACGGCGAAAAGAAGACGTTCACGACCGACGAGCATGTACGTCCGCAATCGACGATGGACGGGCTCGGTGCGCTGCAGCCGTCATTCCGTCCGGATGGGAAGGTCACTGCCGGCAACTCCAGCGGCATCGTCGACGGCGCCGCTACCGTATTGCTCGCTTCAGAGCGCAAGGTGAAAGAGCTGAACTTGAAGCCGCGCGGTCGCATCGTCGATCAGGTGATCGTCGGCTCCGAGCCGGTGATCATGCTCACCGGGCCGATCCCGGCGGTGCAGAAGTTGTTGAAGCGGACCGGGATGAAGATGAGCGACATCGATCTGATCGAGATCAACGAAGCCTTTGCTTCGGTGCCGCTGGCGGTGATGGAAGAGCTTGGTATGGATCCGGAGAAGGTGAACGTGAACGGCGGCGCGATCGCCCTCGGCCACCCGCTCGGCGCCACCGGCTCGATGCTGATCGGCACTGTCCTCGATGAGCTCGAGCGCCGGAACCAGCGCTACGGCCTGGTGACGATGTGCATCGGTATCGGGATGGGAATCGCGACGATCGTTGAGAGAGTCTGAGAAGGAGGTGTTACGGTGTGAGGGCGGAACCTCAACCGACAAGCCGTGAGGGGAAGGTCGGGTCGCGACGGGTAAGTGAAGAAGCCGGGTAACGCCGGTGGAGCAAAGGGGCCCTATCGCAGAGGCTGAATCTGGTTCAGCTCGAGCGCACCTCCGCGTCATGAGGTCTCGTGGCAGCCACCGATCTCCCACCGAGCCGGATGCGCCGCACCCTTTGTGTGATTGGCCATTGGCACCCCGCTGAGGATAGAATGCCTACATGTCCAGCGAGGATGTGTGCCGCATACTGCGGCAGTACCAGGAAGAGTTGCACAGCAAGTACGGCGTCAGATCGCTGCATGTGTTCGGCTCGGTGGCCCGAGGCGAAGCAGCTGCCGGGAGTGACGTCGATCTGCTTGTGGACTTCTCCAGCTCCCCCGGTTTCGACGGATACATGGATCTGAAGTTTCGCCTGGAGGAGTTGCTCGCCTGCCGGGTTGACCTGGTTATGCGCAGGGCCCTGAAGCCATACGCCGTACCGACCGTCGGGCGTGAGGCGATTCGTGTCGCGTAGCTGGGAACTGTTCCTCCAGGACATCGTCGACGCCGCAAACAAGATCCAGCGTCGCACTCAGGGTCTGACGCTGGAGGAGTTCGTTGCCAACGACGTCTTGTACGACGCTGTCGTCCGCAACCTGGAGATCATAGGTGAAGCGGCGAAGAGCATCCCCGGAGAGATTCGAGGTCGAGCGCCCGAGATTGAGTGGCGGCGGATCGCCGGTCTCCGCGATGTGTTGGCGCACGCGTACTTCGGACTCGACGACGAAACCCTGTGGGACATCATCCAGAACAAGACCCCTGCGTTGCGGTCGGCGGCGGAACGTTTGCTCCGATCGAGCTGAGGGGAATCTCGTTGGTCTGAGGCCAACGCAACCAGCGAAAATGATTAGGAAGCCGTCGAAGCCGATGGCCTCATGACTCGCGAGAACGCAGGCTGGATCCCCGCCCCGGCGGGTTCAGGGTACAGGGCACAGGGTTCAGACGTTGCCTTTCCGAATGTTCCGGCGAGGTCGGTGGCGGTACTCACCGCCTAATTCAAGCCACGCTGAGCTTCCGCGTCGGCACTTCCTGTGTCAGCACGTCCGCGGATTCCTCGATGTCCTCGCCACGGATTCGCTCGACGCTGGCGCGCACTTGACGGCGGGTCATGGTCACGCCGTAGCTCTCCAGGATCTGTTTCATCAGGTCGTAGTTGTCCTGGATCGATTCGGTCACGGACATGTAGCCGAACTGAGCGGCGCGTATGCGCTGCCAGTAGGCGAGGGCGTTGAGCTGGAAGAAATGCTTGTCGGTTTCTTTGGGTTCGATGACGACGATGTCGCCGCGGAAGCTCGGGTCTTCCTGGTATTGTCGCAACCCGTACTGCAATCGTGAGTGCAGCAAGGTGCGGAAGACCTGATTGAGCACCGTCAAGATGCCGGCTTCAGCCAGCGGGCGTCCTTCGACGTGCTGCGCGCCGTTGCTGGTGACGCGGAGGCGATTGGAGAACGGGCGGAACGGGTTGTAACAGATGACCAGATCCGCCTGATGCTCGACGGCGACGTCGAGGTTGGCGGTGCGGCGTACGCCGCCGTCGACGTAGTAGTTGTCGCCGATCTTTGCGGGCTTGTAGAAGCCGGGTAGGGCTGTCGATGCCTGCACCGCTTCCGAGACGGTTACCGAGTTGTCTTCGTCGTGACCGAAGACGACGCGCTCGGCGGTGTCGAGGTTCATCGCGCTGATGTAAAGCTCTTTGCCGGTTTTGCGGAACATGCCGCGGAAGTCATTCGGTATGCCGGCGCGCTTGAAGTTGTAGCGCAAGTACTGCTCGATGCTGGCGTTGTCGAAGACACCCGAAGGCAGGTAATCGAGCACCGAGGGCAACGAACGGCGTCGCGCCAGCGCGTCGCCGATCGGCTCGAGAATCTCGCGCAACGCCGTCAGGCTCGGTTGCTTGAAGGCGTCGGACAACGGCTCGCGCAGGGAGCGCGCCAGGTCGGGTGTCTGGCTGACCAGGTCGTTGACCGTTCCCGGGAGATACATCGCCAGATCGAGCGCGAAACGCGCCGGTTGGCTGAAGAACTCGCCGAGATTGGGATTGTAGAAATCCAGCAGACTGAGACGACTGAAGTGCTCCGACTTGCCCTCCAGGCTCTTGATCATTTCCGCCGGCGTGACGCCGGCGGCAAGGGGGGCGGAGAGCACGGCGCCGGCGCTAAGGCCGACGTAGCATTCGAAGTCGTTGGTCTTACGATTTACCAGAAAGTCGTCGAGGGCCTTGAGGCCGCCGAGCTTGAAAGCACCGCCGGTGACCGCTCCGCCGGCCAGCACCAAGGCAATCTTCGGGTTCCGCTTGCGGACCGAGAGATCGCTCTTCTGAACGATGGTGATTCCCATCCAGCTACCGAAACAATTGTTTGATATCGGTCTGCCATGCCTTATGTCAAGTGGAACTTTGCGAACGTGCCCGGCGCTCGGCTACAGCGGCGCGGCCGGCGGCGAGTCCGCCGGGCGTGTCGAGCAGCTGCCAGTATCCTTCGAAAACATAGCCGGCGAGCGTTTCCCCGGCCTCGAGCAGTTGCGGATAGGTATCGCGTATAATGCTGTAGACCCCCGGCGGCATGTACTCGAAGACGCGTGAGGAAAAGACGTGGACGCCGCCGAACATGAACCGTTGCAGCCGGCTCGCAACCGTCGCGGGACGGCCGAGAACTCTACGAATTCCAAGGGAATCGTCGATCTCGATCGCACCGTAGCGCTCGACCTCCGGATCGCTGCGCAGAAACATCGTCGCCAGCGCTCCCTGCCGGCGGTGGAACGAAACCATGTCGGCGAGGGGCAGATCGGTCATCGTGTCGGCGTTGAGGACGACGAAGTCGTCGCCTTCGAGAAAACCGCGGGCGTTGGCGATACCGCCGCCGGTATCGAGGAGGCGAGGCTCGTCGAAGTAGGTGACACGCACGCCGTAGTTTTCACCTTTACGGAGAGCCTGGCGAATCCGTTCGCCGAGGTGGTGCAGGTTGATGGCCACCTCGGTGATGCCGACGGCGCGAATCAGTGCGAGCGGAAAGGCGATCATCGGCTGGCCGCCGACGTCGAGCAGCGGCTTCGGGCAGGTTGCGGTGAGCGGATGAAGTCGGCTTCCGAGCCCGGCTGCCAGGATCATGGCTTTCATGGCGGCAAGTAGCGGCTCAAAACGGCAGCGGTCTCCGTCAGTTCCGGGAAGCGCGGCAGGATGCGTCGGATCTGGCGGACCGTAGAGGGGATATAGCGCAGATATCCCGGCTTCTGTTTGACGAGGTCGAGATAGTAGAAGCGGCCGACCACCTTGAGCGCTTTCTGCAGCGCGCAAAGGAAGTAGATCTCCTCGAAATCCTTCGCGGCCAGCGGGCCGCCGCTCTCCGCTTCCCATCGCCGTCGATAGTAGTCGAGCAGCCGCTGCTCGATCTCCGGCGTCACCGCCAGCGGCGTGTCACGGTCGCCGAGCAGGGTGGCGAGATCGTACGGCGCCGGCGCCAGCAACGCATCTTGAAAATCGATGATCCGAACGCGCCCGTCGGCAATGTAGAGATTCCAGCTGTGGTAGTCGCGATGATTTAGATAGCGCGGCTGCGAGCCGAGCCGCCGTGCAATGTCGACGAAGTCCCGGCGCAATGCCTGCGCATGGTTCGCGGGCAACGACAGCTCCAGGCGGCGCTCGATGCCGAACTCGATGAAATGCTCGAACTCCCAGTTGAAGAGCTTTTCGTCGAAGGACTGCTGAAAGCCCAAGCAGGACGCGTCGGCCTGTCTCGTGCCCCTGATCTGGATGATCAGGAGCTCGTCGATCGCGCGTTGATACCAGCGCTCGACCACATCGGCCGAAGCGTCGTGCACGACGTCCCACAGGGCCGTGTCGCCGATATCTTCGAGAAGCACCAGGCCGTCGTCGGAGGCGTCGAGGTAGACTTCCGGGATCGGCACACCGAGCCGTTCGAGGAAGCGGTGCACGTTCAGGTAGGGCAGCTCGCGCGGCTCTTCCTTGAAGACGGCGAGCTCGTCGGAGGACATCGCTGTGCCGCGATCGGCAAGAATCATAACGACCGCGGATCGAGGCGCTTCCTCGCCTTCGAGCCAGAGGCGGGAGTACCGTCTCGTGGACGCATCGCCGGCGAGCGGTTCCGATCGCTCCAACGCCGCTCCCGGACCGAACGCGGCGTCTACGATCGTAGCGAAGCGAGATTCGAGGGCGACATCCACGATTCGTGGCCGTAGCAGCCGCTCGAAAGGGAGTCAAAGACGAATGGAACGGGAGTCTACTCCGATGGACCGCCGATCCGGTGCTTGCCACTGATCAGCTGCCGCAATGTGGCTTAGCTGGCCGTGCACGCCAATTCCTCGCGCCGCGAAACGTCCAGGTCGTGCTCAAGTCGCGACGCCCTTCGACGGGCCTAGCGCGGGGCGA
>Ga0187892_10010000_pt1 | contig 12210 bp, 11 predicted proteins | sample MA1701073metaG_FD_139345 | JGI IMG/M metagenome (GOLD analysis project Ga0187892, IMG submission 139345) | Bio-ooze microbial communities from a basaltic lava cave in the Kipuka Kanohina Cave System on the Island of Hawaii, USA - MA170107-3 metaG ...
GGCGAATACATCGCGCGCATCTACGAAGAAAGTAAACAAAGACCGACTTACATTGTAAGGGATGAAGGATGAAGGATGAGGGATGAATAAGAGATGATTTGATTCATCCCTCATCCTTCATCCCTCAAAATAGTATGAATCACAACGTAGAAATTATTTCAGAACTACAATCTTATTCTTTCGTCAAAAGTTTTTTTGAACTCTCGGACGAATCGCATTTTTGGTTTGAGTGGCGTTTGAAAGCGTTGTTGCAACAACTGAAAGAAGCAAACATCCCTCTTGAAAAAAATTTGAAGGCGTTGGATGTGGGTTGCGGAACGGCGGTTTTAAGAAAACAAATGGAATCGGTTTCGTCTTGGGATGTTGACTCTGTTGATATTGATTATCACGCGCTTCAACAAGCCGAAACGGGACGCGGACGCACGATGTATTACGACATCTTGGAAAAACGCGAGGGTTTTGTTAATGCTTACGATGTGCTGTTTGCGTTTGATGTTATCGAACACATTGAAGATACAAAAACATTCATCTCGGCAATGCTGGCGCATTTGAAACCCGGTGGATTTCTTATCATCAATGTTCCCGCATTGCAGTTTCTTTACAGCCGTTACGACGAAGTTCAAGGTCACGTTAAGCGTTATGAAACGGCTTCGATGAAAGATGAATTGAAAAATTTTAGTCTCTCGATTTTGTCTTTGCGTTATTGGGGAGCGGCAAATGTTCCGATTCTTCTTCTCAGGAAATTTATTTTGAACATGAAGAAAAACGAATCGTCGGAAGATGTGTTGAAAAAAGGTTTTCGTCCGCCGGGAAAGTTTGTCAACAATATGTTCAAAAAAATAATGAAAGTGGAAATGAGTCTGCTCAAAAATCCTCCGCTCGGTTCATCCCTTTTGCTTGTGGCGCGTAAAGCCGCGTGAAGGAAAAGATTTGGACCATACTATTCGCCGAAATCAATCTCTGGACATCTTGCGTTTCGTGGCTGTCTTTCTTGTAATCGGAAGACATTTTCCGCCGTTGGGCGAAGGCTGTTCTACACCCGTTTATAAAATCGGAGAGCTGTGGACGCGCGGCGGTTGGGTCGGTGTTGATTTGTTTTTCGTTTTGAGCGGCTTTCTTGTGTCGGGTTTGTTGTTCACTGATTACAAGAAAAATAACTCGCTTTCGATAAAGCGTTTCTATATTCGGCGCGGCTTCAAAATCTATCCCGCTTTCTATTTTTTCCTGTTCACAACCTTAATCGTCTGGTTAATTTTCAACCCTTTGGCTATGAGCAAAATAAAGGTCTTTGCCGAACTTGTTTTTCTCCAAAACTACTTGGGCAGTCTGTGGTGGCACACTTGGTCTTTGGCAATCGAAGAACATTTTTATTTCCTGCTTCCGGTCGTTTTGCTTCTCGTATTGAAATACAAAAAATCTGCGGGCGACCCGTTCGGGTTTATTGTCCCGCTTACGATTTCAGTGTGTGTTCTCTTGCTGATTTTAAGATTTGCAAACGGTTACTATTACGCTTGGAATCCACCGAACTTTTTTACTCCGACGCATCTTCGGATTGATTCGCTTTTGTTCGGCGTTTTGATTTCTTACTTTTATCATTTTCACCGGAACGGATTCGAGAAATTTGCACAAAAGCACAAATCGCTTTTATTCATCGCCGGACTGTGCTTGTTCATTCCTCCTTTTGTCTTTGAACTTGATAACACGCCTTTTATTTACACAATAGGCTTTGCTCTTTTGTATCTGGGAAGCGGGGCATTGTTGTGCGCCGCACTTGCTTCAACAATTCTTAATTCTTCCGCGCTGAATGTTTTCGGTTACATAGGCTCGCATTCGTATTCGATTTATCTTTGGCACGCGCCCGTGATTCAGTGGGGAGTCTCAATCGTTTGCAAAAAACTTTTCGGTTCGATGATGAGTTGTTCTATGGCAATCTTCTTGTCCGTCTTGTTGAGTTTTGTTGTCGGAATTGTGGCGGCTAAAATTATCGAAATGCCTTTCTTGAAAATACGGGATAAGCTCTTTCCATCGAAGAGTCAGCTACCGATTGAAGTAAAGTAATAATTTGGAGTGCGATGACAAGTCATCGCTTTTCTCTGCGGTAACTTGTCGCCGCTGGATTTCAGATTGTTCAAACGAAAGTCAGCGGGCGTGTCGCTGATATAGAAAGCTACGACAAGTCGTAGCGCTTCATACAAAAGATGACAGATAAAACTACTCCAAATTTTGTTGGCATTGTCATAAAAAACATTGACACGATTTTCCTCGCTGTCTTTTCTTTTGTGTTGATTCGCGTTTTTCTTCTTGCGCCCGATTACGACCAGCACACTTTGTTCATTCAAAATTATAGCTGTCTGATTTCGCAGGAGTTTTATCAACCGCATTTTCTTCTCTTTCGTTTTATCTGGCTGATTACGTTGGGAACGTGCAACTACAACACGATTCTTCTGGCTTTGCAGATAGTCGTTTGCATTTTTATCGGCGTAAAGTACGCAATCATAAAAAAGAAAATCGAAGAAACTTTTCTTTCAGACAATACGGAACAAAGAAACCCTTTTTGGACAAACACAACAATTACCCTCGCGGTAATTTTCTTCACTTTATTCCTGTCAATCTGTATTTCGATTCCGAACTATTTACTGATAAAAAATCATTGGCTCTTTGTTTACATAGTCAACCCGAACTGCTGGCACAATTCGACGTATCTTGTGACGCTTCCCTTTTCGATTCTCATGTTCTTTCAAGGCTTCAGGCTCATCAATGACCCCGACACACGAAACACATTGACAGCAATTCTTCTGGTCTTCCTGAACGTATTCATCAAGCCGGTTTATTTTCTTTCGTTTGCGCCCGTATTCTTTTTGTTCACGCTCTATTTCAATGGGATAAGCAAAAAATTTGCAGCATCTTTACTGCCCGTTTTCTTTGGCGGTTTATGTTTGCTCTTTCAGCTTTTCGTTCTGTCAAAAAACATTTACAGCGCGGGCGGCAAAGGCATCCGTCTTGATTTCTTTGCGCTCTTTGAACCCCATTACGGTTCGATTTGGATTTTTATTCTCTCTTTGTTTTTCGCCTTTGCATTTCCGATTGCGTTCTATATTTTGAACCCGCAATTTATAGGCGAGAAAGAAAGCGTTTTTTCTTTTCTTACAACTCTGCTTTCCCTACTGCTTGTCTTGTTTTTTGTAGAAGACGGAACGCGATTGACTGCCGGAAATTTTTTGTGGGGTTTGATGGCTTCGGTCAACCTGCTTTTTACTGTTGCCGTGATCTTCTTTATCAGGAAATACAAGTCCGCGCGTTTTGATTTAAGATTTTATGTTCCTTTTCTGGTTCTCTGTTTACATTATCTTGCGGGCTTTGCGTACATCCTGAAAATCATAGTAAAAGGCTGGTACACTTAGAGAAGTAAAAAGTAAAAAGTAATATGAATGTTCAGTGTTATTGACTCAAGCAATTCCAATTCGTAATTCGTAATTGATTTTAATCATGAACGCACGAAAAATCTTTTTGTTAGTTTTAATAACCTTCGTTCTGAAAGCCGCATTGGCTTTTTATCTCTCGCATCTCACGACATGCCAGTCGCCCGAATTGAAATTGGGAATTCTTGCAAGAGGCGAAGGCGATACAACAAGCTATATTCATTCAATGGATAACCTCATCGAACAAGGCGATTATTTTTTTTGGAACGGAGTGCGCCGCGTTTATGCAGGAAGATTGCCGCATTATGGAACGCCTTACTTTATCCTTCGCATCTTTTTCAGCAAAACAACAGCGAGCGACATCTATGTTCTCTTGCAAGTCCTTATTGACTCAATCGCAGCCATTGTTTTTGCTCTATTGTGTTTCAATGTTTTGAAAAATATCTTTGCGTTTTGGGCTGGCTGTCTCTTCTATTTCCTAAACATCAATCTGTTTTCGTTGACGCTGACAATGCTTCCCGAAAGTTTGTCTTTGAGCTTTATAGTTTTTTTCTTCTACACATTTCATCGTTACTGGTCGGAATCAAATCGTAATTATGCCGTGCTTGCGGGCGCGTTTCTCGCAGTGGTTACGGTATTGAAACCTTATCTGGTGATTCTCTATTTGCCTTTCTTTTTGTGTGTGCTGAAAAAAGAGCAAGGAACTTTTTCGCGTTCGTTTCAAAGTGTGATTGTGTTATCGCTTCCTTTGATTTTGCTTCTCCTGCCTTGGATTATCAGGAACGCCGTGGTGTTGGGAAAGTTCATTCCGTCGCAGGAAAGTTTCACCGCCGGATATAATTACACCGAAGCTGATTTTGCTTTCAGAAGATTCGCGGGTGCTTGGGGCGGCGATTTTATTTTCTGGAATCCGCAATCGGCGGGCTGTTATTTTCAAAGAACGCCCCCCGTGAAATGCACCTTTACGATGCCTGATTACGCAATTGTTGAGGGCTACACAATGAAGGATGTCGAAGACTTGCGACAGGAATACTTTCGATTGCAGGAAAACTTTTCGCCTGAGTTAGATAAAGAAGTAGCTGAAAAGTTTGACCGTCTGACCAACATCTACAAATCACAAAAGCCTTTTATGTACTACATCGGCTCGCGCGTTTCGATTGCAAAGACGCTTTTCTTACATACAAACAGCAACAATCTTTCAATCAATCCAAGCTTTAAGTGTTACCAGCCATATCAGATGATTTTCAAAATCCTGTCTTTCGCCGTCCACATTCTTGCTGTGTTCGTAGGCGCGTTCGGCTTGATTAAGTTAAGCTACGAAAGAAAAATCAGTTTGATGTTTGCAAGCGTGCCTTTGCTCATCTTTCTCTTTTTTGTAAGTTTCAAGCTAACGGAAAGTCGTTATTTCAATCACGCTTTTCCCGTTATGCTTTTGGGGTTCGTAACCGTTTTGAGTTTAGCCTTTAACTTTACAAGAGATTATTTTCGGAATGATAAAGATACCGTTTAACAAACCGTCGTTCGTAGGAAACGAACTTGAGTATATTGCAGAGTGCGTTCGGTCTGCGCACACGGCGGGCGACGGAGAGTTCACAAAAAAATGTCACGCTTTGCTTGAAGAAACTTTTGGTGTAAAGAAAGCATTGCTCACAACATCATGCACACACGCGCTTGAAATGGCGGCTTTGCTTCTGGATTTCAAACCGCATGATGAAGTTATTGTTCCTTCGTTTACGTTTGTTTCTACGATAAACGCTTTCGTTCTTCGCGGAGCAAAGCCTGTTTTTGCAGACATCCGCTCCGACACGCTCAACATTGACGAAACCAAATTGGAAAACCTCATTACGCCGAAAACAAAAGCGATTGTTGTCGTGCATTATGCGGGCGTCGGTTGCGAGATGACAGCGATTCAGAGCATCGCCGAAAAACACAATGTCACAATCATAGAAGACAACGCGCACGGACTTTTTGGAAAGTACAAAGAAAAATATCTGGGGACATTCGGCGCGTTTGCCACGCAGAGTTTTCACGAAACAAAAAACTTTGCCTGCGGCGAAGGCGGTGCGCTTTTGATTAACGAAGAAAGTTTTATCGAACGCGCAGAAATCATACGCGAAAAAGGCACTAACCGAAGCCGCTTCTTTCGCGGGCAAGTTGATAAATACAGTTGGGTTGATATTGGCTCAAGCTATCTGATGTCGGATTTGCTGGCGGCTTATCTTCTCGCGCAGTTTGAATCGGCAGAACAGATTCAAACTAAACGAAAACAAATTTGGCGACGTTACGAAAAAGAATTGAAAGACTGGGCAAACGATAATGACGTTCGGCTGCCGGTTGTTCCCGCCGATTGCGAACAGGCATATCATCTTTTCTATTTATTATTGCCGTCGCTTGAATCAAGACAGAATTTAATTCAACATCTCAAATCGAAGGGCATTCTTTCAGTATTTCATTACCTGCCGCTACATCTTTCGGACATGGGAAAAAGTTTTGGCTATAAAACCGACGATTGCCCTGTAACAGAAAACGTAAGCGATAGGTTGTTGCGATTGCCTTTCTACAACAGTTTTACGGACGGCGAACAAAAAAGAGTCATAAACGCGATAAGAGAATGGAAAAGCTAACGCTCTCGGTTGTAATTCCCGTTTACAACAGCGAACAAATTCTGCCCCAACTGATTGAAAGGTTAGAGAAAGTTCTGCCGTCTCTCACGGATACGTTTGAAGTGATTTTGGTGAACGACGGAAGCAGAGACGAAAGCTGGAATATGATTTCTGATTTGTCGCAAAAGCATGATTGGGTTCGCGGAATAAACTTGATGCGAAATTACGGGCAACACAATGCACTCTTATGCGGCATAAGAACGGCACAACATGATTTCATCGTGACGATTGACGATGATTTACAACACCCGCCCGAAGAGATAAAAAAGGTTTTAGATAAATTGTCGGAAGGCTACGATGCTGTTTACGGTGCGCCCGAAAAAGAGACTCATTCACTCTTGCGAAACCTCGCGTCACAATTAACAAAAATGGTTTTACAAAATGCTATGGGCGCTGAGACGGCGCGGCGCGTCAGCGCGTTTCGCGTGTTTCGCACCCGCTTACGAAATGCGTTTGACAACTACGAAGGCTCTTACGTTTCCATTGACGTTCTTCTTACTTGGGGAACTACAAAATTCGCTCATGTTTTTGTTGACCACCATCGGCGCAAAGTCGGTGAATCCAACTACACATTTCGCAAGTTAATCGCGCACGCTTTCAATATGGTAACCGGCTTTAGCACATTGCCTTTGCAGTTCGCAAGTTTAATCGGTTTCATATTCACAATTTTCGGATTTGGAGTTTTGGTTTATGTTATTGTGCGGTTTATCTATTCAGGCAATCCTGTTCCGGGCTTTCCGTTTTTGGCGGCGTCAATCGCAATTTTTTCGGGGGCGCAATTATTCACGCTAGGAATAATTGGCGAATATATAGCGCGAATTCACACCCGCACGATGAACCGCCCTTCTTATCAGGTTCTTAACGACAGTAATCAAAAAGACAAGGAATAATTCTGTGGGAGATTTCATTTTAGATTTTTGGAACAATCAGGCGGACGTTCACGGGACATCACACTCGGCAAGTTGGGGCGACATTTACGCCATAAATCTGGAAGTTCAAAATATAGGTCATCACATCTCAGAAAACGATGATGTGTTAGATGTGGGCTGTGCAAACGGTTATTCGATGCTTTGTCATTTAGATAAAAAACCGCGTTCGCTTACGGGCGTTGACTTTTCCACGAATATGATTGAACAAGCTGAAAAAAATCTTGCCAATCAATCCGATTGCAAAATCTCTTTTCATGTTGGCGACGTCAGAAGGCTTCAATTTGAAGACGAGGCTTTCGATGTTGTCTATACAACGCGGACGCTTATTAACCTTCCGAATTGGGAAGACCAGAAGAAAGGAATCGAAGAGTGCATCCGCGTTTGCAAATCGGGCGGCAAAGTTATTTTTTCCGAAGCCTTTTGGGAGCCGCTTGTTTTACTTAACGCAATGCGTACTTTGAAAAACCTACCCTCATTGGTCGAACACGATTTCAATCGGTATTTGAAGAAGGCAAAGTTGGAAGATTTTCTAAACGAAAAAAATATAAAATTCGATGCGGTTGATTTTTCATCCGTTTATTATTTAGGCTCTCGTTTTCTCAGAGAGTTGGTGACAAACCCGGACGATTACGAAGGCTATTCAAATCCGATTAACAAGTTATTTTACGAAATCGAAAAAGATTTTTCGGGCGGCGGTTTCGGAATACAACAGGCTTATGTGATTACAAAGTAATGAGAGACGAAAACCTCAAAAAAAAATCTGTTTGCCCTGCGTGTTCAAACGGCGAAGCGAAATTTGCGGGAAAGAAAAACGGGCATTCGATTTTCTATTGCCGCCGCTGCCTTACGCTCTATTCATCAAACGACGCGGAAGACGCGCCGCCCGCGTTTGATTATGAAGACTATTACGAAGGACACGATAACTCTACGCCCGAATTTGCCGCGCGCCGTCTTGATGAAATCGTGAAAACTTTTGAACCGTTTCGCCAAAACAATCGCCTTCTTGATGTAGGTTGCGGCGCGGGTTCAATGCTCGAAGCCGGACTAAAAAATAATTGGCAGGCAGAAGGCGTGGAGGTTTCAAAATCGGGAGTTGATTATCTTCACTCAAAAGGCTTCAAGTTTTTTTTCGGCACGCTTCAAGAGGCAAAGTTTCCCGACAACCATTTCGATGTGATAACTGCCGTTGAAATTCTGGAACACATTCCCGCACCACAAGGTTTGTTGGAAGAAATCGCGCGCATCCTGCGCTCCGGCGGTTTGTTCTTTGCAACGACGCCCCACAGCAAAGGCATTTCCGCGCGGCTGCTCGGCACACGCTGGAGTACAATCGCGCCGCCCGAACATATTCATCTTTTTTCTACAAAAGGTTTGAAGTTGTTGCTGGAAAAATCTGGATTCAAACAGGTCAAAATCTCGACACAAGGTGTGAACCCGTTTGAGATTATTCACGTCTTGCGAAACGGCGATTCAACAAACAGTTCAGGCGAAAAAACTTTTGATCGCAACCAGACGGGCTTTCAACTCAATGCTTATCTTTCGGAAAGCCCAAGCAAAAAATTGATAAAAAATAGTGTTAATTCTCTGTTAAGCTTGACGCGATTGGGCGACTCATTGAAAATCTGGGCGCAGAAGTAAGTTCAGATTTCATTTAGGAAACCTTTTCTTTAGCGATGGCTTTCGTTTTGAGCCCCTTCAAACGGATTGACCGTAGAGTTTTAATCATCTCTTTTCTCTTTTCACTCTTTGTGATGACCTTGGAATATCTCTGCCTAAAGGTCAATTACGGTCAATACATCTCTCATCTCAGCAACAAGGAATTTGACCGGTTTACAGTGATTGCGGCTGTGGTTTTGTTCTTTTCATGGATAAGCTTTTTTGCTTTCACATATATTTCGCTTCTCTCTTCTTGGCATTACAGAATTATCTATTTTTTGCTTTTCGCCTTAGCGGTTTTTCACGAATACGGTTATCAAAACGCTTACGGCAGATTCTCGGAAATTGTTGACCTCAGCATTGCCTCTGCCTCAACAACAGAACAGAAGCTAAACACAATAATTATTTACATGAATCCGCTGGCGATTGTTCCCTGTGTCGGATATTTGTTTGTTTTGCTGACCGAAAAAGCCAAAGCTACCACACACGGTTTGAAAAGCCTGACTGCCATTGTCGCTCTGTCCGTGTGCATATCGTCCGGCGTCTGGTACGTTCTTCCCAGACTTTGGGTTGACGGTTTTCCGACCGCTTCACTGGGAGCGTTTTCAAACACGACCATCGGCTATTGTCTCTTTAATGTTTTTTCTTACAAAAAAGAACGCGAAAAAGTTGACCAGCCGACTTTGGCTGAAAATTACCGCCCGAACAACAACATAGTTTTCATTCTCGATGAATCAATAAGAGGCGACCATTTAAGTCTGAACGGATACCTCAGAGAAACGACTCCGTTTCTTGACGATTTAGCCAAACGCAATCTGATAAAAAATTGGGGCATAGCCGCTTCCGCTTCGACATGCAGTATTACGTCGCACAATCTTTTAATCACGGGTTTAAGAAGCGAAGATATGCCCGACCGCGACGAGATGGTTAAAAAAGTTCCGTCAATTTTCGAGTACGCAAAGGCGATGCGTTACAAGACCTATTATTTCGACGGACAGATGAACACATTCTGGGGCGGAACAAAAGATGATTTGAGTTACATTGACGTTTGGCAAAATAATGCCCACTTTATCAAAGGCGAAAACTGGCGTTGGGATATTGATTTCGACATAGCAAAAAAAGTGAAAGAAATAACCAACACTTCAACCGGAAACTTTATATTCATTTTCAAACACGGCAACCACACGCCCTACAACAAAAATTTTCCTGAAAGCGAAGCTGTTTGGAAACCGAGTTTCACAGGATGGAGACCGAACTTTTCGGGGATTGAATACAAAGTGTCATCCGAAGAACTGACTGCGTTTGTGAACTCTTACGACAACGCAATCAAATATAACTTGGATAACTTCTTCAAAAATCTGGCAACCGATTATGGCAATCTTCCGAACAACACAATCTTTATCTACACATCAGACCATGCACAAACACTCAGCGAAGGCGGGTTGGCTTACAGTCACTGTGGCAACAATCCGAAAGAAGCAATTGTCCCGCTTTTTACCATCGGCGACTTGGGTGTTAAAGTTGACACCGATTACAAAGCAAGCCACTCGAATTTGTTTGCGACGCTTTTGGATTTAATGAGCTATCCCGATGCTTTGCGTAAACGCGACTACGCAGTCTCGCTCTTAACGGCAAAAGCCGTGGACTCAAAAGACAGATATTTCGTCAGCGCAAACTTGGCTAAAGGGGTAATAATAAAATTCGATTAAGAATCTACTCTAAACCTCAAGAGAAAGGATAGCCGCGAAAAAGCGCAAAATACACAAAAATAAAAAATCCCTGTTTTGATTTCTTTTTCTGTATTTTTGCGCCTTTTCGCGGCAATTCATTTTGTTTTATCTATTCGCTTTTGAGTTTACAGATAAGCCCTTAATGTTTTTTAGCCGTTCGATAAAAATGATTAAAATCGCCGACAATCCAATCAATAAAAAAGGATATACCTGTGCCACATATCTTGGTTCTGTGTGCGTTCTAAATCCGATGAAGAAAGCGGTGACAATCAAAGGAAACACAATAAACAAAAAACCAAGTTTTCGTTTTATTACCTGCATGAAAAGTGCGACTGTGCCGAATGTCAGTGCCAGAGCATAAATTCCGAACTGCGTTATTTTGAATATCTCCTGATAACGCCTGTAACAATTGAAACTCGAATGAATCGGTAAATTATAAAGATTTGTGTGCAGAAAAAATTTCTTAAAGAAAAGAAATCTTGCGCCTACGCGATACATAAAAGGTTTTTCCCGTTTGTATATTTCCGTGAGGCGTCGAAATTCGATGGCAACAGTTTCATCAAGTTCAGGCGAATAATTTTCCTGAACTTCTAAAAACTTCTGTCTGACATTTTTAACTTCTGCGCGGCTATACCCGTTTGTCAAAGCATAATCGGGAAGCGGGTATTTACATTGAAATCCCGAATGGATCAAAAAATAGCAACCCGCTTCATCAGGCTCCCGGAAAACTATTCCTCCGCCCCAAGAAGCCGCAAAATCAACATAAGCATAATAAGATTTTGAATAATTGTAGCCCGCATACACATCTTCTTGAGCCGGTATGAATTTCCCTAAAGATAAATAGTTTCTGACAATCCATGGCGACAAAAGAATCAGTAGAGGCAAACCAAGCAGTATTACTTTGTAAGATTCCGAAAGTTTGCGACTCAGCACAAACCAAACGCTGAGAAAAAATACGGGATAGATTAAAACGAAGTATGGTTTGAGAACCGTCATCAACGCTAAAAAGACACTCGCCCATAAAGCGCGCGCCCATTTTTTCTCCGTATAAAAACGCTGATAAAAATATAGAAAAAATATAAGGAAACTTAACGTAGGGCTTTCAGTCCACAGGTCAATGCTGAACATGAAATAATTGAAACTGCAAAAGTAGAGTGAGAAACCAATCCAGAAGGAGATTTTTTTCTATAAATTTCAAAACAAAGTTGCGCGAAAACTACTGTGGCAAGGGCGTCGAGGGCAATCTGCAAAACGGCATAGACATCATATGCAACTTTCGGCGCAAAAAATATACGCAGCAGAAAATAAAATGCTCCGTAATAGGGCATTCTGCCCGCGTAAACTTTATTTGTCCCATTCCAGAAATAATACTCGCCGTGTGCCAGCAAGTTATCCATCGCTCCGAAATAAGAAAAAGTGTCTCCGCTGTCTTTGGCAATTACTCCCCATTTGAGCGCAGGATACTGGCAAAATAAAAGATGTGAAAAATAGAGCGCCAAACCTAACTTCAAAACGAAGGTGATTGCCACAATAAGAAGCATCTGCTTTTTGGTAAATATCATTTCGCGGATTCAAGAGGTAGGTAAAACAGGTTAATGTTTGAAAAAGATTTCGTTAAGAGTATGAACACCTAACGATTTACAAGAACGATGATTAAATCGCCCACGGATACATTTATATTCTCGTCGTTAATCTGAAGTCTGGACACATTTTGTTTTTTTGCGTCTTTGCCGCTTTCGCAGCGCGGTGTCGGCTTCGCCGCGCCGTCAGATTCTTTTTAATTTTAATGCGGCTGTGACACCCACGCGGCAAA
>Ga0187892_10010002_pt1 | contig 12207 bp, 11 predicted proteins | sample MA1701073metaG_FD_139345 | JGI IMG/M metagenome (GOLD analysis project Ga0187892, IMG submission 139345) | Bio-ooze microbial communities from a basaltic lava cave in the Kipuka Kanohina Cave System on the Island of Hawaii, USA - MA170107-3 metaG ...
CGACGTCGTTGGCGATCGAGAACGTGGTGAGCGAGCCCCGGGTCATGAGGAGCTGCTTCCCGATCTCCACCACTTCGATCAGCTTCGTCGGGTTGGAGTCGAGATCCACCATGTTGCCCGCCTCACGCGCGGCCTGGGTGCCGGTGTTCATCGCCATCCCCACGTCAGCCTGAGCGAGCGCCGGCGCGTCGTTGGTGCCGTCCCCGGTCATCGCGACCAGCCGGCCCCCCTGCTGCTCCCGGCGGATCAAGGCGAGCTTGTCTTCCGGCTTCGCCTCGGCGAGGAAGTCGTCCACTCCGGCTTCCTGGGCGATGGCCGCCGCGGTCAGTGGGTTGTCGCCGGTGATCATCACGGTGCGAATCCCCATCGCCCGGAGGCGGTCGAATCGTTCCCGCATCCCGCCCTTCACGATGTCCTTGAGGTACACGGCGCCTAACACCCGGGTGCTGCCGTTCGATCGCTCGGCCACCGCCAGCGGCGTTCCCCCCTCACGGGCGATTCGACTGACGACGCCCGAAAACTCCGCCGGAACGTCCCCGCCGGCTTGCTCGACCCACCTGGAGACCGCGTCGGCGGCGCCCTTGCGCAACTGCACTGCTCCGAGGTCGACGCCGCTCATCCGAGTGCTGGCGGAGAACGGCACGAAGGTCATGTGGTCGTGGGCAGCCGTCTCGGTCACCGACCGCCCTCGGAGGTTGAACCGCTCCTTCGCCAGCACCACGATGCTCCGGCCTTCGGGTGTCTCGTCGGGGAGGGACGCGAGCTGGGCACGGTCGGCGAGCTCCTCGATCCTGATCCCGGCCACCGGAAGGAACTCGACCGCCTGACGATTGCCGAGCGTGATGGTGCCGGTCTTGTCGAGGAGAAGCGTATTCACGTCACCCGCGGCCTCCACGGCCTTGCCGCTCATCGCGATCACGTTCTGCTGGATCATCCGGTCCATCCCGGCAATCCCGATGGCCGAGAGGAGCCCGCCGATCGTGGTCGGGATGAGACAGACGAGCAACGCGATCAAAACCGGGATCGAAGCCGGCCCACCCGAGTAGATGGCGAACGGCTGCAGGGTCACCACCGCGAACAGAAAGACCAGGGTGAGCCCGGACAGGAGGATCGTGAGGGCGATCTCGTTGGGCGTCTTCTGGCGCTTGGCGCCTTCGACCAGCGCGATCATCCGGTCGAGAAAGGTCTCGCCCGGGTTAGCGGTGATCCGAACGACGAGATGGTCGGAAAGCACCTTGGTGCCGCCGGTCACCGCCGACCGGTCGCCCCCGGACTCCCGAATCACTGGGGCAGACTCGCCGGTGATGGCGGACTCATCGACCGAGGCCACCCCCTGGATCACTTCGCCGTCGCCCGGAATCATGTCACCCGGATGGCAGACGACGACGTCACCTGCCCGTAACTCGTTCGCGGCGACCATGTCGAAGCGACTCAGGTTGGTCGGCTCGAGCAATCGCTTGGCCTGGGTCTCGCGCCGACTCTTCCGGAGCGTATCGGCCTGGGCTTTGCCACGACCTTCCGCCATTGCTTCGGCGAAGTTCGCGAACAGCACGGTGAACCAGAGCCAGAGCGCGAGCTGAAGGGTGAACCCGAGGTCGGGGCTACCTCGAACCAGATCACGCAACAGCACGCCGGTGGTGTAGATGCTGCCGAGCAACACCACGAACATCACGGGGTTCCGCGCGATATGGCGAGGATTCAGCTTGACGAACGAATCGCGGATCGCCCTCCGCACAATGGGTGGATCAAAGAGCGGGCGCTTGGTGAGAGCCATCAGAACAGCCCTCCGGCCTTCATGATCAGCTGCTCCAGGATCGGTCCGAGTGAGAGCACCGGGAAGAACGTCAACGCCCCCACGATCAGGATCACGCCAACCAGGAGCGTGACGAACAATGGGGTCGTGATCGGGAACGTGCCCGCGGACTCGGGGGCGGCGTTCTTTTCAGCGAGAAAGCCGGCCAACGCCACCATTGGCACGATCATCGCAAACCGCCCGATCAGCGTCGCGAACCCGAACATCGTGTTGTAGTAGTAGGTCGTCCCGGTCAGCCCAGCGAAGGCGCTCCCGTTGTTGCCGGTGGTCGAGCTGAATGCGTAGAGGATCTCGCTCAGGCCGTGGGGCCCTGCATTGTTGAGGCCTTTGAGTCCACTCGCTGATACGGCCGATGCTGCCGTCATGATCAGGATGTTGGCCGCGAACACGAGGATGTAGAGCATCACCATCTGGACCTCGCGCGCCTGAATCCTTTTGCCGAGGTACTCCGGGGTTCGCCCCACCATCAAGCCGGCGATGAACACGGTCAGCACGACCATCATGAGCATACCGTACATCCCGGCGCCCACCCCACCGAAGATCAGCTCGCCCAGCTGGATGTTGAGCAGGGGCACCATGCCGCCCAGCGGAGTGAAGGAGTCGTGCATCGAGTTGACCGCGCCGCAGCTCGCGTCCGTGGTCACGGCCGCGTAGAGGGCCGAATTGGCGATGCCGAAGCGGACCTCCTTGCCCTCCATGTTGCCGCCAGGCTGGCTCTCCGAGGCCGCCAGGTCGATTCCGCGCTCGGCGTGGATCGGGTTGCCCACGGCCTCGGCCCAGTAGACGGTCGTGACTCCCGCGAAGAACAGCCCGAACATCGTCGCCCACACCGCCCAGCCGTGCGCCTGCTTTTTCACCAGCCGACCCAGCGTATACGTGAGACCGGACGGGATCACGAAGATCAGGAACATCGACCAGAAGTTGGTCCACGGCGTCGGGTTCTCGAAGGGATGCGCCGCGTTGGCATTGAAGAAGCCGCCGCCGTTGGTGCCGAATTGCTTGATGACTTCCTGACTCGCCACCGGACCCATGGCGATGACCTGCTTGGCGCCCTCGAGCGTCGTGACCTCGAGGTACGGCTTGAAATTCTGAATCGCGCCCTGCTGGATGAACACGAACGAAATGACCAGGCAAATCGGCAGAAAGAGATACAGCGTCCCCCGCACCAGGTCCGCCCAGAAATTGCCTAACCGTCCCGCCGATCGGCGCGCGACTCCGCGAATCAACGCGACCGCCAGCGCCACCCCCACCGCCGCCGACACGAAGTTCTGGAACGCGAGCTGGGTCATCTGCGAGAAGTACGACATCACGCTCTCGCCGCTGTACGACTGCCAGTTCGTGTTGGTGGTGAAGGAGGCCGAGGTCTCGAACGCCTGCCGGTCCGCCACGGCCGCAAACCTCTGGGGATTCAGCGGGAGGACGTGCTGCAGCCGGAGCACGATGTAGGTGAGCAGCATCGAGACCAGGCTGAAGAGCAGCATGCTCGCGCCGTAGCGAGTCCAATGCTCGTCCTCCTCCGGGTCGATTCCCAGCAGCCGATAGATCGGGCGCTCGATGACGCCGAGCCACTTGAACGAGCCGTCGTACACCTTGAGGATGTACATCCCCATGGGCTTCGTAATCGCGAGCACCGCGAGCGAGAAGAATGCGATCTGCAGCCACCCGTTGAGCGTCACGTCAGAACTTCTCCGGGCGGATCAGGGTGTACACGAGATAGATCGCGACAGCCAAGGCCAGGACGACCGCGATCACGGTTTCCAGGATCATCGGTCGACCCGGTTTCCCCGCTTGATGTCGGAGAAACGGAGGAGGTACATCGGGACGGCGATCGCCAGCACGATCGCGATCAGAATGCGGGCGGTCATGGTTCGCCTCGCTCGCCCGGCTCGATGTCGGCCGACCGGCCGAGCTTCTCGCAGACGCGCAGGTAGGCGAGCATCGCGGCGAAGAACGCGATGGTACCCACTACGTACAGGATGTCGGGCATCGTTAGGTCTCCCCGGCCCAAGCCGGCGAGCACCAGACTACCACAAAGTGCGTGAAAACCGCACAAAGGCCCGGGCGCCGGGCGTTAAGATTCCGTTAAAGTCAGCTGGTAACTGTAGGAAGGGTGACTGCAGGCAACCGAAGACTAAAAACGCTCCCTCCGCCGGGCCTGGCGGCATACCCCAAGGAACCCTGTTGAACGACGGCGAGCCGGCGCGCGATCGAGAGGCCGAGGCCGGTCCCGCCCACGTCCGGCGGGGCTCCCGGCGCGCGGTAAAACGGCTCGAAGATCTGCTCGCGCTCGACGTCGGGCACGCCCGGCCCGCGATCCGCTACGGCGAGCTCGATCTCACCGCCCTGCCGCCGGGCGGATATCGTGATCGGCGTGTTGGCGGGAGCGTACTTCTTGGCATTGTCGACCAGGTTCCCGAGGATCCTCAAGGTGTGAACGAAGTCGAACCGCCCGGCCAGGAGCGTACCACCGTTCTCCAAATCGACCTCGATCTCCCTGCCCGCCAGCGTAGGGGAGACTTGCTGTACCAGCGCGCCCACGAGCTCATCGACGGCGTTCACTTCGATCGCCAGGGGCAGCGCTCCGCCTTGGATCCCGGAGAGGTCGAGCAAGTCCGCGACCAGCCGATTCAGGCGATCGGCCTCTTCCTCGATGACCTGGGCTCGCTCGTCCTGGCGGGCCATCTCGTGCGCCAGGGCCTTGATGGTAGTGAGGGGAGTCCGAAGATCGTGGGACACCGAGGCGAGGAGCACGTCCTTCATCCGACCCGCTTCCCGAAGGGCCTCTGCGTGGTCCGCGGCGGCGGCGAGGCGAGCCCGTTCGACGGCCAGCGCGGCGTAGTAGCTGAGCGCCGCCAGGAACCGGCGCTCCGCCGCTTCGAGGCTGACCGCCGCGTCGACCGTCAGCTCGAGCACACCGACGGTTCGGCCCCGCACTTTGAGCGGCAGGTACACCGAGCGCGCCTCAGCGAGGTTGTCGCGGGGGAGGTCATCGACCGTAACCCGGGTGGTGCCGTCCCGGGAGACGATCGCCATGGTTCCGTGCTCCATCACCCACGCCATCATGGACGGCAGTCCAGTGGACGACCGGACCCGGTCGGTGTGAATTCGGGCCGCCGAGAGCCGCAGGGTGGACCGGATCACGTCGGCGATCGCCGACAGCGCCTCATCCGCCCGCGCCACGTTCAGGGTCTCCGCGCCTAACGTCGCGAAGCGATCGACCTCCGCGGCGGACCGGCGGGCGGCGTCGGCCTGTTGCCGGAACCGATGCAACAGCTGCGCCGCCACCCCGCTCACGATCAGGAAGGCGACCAGCACCAGCCAGTCGAGCGGGTTGGCGATGACGAAGGTCCCGTATGGCTCCAGGAAGAACCAGTTGAAGAGGAGGAAGGCGGCGCCCGCGAGCAGAAGGCCGAGCGCCCGGCCCCCTGTCGCGCTCCCCCCCAGAACGACCAGCAGAAAGACCAGGGCGACATGGGCCTTGTCGAGCCGCGCGCGGAGCAGCAACAGTCCGGCGCTGACCAGAACCAGCGTGGTGGCCCAGAGAACCCACGGCCGCCACCGGCCTGTGGTCATCGGCGATCTGGGGGGGAGGCGGCGAGGTCCGCGGCGGAGGCGAACCGGTAGCCCACGCCGGGTTCGGTGAAGATATAGCGGGGGCGAACCGAATCGGGCTCGATCTTGCGGCGAAGGTGAGCCACGTAGACGCGGAGATACTGCTGCGCGTCGCCGAACTGGCGTCCTCGCCAGACCCGGGTGAACAGATGCTGGTGCGTCAGCGTCCGCCCCGCATTGGTGATCAGCTCCTGCAGCAGATCCCACTCGATCGGGGTGAGGTGGATCGCCTGGCCGGCTCGAGTCACGCTCCGAGCGTCCCGATCGAAAACGAGCTCGCCGATGGCGATCTTCGGTGGCTCCGAGCCCGACCGGTGCGAGCGGCGCAGCAACGCTCGGGCTCGAGCCTGGAGCTCCTCGGTGCTGAACGGCTTGGTGACGTAATCGTCGGCCCCGGCGTCGAGCAACGCGACCTTTTCCTGGTCCGAATGGCGAGCGGAGAGGACCAGGATCGGCACCGCCGACCAGCTTCTGATCTCTCGGCAGACATCGAGGCCGAGCACGTCGGGAAGGCCGAGATCGAGGATCACCAAGTCCGGCTTCTCGGCGGCGGCCCGGTCGATCCCCTCGGCTCCAGTCGCGGCTTCGATCACTCGCGCGGCGCTGCTCGTGAACGCATTGCGCACGACGCGCCGGATCTGCGGCTCGTCGTCGATCACCAGGACGGTGCCGGACGGCGGGTTACTGCTCAAACGTTCTTTTCGCTCAGCAACGCGAGAAACTCGGCGGGAGTCCTCACCTGCCCGAGTCGATCCGGTACATCCGGCTCCTTCGCGAGCTGGGCGATGCGGCCCAGGACCGGCAGATAGTCGTTGGACGCCTCCGCGGGAGGAGCCACGATCATGAAGAAGTATGACACCGGCTGGCTGTCGATTGCGTCATAGGGAATTCCGCCCGTTCTCCGGCCAAAGACCACCCGCAACCGGGGCACCAGCGGAGTCCGACAATGGGGGACGGCGACTCCGCGCCCGATTCCGGTGGACCCCAAGCCCTCCCGTCGCTGGAGGATCCGAAGCAATCCAGCCGCATCGGAGGCCGGCAGGTTCAACGAGGCAACCATCTCCGCCAGGATCTCGTCCTTAGTGTTCCCGCTCAACGCGAGGTTGATGTGCTCTCCTCGGATGAAGTCGCGGAGGGTCATCAGGCGTTTCCCATCCCAGTTCCATTCCCCGGTGGGGCGGCGGGTCTGAGCAAAGCCACGCGCCCGCGCGCTCGAATGTTGCCAAGGGCCCGCAAAGTTAACATTCACCCTCATGTCTAGCTTCCGTCGAAGTGCCAGCGCGGTCGTGGTGCTGTTGATGGTCTCCTTCGGCCACGACCCAGCTCCTGGACAAGCGCCGGCGTCGCAGGGTCGCGATCCCCCGACCATGACCATCGGCCGCTTCCATTATGAGGGTGGCGGGGACTGGTACGCCAACCCATCGAGCCTGCCCAACCTGCTCAAGGCCATCCGTGAGCGCACCGGGTTGCCGGTGGCCGATCGGGAGATCGTCGTGCGGCTCGACGACGATCGGCTCTGGTTGGTCCCGTACCTGCACATGACCGGCCACGGGGACGTGCGATTCAGTTCGAGGGACCTGACCACGTTGCGCCGCTGGCTGGAGCAGGGTGGCTTCCTCCATGCCAGCGACAACTATGGGATGGATGCTTCCTTCCGGCGGGAGATCAAGCGGCTCTTTCCGGATCGCGAGCTGGTCGAGGTGCCGTTCGACCATCCGATTTACCATGTGGTCTACGACTTCCCGAAGGGCATCCCCAAGATCCACGAGCACGACGCGAAACCCGCCCAAGGATTCGGGATTTTTCTCGACGGGCGGCTCGCCGTCTATTACGACTATCAAACCGATCTCGGAGACGGGTGGGAGGACCCGGAGGTTCACCACGACCCACCGGAGAAGCACGAGGAGGCTCTCAGGATGGGGGTGAACCTGTTCGTGTACGCCGTGGGCTCCAGGTGACCGCCTCTGGAAGCCGTCGCGAGGTCACTATCCAGGATCAGGCGCCAGGAACCGAGGAAATGGGGGGCGCCGCGGGCTATGACTGCCCGTTAGGCAGTTAGAATACACCGAAGAACTCGGCCGAACGTAGGGCGCTTTCCAGTGAGCGGCCCCGGTCGTTTCGGCCCATATCCCGATCTCGAGCCGCTTCTTCCCACGCTAGCCCATTGGTGATCGCTCACGGTCGTGTGATCGGCGGACCTGCTCGACACCAGGTGGAGGCACCGCATGACGGGGCAGCAGAACATGACGGGAGACGACCCCATCGCTCGACCGTCGGCGTCGATGAGCCGATGGCTCCGGGTCTCGACGGCCACCTCGGCAGTCGTCGCCATGACCGCAGGTGCCGCTGTAATTGCGGGATGGATCTTCGACCTCCCTACCCTGAAGGCGCTGTCCCCCGGTCTTGCAACGATGAAAATCAACACGGCCATGTCCTTCGTCCTTCTCGGGCTGAGCATCTGGCTCGTGCGGAAGCCATCGACAGGACCCGTCGCACGTCGAGTCAGCCGGGTCGTGAGCGCCGGCGTGGCGCTGCTCGCCGTCGGGACGCTCGGGCAGGACCTGTTGGGATTCGATCTTCACATCGACGAGCTCCTCACACCGGATCTGGCGGGTCGCGCCTCTGGTCAACCACCCGGGCGCATGAGCCCCGCCACCGCGATCTGCGTAGCGTTCATGGCCTTCGGTGCTGCCCTGCTCGATGCTCGCGCCTGGCACGGGGAGCGCGTCTCCCGGGTAGCCGCAATCATCGGGGGACTGGTCGGCCTGGTTGCCCTTTCAGGGTACGCTTACGGCGCGCAAAGCCTCTACACGTTCAGCCCGTACCGAAGCATGGCGATGCATACGGCGGTGCTGTTCGTCGCCCTCGGCGCCGGCCTGCTGGCGGCCCGGCCCGACACCGGGATCCTCGGACGACTGCTCGGCCAATCCGTGTCGGCGCTCGCAACCCGTCGTATCGTCGCCCTCGTCGTTCCGGCAATTTTCGTCATTGCGTGGCTCGCCTATCGCGGTGCGGATCGTGGTCTGTACGGCGTGCCCATGGCATTCGCGCTGACCTCGGTATTCGGAGGCGTCCTGGCTGCGGGCGCTGGGCTCCGTGCGCTCCGATCGGCGCATCTGCTCGAGCAAGCCCGCCGGGAGGCGGACGACCGCGTTAGGCGAAGCGAGGCGCACTTGGCAGTGACCCTCGAGAGCATCGGCGATGCCGTCATCGTCACCGATCGCGAAGGTCGGATCGAACGCGTGAACCGGGCTGCCGCGGAGCTCACTGGATGGGAACCAGGCGAGGCGAAGGGACGCCCGCTCGGGGAGGTCTTTCGCATCGTCGCCGAGGAAACCCGCGAGCCGAGTGAGAATCCGGCCGAGCGAGTGCTGCGAGAGGGGGTCGTCGTGGGGCTCGCGAACCACACACTGCTCATCACCCGCGACGGCCGGGAACGCGCAATCGCCGACAGCGGCGCGCCGATTGGGGAGCCCGATGGTGTGATCAGCGGCGTCGTGCTCACGTTCCGCGACGTGACCGAGCAGCGGTCCATCGAGAAGGCATTGCAATCCAGCGAGCGCCGCTTTCGAGCCCTCGTTCAGCACGGCGCCGACGTCGTCTCCATCCTCGATGCCGGCGGCACAATCCGTTACGTGTCGCCCACGGTCGAGCGTGTCGTCGGGTACCCGCCGGAGGAACGAGTCGGAAAGAGCTCTTCAGAGCTCGTGCATCCCGACGATGCCTCGCGGATTCGTGGCCTGCTGGCAGAGCTTGCCGCCCGTCCCGGCGCCGTTCTGCAGGCGCAATACCGGGCGCGAAACCGGGCGGGGGACTGGCGCTGGATGGACGCTACGGGGGTCAATCTGCTGGATGACCCCGATGTGCGTGGTCTCGTCGTGAACCAGCGGGATATTACGGAGCAGCGACAGATCGAAGATCAGGCGCGTCATGCGCAGAGGCTGGATCTCACCGGGCAATTGGCAGGCGGCATCGCGCACGACTTCAACAACATGCTGGGCATCATCATCGGCGCCTGTGAGTCGATCGATCCCGAACGCTCCACGCCGGCTGAGCTCAGGCGCGATGTTCGCGAAATCCGCGAAGCAGCGAGCCGTGCCGCTGCTACCACCCGCCAACTTCTCGCTTTCGGTCGCAGGCAAGTGCTCCAGCCGCAACTTGTCGACCTCAATGTGCACCTTCGCGCCATGTCGAAGATGTTGAGCCGCCTGATCGGAGAGACGATTCGCGTAGTCGAGGATCTGGCGCCGGATCTCGGCCGGACTCGCGTCGACCCAGCGCAGATGGAACACGTGATCGTGAATCTCGCGCTCAACGCGCGCGATGCGATGCCGGATGGCGGGGTGCTTACCATGGGGACGCGAAACGTCGAGCTCGATGCCGGCTACGCGCGCGAGCATCCCGACGTCGCTCCCGGCCCTTACGTGGCGCTCTTCGTCAGCGACACCGGTACGGGGATGGACGCTGCGACCCAGGCGAGGCTCTTCGAACCTTTCTTTACCACGAAGGAACGCGGCCGGGGTACCGGCCTAGGCCTGGCGACCGTTCACGGTATCGTGAAGCAAAGCGGCGGTCACATCTGGGTCTACAGCGAGATGGGTCATGGGACCACCTTCAAGATCTACCTTCCGGTGGTTCGAGACCCGGCCGGAGCTTCGGCGCCCGAGCCCGAACAACCCGAAATACGGCCACGGGGGACGGAGCTCATCATGGTCGTCGAGGACGAGGAGTCACTGCGGCGGATCGCAGTGCGGGTTCTCTCCGACCATGGCTATCGCGTGTTGGAGGCAGCGAACGGCGACGAGGCAGTCGCCCTTCTGCAGGCACATCCCGAGATCGTTCTGACGGTCACCGACGTCGTCATGCCCGGATTGAGCGGCGGTGCTCTGGTCGCCCGGCTGCGAACGATCAACCCCGCGCTCCGGGTTATCTACACCTCCGGCTACCCCGATCACACCATCGTACGTCATGGCGCACTGGAGCCAGGCGTGCATTTCCTCCAGAAGCCGATCCGGTCGGAGGCGCTGCTGCGTATGGTCCGAGAGGTACTGGATCAACCGGCATCGTAGACAAGTCAGGGACGAACGGCCGTCCGATACGGGTTAGGACACTGGAGTGACGACCAGCTCCGTCGTGATCGCGATCGCCTTCTCGAGCGAACGGTACACCGGGCAGAACTTGGCGAACACGTCGTGAACTCGTTCGGCAGCTGTCCGCTGTGCCTCGGGTGCCTTGAGAAGCAGTCGCACATGAATGCGCCGAATCACGAGAACCCGGTCTTCCGTCTCGTCGATCTCGCCAACCGCTTCCCCAGCCAGCCGGTCACTATCAGCTTTGATCTCGCGCGCCTCCAGCGCGGCCTGGAGAGATCGCACCTCTTGGTGGCAGCTGGGCGCCGGCCTAACACGGACGGGTTGAACCTGCGTGCTGCAGGGGGCGACGCTGATCCGCAAGGCCACGTGATGATCGACGATGGGCTAAGGACCAGTGCTCCCGCGACAGGCGACGTGAATGGGTGGCAGCCGTTCACGCGGGTCTGCCAAGAGGAAGCGAAAATCGCCTACGCGAACGCATTCGAGGGAGCCGCACTGTAGATCGAGCGCGAGTCCCTCGGCCACGCCATTTTTACCGATCCCGAGATCGGAAAGGTAGGGTTGACCGAAGCCCAGGCCCGGGCGCAGGGATTCGACCCGATCGCTCGGTTGGTGACCTTCGATCAGATCGAACGCGCAGCTCTCATGGGCGAGACGACGGGGCTCATCAAGTATGTCGTCGAACGCACCGGCCGAGTCGTCACGAAAACCGCAGTAAGCTCTTCACCAGTCCATCGAAAGCTGGTCGCGTTCAGCCCGCGACGGGCTCATACATCGCGACCTTGGCCGGACTCGGGTAGGACCCGGCGCCGCGCGCTGGAGGCGGCGAACGGCGACCAGGCATTCGCCCTTCTGCAGGCGCATCCCGAGATCGCTCTGGTGGTCACCGACGTCGTCATGCCCGGCTTGAGCGGCGGCGCTCTGGTCGACCGGCTGCGAACGCTCAACCCGGCACTCCGGGTCATTTACACGTCCGGCTACCCCGATCACACCATCGTGCGTCACGGCGCGCTGGGGCCCGGCGTGCATTCTCCAAAACCGATCCGGTCGGAGGTGCTGTTGCGTATGGTCCGCGAGGTACTGGTTCGACTACATCGTAGCGAGTCAGGTGCGAATCGCAGCATTGTCCACTTCAACTTCACGGCGCTCCCGAGCTGGATGAGAAGCGGAACGGCCGATGGGCTGATCGTCCATCACAATCCTTCAGGGCGCCGGACACCGGCGTAGTAAAGGTTGGGGCGCTCCGTCGCGGCGCGCGGAGCGCAAGCCAGGCGAGCGGTGGGCTAGTATGCGGGAGCTTGCCGTTTTATATGTATTCTATCCCTCGGAAGGCGTCTGGAGACCTGGTGGCCTGGCCGTTTCCTGCCTCGACTCGTGGCCCCCGCCACCCCACCCGACACGCCCGTCAGGCAGTGGCGGCCTTCGCGCTGGGCGTGGTAGCGGCGCTCGGGGGTCCGGGCCTGACCTTCGCCGAGGTCTGGGCCCACCTCCATCGCACTCAGCAGGGCCACGGCTACCAAATCCACGTCGAGGCCCAGGACTCACTCGACCACGACGATGTGTGCCGGGCCTGGGTGGCGTCGACACCGGCCCATCCCAAACCGGCCCGTGACCATCGAGTCGCCCTACCCCCCGGGCCACAGATACCTAACGCGGCCGCTTCGGATCTCCGCTCGGCCGCCCCCACTC
>Ga0187892_10010003_pt1 | contig 12207 bp, 15 predicted proteins | sample MA1701073metaG_FD_139345 | JGI IMG/M metagenome (GOLD analysis project Ga0187892, IMG submission 139345) | Bio-ooze microbial communities from a basaltic lava cave in the Kipuka Kanohina Cave System on the Island of Hawaii, USA - MA170107-3 metaG ...
CTGCGCGGCGCCTCCTATCGGACCCGGCATGCGAAACTTGACCTAACCCAGGACCCGGAGGCATCATCCCCAGCACCTGCCAGAATTTCCGGAAACGGACTGCCAGAATTTCCGGACCCCACACATGGTGAAGCGGGCGGTGGTCCGCGTAGGCCTCATCTCCGACACCCATGGTCTTCTGCGGCCTGAAGCCAAGGCATTCTTGCGGGGCAGCGACTACATCGTCCATGGCGGTGATGTCGGCGATCCGGGCATTCTCGAAGAGCTCGCTGCCTTGGCGCCACTCACTGCCGTTCGAGGCAACAATGATCGTGGGCCGTGGGCGGAGCGCCTGCGAGAGACTGAGTGCCTGCAGGTAGGCGAGGTGCTCGTCTATGCCATCCACGAGCTCGCGCACCTTGACATCGAGCCCAGTGCCGCGGGTGTTCACGTTGTCGTCTCGGGTCATTCCCACAAGCCACTGGTTGAGAAACGCCGCGGTGTCCTGTACGTCAACCCCGGAAGCTCCGGGCCCCGCCGCTTCAAGCTTCCCATCGCCGTGGGAGAGCTCGTGATCGAAGGCCGCTCGGTGTCCGCACGAATCGTCGACCTCAGCGACGGTGCGCGGTCCGGCGAGCCCCTTGCCTTCCGGCCGACGGTACCGGTGGTGCTTCGGTGGTAGGAGGGGCGGGGATGCAAGTGCCCAAGCGCATTCACATCTTTGGCGCGTCGGGGAGTGGTACGACGCGTCTGGCCTCCGTCATCGCCGGCAAGCACGGCCACCGCCATCTAGATATGGACGACTTCTTCTGGGTCCCGACGAATCCTCCATTCCGCGAGACGCGGCCCCGCGACCAGCGCCTCGCACTGCTCGAGCAGGCTCGGCGGGGCCCGGGTCCTTGGGTGCTGTCCGGGTCATTGTGTGGGTGGGGCGATCCGCTGATCCCGGAGTTCGACCTGGTCGTCTTCCTGGTCGTTCCAACGCCGGTGCGGCTGGCGCGCTTGCGGGCGCGCGAGCTCGCGCGCTATGGTCCCCAGGCGATCGCCGCGGGCGGGGCGCTTCACCAGGGGCACGTCGAGTTCCTCGAGTGGGCCGGCCGCTACGACACGGGCGGCCTGGAGATGCGCAGTCGAGCGCTTCACGAGGCGTGGGTGGCCGCCCTTCCCGGCGCGGTCCTGAGGCTGGAGGGGGATCGGCCGGTCGACGAGCACCTCGCGCGGATCGAGGCGCGCGCCGGTAGGGAGGCCTAGCCGTGCCGCGGCGTGTCTTCCTGGTCCGTCATTGCGAAGCTACCGGGCAGGACGCGTCCTCCCCGCTGACCGCCGTCGGACAGACCCAGGCCACGCACCTCGCCGACTACCTGGAGACCCTGGGGGTGGACCTGCTCGTATCGAGTCCCTACATCCGGGCCCGGCAGTCGGTCGCCCCGCTTGCCCGGCAGCTGGGGCTCCCGGTCGAGATCGACGCGCGCCTCGCGGAGCGCGTGCTCTCCGCTGAGCCGCTGGCTGACTGGCGCGAGGCGATCAAGCAGTCGTTTGTGGATCTCGATCTGGCATGGCCCGGTGGGGAATCGAGTCGCGCCGCGATGGCCCGCGGACGCGCGGCGATCGACGGACTCCTCGCTCGACCCGAGCGCGCCGCGGTCGCGGTGACGCATGGAAACTTGCTGACGCTGATCCTCCACTCCTTCGGGACCCAGGGCGGCTTTCAGATCTGGGAGCGTTTGACCAACCCGGATGTCCACTGTCTCGTGGTACACGGGGAACGCGTCGAGATATCCCATCTGGGATCGAACCTTCGCGGTGACGGTCGGTAGCCGCTAGGTCCGCGGCGCATGCACTCCGAACGGCTGCGCTATCACCCCGCGGGACCCGAGAGTCTCGATGCCTTCCACCGCCTCGTGCAGGACGAGCACGTTCGGCGCTACATGATGGACGGCAACGTGTTCCCGCGGGAGTGGAGCGCGGAGCGCCTGCGACAGAGCCAGGCATTGTTCGAGCGCCGCGGGGTCGGAATCTGGCTGGCCTACGACCGGAAGACGGATGAGCTCGTGGGGTTCTGCGGGTTCGACGACTTGTCCGGCCGCCCCGAACCGCAGCTCGTGTACGCGCTGTTCGAGCGCTTCACCGGCCGGGGCCTCGCCACCGAGATGGCCCGTGCCGCCATCGCGCAGGCGCGGACGCAGCCCGGCTTCGACGAGATCATGGCCGACGTCGATGAGATCAACGCCGCCTCGGTGCGCGTCCTCGAGCGGCTCGGGTTCGAGCGCATCGCGGTCCACCCGGGGGCCTTCGGCAACCTGATCCTGCTTCGCCTGGCCGCCGGCCCCTGAATATTCGCGCATCGGGGAAAATTCGGCCCGTGTAAGACTGGAAGTGCATCCCAGGGACCATGCGCTATCACGCGTCCCCGAAGTCCGCTCCAGTCAGACTCCCCGGCCACCACGGCCGGCCCATCCACCGAGGCCAATCCGACCAGGAGGGACTATGAACTGGTTTATGACCGCCCTCAGGAACTACGCCGTCTTCTCCGGACGCTCGCGCCGCAGCGAGTACTGGTACTTCGGGCTGTTCTATCTGATTCTCTACGCGGTCTGCGCGATCGTGGATGGGATCGCCGGATCCTTCGACCGCGCGTCGGGCATCGGCCTGTTCACGGTCATCCTGACGCTCGCGCTGCTGCTCCCTTCGCTCTCCGTGAGCGTCCGGAGGCTGCACGATACCGGCCGGAGCGGCTGGTGGCTTCTCCTCGCGCTCATCCCGCTCGTCGGTCTGATCGTCCTGCTCGTGTTCTTCGTTCAGGATAGCGAGGCCGGAGCGAACCGGTTTGGCGCGAATCCGAAGGCCCCCACGCCGGTGCGTTCCGTCGGGGCGCCCGCGCCCGGCAAGCCGTGGGCGGCGCCTCAGGTGAAGCGCTAGGCAGCCGCGCCGCGCATTCGGCCTCGGCGCCGTCACCCCCGGCCGGCTCCTGACCCGGGTTGTCTTGCGGGCGCTTCCCCAGGAGAATGCCCGCCAGACGTTCCATGAGCATCATCTGGTTCTCGAGCTGGAGGGCTGAGGCATGAGCGTGGGGCCGGCCTCGCGGGCTCTCGCGATCGTCGCGGCGGTTCTGCTGGCCTGGTCGGTCGGCGCGCCCGGCGCGCTCGGCAAGGACCAGTGGGCCGAGCGCCTGACGTTCTCGACGGGCCGGTCGGTCGCGTACCTTTCCAGTGCGCCGCTTCGTGAGCCCGCGCCTCAGGTCCAGATCGCGATCATCGTCGTCCATGGCCTTGACCGGGACGACGAGAGCGCCTTCGCCCGGATCACCGCCGCGGCGCGGGCCAGCGGCAAGGGACCGGTCACCCTGGTGCTCGCGCCCAGGTTCAAGACCGCCGAGGACCAGCCGGGAGCCGACGAGCATGTCTGGTCGACGGACGGCTGGGCGTCGGGCGATCTGTCGCAAGACGGCAAGGACCCGGCGGTCCGTCTGAGCTCGTTCGCGATCGTGGATCGGCTGGTCGCCGAGCTGTCGGATGCGACGCGGTTCCCCGCCCTCCGGCGGGTCGTGCTGGTGGGGCATTCCGCGGGCGGCCAGTTCGCGAACCGGTACGCGGCGGTCGGCCGACTGGGCGAGGGCGCGGAGCCCAATGGCCGCCTGGAGTATCGGTTCGTGATTGCGAACCCCTCCTCATACCTGTATCTCGATGAGCGCCGCCCGGTCCCCGGATCGGACCGATTCGAGCCGCCGCGTCAGCCGCCGCCCGGCTACAATGCGTGGCGCCACGGCCTGGAGCGGCGGAATGCATATGCCAATCGCCTGTCGGTGGACGAGATACGAGGCAACATGTTCGGTCTGACGGCGTACTACCTCGTCGGGACCGCCGACTCCAAGCGGGACCGGTTCCTTTCGACGTCTCCCGCGTCGACGCTCCAGGGCGACAACCGCTACGATCGCTGGGAGAAGTTCCGGCGCTACGTCGGGCTGTTTCCCGAGTGGCGTGATCGTGCGGTGTTCGCCGAGGTTCTCGGGGCGGGCCATTCGAGCGCGCAGATGTTCGACTCCCGCGCGGCCCGCAGCGCCATGTTCGAGTGACCGGGAGCGTGCTCGCGAGGCGCCTCCTGATCGCGGCCGGCGCGGCGGTCGCGGTCGGCATGCTTGGGCTGTGGTGGATCGGCTCGCAGCTCGTCAAGCCCGTCCAGCATGCCGTGCGGCTGCCGGCCGACTTTCCCGCGCGAGCGCTCACGATTCCCGGGACGCGCATCGCGGCCTGGTGGCTCGATCGAGGGGCGGGCACGCCGGTCGTTCTGCTCCTTCACTCCGTTCGCGCCGATCGCTCGTCCATGCTGCCCCGGGCCCGACTGCTGGTGCGGCATGGCTTCTCGGTGGCCCTCATCGATCTCCAGGCCCACGGCGAGACGCCCGGCGCGGCGATCACGTTCGGCTGGCGGGAGTCCGTTGACGTCCGCGCGGCGCGGGCGTGGCTGGGCCGCGAGGCTCCCGGGCGTCGAGTCGGCGCCATCGGGTGCTCGCTCGGCGGCGCCGCGATCTTGCTCGGGCCGCAACCCGTGGGCTTCGACGCGGTGGTCCTCGAAGCGGTCTACCCGCGCTTCCGCCGGGCCATCGAGAACCGCATCCGGATCCGGCTGGGCGGCCTCGCGCCCCTCCTGGCGCCGCTCCTGCTGGTTCAGCTCGGGCCGCGGCTCGACGTCTCGCCGGCGGATCTCGAGCCCATCCGGTCCATGAACCGACTCGGCGCGCCGGTGCTCGTGGTGGCGGGATCACGCGACGAGCACACCACGGCGGCGGAATCCGACGAGTTGTTTCAGGCGGCCGTCGAGCCGAAGGGGCTGTGGATCGTCGACGGGGCGCGCCATCAGGACCTGCTGGCATACGATCCGGCCGGCTACGAGTCGCAGGTGATCGGATTTCTCCGGAGGTATCTGTGATCCCGCTGCGCGTCAACCTCCGCGTCCCGGTGGGCCGGCCCCTGCCCGAGCTGGCCGCGTTCATCGCCCGCTGCGAGGACGCCGGCTTCGATGGCGTCGGCATCCACGACCATCCCTCGAGCGGCCGCGACGTCTACCTGGCGCTCGCGCTCGCGGCCCAGGCGACGCGCCGCCTCCGGCTCTTCCCGGCCACGTCGAGCCCCATCGTCCGGCATCCGCTGCTCCTCGCCTCGCTCGCGCATAGCCTGGACGAGATCGCGCCGGGCCGCGCCGTCCTCACGGTGGCGCCGGGATTCATCTCAACGCGGAGCGTGGGGAAGCCGCGCGCCACGGTGGCCTTCATGCGTCAAGCCGTCGGCGAGCTCCGGCGGCTTCTGGCCGGCGACGTCGTGGAGTTCGGGCCAACCCCGACGCGCCTCCGGAACCGGAGCGCCACGCCCACGCCGGTCTACCTGCTGGCCGCCGGCCCGCGCATGACCGAGCTGGCCGGGGAGATCGCCGACGGAGCGTTTCTCATGGTCGGGCTCGACCCGGCGGCGATCCGCGCCGCGCGCCGGCATCTGGAAGAGGGCGCCCGGCGCGCGGGCCGCTCGCTCGAGGGCTTCCCGGTGATCTTCGTGGTCACGCTCGGCCTCGGCGATGGAGCGGCCGGCGCGAGGTGGGTGCGGAGCTGGTTCGCGCCCGGCCAGCCCTTCCTCGCCTACCCGAGCGCGTCGAACCTGCGCTGGCTCGCCCAGGCCGGGTTCGACCTCCGCGAGCCCTTCGACCCCGCGACGATCGCCGAGGACCGAGCGCGCCGGATCGCCGATGCCTTCGGCCTCTTCGGCCCGCCCGAGCGTTGCGCCGAGCGCCTCCTCCAAGCGCGGGACGAAGGCGGGGTCGAGGAGGTGTTCCTGTTCCCGGCCCACGATCTGGCCGGAGGCTACGAGATGCCGCACGCGGAGGTCGAGGCCTTCGAGCGCACGATCCGTCCCCGTCTCGGGACGTAGCGCGCTAAGATCGTCGGAGCAACGATGCTCTGGCCGCTCCGTTCATCGTATCCTCGGAGCAGTCCCTCGAACCGGGGAGGTAGGACATGGCTCAGTACCGTGGCGACCTGCCGCAGCTCGGCGGGCATCTCTTCCTCACCGACGGCGGCATCGAGACCACCCTGATCTTCCACGACGGGCTCGAGCTGCCCGATTTCGCGGCCTACGCCCTGCTGAGGCGGCCCGAGGGCGCGGCCGCGCTCCAGAGGTACTTCCGCGCCTACGCTGCGCTCGCGAAGCGGTTCGGGGTGGGGCTCATCCTGGAGTCCGCCACCTGGCGGGCCAGCCGGGACTGGGCCGAGCGCCTCGGCCACAGCCCCAGCGAGCTGGCGGATCTCAATCGCGCCGCCATCCGCCAGCTCGAAGCGATCCGCGCCGAGTTCCAGACCGCCCGGACCCCCATCGTGATCAGCGGCTGCCTCGGCCCGCGCGGGGACGGCTACAACCCCACGAGCCTCATGTCCGACGAGGGCGCCGAGGCGTATCACGCCGCGCAGATCCGGACGTTCGCGGACTCGGCGGCCGACCTGGTGACCGCGATCACCATGAACTACGTCGAGGAGGCCATCGGGATCACCCGGGCGGCGCGAAGCGTGGGCATGCCGGTGGTGATCTCCTTCACGGTGGAGACCGACGGCCGCCTGCCCATCCGGGACACGCTGCCGGCCGCGATCGAGCGGGTGGACACCGCGACGGCGGCCTACCCCGCCTACTACATGATCAACTGCGCGCATCCGACGCACTTCGAGCGCACGCTCGACGAGAAGCAGCCGTGGGCGCAGCGGCTGCGGGGCCTCCGCGCGAACGCCTCCCGCCAGAGCCACGCCGAGCTGAACGAGTCACCCACGCTCGATACCGGCGATCCGGTCGAGCTGGCCGCGGAGTACGCGGCGCTCAAGCGGCGCCTGCCCCGGTTGAACGTCATGGGCGGCTGCTGCGGCACCGACTCTCGGCACGTCGAGCAGATCGCGACCGCCTGCGCTCCGCTGTTCCGGTGATCCGGCCGCCCCGCCCGGCTTCGGCTCCGGCGTGCGCCGTAGCCTCGGCTGTGAGTAGGATGTACCGGGTGTTCACGAGCCTCTGTGGAGGAGGGTGCGATGATTGACGACGACCGGCCAGTCGGATCGGTACTGACGCGGCGCGAGGCTCTCGCGCTGCTCGGAGTGGGCGGGCTCACCGCGCTGGCCCCGGGCCGCGGCGCGGCCCAGCCGGCCGGGACCCCCGCCTGCGTCGTGCGGCCCGCGCTGACCGAGGGCCCGTACTTCGTGGACGAGAAGCTGAACCGCTCGGACATCCGGTCCGATCCGTCGGACGGCAGCGTGCGGCCCGGCGCGCCGCTGCGGCTGGCGCTGCGCGTCTCGCGCCTCGCGCGGGGCGCCTGCGCGCCGCTGCCCGGCGCCATGGTGGATCTGTGGCACTGCGATGCGCTCGGCGTGTACTCGGACGTGCAGGATCCGGGCGGGGCCACGCTCGGCAAGAAGTTCCTGCGCGGCTACCAGACCACGGATGGTGACGGCCTCGCGCGCTTCACCACGATCTATCCCGGCGCTTACCGGGGCCGGGCCGTGCACATCCACTTCAAGATCCGCTCGGCGGCGGCGGGGGGCCGGGTGCACGACTTCACCTCGCAGGTCTTCTTCGACGACGCGCTGAGCGACCAGGTCTACGCCCAGCCACCCTACGCGGGACGGGGCGAGCAGCGCCTGCGAAACGCGCGCGACGGCATCTACCGGAGTGTGGGCGCCCAGCTCACGCTCGCGGTGACGCCCGCCGCGCCCGGCTACGCGGCGACGTTCGAGCTGGCACTCGAGATCGCGTGACGCGCTACCGGATCACGCGCGCCAACCCGGGCTCCACCGAGCAGCTCGTGGAGGCCGGCGGATACGGGTACGCGCACTCCTGCGTGACGTCCGAGAACTTTCCGGCGCGTGCCAAGACGGTGGGGCCTGCCGAGATCGTCCTCATCGGGTTCGAAGGCGTGGTGACCGCGGCGGAGGTCCTGACCGAAGCGGCGCGCCGGGGCCTCGGGCGGCCGACCTACGAGGACGCGCTCCACTTCGGCGCCGAGCATCCGGAGGCGCAGCGGGAGCATGCCATCGTCTTCCTGCACGAGCCCTGGGTCGGGTACTTCGGCCGGCGCGACGTGCTCTGTCTCTGGAGCAATGCCGGCCGGCGCGAGATGGGGCTCGAGGGCTTCGACGATCCCTTCGGGCCGCACTGCCGCTTCGCGCTCGTCGCGCCGGCCTCGGACGCGGTGACGGTCGAGCGGACCGATGTCCGGTCGCCGGGCGCGCGGGCCCTGATCGAGGCCCTCAACGCGGAGCTGCTGAGCCGCTACCCGGAGCCCGGCACGGACCACTTCGAGCTGGACGCGGACGAGGTCGCGCCCGGGCGGGGCGCCTTCCTGATCGCGTCGCGGGCGGGGGAGGCGGTCGGGTGCGGGGCGGTACGGCGCATCGACCCGGGGACCGGCGAGATCAAGCGCATGTACGTGAGCCCGCCGGCGCGCGGGTTCGGGCTCGGGCGCACGGTGCTCGCGGCGCTGGAGGCGGAGGCGCGGGCCCTCGGGCTCGTGCGCCTCGTCCTCGAGACCGGTGTCCGCCAGCCCGAGGCCATCGCGCTCTACGAGCGCGCAGGCTTCTCCCGGATCGGGCCGTTCGGCGCCTACGAGGCGCACGCGCTGAGTGTCTTCATGGGCAAGGACCTGCGGCCGCGATGACGAGCGTCCGGCCGGGCGACGTCGTGACGGCCTCGACGCTGCGCCCGTTCTACGGCGAGTTCGCGTGGGCCTACGACTATCTGATCGAGCGGCCGGTGGCGGACGAGTGCGCCGGGATGGCCGCCGCGCTGGCCCGGCGAGGCATCGGCCCGCCCGCGTCGCTGCTGGACGCCGGCTGCGGCACCGGCCGCCACGCGGTCGAGCTCGCGCGGCGGGGGTTCGTGGTCACCGGGATCGACCGATCGCCCGCGCTGCTCGCGGAGGCGTTGCGGCGCCCGATCGATGCGGCCGCCCGCGTCCGCTTCGAGTCCGGCGATCTGCTCGCGCTGCCGGCCGGCAGCGGATTCGACGCGATCATCTGTCGCGGCGTGCTCAACGACCTCGTGGAGACGGCCGAGCGCGCGGCCGCGTTCGCGGGGTTCGCGCGGGCCCTGCGCCGGGGCGGCGCCCTGCTGCTCGACGTGCGCGACTGGGATGCGAGCGCGGTCGGGAAGACCGCGCAGCCGGTATCGGAGAAGCGCGCGGCCACCCCGCGCGGGCCGCTCGTGTTCCGGTCCGTGACCCGGCTCGATCCAGGCACGCGACGGCTGCTCATCACCGAGCGGCACACGCTCACGACCGACGCCGGCGAGAGCACCGCGAGCCACGACTTCGTCATGCGCTGCTGGAGCCGGGACGAGCTACGCGACGCCCTGCGCGCGGCCGGCTTCGAGGCGATGGAGTACGCCGGCACCTACGGGGGCGCGCCGCTCGGCGTCGGCGACCGCATCGTGGTCGCGGCCTCGCTGGGCGCTCGGTAGCGGTCGCATGCCGACGCTCCGGATCTCCGAGGCGGACATGATCGCCTACGACGACGCGGGGGAGGGGCCGGTGGTCGTGCTCGTCCACGGCTCGCCCGGCACGTCGCGGGCCTGGCAGCCGGTGGCGGAGCGCCTGGCCCCGCGCTTCCGGGTGATCTCGCCGAACCTGCCCGGCTACGGGGGGACCACGCGGCCGGCGGGAGCGGGGCCCGGGGACAGCTCGTACGCGGCCGACCTGATCGGGGCGCTGATCGCGGAGGTCGGCCCGCCCGCGGTGCTGGCCGGCCATTCGTACGGCGGCGGGGTCGCGCTCGTGACCGCGCTGCGCGGCCGGGTCGCGCCGCGGGCGCTGGCGCTGTTCGAGCCGGTGGCGATCCCGGTGCTGGCCGCGGTGGGCGACACGGAGGCCTTCGAGGCCGCCCGGGCCCTGTTCGAGGGCTACTGCGCGGCCTTCGAGCGTGGCGACCCCGGCGCGGTCCGGATCATGGTGGACTACTGGTTCGGCCCGGGCGCGCTCGATCAGATGCCGGCGCCGACGCGCGAGTTCCTGGTGGCCCATACCGGGCACAACGTGCGCGACGTCCGGGCGACGTTCCGGGATACGTACTCGCTTCCCGCCCTCCGCGGGCTGTCGATGCCCGTGCGGTGCGTCCTGGGGGCCAGGAGTCCGGCGATGATGGGCAAGATCGTGGAGGCCATCGCCTCGCACGTCCCACGCGGTATCATCCAGAGGATCGAGAAGGCCAACCACGCCATGACCACCACCCACGTCGAGGCCGTCGCCACCCTGATCGCGGAGCTGGCGGACGGGGGCGCGTGAGTGTGGACTCCCGGCGGGGTTTCCTCAAGGGCGCCGGTGCGCTCCTGGGCGCGCTGCTGATGCCGGCCGAGTCCCGCGGGCAGGGACCGCTCGAGCGGCGCATCCCGAAGACGGGCGAGGCGCTGCCCGCGGTCGGGCTCGGTACGTGGCAGGTGTTCGACGTGGCCGGCGACGCGCGGGAGCTGGCGCAGGCGAAGGAGACGCTCCGGGTCTTCGCCGACGGCGGCGGTCGGATGGTGGACAGCTCGCCGATGTACGGCTCCTCCGAGCAGGTGACCGGGCAGCTCGCCGCCGACCTGGGTGTCGGGCCCAAGCTCTTCGTGGCCACCAAGGTCTGGACCAGCGGCCGGCAGGCGGGCATCCGCCAGATGGAGGACTCGATGCGCAAGCTGCGCGTCGAGCGCCTCGATCTCATGCAGGTCCACAATCTGGTGGACGCGCAGACGCACCTCGCGACCCTGCGGGACTGGAAGGCGGCCGGGCGCGTCCGCTACCTCGGCATCACCCACTACCACGCGGGAGCGCACGGAGACCTGGAGCAGCTCGTCAAGAAGGGCGACATCGATTTCCTCCAGGTGAACTACTCCCTGGCCGAGCCGGAGGCGGAGCGCCGCCTGCTCGGGGCCGCCGCGGAGGCGGGCACCGCGGTGATCGTGAACCGCCCCTTCGCCGAGGGCGCGATGTTCCGACGGGTGAGGGACAAGCCGCTGCCCGAGTGGGCGAAGGAGGCGGGGGCCGCGAGCTGGGCGCAGCTCTTCCTCAAGTGGATCCTGGCCCAGCCCGCGGTCACCTGCGCGATCCCGGGCACGCGCAATCCCCGCCACGTGGCCGACAACCTGGGCGCGCTGTCGGGACCGCTGCCGGACGCGGCGCTGCGCCGGCGGATGGCCGAGCACTTCAACTCGCTGTAGGCTCAGGGAACCCAGGAGGCGTCATGCCGCGCAACGAGGCCGGGCGATATCGACACATCGAGGTGCACCCGGTGGCGGGGGCGCTGGGCGCCGAGGTCCGCGGGGTCAACGCGGCCGCCGCGCTCGACGACGCGGTGATCGCGGAGATCCGCCAGGCCTTCCTCGACCACCTCGTGATCTTCTTCCGGGACCAGAAGGTCACCCCGCACGAGCAGCTTGCCTTCGCGAAGCGGTTCGGCGAGCCGATGGAGTACCCCCAGCTCAAGGGGCTGCCGGAGTGCCCGCTGATCACTCCGGTGGTCAAGCTGGCGCACGAGCAGATCAACTTCGGCGGGGTCTGGCACTCCGACACGACCTATCTCGCGCGGCCGCCGATGGCGAGCATGCTCTACGCGGTGGAGATCCCGCCCTACGGGGGCGACACGATCTTCGCCAACCAGTACGGCGCCTACGAGACGCTCTCGGAAGGGCTGCGCCGCGCGCTCGACGGGCTCACGGGTGTCAATACCTCGACCAAGGCGGAGGCGTCGAAGACGCGCGAGGACCGGCTGAAGGCAGCCGGCGTGGAGATGAAGGTGCTGACGAGCGGGCACCCGGTGGCGCGCACGCACCCGGAGACCGGGCGGAAGGCGCTCTACGTCAACCACGGCCACACCTCGCACTTCAAGGGCTGGACGGAGGAGGAGAGCCGCCCGTTGCTCGACTATCTCTTCCAGCACCAGGTGCGACCGGAGCTCACCTGCCGCTTCCAGTGGCAGCCGGGCTCCATCGCCTTCTGGGACAACCGGTGCGTCCAGCACAACGCGGTGAACGACTACGCCGGCTTCAAGCGCCTCATGCACCGCGTGACCCTGGCCGGCGACACCCCGCGCTGAAGGCCCCTCACCCTGCCCTCTCCCCAGAGGGGAGAGCGACTGTCTTGGATGTCAAGGGCCCTACCGCGAAACCAGGGCCCAGCGGGTCTGATGTTTCAGCATGGCGTTGAGGATCGTCAGCAGCTTGCGCATGCAAGCGGTGAGAGCCA
>Ga0187892_10010004_pt1 | contig 12206 bp, 7 predicted proteins | sample MA1701073metaG_FD_139345 | JGI IMG/M metagenome (GOLD analysis project Ga0187892, IMG submission 139345) | Bio-ooze microbial communities from a basaltic lava cave in the Kipuka Kanohina Cave System on the Island of Hawaii, USA - MA170107-3 metaG ...
CCGCGCTCGAAGGAGACGCGCGCATCGAACGGGTCGTATTTTGCTGCTTCGGCACCCCCTCGCGTCAACATCACGAAGCGGCGCTTCGCCGGATTGCGCGAACCTCACCGAGAGGATGATTAGGCGATTTCCGAGACTTGCCGCCTTCAAGCGCGTGCAGAAGCGTTAAAGCGCGCGTCTCGGCCGCAAGCAGCTTTGACACAGGATCATGTCACGGCAATGCGCGCCCTGCGTCACTCTTAGGGTTCCCGCGCCGGAGCGGGAGCGCTAGTCTGCTGCGGAAGGCGATTCGTGCCCCGCGGCGCCTGGCGGAAGCTGCGGCCGATCCTCGGAAGGCAACGTCCCGACATGCCAGAACTCGATCCGCTCCTGCTGTCGCGCATCCAGTTCGCCTTCACCATCTCGTTCCATATTCTCTTCCCGTCCTTCACCATCGGGCTTGCCGCCTGGCTCGTCGTGCTCGAGGCGCTGTGGCTCAGGACCGGTAAGGCGATCTACCGGGAGGTCGCGCTCCATTGGACCAAGATCTTCGCCGTCTCCTTCGGCATGGGCGTGGTCTCCGGCGTCGTGCTCTCCTATGAGTTCGGCACCAATTGGAGCGAGCTGTCGCGCCGCGGCGGCAATGTCATCGGGCCGCTGATGTCCTACGAGGTGCTGACCGCTTTCTTTCTCGAAGCGGGCTTTCTCGGCATCATGCTGTTCGGCTGGAACCGCGTGCCGAAATGGGTGCATTTCTTTGCGAGCTGCATGGTGGCGCTCGGCACGGTGGTCTCGGCCTTTTGGATCCTGGCGGCCAATAGCTGGATGCAGACCCCCGCCGGCTTCCGCGTGGCCGAGGACGGCGTGCTTCACGTGACCGATTGGTGGCAGGTGATTTTCAATCCGTCATTCCCCTACCGCCTCGCCCATATGGTCGCAGCGGCCTATCTCACCACCGCCTTCATCGTCGCCGGCATCGGCGCCTGGTACATCTTGCGCGAGCGCAGCGTGCCGCATGGACGCATCATGCTCGGCATGGGGTTGAGCATGCTCGTCTGGCTCGCGCCTCTCCAGCTCGTGATCGGCGATCTGCATGGATTGAATGCGCGCGAGCATCAGCCGGCCAAGATTGCGGCGGTGGAGGCTCATTGGGAAACGCAGCGCCGCGCCCCGCTCATCCTGTTCGCGCTTCCCGACCCCGCCGCGGAGAAGAACGATTTCGAGATCGCTATTCCCGCTCTCGGCAGTCTCATCCTGACACATGAATGGGACGGCGAGATCAGGGGGCTGAAGTCCTTCCCGCCCGACGAACGCCCCAATCCGATCATCCCGTTTTTCGCTTTTCGCATCATGGTCGGTATTGGGCTCATCATGATCGCCGCTGGGCTGATCGGTTCGTTCCTGTGGCTCACGGGACGGCTCTATTCGAGCCGCTGGTTTCTCCACGTCCTGGTGTGGGTCTCGCCGCTCGGCTTCGTCGCCGTGCTCGCGGGCTGGTTCGTGGCCGAGGTCGGACGCCAACCCTGGACCGTCTACGGGATTCTGCGGACGGCCGACGCCGTCTCGCCGGTTCCGGGCGGCAGCGTGCTCGCCTCGCTGATACTATTCGTGCTCGTCTACGGCATCGTGTTCGGCGCAGGCCTCTATTACATCGCCAAGCTCGTCAAGCGCGGTCCCGACGAGACCCCGCCGGTGCCCCAGCGGGACGAGGCGGATCTTTCCCATCGGCCGATGGCAGCGGCAGGAAATCCATGACCGGGACAGCCAGCCAGATGACCGAATTCCTTCCAGTGATCCTGCCGCTCGTCTGGGCGGCGATCCTGGCGCTCACGGTGTTTCTCTACGTGCTGCTCGGCGGCTACGATTTGGGTCTCGGCGTGCTGTTCCCGCTCGCGCCCTCCGACAAGGACCGCGACGCCATGATGGCATCTGTGGCGCCGTTCTGGGACGGCAACGAGACGTGGCTCGTCTTGGGCGGCGGGGGACTCTTGGCGGCCTTTCCGCTCGCCTATTCGATCATGCTGCCCGCGCTCTACATCCCCATCATCCTGATGCTGATTGGGCTCATTCTGCGCGGCGTCGCCTTCGAGTTCCGCTTCAAGTCGGAGCGGTCGCGCTGGCTGTGGGATTTGGCCTTCAGTCTCGGCTCGCTGCTCGCCGCCTTGATGCAGGGCGTCATCATGGGGGCTTTCATCGAGGGTTTCGCCGTGACCGACAACAAGTTCTCGGGCGGCTCCTTCGACTGGCTGACGCCGTTTTCGGCGGTGACGGCGGTGGCGCTGCTTTCCGGCTATGTGCTGTTGTCCACCGGATGGCTCATCATGAAGGCCGACGAAGCGTTGCGCGAATGGGCCTACGGCGTCGCCTATACAGCGCTGATCGTGGTCGCCGCGTTCATCGTCATCTTCAGCCTATGGACGCCGTTCCTGCATCCGGAGATCGCCGCGCGCTGGTTCACGCCGGCAAATATGGTGATGCTGAGCCCGGTTCCGCTTGCCACGGCGGCTAGCGTGGGCGCGCTGTGGATGGCACTCAACCGGCGTCAGCGCTACACGCCTTTCCTGCTCGCGGTGGCGCTCTTCATCCTGTGCTACACCGGGCTTGCTGTGAGCCTCTTTCCCTATATCGTTCCCCCCGACATCACCATCTGGCAGGCGGCGGCTGCACCCGAAAGCCAGCTCTTCATGCTTTACGGCGCGATCCCGCTGCTCCCCGTCATCCTGGGCTACACGGCCTATTCCTATTACGTGCTATGGGACGCGCCCGAGCACGACGCCTATCACTGAGGCTCGTTCTCAGGCCCACTCACGCCTCACCCTGAGGAGGCCGCGGAACGCGGCCGTCGCGAAGGGCGGCCACATGCTTCGAGACGCGCCCTGCGGGCGCTCCTCAGCATGAGGGGGGTGAGTTTCACCACTTGCCGGGGAGGTCGTGCTCGGCAAGCCGGCGCTTCAACAGACGAATCTTGCCGTAGGCCTTCTCGATGCGGGAGCGGGAGATGCGCCCGTCCCGCACCGCATCGGCGATGATGGCGTGGAGCTTTGCCCCGAGCTCGGGGTCGTGCATCGTGACGTTCGAGAACACCAGAACATCGGTGCCGGCGTTGACGGCCTTCACCACCCGCTCCTCCATCGTATAGTCGTCGCTGACCGCGCCCATCTCCATATCGTCGCTGATCACGACACCCTGGAATCCGACCTGCTCCTTATCGCGCAGCGCGGCGATTGCCCGCGCCGACAGCGAGGCCGGCAGCTTCGCGCCGTCGCTGAAGCGAGGATGATAGAGGTGCCCGATCATCACCCCGTCGAGCAGCCCGTCTTTGGCGAGTGTTTTGTAAGGCTCGATCTCGATCTCCTGCCAGCTCTCTGAGATGTCGGCGAGCGCCTTGTGGCTGTCGGCGCTGCTCGAGCCGTGACCGGGGAAGTGCTTGGCGACCGTGGCGACGCCGGCCTCCCGATGAGCGCGGATGAACGCGCCGGCGAGCGTGGCGACCTTGTTGGGATCGGCCCCGAAACTTCGCCCGCGCTGCACGATCACGTAATTGTCCGGGTTGAGGCTGAGATCGACCACGGGGCCGAAATTGAGATTGAAGCCGGCCTTGGCCAGTTCCTCGGCTATCGGCGCGTAGAGGCGCTCGGCGGCTTCCGCCGAGGCGAAGCTCGGATTGGCGCCCACGCTCTCAGCCGAAGGAAAGTAGACGTAACCGTGCTGCGGCGTGAGCCGCTGCACCTTTCCTCCCTCCTGATCGACGGCGATGAAGGGGACCGGCGAGGTTTTGGCATCGCGCAAAACTGCCGTGAGCGCGCGGAGGTCCTCCAACGACCCGATATTCTCCGGATAGAGCACGACACCTCCGATCGTGCCCTTCGCAAGCTGATCGCGCACGGCCAAGACGCCCGGATTGCGCTCGCTGCGTCCATCGAAGCCGACCATGATCATCTGCCCGATCATGGCATCGAGCAATTCGGCGTCCGTCTCGGCAGAGCGCTGCGGCTCCGAATCGCAAGCGGCGCTGAGGCCCGCGAGCACGATGCCAAGCCAAGCGAGGCCGGCTGCAAGCACAATTCTCATCGTCGGCGAATTGATCATGCTTTGCGGCGCCCGAGTCCTAGCGCGGTGCGCCGAGCGCGCCGGCGGCGTCGACGATACCGGCGCCCATCGCCTCGGTCGCGACGGAGGTATCGGGCTTTCGCGCGCTCTTTGACAATATCGTGCGGGCTCCGTTCCAATCCAATTTGCCGTCGCGCTCGAGCAGCAGCGCGACCACGCCCGAGACATGGGCCGCGGCCATCGACGTGCCGGAGGAGAGGCCGTAGCCCTTCTTGAGCGCGGGCGCAACGATATCGACGCCAGGCGCGGCGATGCAGATGTAAGTCCCGTGATTGGCCTTGCCGTAGATCTCGTCCCTCTCGTCGGTCGCGGTCACGGCGATCACTTCGGGATAGGCGGCCGGATAGACCGGCGGGGCCTTGGGCCCATTGTTGCCTGCCGCGGCAATGAAGATCACGCCCTTCGCCGCCGCGTTCTTGATGATGCGTTCGAGCAGCGGATCCGTCGGGCCGGTGAAGCTCATATTCATGACCTTGGCGCCCGAGGCGAAAGCCCAATTGATTCCCTTGAGCAGCTGCAACGAGGTGGAGGCGGCGGGTTTCGCCCCGCTGCCGCGGAAGGCGCGGACGCTGAGCAGCTTGGCTTCCGGCGCCACGCCCTTGAGCGCGGACCGCGCCACCAGGATGCCGGCGATTTCGGTGCCGTGCGGCTCGGCCCGCGCCGGACCCTCTCCCACCGCATCGAACACGCCGGCGATGGCGCCGGCAAGCTCGGGATGGGCGGCATCGATGGCGGTGTCGATGACGGCGATCTTGACGCCTTGCCCGCGCGCAAGGCGATGCGCCTCGTCGAGGCGGAGTTTTTGGCCGGCATATTGCGGCGCCGTTTGCGGAAGAGTCTTTTCCTTGTCCGCCTGGTAGCCGTAATTGGGCTGCTCGAGTTCCACATCGGGATCGGCGTTGAGTGCCTGAAGCAGCGACTCCAACGAGCGGTCGCCGGTGAACCGGAGCCGCAGGATCGCGCCGTCGAGGAGCGGGATAAGCACGCGCGGATCGGCGGTGAGGTTGTATTGGCGCGCGAGCCGCGCCGCGATCTCGCTCGCACGATCCGCCGCCACGAGGACGAGGATTTCCTTCTGGCGATGCGGCCGGCCGGCCACGAGAGCGGCGATCGCCGGCGAAATGCCCTCCGGCTGGTCGGCTGTTGCCGCGCGCGGTTCGCTTCCGCTCGAGCCTGCGGGGATCCCCGCAATGCACGCTTTGCCTTTGCGAATCTGACCTGACGGACATGATGTGTCGTCGTCCGTCGCAATCGTGCTGCAATTGGGCCATTCGCCGCGCGTTCCTTCGGGGCAACGCCACGGCTCGGGCTCGCGGCAGTTGGGCCAAATTCCGATCATCCCTTTATCCGCACAGCTCGCGACAGGCTTCTCTCTGCAGTTCGGCCATTTGCCGATCGTGCCCTTCGGGCAGTACCGGACGATGTTTTCGCAGTCGGGCCATTTGCCGGTCGTGCCCTTCGGGCAGTATCGGACGATGGGTTTGCAGTTCGGCCACTTTCCGGTCGTGCCCTTGGGGCAGAACCGAGCGATGGGTTTGCAGTTGGGCCATTTGCCGGTCGTGCCCGCTGGGCATTTGCGCGATCCGATGCCGCCGCAATTCGGCCAGACGCCTTTGGTGCCTTTGGGACAGACCTTGGGGGTCCTTTGCGGATTGACCAGCCTGCCACCTGAGTCGGCCGACGGCAGCGTGAGGACTTGCCCGCGCGGCTTGCGTTGTGCGGCATCGGCGGGGGACACCGCCAAGAGCCCTGCCAGCAACAGCAAGAGGAAGCGCATCGTCGCCCTCACTGGCCAGGGAGCACTGCCGTGACGATCCCCGACTGCTTCAGCGCTTCGATCGCGGCCTTTCGATCCTCATCGCCTTCCTTCGCGTCGGAAAAGCGCAAGCGATAAAGACCGGATTTCGGTCCATCGGCCACCGTCGCATCGAGCCGTTTCAGGAGATCGCCGATCTCGCCCATCGTGGCTCCCGCTGAGAAGGCGACGAGAAGCTCGAAGCCCCCGCCCGCCGTCTCCTCGCCACCGGCAGTTTGATAGGCCGGCGTGGTGGCGCGGTCCATGACCAAAGCCCCGATAGCGGCCGCTTGCAGGGCGACGACCAGCGCGGCCACGGCCCCTGCAAGCGCGAGCTGGCGCGGTTCAAAGCCGGCGAGCCAATCCGCGAAACGGTCGGAGAGTTGCGTCAAAAAGCCGGGCGCGACTTTACGCCGTGGAGCCGCCGCGATGCTTGCCCGCAACCGGTCGAGAGCTTGACGCCCTGGGGGCGCAATCGCCTCGTTGGTGGCAATGCTGGCGTCAGCCTCCTCGCGCGCAAGCGCCAAATGCGCCTTCACTTCGGGATGCGCCTCGATATAGCGATCGACCCTGGCGCGCGATTTCGCATCGAGCTTGCCCGAGACGTACCAAGGCAGGAGCGCCTCGATCTCGTCGCGCTCACTCAGCCCCTCTAAACTCTCGTCTCTCATTATGGCCATCCTCGGTCGATGCCGCGCGCAAGCAGCAGCTCCGACAGTTTCTTCCTTGCGTAGAACATGCGGGTCTTCACCGTGGCCTCCGGAATGCCGAGCACCTCGGCGACTTCGGCCACGGATTGCTCCTGGTAATAGGCGAGGTCGAGCACGGTGCGATGCTCGGGCGACAATTCGGCGATGCAAGCCCTGATCTTCGCGCTCTTGTCGTGCTTCTGCGCGGCGATCTCGGGCGTGTCTTCTTCGTCTGCGAAGTCGCTCCCCGCGTCCTCGGCAAGTCCTGAGACCTCCGTCCTCTTGCGCAGTGCGCTGATGGCTTTGTTATGCGCGATCGAAAGCATCCAGGTCAGCGGTTCGGACCGTCCCTCGTAGCGGTGCGCGTTCTGCCACACGGTTAAGAACACCTCGTTCAGTAGCTCCTCGGCAATCGCCTGGTTCTTCACCACGCGCATGAGGAAGCGGAACACGCGGGTCTCGGCGCGAGCGAAGAGACGTTCCAATGCCTTGGCGTCGCCGGACGCGATGGCCTTCAGCAGGACCCGCTCTTCGGCTTGCGCATGCATGGGCATCACCGCCGCTCGCGAAACCTTGGACGCCCCGGCGGGTCGAAAGGTTCAAGTGAGGCAAGCGGCATGTCGCCGGAAGATTGCCAGATCGTCCGGCAAAAGAACAGGCAGGGCGCCCCGTCTTTGCCTTGCGCCGATCCGCTCCGCCTGCTCGCGCGATCCTAATTCCGCTTCTTGTTCAATTCGTTACATCGGGCCCCTCCGCTCGCGTATGGCTCTTTGAACCTGAATCGTGCTCGGCGCGACCAAGTGCCGAGATCAAGCCCATCGGCTCGGCAAGTGGAGACCGTCATGACGTACATGTTTCGCGCGCTTGTTAACGGAACCCGCTTGGCAAGAGCATGGATCGGCGGCAGGGAAGCATTTTTCGCGCGTCCTCACTGTACTGAGTGTATAATGCGGGGGAAGACCGGGCCTTCATCTCTCACGTCCCATCGCGGGGTGAGTGTGACGATGCGCTCTTACGCGAAGCTCTGGACGCGATATTGCGCAGCGGGCTGGTTTGGCGCTGCTCTCCTCGGTATTGCCGCGGTCTTTTCTTTTCCCCTCGAGGCTAGCGCACAAGATACGGCGATCATCAGCCGCGGCGACGCGGCGGTCACCGCCTTCTCCGGCGCGCGGCAGCTCGGCGAGGTGCCGTCCGGGCTTCACCCGCTCGATGTCACCTTCATCGACCTCAACGGCGCGGTGCTTCAGGTCTTCGACCTGACGACGCTCGGCGGGGCGCCTTCAGGTCAGGTCGCCAATGCGCCGATCAAGTTCCAGGCGACGGCAGGCGAGATCGGTCAGGTTTTCGGCGTGGCGCTCGACGGCGACACCGCCAACGCGACGCCGAACATCTACGTCACCTCGACCCCGCTGTTCGGCTTGCAGATCGTCGCCGCCGGCGGCGAACGCCTGTCAAGGGCGAGCCCGGCGCGCGCTGGATGCCCGGCCAGTTCGGCCTCGACAGAGGCGGCACCCCCGGTTCGGTATGGAAGATCGACGGCGTGACCGGCGTCGTCTCGCTCTTCGCCAACATCACCCATGACGGAAAGGACAATGCCGGGCCCGGTCTCGGAGACATCACTTACGACTCTGCGACGCAGCAGTTCTTCGTCAGCGACCTCGAGACCGGCCTCATCCACCGTCTCGGCCTCGACGGCAGCGACCGCGGCACCTTCGACCACGGCACCACCGCCCGCGCCAAGGCGGGACTTGACCCCGTGCCCTACGATCCGGCGCGGCGCATGAGCATCGAGAGCCCGAGTTTCAACATCGAGGATCCGAACAGCTGGGGTTTCGCGGCGAAAGCCCGCGGCGTGTTTGCCCTCGCCGTGCAAGACAGACGCCTCTACTACTCGGTCGCCGAGGGTCCGCAGATTTGGTCGGTCGGCCTCACTGCCGACGGCGGCTTTGCCGACGACCCGCGGCTTGAAATCGACGTGACCGGCACGCCCAACGGCAACGTCATCACCGGCATCGTGTTCGACGGCGCCGGCATTCTCTATCTCGCCCAGCGCGGCGAGATCGTCGGCAGCTACGATTACAGCATCTTCGCCAAGCCCGAAGCGTCGTCGGTGCTGCGCTACGTGTGGAGCGAAACCGAGCGGCGCTGGTCGTCCGAGGCCGAGGAATACGCCATTGGGCTGAAGGCCCCGCATCGTTCGACTGAAGGCGGCATCGCGCTGAACTACGGCTACGACGCCAATGGCAACGTCGACTACAACCAATGCCGGATGACGCTATGGACCACGGGCGAGCATCTCCGCGAGGGCGAGGAGAGCGATCGCGTCTATCAGGGCGGCGCGCGCATCGTTCACGGGCTGCAAGGCAACGACAAGAACAAGGTGCGCCCGGCCAATGTGCCGCCCTTCGAGAGCTGGTTCATCGACTATGACGGGCTCTTCGTAGACAGCAACGTCTACGGCTATGTCGGCGACATCGCGATCTTCGACCCTTGCGACAGGCGGACCGCGGCAGAGGCCGCGCCTCTCCCGTTCCCGCTGCCAATTCCATATTACCCGCCTCTGCCTGAGCCCATCCCCCTACCTCCCGGACCTCCCCTTCCTCCCGTACCCGGCATCTATATCGACAAGGAATGTTATCCCGGCCTTTTCGGCACCGAGATTCGTTGCGAGATCACGGTGACCAATGTCGGACAGACCCTGTCCGACCCGATCGATCTGTGGGACGCCGCCACCATCCTGAGCGGCCCTGGCGCGGGAGGCGCGGTCGTGATCGACGCCGTCATCCCTGACGGACCCGATTGGACATGCTCGCCGACGCCGACGCCGGATCTGTGGTGCGGCCTTCCGCCCGGCGCGCTGCTGCCCGGCCAGACCCGCGGCATCGAGGTCGTGCTCGATACCGGCCCGCTCTTCGCCGCCGGCAATTTCGGCTTCCGCAATTGCGCCGAGCTTGAAGCGCCTTGGTTCGACATCGCCTGCGACGACGGCGGGACCGATATCACCGTCACGAAGACCGCACCGGCGGCGTGCGATCCGGGCGACGACTGCACCTTCACCGTGACCGTCACCAATAACGGCCTCTCGCCGTTCAGCGCCAACGTGCTGTTGACCGATGCCATGTTCCTGCCGGACGGCACGGCGCTCGGCGCGCCGATCACGGCAATTGCGCCCGACTTCGGCTGCGTCCCGCCACCCGCCGCGCTTGATTTCTCCTGCGAGGCGCCTCTCACGCTCGCACCTGGAGAATCGCAAGTGTTCTCCATCACCATCACCATGCCGGCGATGCCGCCCGCCTATTGGGCCCAGAACTGCTTCGCGGTTTCGGCACCCGGTCTGGCGCCTCCGGCTCTGCCGCTCGCGCCCGGCGTCGAGTCCGACGTGACGAGCTGCGCTTGGGTTCCGGTCGGCGGACCTCCGCCCTTGAGCAATCTCAGGCTCGAGAAGACGGCCTTGCACGGCGGCAAGTGCTACAAGCTGCCCGGCGATGTCGACGTCATCGGCTGCGACTATGAGATCGAGATCTTCAACGACGGCCCCTCGCCGTTCGTCGGCCCCATAGTCTTCACCGACGACATTCCGGCAACGGCAACCGTCGCCCCCATTCCTGAGTGGGTCTGCCTAGGAGGGGCGCCGGTCCTCTGCGGCTCGGGCGTCGATCCGGTCGATATCCCTGTAGGCGGTTCCATCACCGTGCCAGTCACCGTCACCACGCCGCTCGCGCCGCTCGAGGCGGCGGCCTGCGGAATGCCGAACACCGCGACGCTCACCGCGCCTGTCGGCACCGATGAAAACTACTTCGCCGGCGACGACGCCGATACGGCCGAGGCCGACGCGTTCCTCGAGATTCTGCTCCCCGACGGCACCACGCTCGTCACCTGCGACCCCACCAATCTCAAGACCACCAAGGAGGCGAAGGGCGACTTCGTTGCCTCTGGCGGAGGCTATCGCGGCGCGTATGTCGTGCGGGTCACCAATCTCGGACCCGACCCTTACAAGGGCCCGATAAAGATCAGCGAGCAGCTCGGCTTTGCGCCGAACGCGGTGACCTTCTCGGCGCCTTGGGGCTGCGGCGGCGGCGGCACCGACTATCAGTGCACGCACCCCAAACTCGAGCTTGCGAAGGGTGCGAGCGTCGAGCTCGAGGTGACGGTCGATGTCCCCGAAGGCAAGCACTGCAGCCTCAAGAATACCGCGGTCATGACCTTCCCCACCGCCGGCACGCGCTTCAACCGCGAGGCTGGCGACGATGCCGCATCGGCGACGGCCAAGATTCCGGCGAAGGACTGCGTGAAACCGGAGCGGCCGCAATGCGAGCCCGGAGCCAACGAGTTCCGCAGCGAGAGCGGCGCCTGCGTTTGCAAGACCGGCTATGTGCGCGACGAGAAGGGTCAGTGCGGGGGCCTCGTCGAGCCCAAGCTCTGCCCCGATGGCAACCCTGTGCCGAAGAGCGGCCGCTGCCCGGTGCCGCCGGTCCAATGCGAGCCCGGCCCGGACGAGGAGCGCAACGCCGAAGGCAAATGCGTGTGCAAACAGGGCTTTGAGCGCGACACGAGCGGCCGCTGTGCCGAAGTGCCGAGCCCTGAGGACGAGTGCGAAAAGAAAGGCTGGCTCTGGAACGACACGCGCAAGACCTGCACGCCGCCGCCACCTCCACCGACGGCCTGCGTGCCAGGACCGAACGAAGTCCTTAACACGCAGGGCCAATGCGTGTGCAAGCAGGGCTATGAGCGCGACAGGAACGAACGTTGCGTGCCTGCGCCGAGCCCTGAGGACGAGTGCGAACAGAAGGGCTGGCTCTGGAACGACACGCGCAAGACCTGCACGCCGCCGCCGCCTCCACCGACGGCCTGCGTGCCAGGACCGAACGAAGTCCTTAACGCGCAGGGCCAATGCGTGTGCAAGCAGGGCTACGAGCGCGACAGGAACGAACGTTGTGTGCCTGCGCCGAGCCCTGAGGACGAGTGCCGGAAGAAGGGTTGGGTGTGGGACGACAACCGGTGCCTGAACCCCGCCGACATCTGCCGGGCCAGGGGCTGGGTGTGGGACGGCAAGCAATGCCTGCCGCCGCCGCCCGATCCGGCGGTGGAATGCCGCAAGAAGGGCTGGATATGGGATGGGAGGCGGTGCGTGAATCCGGCCGACGCTTGCAAGGCCAGGGGCTGGGTCTGGGACGGCAAGCAATGCCTGCCGCCGCCGCCCGATCCGGCAGTGGAATGCCGAAAGAAGGGTTGGATTTGGGATGGGCGGCGGTGCCTGAATCCGGCCGACGCCTGCAAGGCGAGAGGCGGCGTGTGGGACGGCCAACGGTGCCAGACCCCGGCCGAGCTCTGCCGAAAGAAGGGCGGCGTCTGGGACGGCAAGCAATGCCTGCCGCCGACCAATCCTGCCGAAGAGTGCAGAAAGAAGGGCGGCGTCTGGGACGGCAAGAAATGCCTGCCGCCGACCAACCCCGCCGAAGAGTGCAGAAAGAAGGGCGGCCTCTGGGACGGCAAGAAATGCCAGCCGCCGACCAATCCTGCCGAAGAGTGCAGAAAGAAGGGCGGCGTCTGGGACGGCAAGAAATGCCAGCCGCCGACCAATCCTGCCGAAGAGTGCAGAAAGAAGGGCGGCGTCTGGGACGGCAAGAAATGCA
>Ga0187892_10010005_pt1 | contig 12204 bp, 8 predicted proteins | sample MA1701073metaG_FD_139345 | JGI IMG/M metagenome (GOLD analysis project Ga0187892, IMG submission 139345) | Bio-ooze microbial communities from a basaltic lava cave in the Kipuka Kanohina Cave System on the Island of Hawaii, USA - MA170107-3 metaG ...
TCGCCTTCATCCGCGGACTGTTCTCGAACACCCCGTCGTACTCCGACCGCCGCCGCTCCAGCTGCCCCCGCAGCACCTGCTCCCGCAGCCGCTCCACCTCCCACGCCAGCTGCGCCTTCTCCAGCACGTTCTCCACGGCCAGGCGGACGTCGTCGCGCCGGAGCGGCTTGGTGAGGAAGTCGCTTGCGCCCTGCTTCATCGCGCGCACGACCATCGGGGGCGCGGCGAAGGCCGCCATCATGATCACCGACGACCCGGGGCTCGCCTCGCGGATGCGCTCGAGCGCGGCGAGACCGTCCTCATCCGGCAGGCAGGCCTCCAGGAGCACGACGGCCGGCTGGAGCTCCTTGGCCCGGTCGACGCCCTCCCCACCCGACCTCGAGACGTGGACCTCGTGACCGAGCTCGCCGAGCATCCCGGCCAGCGATTGCCCGGTGTCCCTGTCCACGTCGATGACCAAAACCGTCGTACTCTGCATGGCGTTACGTCGCGCGCGGCGACGGCGGCGTAGACCAAGGCAAGCCGTGTGCCACCACACGGTCGGCGCCCGGACGCTTCGCTCGTGACCGGGAGCCCCTGGCGCCGGCCCCCGGCCCGCATCCCCCCCGGAGGGAGCGCTCCGGGGTAAGATCGGTCGTCGAGGGAAAAATGGAGCGTTGGCAGGAGGATGGCGGTGCTGCCGTGGGACCGTCAGCGCGTGGGGACGGGCGGCGCCCCCACGAGGCCGGTCGGGCCAGGCGTCGAGGGCGATGGAAGTCGGCTTCAGGCCCGTATGAAAACCCATGGCGTCTTTAGGGAAATGTTTTCCCAGGATCCGAGGCGAATCCCTCGGGCTCGGGAGAGGGTCGGGCAACGATCCTGGCTTGATGCACCCGCGGCGCCAGGGGATGACGGGCGCGGTCCCCGCGGCTCGCTCAACGACCGCGCCCGGTGCTAGGCGGTCGGCTCACGACGGCCTGCCCGCGGAACGCGCCCGATCCCTTCGTAGACGAAGCCGAGCGCCGACATCCGGGCCGGATCGTAGACGTTGCGACAATCGACCATCACCGGCTTGCGGAGGGCCTCGCGGAGGATCGAGAGATCCAGGTTCCGGAACTGGTTCCACTCGGTCATGAGCACGAGGGCGTCGGCGCCCTCCGCCACCGCGTAGGCGTCCTTGCACATCTCGACGGCGGGGAACAAGCGCGCCACGTGATCCATGGCCGCGGGGTCGAACGCCTTGACGCGGGCGCCCCGGGCCAGCAGGCCCTCCAGGAGATCGAGCGCGGGCGCTTCTCGGACGTCGTCCGTGTTCGGCTTGAAGGCCAGGCCGAGCACGCCGATGGTCCGACCCTCGAGGCCCCCCGCCAGCCGCTCCACCTTGTCCAGCACGATCGCGCGCTGCCCGTCGTTGACCCGCGCCACCGCCTGCAGGAGCTCGAGGCGCACGTTGGCCGCCACGCCCATCTGGATCAAGGCCATGGAGTCCTTGGGCAGACAGGAGCCCCCGTACCCCGGCCCCGGATGCAGGAACTTCGACCCGATCCGATGGTCGAGCCCCATCCCACGCGCCACCACGTGGACGTCCACGTCCACCGCCTCACACAGGCGCGCCATCTCGTTGATGAACGAGATCTTGGTGGCCAGGAACGCGTTGGAAGCGTACTTCACCATCTCGGCGGAACGGATGTCGGTGACCACGAACGGCGTCTCGATGAGGTACAACGGCCGGTACAGGTCCCGCAGGATCGCGACGGCTTGCTCCGAGGAGGTGCCGATCACGACGCGGTTGGGGCGCATGAAGTCCTCGATGGCCGAGCCCTCGCGGAGGAACTCGGGGTTCGACGCGACGTCGAAGGCCACGGGCGTGCCAAGATTCGCCCGCAGGATGCCTTCGATGCGCTCCCCGGTTCCGACGGGCACGGTGCTCTTGGTCACGATCACCTTGTAGCCGTCCATGGCCTCGGCCACGTCCCGCGCCACCTGGTCCACGAAGCGGAGATCCGCGGAGCCGTCCTCGCGGGGCGGCGTGCCCACGGCCAGGAACACGACCAGGGCCCGCTGCACCGCCTCGCCGAGCTGGGTGGTGAACCGCAGGCGACCCTCGCGGAGGTTCTTCCGCACCAGCTCCTCGAGTCCGGGCTCGTAGATCGGCACCTCGCCCGTCTGCAGGCGGGCGATGCGGGCCGAGTCGGCGTCGACGCACGTCACGTCGATGCCGAACTCGGCGAAGCACGCGCCGGTCACCAGCCCCACGTATCCCGCCCCCACTACGCAGATGTTCATCTCGCTCCCTCCGCTAGGGTCGTCGTCATCCCGCTCACGAACTGGCGAACGGTCAGGGCCAGGCCGACGGGGAACTCCACCTCCACCTCGTACCCGAGCAGCCGCCGAGCCCGGCTGATGTCGGCCTGGGTCCGCCGCACGTCGCCCCGGCGCGGGTTGGCGTTCTGCCACTGGATCTCCCGCGCCAAGAACTTGGACAGGAAGTACACGATGTCCATCACCGCGTGGCTCTCGCCGGAGCCGATGTTGAAGACCTCACCCACGACGTTTGGCGCCTTGACCGCCAGCAGGTTGGCCTGGACCACGTCGCCGACGAACGTGAAGTCCCGGGACTGGAGGCCGTCGCCGTGGACCTCCAGCGGCTCCCCCCGGAGCGCCCGCACGATGAAGCGCGGGATGACGGCGGCATAGTCCGACTCGCCCTCCTGTCGGGGCCCGAAGACGTTGAAGTACCGGAGGCTCACCGTCTCCAGCCCGTAGAGCCGCGTGAAGATGCGGCAGTACTGCTCGCCCGTCAGCTTGGCCGCGGCGTACGGCGACACCGGGGCCGGCGCGTGCTCCTCCGTCTGCAGCCGGTGGTGGCTCTCGCCGTAGACGGCCGAGCAGGAAGCGTAGACCACCCGCTGGACGTTGGCGTCGCGCGCGGCCAACAGCACGTTCAAGGTGCCCTGGACGTTGACCTCGCTCGTCGCCACCGGGTCCAGCACCGAGCGCGGCACCGACGCGAGGGCGGCCTGGTGGAACACGTAGCGCACCCCCCGCATGGCCCGGCGCACCACGGCCAGGTCCCGGACGTCGCCCTTGATCAGCTCGATGCGGTCCAGCACGCCTTCCAGGTTCTCGCGCCGCCCGGTGGAGAAGTTGTCCAGCACCCGCACGTCCTGCTGGTACCGGGTCAGCTCTTCCACGAGGTGGGAGCCGATGAAGCCCGCGCCGCCCGTGATGAGATACATGCGCCCTCCAGGGGCCGCCCTCAGCCGACCGTGACCGACTTGGCCAGGGCCCGGGGACGGTCCACGTTCCGGTCGAGCACCACCGCCATGTGATACGCGAAGAGCTGGAGAGCCACGAGATGCAGGATGGGCGCGAGGAACTGGGGCGCCTTCGGCAGCAGGATCTGCTCGTCCAGGAGCTCCTGCTCCTCCGAGGTCGTGCCGAGGAGGAATCCGCCGCGCGCCTTGACCTCCTCGGCGTTGCTGATCGTCGACACGTACAGCTGCCCCTCCTGCTTGCTCGGCGTCAGGATGACCGTGAACAGGTTCCGGTCGATGAGGGACAACGTGCCGTGCTTGAGGAACCCTGCCGGCATGCCCTCGGCGTGGAGGTAGGTGACCTCCTTCATCTTGAGCGCGGACTCGAGGGCCACCGGGTAGTAGATCCCGCGCCCGAGGAACAGCCAGTTCTGGATGTGGTGGGACCGCTTGGCCAGCTCCAGCAGCTGCCCGCTCCGCTCGTCGATCACCTGCTGGATGGCGTCGGGCAGCGCGGCCAGCCCTCGCGCCACCATCTCGTCCGGCTCCCCCTTGAGGCGACCGAGCGCGGCGGCGATCCGCAGCAGCACCACGATCTGGCCCAGCGCCGCCTTCGTGCTGACCACACAGATCTCGGGCCCGGAGCCCTGGATGATGGCCTGGTCGACCATGCGGGCCAGCGACGAGCCCATGACGTTGCAGATCGCGGCGGTCCGGGCGCCGCGCTCCCGGGCGAAGCGGATGGCGTCGAGGGTGTCGTAGGTCTCGCCCGACTGGGAGATGGTCAGCACCAGCGTGTCCTGGTCCACGTGGGCGAGCGAGCGGAACTCGTCGGAGCTGATGGCGGGGACGAAGGTCTTCGCCAGGCTGGAGAAGTAGTACTGGGCCATCTGGGCGACGTAGTACGTGGTGCCGACGCCGACGAGGTAGACGCGTTGATGGCGAGCGATGCTCCGCGCCAGCTCCTCGATGGCTCCGGCGTCCACGTCCAGGGCGCGGGCGACCGTCTCGGGCTGCTCGTGGATCTCCTTCAGCATGAAGTGCGGGTAGCCGCCCTTGCGCGCAGACTCCACGTTCCAGTCGATGCTGAACGGGGTCTTGTCCTTCGGGGCGCGGGTCGCGAGGTCCTTCACCACCACCTCGCCGGGCAGCAGCACCGCGTACTCGCCGTCCTCCAGGGCGATGGCCGACCGGGTGAAGCCGAGGAACGCGTTGAAGTCCGAGCCGAGGAAGGTCGCGCTGGGCTTGGTGCCAATCAGCAGGGGGCTCTCGTAGCGCGCGCAGTAGATGCGATCGGGCTCGTGCACGGAGACGAGAGCGACGGCGTAGTTGCCTTCCAGGCGGCCCAGCGCCTTCACGAAGGCGCGCTCCACCGACCCCATGGACCGGTAGTACTTCTCCACGAGGTGCACCACCGTCTCGGTGTCCGTCGAGGACCGGAACTGGTGCCCCTCGGCCAGGAGCTCCTCCCGCAGGTGGCGGTAGTTGGCGATGATGCCGTTGTGGACCAGGGCGAAGTCCGCCGAGCAGCTCACGTGGGGGTGGGCGTTGGCCCGCGTGACCTCGCCGTGGGTCGCCCACCGCGTGTGGGCGATGCCGACCGTGCCCTCCACCTCGCCCAGCGGCAGCCGCCGGTTCACCTCGTCGATGGTGCCCACGTCCTTGCGGACGGTGAGACCGCCCGGGTGCACCAACGCCACGCCGCAGGAGTCGTACCCGCGGTACTCCAGGTTGCGGATGCTCTCCAGGAGCGCCTCCGCCACCGGCCGTCGTCCGACGATTCCGCTGATCCCGCACATGGGCTGTACCCTCCGGGCGGGACGGAGGCTGCAATTCCTTTACCAAGCCCGGCGCCCTGCGATTTCACCGCTATCGGCGCAGGCCGCGCGTCGGGTCGCCGCGCCCTCGGCGGCCCAGAGAAGGGAATTCCTTGCTGAGAATCGGCAAGTTTTTTCAGGACGCTCGGAGGGCGGAGAACGACCCCGGATAGCCCGGCCGATCTCGGACGAGCGCCGATGGCACAGGCCTTGTACAACCGGCGGGGATCATTCCGACGAAAGGACTGGACCCCCATGCGACCAATCCGATCCGTGCTATCGCTCTCGCTCTGCGCACTGCTCCTCGCCCTGTCCCCGCTTCCCGCCGTCGCCAAGACCTTCTACGTGGACCCGGTCGCGGGCGACGACGCCCATCGCAAGCGGCAGGCCAAGGATCCGGCGACGGCCGTCAAGACGGTCAAGCGCGCCCTGTCCTTCGCCTTGGCCGGCGACACCGTCCACGTGCTCGTGACCGGCGCCTCGGTCGACCTGGCCGACGGCGGGGCCATCGAGTCCAAGCGCGACGGCACCGCCACCGCGCCCATCACGATCCGCTGCGGCACGCCGGGCGCCTGCGCGTTCCAGCCCCCGGCGGGCGAGCACGGGTTCTTCATCAGCCACAACTATCACGTGGTGGACGGCTTCAAGGTCGTGAACCCCCGGGCGGGCTTCCGCTTCGGCGCCCACGACAACGGGGACGGCCCCCTGTTCGGCGGCGCGGCGGCGTACTGCAGCACGGCGTCGTGGAGAACGCCCACAGCAACGGCGTCCAGTGCGCCAACTGCCAGGGGGTCGAGATCGCCTTCATGACGGTGATCGGCAGCGGGAGGAACGGCATCCGCTATCAGGGCAACGAAGGTCTCATCCACGACAACGTGTCGGACGGCAACGGGCAGTTCGGCATCTACGTGGTGGACGGGGTGGACCATCAGATCAGCGGCAACTCGGCCAGCGACAACGCCGGAACGGACGTCAAGATCCTGGGCTCCCAGCTCTTCCGGCAGCGGACCTACTACGTGGACGCGAGCACGGGCACCGATGGCCACTCGGCCGAGGAGGCGCAGAACCCGCTCACGCCCTGGCTGACGATCCAGCGGGCCCTCGACGAGGCGGGGCTCGGCGACACCGTGATCGTGGGGCCGGGCGTCTACGCCGGGGCTGAGTCCCGGCGCGACGGGACGGCCACCTACCCCATCGTGCTGCGCTCGAGCCGGCCGGGGGGCGCCGTGATCCAGGCGGGTCCGGCGGCCAGCGGGCTCCTCGTCACCCACGATCACCACACGGTGGACGGCTTCGTCGTCACCGGCTCCCTGAACGGGATCCAGATGGGGCCCCACGAGGTGGGCGACGGGCCCGTCCGTGGCCTGGTCGCCATCAACAACGTCGTGCACGACAACGCCGCCGTCGGCCTCAAGTTCACCAACGCCGAGGGCGGGCAGGCCCTTCACAACGTCGTGTACGGCAACGGCGGCGACGGGATCCTCTACAGCTCGTTCAATCGCAACTCGACCACCGCCTACACCAGCCGCGACGCCATGATCCTCAACAACCTGGTGCTGGGCAACGGCGCCAACGGCGACGGCGAGTACGGCATCACGATCACGAGCGGCGAAGGCCACCAGGTCATCAACAACACGGTGCACGGCAACCTGCTGGGCGGCGTCCGGCTGGGGACAACCAACGCGGTCCCCGTGTTCAGCACGGTCTACAACAACATCGTCACCGCCAACCCGATCGGCGTGAAGGAGCCGGGAGGCAGCTCCTACACGGGCGTGGCAACGCTGGACTTCAACAACGTCCACGGCAACACGCAGGACTACGCCCTGTCCAACGCCGGCCTGTCCGTGGCCGGCGCCGGCTCCGTCTCCCAGGCCCCGGCCTACGTGGACGCGGCGGGGGGCGACTTCCGGCTGAGCCGGATCGATGCGGGCCAGGCCTCCGACAGCCCCAGGATCGACGGCGGCTCGGCGAGCGCCGACTCGCTCGGCCTGGCCGGGCGCACCGCCTTCACCGACAAGCGGGCCGACACGGGTCGCGTCGACCTCGGCTACCACGGCGTGCTGCTCAAGCCGAGCCAGGGCGACGTGGTGGTGGGCGGGATCCACATGAGCCTCACCCAGGCCATCGACGGCGACGGCTTCAGCCTCACCGCGCGCCTGTCGCCCGGCGAGGACAGCGACGGGCTGGGGCTCGGGACCGACTATGTCGAGGTGGGCCTCGGGGCCCTGCTCTTCACCCTGCCGGCCGCCGGCTTCACGCGGTACACCGAGACCTCGTGGACCTACGGCGGCTCCGGCGCCAGCGCGTCCGGCAGCTTCGTCGCGCAGCCCGACGGCAGCGTGGACATCAGCCTGACGGCCGGCGACCTGAACCTGGCCTTCGTGGAGGGCCCCATCGCGGTCCAGTTCCGCGTCGGGGACGACGCCGGCTCGGCAACGGTACCCGTGCGGGGATCGCTGGTCTACCCGTAGCCGCGGGTCGCCCCGGGGACGAGGGGCGCGCGCGGCCCGCCCCGGCTCAGAAGCGCCGCGAGAGGAAGCGGGGCAGATACTCCCGGCGGCGGTTCAGGACGGCGCCCAGGACCCGGGCGCCGGCCGCCCGCAGGTCGGCCGAGGCCTCCCGCACGGCGTCGGCGGCGGTCCGCTCGGCCTGGACCACGAGCACCACGCCGTCGACGCGGCTCGACACCAGCAGCGAGTCCGGCAGCGTGCGGAGCGCGCCCCCGTCCACCACGATGAAGTCGAACTGCGAGCGCAGGTCGCGGAGCATCTCCTCCAGGAGGCTCAGGGTGTCGGGCTGCGACATGTCGATGGGCCGGTGCCCCCACCCGAGCAGGAACAGGCGGGGCACGCGGGTCTCGACGATCGCGTCCCGGGCCGCGACCTCCTTGGAGAGCACCTCGCCGATCCCGTGTCGGGGATGCGCGCCGAGGTGGTCGGCCAGCTCCGGATTGTCGCCGTCCAGGTCGACCACCAGGACGCCCTGGCGGGCGACCTCCGCGACCGTGACCCCGAGCCCCAGCGTCACCGTCGTCACGCCCTCGCCCGGCAACGCCGAGACCAGCATCACGCTGCGCAGCTCCGAGCGCTTGGCCTCCAGCGTCAGCATCACCTTCAGCCTGTCGAACTCCTCCCGGCGGCCGGGGAGGTCGAGGAGATGCTCGTCCTCGACGTCGACGGGGGCCCGAAGGACCGCCTCCGTGTCCGTGGTCCGCTCGGCCTCGGCCCGCTCCAACGCCTTGTAGATCTTGCTCACGGCTCCGGTCCCCCTAGCTTCCCAGTGTCGCGGCCATCTGCCGGTAGAACGTCTCTGCCTCGCGGCGGTCGCCGAACGGGCCCACCATCACCCGGAAGGCCGTCTCGCTCCGGGTGAGGGCCACCGGCGTCACGTAGAGCTGCCGGCCCGACCGGGCCACGGCCGTCCGCACCCGCGAAAACGTCGAGCCCTCCGTGTCCCACACGGTGACGAGGTGCAGCCGGTAGACCGAGTCGTCGACCCGGTGGACGAGGGCCCGGGGCTCGAACGCCGGGAACCGCAGCCGCTGGCCCACGAGCAGCACGTCGATGTTGGCCAGCTCGGGGTTGGCCGCCTTCACGAAGTCGAGCATGGTGAGGTCGGTGCGCCCGTAGGTCTCGGCGACGAGCCGGGACAGGACGTCCCCCGGTCCCACCACCACGTCCGGCCGGCGCGCCCCGCCGCCACGCGCGTCGGGCTCCTCGGCCGCCACCCGCACGGCCTCCGCCGCGCGCCCCGCCGGCGCTCTCGCCTCCCCGGGCCGGCTCCCGCGGGCCGGCAGCGCCGGAGGGCTCGCGGCCGGCGGTTCGAGCGCCGGCACCGGCGCCGGCGGGCTCACCGGGGGCGCGGGCGAGATCTCGGGTATCGCGGGCGACCTCACGGGCGCCGCGGGCCGGGGCGCGGGCGCGGCCCCGACGGGGCCGGCGGGGGCGCGCAGCCGGGTGTCCGCCTCGGGCGCGGGCGTCGAGGCGCCCGCCGGCCGGAGACGCCCGAGCCAGCGCCAGAACCCCTCGCCGTCGGCCTGGCTGAACCCGACCGCCAGGAGGGCGGCGCCGGCCAGCGCGACGCCGATGGCCGCGACGACACGGCCTCGGGGCCGACGGATGCGGGCCCGCAGCCGCCCCCCCGACCCGCCCAGGCGGCGGCGGCGGAACGGCGCCCAGTCCTTCAGCACCTCGCGGATCAGGCGCGCCTTGATGGTCGGGGCGCTCGCCGCGTAGCCCAGGACCAGCGCCTTGTCGCAGATCACGTTGATGAGGCGCGGGATCCCGCCGGAGGCCCGGTGGACGAGCTTGAGAGCCTTGCGGCTGAAGATGGGCGCGCGCGCCCGTCCGGCGACGGACAGGCGGTGCTCGATGTACTGCGTGGCGTCCTCCAGCGACAGGGGCTTCAGCTCGGCCACCAGCCCGATGCGCTGCCGGAGCTGCCGGAGCTCGGGCCGGCCCAGCTTCTCTCCCAGCTCCGGCTGCCCGACGAGGATCGTCTGGATGAGCTTGCCCTTGGCCGTCTCGAGGTTCGAGAGCATCCGGACCTCCTCGAGCACGGCGGGCGACAGGTGCTGCGCCTCGTCGACGATCAGCACGACGTAGCGGCCGGCCGCGGCCTCGGCCAGCAGGTACTCGTTCAGGGCGTCGATCATCTCCACCCGCCGGAGGCTCGGGCAGGGGATCTCGAGGTCCCGCAGGATGAGCTGCAGCAGCTCGAGGAACGTGACGCCAGGATTGAAGACGAACACCGTGCGGATGTTGGGCCCGAAGCGGCCGAGGAGGTGGCGGATCAGCGTGGTCTTGCCGGTGCCCACCTCGCCGAGGATCAGCACGAACCCCTTGCGCTCCTGGACGCCGTAGATGGCCGACGCGAGCGCCTCCTTGTGGGGCTCGCTCAGGAACAGGTAGCGCGGGTCCGGCGTGAGCGCGAACGGGCTCTCCCGCAGGCCGTAGAACTCGTGGTACATGGCCCTCGGTCTTCCCCGGTCCGTCCCGTCGCCGATCAGATCGGGCTGAGGGAGAACCGGAACGGAATCATCTTGATGATGTACTGCTCCACGATCACGTTCAGCTTGGCGATCTCGCTCTTGGGCAGGACCACGATGTCGGCGGCGCCGAGCTCGATGTTGTCGCTCGAGTTCCGCCCTTCGAGCACCTGGGCGAGGTCCAGCCGGGACGGCTTGTACTCGTTGGGCTCGGCCACCTTGCGCAGGAGCACCACGCTGTCGAGCGCGGCCGTGTCCCGCGGTCCGCCCGCCTCGATCACGGCCTGCGTCACGGTCATACCCGGGCGCAGATTCACGAATCCCGGCTTGAAGACCTCGCCCCCCACGTACACGCGTGGCTGGTAGGGAATGCCCTCGGTCTTCACGCGGACGGCGATCTCCGGGGCGCGCAGGTTGGAGGCGTAGCGCTGCACCAGCTCCCGGGAGAGATCGCCGGGCGTCCGGTCCGCCGCCTTGACCTCGCCGATCAGCGGCAGGTCGATCTTGCCGTCGGGCCGGACCAGCACGTTGTCCTGGTTGTGATCCGCATGGTAGTAGAAGCGGATGTCGAGCGTGTCGCCCGGACGGATGACGTAGTCGCCCTTGGGCTGCAGGGGGTCCGGCATTGGCAGGTTGGCCGGGATGACGAGCGGCGTGCTGGTGGTGCCACACCCCGAGAGCAGCGCCGCGATGGCGAGCAATCCCACGGTGACGGCCGCGATGCCCCTGGTTGTCATCTCGTCCTCCGGAGCGAAGCAGGATGCATTGAGGCCGACTACAGGCAAGCCGGATGCCAGACGCCCCGGCCGCCCCGAAACCCATCGATAGCGCAGAAATCCCCGAGCCAGCAGGCGAAAGCGCCCGGCCGGCCGGGCGCCGGCGGGACGGAGTGGGAAGCGGATCACTCAACCTCCAGCTGGATGAAAACCCTTGGCGGTCGGGCCCTTAGATGGCGATCGGTCGGCAGGGCGCCGCCGTCCCTTCCGGAAACCGTGAAACCTTTCAACCCGTTATGTAGTCGTATTCTTGTTTAGAGAAATCTTTTTCCCGCCGGGCGAGTCGAGCTCGTACATCGCGATCTTGTAGAGGAGCGCCTTGTAGCTGATCTTGAGCCGCCGGGCCGCCTCCACCCGGTTCCACCGCACCTCCTCCAGCACCTCCTTGATCACCCCCCGCTCGGCCTCGTGCACCGCCCGCTTCGCCACCTCCTTGAGCCCCATCCCCGCCACCCAGCCCCCGCGTCCCCCGCTCGCCTCCTGCGCCGGCTTGCGCGTGGCCACCACCTCGCCCCGCCCCTCCGCCGCCTCCGCCCCCAGGCGCCCCGCCCCGTTCAGCGTCTCCCGCGACGTCAGCTCCTGGGTCACGAACTCCTCGCTCTCCAGCAGCACGATCCGCTTCACCAGGTTCTCCAGCTCCCGCACGTTCCCCGGCCACGGGTACCCCTGGAACCGCTCCAGCAGCTCCCGCGACAGCCGCGCCCCCAGCCGGTTGTACTGCCGGCTGTACTTCTGAATGAAGTGCTCCGCCAGGATCGGAATCTCCTCCCGCCGCTCCCGCAGCGGCGGCACCTGGATGTTCACCACGTTCAGCCGGTAGTACAGATCCTCCCGAAACCCCGCCTGCCCCACCGCCCGCTCCAGGTCCTTGTTCGTCGACGCGATCACCCGCACGTCCACCCGAATGTCCCGCCCCGACCCCAGCCGCGCAAACTCCCGGTCCTGCAACACGTGCAGCAGCTTCGCCTGCAGCGGCAGCGGCATCTCCCCAATCTCGTCCAGGAAGATCGTCCCCCCGTCCGCCAGCTCGAACTTCCCCGGCTTCCGCCGGTGCGCCCCCGTGAACGCCCCCCGCTCGTACCCGAACAGCTCCGACTCCAGCAGCTCCAGCGGCAGCGCCGCGCAGTTCACCTTCACGAACGCCCGCTCCCGCCGCGGCGAGCAGTCGTGGATCGCCCGCGCCACCAGCTCCTTGCCCACCCCGCTCTCCCCCCACACCAGCACCGTGGCGTCCGTGTCCGCCACCTGGTCGATCATCTCCTTGATCGCCTTCATCCGCGGACTGTTCTCGAACACCCCGTCGTACTCCGACCGCCGCCGCTCCAGCTGCCCCCGCAGCACCTGCTCCCGCAGCCGCTCCACCTCCCACGCCAGCTGCGCCTTCTCCA
>Ga0187892_10010006_pt1 | contig 12204 bp, 9 predicted proteins | sample MA1701073metaG_FD_139345 | JGI IMG/M metagenome (GOLD analysis project Ga0187892, IMG submission 139345) | Bio-ooze microbial communities from a basaltic lava cave in the Kipuka Kanohina Cave System on the Island of Hawaii, USA - MA170107-3 metaG ...
AGCTCGAATTCGACCGAATTCTCGAAACTAGCGCTTTTCCTGGAACGGTCATTTGAACCGCGAAAACAGCCCCCAAATCGCAAATTCTTGTCGGAAATTCACTTCTTAAGTTGACAGGCATGGATAAAACGGGTGTTACGGCAAACCGTGCAGATTGACGGGCCGAGAAAGCTTTCTGTCGTACTCCGCAGGGCCGTCTCGATCGGCCCGCGGAGTCCCTTTCCTGTTGTACTTGTGGTCGCGATGACCACGCGCGGTGGACACGCGCGGCTGCCCTCTGGCGGCCAAAGCCCTGCCCGATCTCCCTGGTCGGGATGGTAGGCTCCCCCTGGGCAAGCACCCCGGGCTTGCTTGGCGAACCTCCCTTCGGGGACGCATGCCACTCGTGCCGGGTAGCATGCGGTGGGTTGTTATCGGCACGGTGCCGCCCCGCGTCGCGGGGATGCGGAATCACTTCGGGAGCCGCATTCGCTCGACGGCACGAACCTCGCTCAGCTCCGATGAACGATGAACTCGCGTCCGACAAGTACAAGTCACCTCCTAACTAAAGGTGACTGGGAACAGAGCCACGAACCTCAGAACTGTCCTACGAGCTGGCCGCGAACATTCAACATCTGCCGAGGGAAGGCGCGTCGACGGCAAAGGTATCATCTGGAGGTGCTGTGCTTTAGATCCTGCGAAAGGCGGTGTCGCCCTTTTGAGCGAGTTCCTTTGACGCTTCGACGAGGTCGGGCCACAGCGTCAATAGACTTCCGAATTGACCCAGAAGTTTCTGGGTTAATGCCATGGCCTCCTCTAGGGTGTGGTGCTGGATCACGTCCGTGGGCAAGATGAATTCCCTTTCTCGAAGCCCCGTGTCAACTTGTCTAATGGCCTGCTTCACGTCCCGAGCCCAATAGTGCGGGGTTGCGTTTGCGCTCTTAAGCCTTCTTTCCATTGACTGAGTCCATTGGATAGCTTGCCGCCAAAACGCAGGACGGACGAGTTCCTCGAACGCCGCCGGCGGCAGGGCCGCCAGGTCAAGCAAGTATCGGCCCACGGCTCTCAGCTTCTTTGGGCGGTCCCACGTCGGAAGGGCTTGCGCGGAACCGATGCATGATGCCAAAAGTGTGGCGAATCGCACCCCCCCAACGCCCTTCCAGATATCCTCTGGCATGAATGTACGCGGTTCCGGAGGATCGTGTAGGACAGTCCAGGGCAGATGGCAAATGGCGGCATCGTCGGAGCACTTGTCGAGTGTGGAAGAGAACAGACCATCAGAATTTCGAAGGACGGGAAAAAAGGGAGGAAGGAGCGCACGGTTATCCATTCCAACGGAGTAAGTCATGAAAAAGGTACCCGAGGTAATGGTGGGCTGTCGGACACCGCGTATTACTTGGCGGCTCGTCAGCATGGCTTGGTATCCGGCTTCAGAGGAAACAAGCCGCTCGTACGAAGGACCGGCTGGAAGCATCAACCACGGGGGTGATACCATACCAACGTCACCCCGCAGCCCGGTCTGCGTCAAACACACACGCGCAGTGCCGTCAGCCAGGCTTAGCAGCAGTTCGTCATTGGCCCTATCGAGGTCCACAGATTGCTCGTCTCGCTTTGCCACGCACTCGGACAGTGTCCGCCCTAAGTACTCTTCATGGAGGCCAAGATAGTCCAAGCTGTGTTCCCTGTTCCCGATTACCCATTCGGGAGAAGTGGGAAACCAGAACTCCGTGGGGTCGAGGTCAGAAGAGATGGATACTGCGTCCTCCCTCGAGTCTGGAATCGGCGCTGTGCAGCACTGCGTGTCGTCATCTACACTTGCAAATACCGTTCCGGCCAGATGGAGAAGGAGCAGGTTCCGGTTCGCGCCCGGCGCGGGATGTAAGCTGGCCGGTCCCCGAAGGGCGAATTCAACCACGTCGTTCGGAAACCCACGGGAGGAGACAAGGGCCTTTTGAAAGCTATCCCCTTCATGGCGGCCGCAGTAGAGCACGGGAGCATTAAACCTCGAACTTACCTTATTCAGAGCATCCTCGTTTGCCTTCTGAGCCGCTTCCGAATCGCTCGCATCGGCGACGTGGAATGTCACTTTTCTGCCATACTCCTTAGCGTTCGCGACATAGCTTGACATGCATGAAGCCAGACTTGATGTTCTATTCCGTGTGGGAACGGCAAGGTGCGCGACCTTCGCCGCAGTCGATGGTTTGGAGGCTTGTCGGGCCCCCATGATGAAATCGTCGCTCCTTATCAGCAATCCCAGGTCCACAAGTGAGGCTAACCGACTGGCAATTTCGTCGGCTTTCTCGACTGGCCAGCCAAAGTGACGAGCAACTGTTTCGGCGTGCGACCGTAGGGACTTGAACGAACGGCAATGCCCCAATGTTTGAGCGGAGAAGGCGTCAAGGACTATGGGATTAGGCATCCGAGGGGTGTATACGGAGACGGTTGCATCCTCCCTGGGATAAAAAGCCGCCTGGACCGCGCGGAATAGGCCTGGAATCATGCTTGGCTCATGCCATCCTTAATCCCATTGCCAACAAGTTAATCCACGAGGTTGCGCGCCCCAGCGCCGCGGAGCGGCGCGGGCGCGCCTTCCACATATGATTGCCCTGGGTCATACTTCCCCCCAGAGAGAGGGGGAAGGTCATGAGACGAGATGCCCGCATCAAGCGGGAGCGCCGAAAGTCTCGGAAGGCTCCTGTTGTTGCCACACCGGCGATCGATCTTCTGGCTCCGTGTCGGCTGATCAACCGACATCTGACGGAGGGGCTCTGCGAGGAAGTCTTCCAGGAAACCCGCGACCGGGAACGGGAGCGGGTCTGGAGCCTCTACGCGCTGGCCAACTTCTGGAATCACATCGTGCTCCACTCGCCGGGATCCATCACCCAGGCGATCGAGGAAGCCACACGGGGGGAAGGCAAGGTCTGGCCGACGACCCGGGGAACTCCCCAAGCATTCCTGAGTCGTTGCCAGACGCTCACCTGGAAGTTCTTCGCCACGCTGTGCCAGCGATTCACTCAGTCGGTGGCTGCGGAATCCAGGCCGGTCTTCGCCCAGGAGTTCAAGAAACTCGGACGCCACTTCTCCAACGTATGGATCGTCGATGGCTCGCGTCTGGATGCGATCGCCCATCGGCTCAAGATCCTCTGGGACGTGCGATCGCCCATCCTGCCAGGTTGTTTGATCGCCTTCTACGATCTCTTCCGGGGATTCCCCAGACTCCTGGGCTTCGATCCAGATGCGGCGCGGGCGGAGATGGAGCGGGTGGTGGAAGCCCTCGCGCAAGTTCCCCCCGGAACTCTGCTGCTGGGCGATCGACTCTACGCCAGCGTCAAGCTCTTCGAGGAGTTCACCCACAGAGGCCTCTGGGGCCTGTGCCGGCTTTCTTATCGCCTGAAGATCAAGAAGCTCAATCGGCTCAGCCGACGCAAAGTCGATGGCGGAACGCTGGAAGATTGGCTGGTCGAGGTGGGATGCGGAGCAACCGCTCCGAAGCAGCGGCTCCGCTACATATGCTTCAGGCGAGGCACGACCAGATACGAACTCCTCACCAACGTCCTGGATCCGCAGACACTCGATCCGGGCACCGCAATCGCCTTGTACCCCAGGCGCTGGGACATCGAACGCATGTTCTACGACCTCAAGGCGGTGCTTGGACTGCACCGCTTCTATGCAGCCAATCCCAATGCGGTGGCCATGCAGGTCTTTGCGGTCGCCATGGTGTACACCGCGATGCGCGTCGCTCAAGCGGACGCGGCGACTCAGGGAAGCCTTTCCCCCGAGGATCTCTCTCCCAAGAAGCTCTTCCCGCGGGTGGCTCAGTCGTGTGCAACCCTCGCGGGTGTCGAACTCGGATACCTTTGGACGTGCCAGCAGAACCCAGGGCGGGCTTTGAAGCCCCCCGTCCTCGAGGGTCGCCCCGAGTTCACCGTCCCTCTTCACGAGATCACGGTGCAGAAGCGAAGCCCGCATCGTCGCAAACGCCGCTTCTGCGAGGGGCGAAGACGCTGGAAGTCGTTCGCTCATGTGCCGGGCGGGAAAAGGCTCATCAGATAACTTGTTGGCAATGATCCTTAATCCGCGTTTTCACATGCGCCCGCTGGCTGCCAAGTTCATGTCGGGGGCTGGTACCTTCTACTACTACCACTTCGGAACTACTAATTCGTGACAAACCGGAGTTCCACTTTCGTATTGCTCCCGGCGGGACCGGATTGAAACGGCTTGTCCGTCGACCCAACTTTGAAGCTGCAGTTCGGCGGCAAACCCGTCAGAATGAAATATCCATCGGCATCCGACCTGCAATTCCAAAGGATGGGGTCGTCCCCCCAGTCATGAGGACCGGGCTTGATGAACATCAACCGGGAGCACGCCTTGCCTGACCGGTTGCGAGTGACGCCCTCCACGGTCGCTCCGAAGCCTAAATTCAGCGTCACGACATTCGGCTGGGCTCCCTTGGCCTCGAGACGGGCTTCTCCAAAGTAGTTCTCGACTTGCCCGCGGGACACCGGCGCCGGAATGGCCCAGACCCGGTAGCCGCCCGGGGGCACCTTGCAATCGGAGCGCGCAATATTTCCTGGAGTGCTCGTGAACATTTGCGGCCCGGCCATGGTCACCTCTTCCAGGGCGTCGGGAAGAAAGTAAACCTGGACTGGAGCGGTCGGCCTGTCGCCGGGGTAGGTCACCGCCACCTGGACGGGGACTAGAGCTTCCGCCTCAATGGGGATCTCGATCAATCCTGAACTCGGTACCTTGAGTTTGTCCAATCGCTTGTACTTCCAGCGGACGTCCGGGAACTCACCCTCTACTGTAGCCCCAATCGCGATCTGCCCTTCCGGGACTCCCTGGAGGAACACAGGCTCATCGATATGGGCGGTAACTGTGCCCTCGACTCCGTCCGGACTGGTTCTAGCCATTGTGGCAAATGAGATCGAAACCTCGACCTCGCGCGGAGTAAACGAAACACGCTCGAGGCCAACCAGGCGTACCACGATTCCTACGACATGTCCTTCTTGACCAAGGATGATTCCCAGATCCTTGTCTTCCCCCGGTGCCAGCTCGAAGCGGCGTGTGGCAAACTCGATGCGGTCGCGCCCGTCGGTCCACTGGGCGGTGAGCATTTTGGTCCCGGGTACTACCTGAGGAAAGTTGAATCGTCCCTGCTCGCCGCACTTGGCGGTCACCTCGACAGGCGTGTTATGGACCGGCGAAGTTCCTCCTTGTTGGGCGTACGGAATCCGGTGATGCAGCTTCAGGAATGTAGCGGAAGGCCTTCCCGCGCGTGCTGCGACTACGCCCCTTACAACAGCGGGAATGAACACCTTTGCCCTAAGCTTCACAACTTCTCCCGGCTCCACCGAGAAATCGGGGGAGTTCTTCCTCAGGAAGAGAGACCCAGGCTGTGACGCGTCCGGCAGCCTTCCCGTTGCGAGTGATTCCATATAATGGTCGGACTTTAGCAGCCATTGATACTTGCCAGGAAGGACCTCGGCCCAGAGAACCCTTCCGTCCGCGCCTGACTCCTTGCGCCGGATGACCGGGGCTGCCAGAAGGTCCTCCGTGGCGGACGGCCCGATGCCGTCACTAAGCGCCACCTCTAACCCCGGCACGGGCTTCTGGTTTACGTCTACGAGCTCAAGTTCGATTCCGCCGGCCAAGCCGAGGGTAATGGTCTGTTCGACCCCCGCGAAGGGGAGCTTTAACCTCTCGCCGACGTGTCCCCGAGCAGTTACAAGGATGGCTCCCTCCGCGCCCGCGTCGATCAGGGCACGGCCATTGAGGTCAGTCCTGGCGACCACGTCCGAAAGCTCGTTGCCCGATCCGCGCCGGTATCGTATTGTTGCTCCCTGAATCGGGCTCTCATCGTCTTCCGACAGCACACGAATGGTCATCCCTTTCTGCCGGGTCTCGACTCCTGGGTCGGCAACTCGTGGCACGAAAGGGGCCGAGATCGGCGATGACCTTATCCTGAAGGAAACCCAACAGGCGATAACGATTAGAAACACGAAGGGGGCCACGAAGGCGGCAACTTTTGCACGTCTCAACATGATGATTCCCACGCAAGGTAGCCTAATGTCAACCGTGTAAACTAACGCGCGCCCCTCGCCATCCGGCGGCGATTGTTGATCCGTAGGGCGAACAGTATCAATCCCACGAAAGCGCCCCCGGCCAAAAGGCCATACCGGAAGCCGCCTTCGAAAGCGTCCCGGGGAGTGCGGTTTTGTGTGTATCCATTTCCACTCTCGTCGGTGCCCAGAGTACCCGGCCTGCCTCCGCCGGGCGGCGGGGGTTCCCGCAGTGCCAAGTATGTCTGGAGGGCTCTGTACTCCGAGGAATAGAGTTTGGTTTGAATAGCGCGATCAGCTGTAACAGATTGCGGCTTGTCGGAAAACCGGAAATACTCCGGGTCCAAGCGGAGCGATGCATGAGGGCTGAAGGCTTTGGGAAAGGCGGCGTGACAACCGGCACAGGTAAAGGCCATCGGGGCCCTGAAGGCGAGTTTTCCGGCGTGACCGGGGATGTTGGGTAGGTCTATATTTGCCCAAGCTTCTGTGTCAACAGGTACCTCGCGTAGGGCAAGGATCTCTCCACTAGAATCGGGACGGAACATCCAAAACGTCAAGTGCACGGAACCGTCATCGCGGCCCCCAACCTGGTAAGCTTTGACCAAGGCCGGTATCTCCGTCGGAATCATCTCTCCTTCTCGCGTAATGGCAATGGCGTTCTCCCGTAGAATCGCGTATGCGCCTTGGCTGAGCCTGAGTGATTTGCGGGCCAGCTTTTCGGCCTCCCTGCGCGGGAGGTCCGTGAAATCCAAAAGCGCGTCTGAGTAATAGACATGGCTTACACGCCGAAAGCCGTGAGCGTAGTCGTGGATGAACGGACTCTGCAGGCTAACAAACTCAATCAGGCGCACATTGCCGCTTAGAACCTCTCCATCCCGGGCTCGAAGCCCTAGACGGACGCCTAATGAGACGTTTTGAATTTCGGAGGACGTTGGCGCGACGTGTCGCATTAGGGATGCCAACTCGAAGAGCAATCTCTGCCATCGCTGCTTGTTAATATCGTCGGACAGCGGGTGGAGGAGTGCCCCCGAACCGTGTTCGTGCAAGCTGTCGAACGCCGCCCAGACATCCCCTTGGAATAAGACACGTTCCGCGGTAGTGAGCTTGCCCGCGTCTTCTTTTCTTAACCTCGAGGCGGTCTCAATTATCTTGGAGTAGGCTGGCTCGTGCAAGAGGTGAAGGCTTCCACCAAGTAGCGGGGGCCACTCTTCAGCCGCCCCGATGACCAAGGGAAAACTTCTAGTCGTGAAAAGACCGTGTTCGTCGAAATGATGGCTTTCAGCATGAGTGAGGCCATACTTTCTGGCAAGCGATCGGTGAAGGCGGGCGTCAACGGTTTTTGTAAAGAGCAGATCTCTCAGTTCTGTCCATGTTTCACTAAGAGGATCTCTGGACTGCTCGCTGGGCTGGCAGAAAAGAGCTTGCGCAGCTATCACTAATACAGGTGTAATTGCCACAGTCGCGCAGCTGCCACTACTAATAAGAGCTCGCCTCTGGAGAATCCCCGGCTAAGCGCCGCGCTTGAAACACCGCCGCCGGCATCTATGACGGCGTACAAGCCGTGCCCGTATTGATTGCGACGGTACATATGGGTTCGCCCGGTTGAGGAGCACACCAATTCTGTGGCGGGCAATTCGCGGGGTTTCTTCCAACAAGGGTCGGTGGACATCCCGCCGCTTTGGCTGCTGCCTCGCACGGGGTACAGTCACCCGGCGGGGTACGATTAATATCAGAACCGCAGCAATCAACATACTTGAACGTCTCGCCGCGGAAAGGGTCCGCCAAGCAAGTACAACATACTTCCCACGAACCGCCGCGTTTCAGGGGACGGGGACACATTCCGTCCCAACACCCGGGGCAGGCGGCGCTGTTGTAAGCGGTGCAGTCCTGCGGATTCGCGAAGCCGCACTTCTCGCTCGTCTTTGTGGTGCACGGCTGGTCGTGTTCGCACTCCAGAGGATCGCCCTTTTTCGGTTTCTTTGGCTTCTTGGGTTTCTTTTCCTTTTCACCGTCAGGCGGGGTTTCCTGCGCTTCGGCCATACGGACCCAAGTGTCGGCGACAAATGGAGGAATGAATTTTACGCCGAGAATGCCGGCAGCGGCCGCTCCCAGACGATATATGAGGCTCCGGCGGGTGTACCGAAGGGCGAGTTGATCGCCCAGCTTTCCGACAAGGCTGTTTCTTACGTTGGAAATGGGTCCCTCAGGTTTCTCGGATTGCGACATTGACCCCTCCCAAAGAACTTCAACGACGCGTGCTCACCGACAAGAGTTCGTCCAGGGAAACGACTTGGGTCCCGGACCTCACGATCCCCGCCCCGTCCACACGATAAACATACGGTGGTCGGCTGACCCTGAAAGTTCCCGCGAAGCTATACCCCTCCACTACCAAGATCGACTGATCTTTTAGAGTAGCGACTTCACTTTTGTATCTCTCCCCGGGACGCTTGTCAAGTATAAATAGAACGATTCTCGACCTCAGTTCGCTCGGCAATTTATGCAATTCCTTGAGGAGGGGGCGGCAGGTGGGGCAGGAAAAGGCGAGAAAGAGCAGGTAGTTTTCCTCTCCTACCCCCAGGGCGATATGTTTCCCGTCCAGCGTGTTGAACTCCTTGACCGGGCACGGCGTCCCGGCCGAGAGACTTGGTGAATCAAGGTCGTCGTCCCGGATTCTTCGCGAAAGCACTCCGATCTGGCGCACCGCCATGAACGTCAACAATGCGAGAAACAACATCAAGAGCATCAGAATTGCTTGGACGGCCTGGATCATACCTTCTTCGGACGCTCCAATTGCAACGAGAGAAGTTGCACGCCAGCAAGGAAAATCAGTAGCGACGATGCCGCATACCCGGCAATTACGAGCCGCTGAAAACTAAAAAAGAGGGTGGGCGCAGAGTGCATTAGTGAAAACCATACACCGACCCCGAGTAAGCACACGAGGATCACGTTGCGGGCGACCGTTGCCGCAGAAATCCCGCCGTCGTCTTCGCCAAAGCAAAAGCACGAAAACGTCCTTCCGGTGAGGTAAGCCCACGTTACGAAAACCGTGAAGACAAACATGAGACCACTCGCGGCAACCAGGGACGCGAAGAGCAGTTTGCCGCCCGCGACCAGGCACGCCCCGAGAACGATCTCGACCAGCGGAATAATTGCCGCGATCAAACGTCCCAATGGCGCGGAGAACATGTCGAAGCCCAATACTTGGGCCTGGAAGAGTTCGCGATTCCACAACTTTGCTGCCCCGGAATAGAGAAAGATGAATCCCATGAAATCGTATATCCACTGCGCCAGTACGCTTTCCATGATCACAAAGTCCCGCGCCGGGTGCATCGATGAAGAAGCGGGCCGCCCTGGGCCGGCACGCGATCTCCCTTTAACTTGATTCGAGAAGACTCTCTACATGTTCTGGCGTGTTTACGACGCCGAAGTCGCGAACCTTCCCGTCGACGGTCTTGACGACATAAGGCTGCGCCTGTAATCGCAGCATCCTCACCAGTTCCAGGTTTGCGACGAGGTCGACCCTTTTGGCCCGCCGACCGCTGACAAAGGGACTCCACTCGTCCCGCGAGAGGATAATGAAATTGACGTCTGTGTAGTCTTCGGCCAGAAAGGGCAGGCTGTCGACAATGATTTCACACAGGCAGCAGTTGGGACCCAGATAGATGAACAGGGCGGTACCCTTCGCTGCTCTGGCGGCGACATCGTCAGGTAGCTCTTCAATTGGGAACGCCTCCCCAAGAGGAATGCTGAAGTGAACACGTCGGGCACCGATCGGCAGCACAATACGCTCGATCCTCTGCAGGGCCTTTAGCGCGGCAAGGAGAGTGCCCCCGAGCGCGAGGACTAGGACGCCCTGAACGATTAATAGAGGTTCAATTCTCATGGCTGTTTGCGGTAGCTCGTATCTGACAGTACCAGCGTGTGATGATCCCCCATCGGCTTATTTATGGTTCCCCTCGGAAGACCGGCCGCGGCCGCTCTCCTCCGCTTCACGATCTTTCGGCTTCCGTTGCAGTGGCGTCTAATCGCGTGGCGCACTATCTCTCCAGCAGCCCACGCATCAATCCAAAAGAATGACTCATTTTCAGCCGCTCGGCAGCCGCAATCAGTTCCTCTTCCGGCCTTCGCGGCGCTAGGGGTCGTGGAATCGAATCGGCATCGTTCGTACCGAAGTTGAAGTGTGGATAGAAGCTCTTTACCGAAAACATCCCGCCCCCCGTGTGGCAGCCGGCGCACTTCTTGAGCCTGATCTCTCGCATTCCCACTGGCACTGGGTGCTCGCCCGCTCGATTGGATTCAAACGGGTCCCCGCCGTCGTGAAGGTCCTTTCTGTCTCCTATAGAACGCATGCCCCCGGCGTGAGAAGCGAACAGCCGTGTACGAGAAAAATCAATCTGGAAGAACAACTGCTCGCGCGCTGCCTGTTCACGCCAGCCTTGCGGGTTCCGGGAAACCTCTTGATAAACGCGGATTTCGACGGTTTCGGTAAGTCTCGTTGGAATCGGATTGCCCGTATTGTCGATGAGAATCATCTGCCGAACGAGAGCAACACGGGTCCTCTCGGGGAACTGCGGCAGTTCTGGATTCGCCTCCAGCCGTCCGTCCTTGCCGACCACCGAATGGCGTGGGAATTCTCGAAGACGATCAAGGTAGCTCAACGTCGCATTACGCCCGCCTGGGAGGCTCAGGAACACCATGAATGCCGACCTGTTAGCAGTGCTGATCGCGTGAACGGGAGCTGCGGGAGGTAGTGCGGGATCGAGCCGTCCGCTTCGACGCGGTCCGACACACACCCATGGGCCGTTTTCCTTGAAGAGGTCCCTGGGAAGGAAGGCGGCATCAGGCTTGCCCGGTTCAAAATCAGCCGGAAAGTAATGGGACGCCACCGCAGCGGCATAGGTGTCGGGAAGGGAGCGTATCTCATCGGTGCTGAGGGCAATTCGACTGATGGCCTGCGCCAGTCGGGCGCGTAACCTTTTGCGTGCGGGTTCCAGGATCGCTAAGTCTGGCCTCCAGTCAGGACGGAGCGCCGCCCATTGGAAGATGGCAATGAGGTCGTGCTGCAAAACGGCACGCTTGAGTGGGTCGCGGACGAGTTCGTGACCGCCCTGCTCCAAGAAGTTGTCAAGGAGCGTGATTGTGTCTTGGTGCGAGCTTCCGCTAAGCAGGTGTCTTGTTGTCGGAAAAAGAAGCGGGTCAACTTCGTCCTGGCCGTAACCCTTCCCGTCATCCCCCAGACGAATGAGCAGCGCCCGATGAAGGCGGTTCCAAAGATGCTCAGGGTCATTATCGTAAAGACGAGTCTCGGCAGAGGCCAACGGGATACTTACGTGTTCGTGTGAAGCGCAAGCGGAAGATGTTAGCAGGCAGCCGTAGATTAGACGGGCAAATACCTTCATAACGATGAGTGGGCTAACGAGCGACCCTCCCGTGACTGCAAATGAGTATAGCGGGTCGCATCGCGAATAATCCATTCCCCTGGCCGCAGAGATTTATTCCAGGCTTTTGTCGCCGCCACGGCTTCGTACAGCAAGGGCCAAGGGAGAAGGGGGGCACGCCGTACGACGGCGTTAATGGCTCCGCGCCCTCCGGCGCGGCTCGGAGGGGCCAAGGGGAAGGAGCAAGGTGGGGAAGGAAGCTGGCATACTTGAAGGGCTCAAGGGACTGATTACGAGAAGAAGTACACGGCCTGCATCACCTCCGCAAGATCGAGCCCGCCGAGCGCCGGCGGCGGCGGAAGCACGATCTGGGGCGCTTGGCGCTTGAAGTCCTCGTAGAGCTTCTCCAGGGTGAACTCCGTGTGGAGGCGGATAAACTGCTCGCGCAGGACGCGCGCCATTACGTCCACGTCTGAGGCGTGGACGGCGTAGCAGTCGTGGACCATGGCGAAATCGGAGAGACCCGCCGCCTTGAGCGCCACCACCGTCAGCATCATGTGCGCCGCGTCGAGCGAGTGGATGAGATTGGCGGCGACGGCGTTCCTCTGCTTCACGAGGTCGATCCCCGCCCCCTTCGAGGGCTGCTTGATGAGGAGCGCCCCAGTCACCGTGCCGACGCGCCGGCCGACTTCCTCGAAGTAGTGATGGGGCACCGAGAAGCCGGTCGGGACCGTCCAGTGGAGTCCGACCCCCTTCTCGGCAAAGAGTTCCACCACCCGCTGAAGCCA
>Ga0187892_10010007_pt1 | contig 12202 bp, 7 predicted proteins | sample MA1701073metaG_FD_139345 | JGI IMG/M metagenome (GOLD analysis project Ga0187892, IMG submission 139345) | Bio-ooze microbial communities from a basaltic lava cave in the Kipuka Kanohina Cave System on the Island of Hawaii, USA - MA170107-3 metaG ...
GCCTTTCCGGCCAGGAACACGCGCGGCTGGGACCCGAAGTGATGCCCCTCGATCGAGAGCTGGCCCGCTGCCGGCTCGTTCACCTGGACCCGGGTGACGACGAGGGGTCGCAGGAAGAAGACGCCGTCGTTCCCGTCGTCGCCTCCGTCGGCGGACGCCCGATCCGGCGAAGGCAACAATCCGATGCAAAGCGCAGAACCTCCGCGACTGGCCGCCGGAGTAACCGGGGCGGGGAGCCCGCCGCGGCCATGTTCGAGTCCGCCGAGGTCGGCCACACGGTCGACAAGGCGCGGTTCGAGGCCGAGGTCCCCGCGCTCCGGGAGGCGCTCCTCGACGCGCAGTTCGACCTCGTCGAGAGCCGGCGCTTCCCGGTCGTCGTCCTCATAGGCGGCGTCGACGGCGCCGGCAAGGGCGAGACCGTCAACCTCCTGAACGAGTGGCTCGACCCGCGCCACGTGGTCACCCAGGCGATGGGGATGCCGGCGGGCGAGGAGCTCGAGCGCCCGCCGATGTTCCGCTTCTGGCGGGCGCTCCCGCCCCGCGGGAAGATCGGGATCTTCTTCGGGTCGTGGTACACGCGCCCGATCATCCAGCGCGTCTACGGCGAGACGCGCGACGCGGACCTCGACCGGAGCCTCGCCGAGATCGTCCGCTTCGAGCGCATGCTCTGGGACGAGGGCGCCCTCGTCCTCAAGCTCTGGTTCCACCTCGCGAAGGACGTCCAGCGAAGGCGCCTGAAGAAGCTCGCCGCCGACCCGCGGACCGCCTGGCGCGTGACGAAGACGGACTGGGCCCACTTCGCGCTCTACGGCCGGTTCCGGCGCATCTCCGAGCGCTCGCTCCGCGAGACGAGCACGGCCGAGGCGCCGTGGATCGTCGTCGAGGGCGCGTGCCCGCGCTACCGGAGCCTGCTCGTCGGGCGGACGATCCTCGATGGGCTCCGGGCGCGCCTCGCCGAGGGGGCCGAGCGCGCGCCGGCCCCGGACCGCTACCCCGTGCGGACGACGCCGATCGACGACCTGGACGTCATCCGCAAGCTCGACCTGACGCAGGCCCTCCCGCCGGCGCGCTACAAGGAGGAGCTCGAGGTCCTGCAGGGGCGCCTGAACCTGCTCTGCCGCAAGAAGCGGTTCGCGAGGAAGCGGGCGCTCGTCGCCGTCTTCGAGGGCTCGGACGCCGCCGGCAAGGGCGGCGCGATCCGCCGGGTCACGCGGGCGCTCGACGCGCGCCAGTACCGCGTCGTGCCGGTCGCCGCCCCGACCGAGGAGGAGCGCGCCCAGCCCTACCTCTGGCGCTTCTGGCGGCACGTCCCGGGCAAGGGCGGGATCGTCATCTTCGACCGCTCCTGGTACGGGCGCGTCCTCGTCGAGCGCGTCGAGGGGTTCTGCCGCCCGGGCGACTGGCAGCGCGCCTACGGCGAGATCAACGACTTCGAGGAGCAGCTCGCGGACGCCGGCGTCAACCTGCTCGTTCACGCGCACGTCGCCCGCGAGGAAGAAGCCCGGGGCGGCCGGGTCGAACGGGAGCAGGTCCCCGTCGCTCGTCCGGAGCATCCCCGTCCCGTCGAGGGTCCGCAGCGCCAGGGCCCGCCCGTCGTCGGAGCCGTAGACCATCGATCCGTCGATCCAGGCGGTGATCTCGTTCACCTGCTGGCGGACGGAGGCGGGATCGACCCGGTACGCGGAGCGGTTGAGGCCGATCGTCACGGTTCCCGTGCCGAGCGGGTCGAAGAACGGGTCGCCCGCCGGCACCGGGATGTTGAACGGCTCGGCCGGCGAGGCGGGGCCCGTGAGGTCGAGGTCGTGGTCGATGAACTGGCCCCATTGCCAGAGGAAGTCGGAGGCGGCCTTCCGGTTGAAGACGGGCCCCGGCTGGTCCACCACCTCGTTGCTGATCGCCCGCGGCGACGGCAGGCTCGAGACGAAGCCGCCCCTCGGGACGGAGAGACCGTCCTCGTAGTCGGCGAACGTGAGGCGCAGGAGCGGGATCCCGGCGCTGCCCCGATCGGGGTGCTCGAGGTTGTTCCCGGTCCCGTCGATCGTGCGGAACGGCGACGGGAAGGGCGCCCCGTCCGCTCGCGCGTCCCCTGCACCAAGCGACAGGATGGCGGCGACGAGCGATGCGGCGGCGGTCGAGAGCGGGCCGGCACCGAGCGCCCCGTGGAAAAGCTGCGTGCCCTGCATCGAGCGGCCCTCCTTCTCCGGGCTCGAGGGTCCCCTGCCCTCCGACCGGGCGCTCCCTCGATCCAAGGGTACCATCGAGTGCACCTTGCGGGCCAGAGCCGCATGGCGGGCCAAGGGTCGCGGTGGTACCCTCCCTGCCGGCCATGCCCGCCTACGCCGCCATCCCGGCCGTCGACGAGGCCTTCCGCCGCTGGGTCCGCGAGGAGGACCCGCCCGCCGGCCTCATTCCGGACTCGGTCTCGCTCGAGGCCCTGCGCGCGGCCGTCGAGGCCGTCGAGCCCGAGGCGCGCGTCCACCCGATCGTCACCCCCGCCGTCGAGCACTCGGCGCTCGCCGCCGCCGTCAAGGTCACGAAGCTCGTGCCCGGCCCGCTCTACACGCAGCTCGACATCTACGTCTCGAGCTTCGGGCGCCTCGCCCACGTCGTCTGGGAGAGCCGGGCCACGAAGCAGCAGCCCGACCCGACGCTCGCCGCGACCGCCCCGAACGAGCGCGCGGCGCGCGTCGAGGCGGCGGTGCGGCGCTGGCTCGAGGAGGCGGGGCTCGCGCTCGTCGCGCTCGACGAGGCGCGGCGCGAGGTCACGGTGACGGACGACTCGTTCTACGACGGCGAGTCGTACGACATCACCGTCTTCGAGGTCCTCTTCGGCATGGGGTACCCCGCGAGACAGCGGTGAGCCGCTTCGGCCGTCCGCGGCCCGCTACGCCCCATCACCCTCCAGGTCTACGAATCCCCTCCCCTCCCGACAAGGAAGGGATGAGGCATCGAGCGGCGCGCGGTATCTCCGCGTGGGGGACTTCGAGGATGCTGCATCCCCGCCTTGCGGTCGCTGGGCCAGCACCGATCTCTTGCTTCGCCTTCCGCGCCGAGGCCGCGTTATCATTGGCCCTTCATTCTTCTTCGACCTCAGTCAGACGACAGGGGGAGTGGCCCCCAGAACGGCGGCGCGAGAGGAGTAGCGCCAGGCCGCACCGCGCGCTTCCCAATCAACTCGGACCTGCATGGCCCATGCTCGTTGACAGTAGCAACATGGCACGCAACTCGCTCTCGTTGTGCTCCTATGAGCGGGAGGGGAATAATGGGACCGCACACGCGATGCCTCTGTCTTAGGCTTGCTCTGGCGCTGTCCTCGCAATTGCTCGGACCCGTCTTGGGCGTCGTCTCGGGCGTTCTCCTGGTCGCAGGGTGCGGCGGGGGCGGAGGTGGGGGTGGAGGCGGCGGGTTCCCTGTCGGAGTGCTCGAACAGGCGCGGAACTTCACAGGTTCCTATCCCGAGCCCCGGGATGTCACGTACACGATAGTGAGCGGGCAGCGGGTCGCCGTGCGGGCCTACCCAGGCCTTGTTCAGGTCTTCTTTGATCCGTTGATAGACGCCCCGGCCGCGAGAGCCGCGATCATCTTCGCCACGCCCGTCGGCGCCTCGACCACCGCCGAGGCGATTGCCGGCATTCCGAGAATCGGCTATTACCTCGTCGCGATCGAGCCAGGCTTCGAGGGGGATTTCATCGACGAAGGGCGGCGGGATCCACAAGTTATCGCAGCCATGCCGCTAACTACAGTTGCGCCGGAGCAGACGTCGACTGCAATCGACGAGGCGCAGTGGGAGCAGTTCTTCGACCTCCTAGACCCGGTCCCGCTCAATGTTCGCGGGCGTGTCATCATTGACTCCGGGAACCACGCGGTCGCGGTGGCTCAGACAGCCGCAGATGAGGGAGCCGAGATCACCGACATAGTCTCGATGCGCTCGCTCCAAAACCTGAGAGCGGAGTCTCCTGCTGACAAGTGGGTGCTGGCGCTCACGGCGATCGCTCAGGGGAGCGAGACCTTCAACCCAGGTAAGCAGGGCTTCATCAATATCTCCCAGGGCGACGGGGCGCGGGGAGCTAAGGTGAACGGCCAGTGGTTAGACGTGAGCGAACTGCCGCCTGGCGTCGAGGATGAGTGGCTCGATGTAGGACTCCTCTCCCCGGCCAGCCAGGCGAAGGCATTTCAAAGGCGCGAGGACGACTTCCGTTTCAAGGTTCAGGCAGTAGCGAACCTTCCCTTCGAGCTGCGAAAGGGGCTCGTAATCACGCTTGCTGCGGGAAACTCGAACATGCCGCTCACTCAGATCCTCGCGCACCTTCGCAACGCACCGACGAAGGGGGTGCCCCTCTCGGAGGTGCTCGAGGAGAACTTCCTAATCGTCGGTACGGCTCTTGGGATAACGGATGAGCGGTATCCGAATGGACAGTTCTCCAACTTCGCGGTTGGCGATCGCGACCTCGTGATCGTTAACAACCCGGACGCAGCCCTCGGAACCTCCAACGCGGCCCCAGCGATGTTAGCTCGTGCAGTGCGGGCGAGCGCGGGGATCTCGTTAGCGTACCTCACTACCTGGATCGTCAAGAGCGCTCCCGACACGAACGGTAACGGCGAGGTCGACCTTGACGAGGCGCTGATTAGGGCCAACGAACTTCGTGCCGTTCTCGATGAGGTGGTCGGGCAGACTGGTGTGAGCCGCTCAACGGCAGAGCACGCTGCGAGGCTGGCCATCAAGAGCAACCCTACTCGCGAAATAGGCCTATCGAAAGTTCTCGCTCAAGCGGTTCACCTCGCGGTCCCGACCAGCCCATGCAGCACGCTACAGCAGGCCGGGGGCGAGGCGGCGGAGACCCACACTATCGACCTTGGGCGCGCTTCAGGAACTTTCGAATTTTCATACGAGACATTCAACAACCCGGACCGCATGCTCGTGACGTACGAGGGTCAGACGCTGTTCGATACGAGCTGCGTCGGAACGAACGGCCCACGAACCCAGACGATCCGCTACTTCGGCGCGGACAGCAGGGTCACCGTCTCGATCATGCCTGCCTGCACGGGGCTGGCCGGAACGCAGTGGCAGTTCAGCGTCAGCTGTCCGCGGTGACACGGATGCGCAGCGTGGCTCCTCGCAGTGAGGGGCGACACCCTTGCAGGTGGCTCAGACGCCGGCAAGCCCGCGTTGAGTCATTCACGTCCGAGACGAGAAATTGAATCCGGGTACGTTTGGGGCGGATGGAGGATCTATCGATGGGGTACAGAAGATGGGGCGGTTCAGCGCGAAGGGTTCTCCTCTCTCTGATGCTGCTCGCCGCTGCGACGGCTTGCGGTGGAGGTGGTGGTGGCGGCGGTCCTACTCCCTCGCCATCGCCCAGTCCGTCGCCCTCCCCCGGTCCGTCTCCCACTCCAATGGTCGTGTTCTCCGACGACTTCTCCTCCGGCTCGCTAACGGATTACCTTCTCTGCTCCAATCCGGGGCTCGGAGCTCCACCAATGATATCGAACGCCGGGAACCCTGGGCCGGGGCTGCTGCTCTCAGGGAATGGCTCCGAAGCCACGAGCGTCACGAGTTTCGACCTGTCCCAAGGGCTTACGATCGAGTGGGACTCGAACATCAACGGGAGTGCCTCCAACCGAGGTGGCCTGTCTCTTGGCACCGGGTGCAACGGACCAGCTGCTGACACGCTTGCTGCCGGAATCTCAAACGTAGACGGGTTTGGCCAACAGTTCATACTGAACGGAATGATCATCGGCACCATCGCCAACCCTCCCCCACCCCTTGACTGGACCAGCTTGCGCGTAACCATTGCACAGAGTGGCACGGTCGATTACTACGTCAACGGTATCCTTGAGTTCCAGTCGAGCACATCGGTGAGCGTTTCGTCTCCTCGACCGATCAGTTTTCAGCAGACGGCGTCGGCCACTGCATCCTTCATTGACAATGTGGTCTTGACGCAACCGTAGACCAAACCTCGCAGGCATCATCCGCGCCGAGCGGTGTAAAGAGGAATGCAGTCCGCCCGCGACCGCTCGCACGTGCGTCGCGTCGCCGCGCTCTGCTTCGGTCACGCGCTCCTCCATGAAGGAGACTTCCGCCTCGACGCGGCAGAGGTGCTCGGTGATGAAAGGCCGCCAGGAGAGCCAGCTCGGGGCGTGGTATCGAGCTCATACGTCCACGCCTCTCGCTCAACCCGAGCCCGAAGCGCGTCGTCGCAGAGAGAGAGGTCGACGAGATCGACCTCGATGGGAGAGGCCGCCTTGCGGAGCGCGTCCCAGAGCGCCAGGTAGGCGTCGAAGTCGAGCCCCTCGACGGCGAAGGTCGACGTCGGGGGTCGAGCCGTAGTAGCCCGTCGCGAGCGAGCCGAAGAGACGGACGCGCCGGGCCCCGTGCCGCCGGCAGGTGCCCGCGAGCCCCGGTACGAGGGCGCGGGCCTCGTCGGCGCGGCGCTTGCGCTCGGGGTAGCGGGCCGCTTTCAGGCGGTCGTAGCCCCGCATGTACTCACGGACCTTGGCCGGGTCGAGCTCCACGACGCGATGATACCGCGCAGCGACGGAACGCTCAAAGGGCTGTCACCAGAGCGTAGCGGCAAGGCTCACGGCGACACCGCCAGGTTCTGCACGTCGGAGCCCGTGCCGATCGTCGCGACCACGGTCAGGTCGGACCGGCGGACCTTCAGCACGGACTCGGTCTTGGTCGTCGTCGCGACGTAGATGAACTGGCCGTCCGGCGAGATCGCGAGCGCGCCGGACTGGTAACGGGGGCCGAGGTGGAGGGTCCGCGTAAGCGTACGATCGGACATGCGGAACTCCTCGAGCCCGTGCAGACGCCCGTTCGGAGAGCACGGGCCGGTGTCGGCATACGCGAAGTCGCCGGCGGGATCGAGGGCGAGGGCGTTGCCGCCGCCGCCGAAGAGGTGCGTGCCGACGACCATGTTCGACTGGACCCACTGGATGTTGCCGCAGCAGCCGCAGAAGTTGGTGACGACGAGGGTCCCGTCGGGCGCGACCTGGAGGTTGCCGTGGCCGCCGCCGATAATGCCGGAGATGGTGCCCAGGTGCGCGTTGCTCGGATAGCCGAACACGTGGATGCAGTCGCCGCAGAAGCTCCCGCCGAAGGCGCCGCCGACGTAGAACACGTTCGCCTTCGGGTCGAAGGCGATCGCTCCGATGGTCGGCGGCGCGCCCGGGACCGGCACGGTGGCCGTCACGGCGTCGGTGGTCGTGGAGATGACCGAGACCTCCGCCGAGCCCTCGTTCGAGACGTACAGGAACTGGCCGTCGGGCGTGATGCGGAGCCAGCGCGGGCGCGTGCCGACGGGGATGGTCTTCGTGACCGTCCGGCCCGCGATGTCGAGGACGACGACCTCGTTCAGGTCGTAGTTGCCGACGTAGGCCTTCCGCCCATCGGCCGAGAACGTCACGTCCTTCGCTCCGATGCCGACGGGCACCGTGGCGATGACCGCATCCTGCCGCGTCGAGATGAAGGAGACCGTCCCGTCGAGCGAGCTCGTCGCCAGCACCAGCTCGCCGCTCGGCGACGCCGGCGTCGGTGACGTCGACGTTCCTCCTCCGCCACCACAGCCGATCCCCGCGATGAAGACCGCGACCGTCCCCACGGCGAGCACCCACGGCGCCCGCACCCCCGTCCACTCGGTGCGCTTCATGGTGGTTCCCCCTTCTGCTGACTCGACCTAGAGTAGCATCCTCTGGCGAGAGGTATGTGACCTAAGATAAGCGCACTGTCGAATGGCGGACGGACATGGAGAGAAAGCAGTTGCAGCCCGTGGCCACGAGTCGGGCGATCCGGTAAGATTCGGTCGAATCAGGCCATCTGCCGAAGGGAAATGAGCGCCACCGCACCTTCCGCCGACACCCCATCGGGCGCGACTTCGCCGGGCGCAGGCCCCGAGCTCGACCCGTCCGGGCTCGTGCCCGCCGATGCGTGCATCGCCATGGAGGATCCGGGGCGGTGCTTCGGCCCGGCGATGGCCGACGGAAGGCGGCGGTACGTCCGCGTCGAGCACATCGGGGAGGGCGGGCTCGGGGAAGTGTGGCGGGCCTGGGACTTCAACCTCTCCAAGTGGGTCGCGATCAAGCTCCTCCGCGGCGCGCTTGCGCCCGCCGATGTCGAGGCGTTCCTCGAGGAAGGAAAGCTCGTCTCGAAGCTCGAGCACCCGGGCATCGTTCCCGTCTACGACGTCGGGATTCACGAGGGGCGGCCGTACCTGGTCATGCAGCTCGTCGTCGGGGAGAGCCTCGCGCGAACGCCCGTCACCAACCGCGCGTCGGAGGTCGCGCGCCTCGTACGCGACGCCGCCAGGGGGCTTCACCACGCGCACGAGCGCGGCGTCCTGCACCAGGATGTGAAGCCGGAGAACATCCTCGTCGCGCACGCGCACGGGGACGGGGCGGACCGCGTCCTGCTCGCCGACTTCGGGATCGCCCGCGTGCTCGGCGGCTCGCTGCGCCGGTACATGTCGGAAGCGGATCGACGAGGCGCGAGCCTGGGAACGCCCGAGTTCATGAGCCCGGAGCAGGCGCGGAGCCTCGCCCCGGCGAGCGTTCCAGCGGGCGCGGCCGATCCGATCGACCAGCGCACGGACGTCTACGGCCTCGGCGCGACGATGTACGCATTGCTCGCGGGCCGTCCTCCGTACTCAGGCCCCGTCGACGACGTGCTCCGCAAGGCCGCGAACGAGCGCCCGCAGCCCATCCGCGCGCTCCGGCCCGACTGCCCGCGCCCGCTCGCCCGGATCGTCGAGAAGGCCATGGCGCGCGACCCGGCGGCCCGCCACCCCACCGCCGCCGCCCTCGCGGCGGACCTCGACGCCTTCCTCCGCTGGGGCTGGGCGAGGCGGCTCCTGCGTCCGCTTTCCTGGGTTGCGGCGCTGCTCGCGGTCGTCGCGATCGCCTTCCTCGTGGTCCGCGAGGTCGGATACCGGCGGGCGCTCGCGCGCGAAGCGGAACACGAGCGGGCGCTCGCCTGGGAGGAGGCGGTCGTCGCCGCCGATGAAGCACTCTCGTGGAAGCCCGGCGACACCCGCGCGCGGCGGACGCTCGCCGGAGCGCGGCACCGTCTCGGCTGGTTCGACCCGGTCCACGCGCTCGCGCATCCGCCGCTCGTCGAGGCGATCGCCCTCTCGCCCGACGGCAAGGTCGTGGCCTCCGGGGCGAAGGACGGCTCGGTGCGGGTCTGGGACGCGACCACCGGGGCCCTTCGCGCCGCGTTCGCGGGCGAGGACCGCGGCCGCGTGAGCGCGCTCGCCTTCAGCGGCGACGGCCGGACGCTCGCCGTCTCGAACGGCGCGAGCCTCGACATCCGCCTCCTCGACCTCGCCGCCGCCCGCGAGCGCGCCCGCCTCCCCGCCCAGACGAGCGGCGGCGTGCGCATGGTCGCCTGGAGCCTCGACGGCCGCTGGCTCGCGGCCGCCGGGCCGGACCCCGAGCTCCGCCTCTGGGACGCGAGCCGGCTCGATGCGCCGCCGCACCTCCTCCGCGGCCACGACGAGGGGGCCTTCGCCCTCGCCTTCAGCCCGGACGCGAGCCATCTCGCCTCCGCCGGCCCGGGCACGGACGTGTTCCTCTTCGACGTCCCGAGCGCCACGCTCGCGCGCCGGTTCGAGGGGTTCACGGGGATCGCCTGGTCGGCCGCGTTCTCCGGCGACGGGCGGACCTTCGCCGTCGGTTACTCCGGGAACCTCGTCATGCTCTGGGACGCGCGCACCTGGGAGCGGCTCGGGACGATCGCCCAGGTCGACGACGCCGTCCAGTCGGTCGCCTTCGGCCGCACGGGCCGACTCCTCGCCGTGGCCGACATCTCCGGCAAGGCGTGGCTCTTCGACGCCCTCGGGGACAAGGCCCCGCACTGGTCCCCGGAACCCTTGAGCGGCGACCAGCTCTGGTCGGCGCGCGCCGACGGCCGGCTCCTCCGGCTCCTCGAAGGGCACAAGCCCGGGCTCCAGTCCTGCCTCGCCCTGAGCCCGGATGGGGAGACCCTCGCGACCGCGAGCCGCGACGGGACGATCAAGGTCTGGTCGAGGCGATGGACCGTCGCCGAGCCGGGTCCGCCGCTGGTCCCGGAGCGTCCGGATGCGCTCTCCGCCGCCGCCGCCCGCTCGCTGGCCGTGGATGACGACGGCGGCGCCGTGCACCTCATCCTGGCTGGCGGCTCCCGCGTCGAGCACGCCTCGAACCGGGGCGGGCCCTTCCGGATCGCCCCGGTCCCCGGGGTCAAGGGCGACGAGATCTCCTTCGCCGTCGACCCGGCCGGCGCCGGGCACCTCCTCTTCGGGACGCTGCATTCGTCGCCGGTCGTCGCCAGCTGGCTGCACCACGCCACGAACGAGGGCGGGACCTGGCGCGTCGTCACCGTCGACGACTCGGACGCGGGCTGGGGCCACTCGCTCGCGGTCGACGCGGAGGGCGCCGTTCACGCGAGCTACATCTCGGGGCGCGGCGAGCTCCGCTACGCGCGGCGCGACCCCGTCACCCGCGTGTTCTCGGTCCCCGTGGATGTGGAGGTCCTGCCCAGGGACGAGATCGGCCCGCACACCGCCGTTGCCGTGTGCCCGAACGAGCACGTGCACATCGCCTACTTCGTCGGGAAACATGGCGCGCTGCGCCTTCGACACGCGATCCAGGACGCGGCGGGCGCCTGGCGGCTCGCTGACCTGATCCCGCCCGGGCGCCTCGCGATCTCGGTGCCCGGCCGACCCGCCGCCCGCGTCGGAGCGGACGAGTCCGTCCACCTCTGTTACTGGGACTACCCGCCGAAGCGGCGGTTCAAGGGCCTGCCCCTGGCGCGCGAGAGGGTGCTCCTCCACGTCCACGCGGCGGGCGACGGCTGGCGCGCGGGCGCAATCGCCCCGGGCGTGGCGCCCGGGAACGATCCGCCGCTCTGGCTCACGCTCGACCCGGCCGGCGCCCCGCGCGTGCGCTACCTCGACCTCGAGACGGGTGTCCTTCGCTGCGCGTTCCGTCGCGACGGCCCGTGAGCCCGCGTCGCGTTCGCGTCACGCGGGCATCTCGGGGTGGGGCCAGACCTGCGCCATGTAGGGCTTGAGGAGCCGGATCTCCTCGCGGACCTCATCGGCGGTCGCCGCCTCGTCGGCGAGCCGCGAGACGATGAAGCGGCGGACGATGTCCTTCGCCTTCCGGTACTTGTTGTCGATGTACTCCCGCGTCAGGCGCTCGCGGCCGGCGACGTCGGCGTGACGCCGGTCGTAGATCTCGGCGATCTCCCGGTACGACTTGTTCCGGGCGCGCAGGTCGAAGACGAACCACTCGGCGGGGTGGTTCGACCGGAGGGTCTCGAGCGCCTCCTCGACGAGCACCCTGGCGCGGGCGATCTCGAACCCGGCGTCCGGGTCGATCTCCGCCGCCGCCTTGTCGATCCCGCCGTCGAGGAGCGGCGCATGCCTCGGGTTCCGGCGCGCCCACTCGCGCATGACGTTCTTCGCCACGCCGAGGACGAAGCTCCGGAAGCGACCGCGGGCGAGGTCGACGCGCTCGAGGGCGGCGCGCTCCACGAGGACGCGGGTGAGGACCTCCTGGACGAGGTCCTCCGCATCCGAGTGGCAGAAGCCCCTCGTCTCGACGAACCGGAGGAGCGGCGGCCGGTACCAGCGAGCGAGCTGCGCGAGCGCGTCGCCGTCTCCCGCCTTCGCCCGGGCAAGGAGGCTCGTCCGCGTGGGCGGGATCGAGCGCAGGTCCGACTCATCGAACTCGAGCACGGTGCCGGACACGGGTGCGCGCAACGTATCACACGCTTCGGCCCGGACACAAGGAGTGTCCGAAGCGCTCCAGAGCCCTTGACGTCCGCTTTCGCAAGGAGATACCCTGGCTTCGTGGCGAAGATGGTGTTTCGATAAGAACTTTGTTCGATAAGAACTTTGATGCAACCCGAGGGCCTGCAAGCGAATCGGGCGCGGCTCACCCTCAACGCCTCGTGTTCCGCAAGTCTACCCTCCTGATCGGCAAGACGTCAACGTGGAACGGGCAGGGAGCCAGCGGGCCGCGCGGCGCGCGGTTGGAGGAGCGTGCGGGAGGAGGAGGTCTTGTCTTCGGCCCTCCGTCAGTCCGCGGGTGTCTGCGGGTCCCGGTCGAAGGGCATCTCCGGGTCCCGGTCGAACTCGTCCCACCGTGCGGGAACCTGGGAGAAGTCTCCCTCATTCCACGGCGGCACCTGGCAGTCGGCAAAGCGAGGTCGTCGCGATCC
>Ga0187892_10010008_pt1 | contig 12201 bp, 24 predicted proteins | sample MA1701073metaG_FD_139345 | JGI IMG/M metagenome (GOLD analysis project Ga0187892, IMG submission 139345) | Bio-ooze microbial communities from a basaltic lava cave in the Kipuka Kanohina Cave System on the Island of Hawaii, USA - MA170107-3 metaG ...
CCAAACTCTACAATACATGCATCAGTATCTATAGACTCTGCAAATGTCTGATAGAACCGAGACTCCAGTTCATTCCAGTTCATAACATATCCTTCTCGGTACAGTGCCGCATAATACCCATGGCGTAGTTCACCGCAGACATCTTCGGCATCCTGCCACGGGCAGCACAGGCTAAGACGTGGGTGAGCCCGTAACATGTCCGAGCCTCCCCAAATTTCGTAATACATTTCTCGGTATCTATGGACTCTGCAAATGTCTGATAGAACTGAGACTGTAACTCACTCCAGTTCATGATAGCACCTCCTTTACAACACTGCGTTAGATAGTACCGATACGGTGTATGGGTTCATCGAGTTCACCCCAGTTCATAACGCCTCCTTTACCATGATTCGACGATTACATACACCACACTGCGTTAGATAGTACCGGTGCGGGGTATGGTACATCACCTGCCCCCAGTGTCTGAGATAGCGAGTCTCCTGACAGTGAGGGCAGGTGGCAATAAATATCGGGTGTGGCTTCATACCACGCCAACCGACCCGCATCCAACATCGACGCAGTAGCTGCTGGTGTTTAGGATTCATCGAGTTCCTCCGGTATCTCCTCAAGCCACTTCGTATGTCCAGTGATCACCCACAGCAGCCGCTGCAGCAGCGGCATATTTTCAAAAGCATCTTGGACCTTCCACAACCGATGGGTAGTTCGCCTCAATGACTGAGCAAATCCGTCCCGTTGTCGAGTGATCTCACCCAACGTAAACTGCTGATCGATGAGCTGGGTTTCGAGTTGGGCGTTCAAATTCCGTAAGATCGTATGGTCTCGATGGAGATTCGCTATCTCTGCCTCCAGCCTCTGGTAAGTCGGGCGATCCGGAATCTCCAGCCCATACTTCTGAGCACACCGTACCCCATGGTGTATCAATGCAGGAGAGAGGGCCAGTACCTGACCCTCTACATCGTCATTATACACAAGCAGATAGGTCCGTTCCCTACGGTTCACTACTGACTTGATTATCACCGGCTACCTCCTTCACTCGGGCTTCGAGCTCGAGTAACTCGGATTCTGTCCAGTATCGGGCATGCATCGGATGCACCCGCTCATCTGGAATTTGGTTCATCAGTATCAGCACATCCCCAACGGTCTTCAGGTCACCAAAGGTCTTGATATGCTGTACGAATTTCGACTGATGATGTGACTCATAAAATCGAATGAGTCCCGACTTCTTACCCGGATGGATAGCCTCCGAACCGAATCCGGCTCGGATAGCCACCACGAGCTTCCCATTGAGTGCCTCAATCACCTGTGCAATCCGGTCATTGGAGACCCCTCCGGGCGGCTGCTGCTGCCGCGGCGGTTCAGACCTGGGTTCCGGCCTTTCGAACTCATCGACTATCTCTTCTGCCGGTGTGGGTTCAAACCCGGATGCTTTCATGAGCCACGCCAATACGTTCCGGTAGGCTCGACTAATCGCACGCGTCTGACTCATCGACAGAATTGCATACTCTTGAAAGGACCGCTTATTCGGTTCCTTATTGGAGCAGAGCGCGTAGCCGGTACCCACAACTTCCCCAGACTTGACTTGAATCAGGTTAACCGAGCACTGATACTTATACTCATCGACCGTGCTCAGATTCTGAATCGATTGAATCACCGGCACCAGCCCTAGGCTAACCCCAGCAAACTGCCATCCTTCCACTGTCACAAAGTTCTTACCCTGAATCTTTACCGATAGGTGCTGCTCAGTGATGAACTTACTTAAATCATCAGCAAGCGCGATGAGGGTGTGGGGACTCTCGAGGGAATACGTCATCGGTAGCTGGTTGTCCGTGTGATAGGTTCCTGCTGTTTCTGTCATCGAATACTCCTTTCTGGTTAATGGATAGGGGCCGAGTGCCCCTATCACCCCTCTGTCTTAGATAGTCATATTGGGTCCCGCTATATCCGGAGCCATCGTCATAGCCGGCACCATTGCCAAAGCCAGCACTGTATCCGGACCCATCATGATAGCCAGAGCCATTATCATAGCCAGCGACATCGCCATAGCCAGTGCCAGGCGTGGTGCCATCGTAATAGCCGGAGTCATGAGTCCCATCCTCATACCCAGGACCACTGCCACTGCCATCACCCCAGCCGGCACCCGCATCATCACCATATCCATCACCTATGTCATATCGATTACTTACCATGATAACTCCTTCTTAGATAGTAGGGGCGACGCATATGTCGCCCCTACGAGCCACTACCGGATCCGTCGTCGTTACCAGTGCCCAAGCCAGACCCATCGCCATGGCCATAGCCATGGCTACTGCCGTGGCCATCACCATCACCATAACCATAGCCAATACCGGCGTACGTGCCAGAGCCGTCACCATACGCTGCGGCCCGGCCGTAGCCACCTCCATCACCATACTCGCTGCCCATACCGCTGCCACGGCCAGCACTGTAGCCATGGCCAGCACTATGGTCATTGCCACCGCCATAGCTACTATTTAGACTTGCCATATGGGTACCTCCGCGATAGAGGCTCTCGCCTTGGGGGTCGTATTAATAATCTCAATGGCTTCCGTGAGAATAATCCGATCTACCTCACAGGGAAACTTGCAATTCTGGGGCTTGCTGACCCCCTCCATTGCCAGCTGGGATAGCGTTGCCGCACCATCCCAATACCATAACCGGCGAGCACCCCGGAGGGTGACCTCCGAACACCATCTACTTTCTAACTCACCGGCAAAGACACCGGCGCTATGCGTCCTTACAATTACATAGTCCACTCTATTACCTCCTGAATGATTATAGCCGCAGCGACCGCGAAACACACCACGAAATACACGAAAGGAACGCGGAATACACGAAAGGTCACGAAAGTCACGAAAAGCCTTTCGCGTATTTCGTGTGCTTTCGTGTATTTCGTGGTGTGTTTCGCGGTCGCTGCGGCTATAACTGTTAGTACGGAATTTCTGCATCTTCCTCGAACGTGCTCAGGGTTGCCAGTTGTGCCTTAATTTGCCCCTCCACAACCGTAACCGCCAATTGGAATGCCATCTCCGGAGACTCCTCCGGATGGATGAGTACTTCTGCCTCGAACCGCTCGTTCTCGTAGTTCCCCGTATTGACGAGACGAGCGTATACTACCCGACTGGTATACATGTAATCACCTCCCTTCCTACCTCTGCTTTAGATAGAGTCATCGTCTGATTCATCATCGGTCCATTCGATATGAAACACGGACGTTGAGCCGATAACGAATCCATCATTATTCTCAGATAGATAGAGATAGTTGACATCTCTCAGCTCAGGGAATAAGATGCGATCGGTGGTATCCAGTGCAAATTCAGCCCATGTACCCCGGTCCGTCCCGTATCCATTGAGGAACTGGTCCCAGAAGTACGGGATATAGTGCATCTCTGTCTCGAACTTACCGGGTGACCGGATAATCCCACCCTGAATATCGAGTCCGTCGATGGACTGATAGTACGCACGGGCTGCCTCTACTACACTGCGTATCACCGCAATGGTAGATTGGGTCTCTGGGGTCGGGGTTAGCGACACCATGGCGGTACTCTGCATCATTTCCAAGTCTAGAACATCATCCAATTCGACCAGGAGGTTAACTGCCGGATTCATTATCAATCCTTTCACGGCGTTTCCGCCGCAGTATGGGTGGTTCCGATGGGGGTACATCTCCTGTATCATCTGCTCGCGTGACGACCCTTCCATTAACCACCCGATGTGCATAGCAGGGGTTACCAATGAACCCCAAAATTAACTCAGCCTCTGCTCCACACTTGGGGCATGCGGGCTTCCCATCCCGGAGATGGACAGTAACCCACTGAATCTGGTTACATCGAGTGTGAGGAACATACACCGTGCTTACTTCACTCATCTAATACCTCCATCAGTCAGTGGCTGCCGCTGCAGCAGCAGCCAGTTGGTTAGAGCACCCGTAGGTGCGTGTTATTGGTAACTATCTCGACACCGGGCGGTATCTCTCCGGTCCTTCGAAAGTGTTCCAGAATTTTATCCTTCTGGACCGAGAGTACGTGCTTAATAAACTCGGGGGGCACTAATGATTCATCGATTACATCGACCTTTGGGGGTGAGGTCGCCAGCCACGCTCGCACCTCCATATCACCGATGACCTCTCGGACCTCACCCACCCGTTGTACCGCGTCCGCAATCTGCTTTCGTAGCAGATTGTAGATGGTACTGAAGTGGCTGTACATAGCCTTCAGCTGGTCTAGCTTATGATACAGCCCTGCAGCGTCCATCTCGATATGGTCGAGAAGGCATACCGCATCCGCGATGTCCCGCGGGGTCTCTACCGGCACCGCCTGAATCACTTCAATCAGCGGATTGCCGTGCGACAACTCGGTATAGGCAGCGCGGGTGCGTTCACTTAACGGATACACCTTCACCAGATTATTCATCGAATTCCTCCTGACCCAATCGGGTCAGTTCGCTGTATGTGACTTGGTGACACCCACCCTCCCGATAGGCACGTTTGATGCTGGGTGGGCTTAACGACGTAATTTGCTGAATCTCATGATTGGCATGAGCGATATGGAATTCGCCAAAACTTGCCAGTTCATCAACCATCGCCCACCCCACGGTCTGGTCCGCCGGTACATCCGTGATAAACAGCTTAGGAATGTATCGGTACGGGGTATGTATATGAATCACATGGTACACACAATAGACTGACATACTCCATCCTCCTTCTTATGATATGGGAACACCATAGCCACGTTCCCCCCAATCGTTGGTCCTACCGGACGGTAACTGGATTAGCAATGCAGGGCCCCGAGGGTCTCGATTGATATGTAACCCACACCCATTTTCATGAGCAAGGGTCTGCGCGTGATGCTCGAGATGTTCCCGGCGGGTCTGTTGTCGTGTGGATAGGCCGGTATTGCAATCCACCTCATTGAGTCGATGTAGAGCCCGTGAGATTCGCATGAGCTCCCAACATTCCTCACGTATCATAAACGGGCACTCATGGAGCATGAGTGCGACAAAATCAAACATCTCATGAAACTTCAGCTTATTCATGACATTCTCCTTTCATTCCTCTGCCTTAGATAGTGAGTCGTGATTGGTGACTGGTAACTGGTGACTGGTGACTGGTGACTGGGGGAGTGATTGGTGACTGGTGACTGGTGACTGGGGGAGTGATTGGTAACTGGTGACTGGTGACTGGTGATTACGAGTTACCAATCACCAATCACCAATCACCAATCACCACTCACCAATCACCACTCACGACTTCTTCTTAAATTGTGAGGCCTCTGGGCAGGTTGCGAAGTGTGGAACCACTGCCTTCAGGGTTCCATCACTGAGGGTAACATTGACTGTGGCCTTCTCCGATTTCACATCGCATGGCATCAGCCGACCCAGCTTCGTCCGAATAAAGTAAATCGGTGCCCCACAGGCTTTGCACTTTCCCATTAGAACGGCGGTGCCTCATGAGACTCCGCCAACTCACCTCCTTCCGGTTCATCCGCTTTCGGCTTGGGTCCCACGAACTGGAATATATGGACCCGAACCACCACCTTGCTTCGATTCTGGTCCGTCTCTTTGTCCTGCCAGCGTTGTTGCCGGAGGGACCCAGAGACGAGAACCGCCCGTCCCTTCCGCAGATACTCACCCAGGGTCTCTGCAATCTTATTCCAGGCCTCACAGTCGATGTAGCTGACGTGTTCCTGTTTCTCGCCTTGGTCATCTTTCCAGCTCTCATTGAGCGCCAGACTGAAACTACAGACCGCAGTGCCATTGGCCAGATACTTGAGTTCGGGATCCCGCGTGAGGTTTCCCATCAGGGTCACGTGATTGAAAGACACACAATCACCTCCTTCCATATCTCTGTTTTAGATAGTTCCACGATATATCAATCCCAATCGGAACCCGGCCGAGCGCTGCCGCGGCGGCGGCGGAGGTTCCGCTTCCGGAGAACGGGTCAAGGACCCGGTCCCCGGGATTACTGAGTATCTTGATGAGTCGATACGGAATCGCTTTCGGGAAGGGGGCAGGGTGCCCATTTCGCTCCGCAGGCGACAGGGTCCAGACTGAAGGTCCCCATTGCCTCATCTCATCGCCGGTGAGGTCCACCCCGACTACACGATAGGGCCCTGGCTTCCGAGTCCCAACTATCATCTCGTTGCTATACACTATCCGAAGCCTTCCGTTCTGCTTGGGTTTCTGGAGCTGATGCTGTACCAGCTTCCCTGAATCCTCAAACCGTTTGACCCAGACCACGCTGAAGTCGCAATCCTCAAACCCAGCGACTCGAGTCAGCCAGTAGAACTTGGGATAGAACGCGGTCCCGAATGCACGGCTGGAGAGCGGGATATTGATGGCGGCATAGCCACCAGGTCTAAGGACTCGATAAGTCTCACGAAGCCACCGCTCCGTGAATCCCCAATAGTACCGGGGATTCACATCGCCCTGCTCGTAGTTCATACCGACTCCATACGGAGGAGAAGTAATGACCATAGACACGGTATTCGATTGAAGCGGTAGCTGTAATGCATCGGCTTGAATGAACATTAGACACCTCCGACTTGAGCTGTGAGCGTCCCTACCAGATCCGGAGACTCCGCTAGCTCCCGTAGCTTCATGAGGATAAATTCACCCAGTAAGCCGCTGATCTCGCTAGACTCTCGGTCACATCCATAAGCGGTAAAGCCGATGGTATGCTCGTCATTCAGAATCTGGATGACGACTGTGACCGCCAGGTTGGCATCCCCAAACTTTTCTGAGAGGCGCTGTACCACCTCCACTGGAATCATTTTCATGATACCCTCCTTTCATGTCTCTGCCTTAGATAGTAATGGGTGACTGGTGAGTAGTAACTGGTGACTGGTGACTGGTGACTGGTAATCACCACTCACCACTCACCACTCACCAATCACCACTCACCAATCACCACTCACCACTCACCACTCACCAATCACCACTCACCAATCACCACTCACCAATCACCAGTCACCAATCACTCTGCTTTAGATAGCTTCAGTGCTCTCAATGCAAACCGAAGGCACATCGCCAATTCCCATCCCTCGTAATCACGGTCACTGAAGGGGGAATCCATGATGCGCTCCCCCACCTTCCGCTTCACGCGATAGACCACCTTCCCCCCTAGCTGTGTTTGCCAGAGGATCAGGTCCGTCTGATGGGTCGCTCGCTTGAGACGGTTGAGTAGGTTCTGCAGGTCGATAGTTCTTATCTGCATGGGGCACCTCCGCGTGAAAGTGAACCCGGCAGTAATACACGGGTTCACCCTCGCGATACATAAATCCACTTGCACGCCAGCCGCAGCGGCTGCAGCGCTTGGATGAGATTTGGTTCAGTAGTTCTGCTATCTTAGATGAGCGGGTCATGATACAATCTCCAGTGGCTGCCCAAAGGCCGCAGCACAACTCTTTGCTAACGCCTCGAGCTGGTCTGCGGACCGCTTCACATCAACGTACACAGCCTGTAAGGTTCCATCCGTATCGGTGTGGCTAACCTGTACAATCTTCCCATTGGAATTTAGGCGAGCCCTATCGATGGCAATAGCACCATTCACTGAATCGAGTACCGACGCCGCACCGGGTATCCGCAAGAGTTGCTCGATAGTCATGAGCAACATCTCGTTAAATGAACTCGCATCATAGTAGACCGTATTCAGGGTAAACGCCTGTATCGTTCGATAGGGGGCTCGAGTGCTGAGCTGCCGGCTGTTCTCAACGGTTCGACCATTGATGAGCCCCACCAGATTCGTAATGATCGCGGTCAGCGTTCCCTCTCGGAAATGGAATAGAGGAATCCCATTCACTTCCGATTGCGATAAGACCGAGATCGCAGCCGCAGCAGCTGCCTGTTGTTGCTGAATTAAGTGATCGTCCACATATCGAGGAAAGTCCGCAAGAACATGTCCCTGACCGAGATACTCAACGATAGCGAGGGTCCCACTATCATAACCTAAGAATTGAGCGACCTCCGACAATTCGTCGGGATCGGTCAATGGATGCTTCCAACGCATGATGTCCTCCTTTGTAAATCGTAATGGACAGATATTATATCTATCCTCATCACTCTGTCTTAGATAGTTAGGTAAACTGACGGTAGTGTTCTAGAACTTGAACCGTCCCCCCCGGCCACTCATCATGGGGGGGGGCATGTACCAGCGGTGAGAACACATAATAGTACCCAGCTGCCACGCCCCATGGGTGGCGACTGGATTCCAACAGCGCCTTCTCTATATCGAATCGACGATACCCCGGACGAAACTTGACCTTGCGCAATCGAATCACCGGATCTAAAGGGAACCATTCCCCCTGGATCAGTAGGTTTCCAATATCCAGAGCTTCACCCGCAGCCGCGGCCTCGGATTCAATACACGCCACTATATCCGATAATGAGACCTCACCCAGTGCGTAGGAGGGACCTGTGGTGTAAGTACCACACCCCCGACGAAAGGTCTGACCCCCGAAGTCTTGGAGATCCAGACTGAGCCGGGCTCCCACCCGACATCCCATCTCTATCGAGAGACCCGAGAGTCGGTCGATAATGAAGTACCCCAATACCACAGGGGACTTCTCACCGTTCCGTATCAACGCACAATACACCCGATCCCCGATACTCATCTGCTTGAGGACTTGCAGCGCGACGCGTCGGGAACACCCAAGGTCCCTAGATTCCTCCAGAAACTTCCGTTCTGAGTAATACTGACGCCCAATGAAGTGCAACCAATGATTCATAGAAACGTATACCTGGGGGAATTGACACCCCCCCAGGCATCCCGTGGTTAACGTTGTGCCGCGTGCGCGATGGCACGACGGCTGAAGATGGTATCGGACAGTGAAAGCAAAACATCAGCGCGGATGGCTCCCACGACCCCACCGTCGGGGGAGAGGAGGCGCGACAGCCGCGCGGCCTCCCGATCGGTTCCCACCGGGCAGTTGCCCGCCGCGAGGGAGTCCTCGCGGGTGACCCAGACCTGGGCCTCCGCGAGCCTCGCGGCGCGCACGAAAGCGCGCCGCGCGCGGTGTGCGCGGTGGGTGGCGAGGGTTTTGGCTCTCGCCTTCGCGGCTTCCCTCCGTGCCCCTTTCAGGGTGCGGGCCTCCGAGAGATAGCCCCGGATCAGGAACCCCGGCCGGGCGTTCAGCCCAAACCCCCGACCCTGCCTCGCGAATACGATGGCGTATTCGCGGGGGGCAAGTTGGACGGCATCGAGGATGACCCCCTCGGGGCGGATGGGCCCCAGCTGGATCGCCGTGGCGGTGACGGTGAATTCGGCCACCGCGTTGTTGCCGCAGTAGCCTCCTCCACGCCAATAGCCGTGGCTCTTCCACACCCCTATGGCCTCGCCGCGGCAACCCGGGGCCCCCAGGCGGACTTCCACACGGAGTTCACCGCCGGCCCAGTTCCCAGAGGGGCGACGGTAGGGGAACTCCGCCGCCAGCCGCTCCCGGATCTCATCGAGGCCGGAGAGACGGGCCGCCTCGGCCTCCGCATCGTCCTTACGCCAAAGCCCTAGAGCGAATGCAATGCGGTCCGCCCGGGCCTCGAGGCGAGCCTTTTGGTATGAGGCCCGTTTGGGCTGTTTCCACCAGTAGACCGAATAGACCCCGAAGTGGTCTGTCCCGACCGTGCCCAGCCGTGGGTTTCGGGGGAGGTGCTTTAAAAGAAACCGGCGGGCCCCCTCCCGCGTCGTTGCCCTGCTGCCCCGTTGGGCAGCGATTTCCATAATCGTTTGACCTTGGTATTTCATAAGAGTTCTCCTTGTCAATTCCGGGACTTAGGTACCCGGTTCTAGTCACTACACTCATCTGCCTTAGATAGACAGCGACTTACCCCATCGCCTGCTCCGCGTGAAGCCAGCAGAGGAGAAGCGACTCTGAGTGATACTGACGCTCAATACCATAGGACCAGCAATGCATCATGCCTCCTTACCCCTCAGTTGCCTCAGTGCTCAGTGCCTCAGTACGCTCCAATTCCCGGCACGCTATATCGAGCCGACCCTCTGGATACCGGTCAATAAACTCTCGGACCGCATGCCGGATTAAGGTTGCCATGCGCTCACCTTCCAGCAACGCAATGGACTTAATGGTCCGATGCTGCTGGTCTGTTAACTGAATGGTGGTTTGAATCATCATGTTCACCCCCTTTCTACCATAAGTATACCATTATACTTATAGCATGTCAAGTGAAATGCGACGTCGCGCACGTCTCCTGACTTGCGCTCACACTGGAGAACCCTAGCCCTTGTCGCGCACGTCTCCTGACTTGCACCCCATCACACAAAAAAAGCCCCGTCTATCACGCTGCTATCACACATCGCATCGGATAGACGGGGCATTTAGATACTTACATCGATGTCGAGGGGCCGAATCCAACGACACCAGCACTCATTCCCCTGCAAGGGGAATGCTTCCGGATGATGTCCCCCCCTATCCCAAAAGGTTTCCAGTTTCTGCTGGAAGTTTTCAACCCGGCAGGGGACAAAGCGACCGTCACTTGTGTTCACGACGTCTGCTTTGCAGACCCATATCCGTTCCCCCTCACTTTTTCCCATGAGGGGGCGATCATAGGCAAACAAGTAGCCTATCTTGGGCCATGTCGTTTTCCCAACCTTATAGGCCACCTGATATGTTTCGGGGACCTCTGGGTCGTTGGAGATAAATTCTCCATTGACTTCCCGGCAAATCTTCCACACGGTCTTTATCATGATGATCATTCTCCTTAACGGTGTTCCGCGTGCTTCCCCAGCATCACGCTGGCAACGAAGCACGCCAGAGATACGAGTGCAGCATGAGCATTCCCGGTGAACCCATGCCAGAGACCAGCAAGGGCGCATCCGAGGAGGGCTATGATGGATAGAATCATTATGACCTCCTTCCATTCATCTGCCTTAGATAGCCCCACACTGAGACGAACCCGATCGCCCATCTACGATGGTACATCTACAGAGTTCGTTTCAACCTGGGGCAACGTCGTGATTCTGGTAGGCTATGACAGCCTACCCTGGAGTGCCCGTTCAACTATCTCACGGGCACTCAATGGGTAATCGGGGACTTGATTGGTCTCGAGGGGTCGATACCCATAGAAGGCGGCGGCATGAATGCCATCGAGACACGGGGTACTGCTATAGTGTACCACACCGGTCTCGTTATCAACGATATCGAAGCCATCATCAAAATAGTCCTCATCGTATGGTTCTAACTCTGGGTCCTCCGATGGGGCCCGATAAAATTCTATCAGGCATTCAACTACATTTGGTGATGTAGTGAGTGCCTCTAGCTTATCGTCTATCCGAGCGAGCCGGTCAGTAAGCGCGCCTAGCTTTGCGCGTGTGGTGCGTACCTCATCGATGACAACCGACCTGATGTTCCCATGCCATCGGTTGGGCAATATGAGGTCCTCTATCCCATCAACACCATCATTATAGAGACCCTCTCGATAGGACTCCAGACTGGCTATCTCACCGAGGACTGCTTGTCGGTCCCGGAGGAGCCGGTCTCTCAGCGAGGAGACCATGGGCTCAATCGAGATTTCCATTTGTGGAAACTGGTCATCTAGTATCCATTGGGCCTCGGGTGGGTCCAGACGTTTCTTCTTCAGTCCCTCGGCCAGGTTCTTCACTTCCGCAACCACCTGGCGTTTAGCCTCGAGCTGCTTTGCCTTCGGAAGCCTCCACGTCTTCCGAAGCTGACGGAGATAGTACTGCTTAATAGAGTCCTCTCCATCAGCAACCCGGTTTAAGTCGTCAATAAACCCCTCTACCCACCTCAGGACGGCTGGGTTATGGGGATAGACCTTTATCCCCTTGTCAGTTACGAACTTTGGCCACCTTCCGTGGTGAGCCAGAGACTGGTACAGCCAGGCCACATCCGCATCCCGTTGGTCGTTTAGGATGCGTCCCGTTTCTGTTCGATACGGGTCACTGGATCGGACCGTGACAAGCTCATACCGTTCAGCACAGGTGCCATCCTCTTGAGTGGCTTGAATATCATCGAGCTCGTAGAGGATGCGTTCACCGTCTGTGATGACACGTCCACCATTGGATACGGTGACAGCGGGTAGACGCGTGGTCCGCCGGGGTGGCTGCCAACCCAGGGTCCGTCGCTCCGGCTTCCCTGGAGGGTCCTCTCCATCGACTATCTCATTAAGGAAGACATCACCCGGAGACCGCTCGTATTCCTGCCACAGGGACCCGACTCC
>Ga0187892_10010009_pt1 | contig 12201 bp, 10 predicted proteins | sample MA1701073metaG_FD_139345 | JGI IMG/M metagenome (GOLD analysis project Ga0187892, IMG submission 139345) | Bio-ooze microbial communities from a basaltic lava cave in the Kipuka Kanohina Cave System on the Island of Hawaii, USA - MA170107-3 metaG ...
AACGTCGCGCGCTTGAGCTCCTCGGCGTGTCCCTGACCCAGTAGACAGAACGTCGCCACGCCGGTCTGCCTCAACTCCTTGCCTTCGTCTTACTTGCGCGATGGGCCAGCGAGGAACTTCGGCTTAGCCGGGACTTAGGCGGGACTTAGGCGTGCCCGCCGTGGACACACATCAAGAGGTTGCCCGAGCCGCGCGGCCCGGGCGTTCTCCCCGGCGGCACCGGCGGGTCGAAGGCGAGGAACGCGTCCGGCGGGGTTGGACGTTCCATGGGCAGGCTCCGCCCCTACGGTCGTCGCGTGTCCAGTGTGATGGTATGCCGCGCAAGGTCGATGGTGTAGCGCCCGGGGCCGGGGATGCCCAGGGTCCCCCAAACGGTGGGGTGATTGAAGCCGTAACGCGGCCCCGGCAACGGATCGATGTGCGCATCGAGCTTCTCCAGGGCGAGGCCGGCGATCACCAGGGGCTTGGGAAGAGAGATGAGTGGCGCTTGGTACTGCCTGCCGCCGGGGCTGGTGATCCCGATCCGGGGGGCACGGGGGTCGTTCGGATCCAACCCCAGATCTTCCCTCGCGAGACGCGAATCGATGCGGAGGCCGTGGGCGGCGGTATCGAAGAGGAAGAGGCGCTCCGGTCCGCCGCCGAGCCGGACCCGGAGGAAGGGGCGGCCATCGACGATCCGGCAGGACACCCGGGTCGCCCGGCCCGAAGACACGCGTCCGTCCTCTTGCGCGCGCGTGCGCAGCGCGAAGCGGGCGCGCCCGCGGAAGAGATCGATCGAGACCTCGAACTCGCGGAGCAGCGAAACTCCGAGGAGGCCGAGCACGGTCAGATCGTCCTTGTAGATCCCCTTTGCCTCGAGCACGGCGGGGGCGTCGTGGATCACCAGAGGGCCGATCTCCATCCGCGGAAGGAGGGCGGCCTTGGAGGAGGACGGCGCAGACCCGACAAAGCTGTCGTCGGCGATCCTCGCTCCTTTCACGGCGAAGGGGGAGAGCGTGCAGAGGTTCGTGCCGGTGTCGATCATGAACCAGCCCTCGACGCCTCCTTCGAGGCGGGCCCACACGGCCGGCACCTCTCCTCGAAGCGAAATCGGGACCTCGACCTCTTGCGGTCCGGAGAGCCGGTGGGGTCGCCGCCCGGCGAGGAGCTTCTCCAGCGCCAGGATGCGGCGGATGGCCTGCGCGGTCGGCCAGTCCGGATCGGGCTGATGTTCCTGAGCGCGCCGGAGATGGGGCGCCGCCTCGGAGAACCGGTTCTCCTGGAAGAGGAGGAATCCCAGATGGAAGGAGGCTTCGGGGCGCCGGCGATCGATCTTCGCGGCGCGGCGGAGATCCTCGAAGGCGGCCTCGCGGTCGCCCCGCGCCGCAGCCATCCGCGCCCGCGAGACCAGCGCCAGCGGAAGGTCCGGCCTGCTCGCCAGCGCCCGCTCCGCCAGGGCGGCTCCTTCCTCCCAGTCGCCCATGAAAAACCGGACGCCCGAGAGCAGCGCCAGCGCGGGAGGGTAGTCGGGAACGAGGCGCAGCATCGCCTGCGCGCCCGACTCGGCGCGCGGACATTCCCCGAGCCAGAGGAGCCTCTCGTTCAGATCCACCCAGGCGCAGGCGTCGGCGGGCTCGTCGCGCTCGATCCGTTCGTAGGCCTCGGCCAGGGAGAAGATCGCCTGCTCGCGAGCGGTCGGCGGTCCGGGGTGCTGAAACTGCGGCCGCCCCGGGATGAGGAGGCCTGAGAACCGCGGATCGCGACAGCGTGCGAGCGGTCTCAGGATCGCCGGCCCGCGATACCGGAGCGCGAGCCACCCCGCGACGCCGGCGCCGATGAGCGCCAGGAGGAGCACCATGCCGCGGCGAAGTGCGGATCGCCTCCGCCCCGCCTCCGGACTGCCCTTGCAGGTCACTGCCCCTCCGGGAGCAGGAACAGACGGCCGCCCGGGACGTCGAAGATCACGGTCAGCCGGAGGAAGGAGGTCGCACCGAGCACCCCGTCGATCCCCGGACCGTGGCTCTCCGCAGGCACGATCAACACCGGTGCCGCCCGGGACGTGAGGGTCCCCACCCGGAACTCGTCCGCCCGGCTCCAGATCGCCGCGGCCGTGCCCTGGATGCCCCGGATCGGGACGGCCTCCCCGCCGGAGGGGATCGGAATCCCGATCCGGAGCGCCGTCTCGGAGGTCACGGCCAGCGACTGGTTGGCGCCCGTATCAACGAGAAGCTCCACCTCCCGGCGATTGATCCAGCCCGTGACGAAGGGGAGGCGCCTTCTCAGGGTGAGAGGCGTCGATGGCACGCCCGCCCGCGGTCGGAAGCGGGACGGCTCGAGGATCATGAGCCGGCGCCCGGGGAAGTTGAGCGCCAGGATGAACCGGAGGAGCAGCTCTCCCCCCAGGATTCCGGACACTCCGGCCGGCAGGAGGTCGACCTCGCGGGCGAGATCGGCGGCCCAGACCCGGAGGTCCCGGACCTCGACGCCCCCGATCCGAAGAACGGGGACCCGCACCGGCCGCACGCCGATCGTCCTTCCGAGCACGTGGGTGTGACCCTCCGGACCCGCCGAGGGACACGCCGCGACCGCTCGCGCATCGATGACCGATTCAGGAGCGCCGGAATCGAAGAAGAGCTCCAGCGCGGGGCCTTCGCCGATGCGCGCGGGGACATAGACGAAGCCGTCCTCGGTGACGCGGACCGGGACGTCCTCCGGGCCCCAATGAGGCGGCGTTCCGCCGGGAGGCCCGTTGCATCCCGAGACGTAAAGGACTCCTAGGAGCGCTGCGGGCGCGAGCCGGCGCATGTCGCGAAGAGGGGATCGCAGCAGCGGTCAACCCCCGGACGGGACCGGCTCCTGGGGGGATACCTCCTTCCTCCAGGCCGGCTCGCGCTTCCGGACCTCGGCGAGCAGCTCCTCCGCCAGCCTCGCCGTGGCCGCCCGGAGGCTCCTCTTGGCCTCGTTCAGGCTTACCGTCCCCAGGCCCGCCCCGACCACGTGGGCCAGCGCGGCGGCCAGACCGTTCTCCCGGGTCAGGTCTTCCCGTAGAACGCAGCCCAGGATCTCGCTCACCTCCGCCAGCACGCGATCCATCCGTTCCTCGTCACCGCTCTGAGTGCCCGCATTCATGACAGGTCGCTCTCTCTGCGCTCCAGATGAGGCCGCTCCTCGCCGCGCCGCGCACCCGCGCTCAGGCGCGGGGTTCGGCCCGAGGTCCTGCCGTGGAGCGCCTGCGGCGGACGATGAGGTCCCGGACGCTTGGGGAATCCTACCGCGGGTGCCTCGGACTCCGTCCATCCCGTTCGGTTGACCGCGCTGCCCGCGCTCTCACGGCCGGTAGGGGCGCACGTCTTCTTCAGGTTGGCGGGGACGCGTTCCTGAAGTCCTGAGGGGAGGGGGGGACCACTCCCGACGCGCCCTCATGTGAGGACGATCCCCGAGCAGCAGTCACCGGCGGAACCCGGGCCGTGCGCGAGTCGTTCTCCGGGGGCGCACGTCCGTGAAGGAGAAACGAGGGTTTCCGAACCTGGGCTGCAAGGCACGGTTCGTCAGGAGAACCACGTCCCCTCGCGGTCGATCGAGGCGAGTCGATGGTTCTCGATCTGATGCAGGACGCAGTGGTAGGGCGACTCCAGCTCGTCCGCGATCTCCGCCACGTCGTCGGAACTGATGTGAAGCGATGGCAGGAGGGCCCGGACAGCCTCGATGGGCGCGAGAATCTCGGCCGCGAAGGCGTTCGCGACGGATGCCGAGCCGGCAATCTGTCTGGAGAGGACATGGGCGAACTCGACGTCGGGCGCTCCTTCGAAGAGAACCGGGTAAAGGTCGCGAGCCCAGGCGAATCCGGGCCCGCGCCGCGTCCGGGCAGGCCTCGAGAAGCGCACGGGCGAACGCCCGGCAGACCAGGCGAGGATGCTATCCACGGCGGTCAGATCGTGTTCGCCGCTGTGAACGAGGAGCGGGGCAGCCAGCTTCTCCGGAGAGGCTGGCTTGTTCTGCGGATGTCCGACAGCGGCACGGAGTCGCCGGGCGGCGGCCCATCCGCGATCCCAGGGGGCCGTACCCGCCGGCAGCTCCTTTCGGGTGGACTCCACGGTTCGGCGGAGCTTCAGCCATTCTCCCCCGGATGAGTCCGGGGTCCGGGAACAGGCCTCGCCGACGGTCCGGGCCCCGGCGACGGACCGCTCCAGCTCGGCCAGGGATGTGGCCTCGAGGAGGGAATCCAGTACGCGGGACATGGGCTCGTCGCAGAGCCGCTCGATCCGGGCCCGCTCCTGGGGACCGAGGGTCCACCAGTCGGCCCCCAGCATGGCCGCGGTCCGCCAAGCGCGGCGCTGTGAGTGCTCGGGGCTCCGGAGAACCCTCCAGATCTCCGCCAGGTCCTCCGCGGTTCCGGCCTTCTGCGCATCGCTCCGCATCCGCCCGACGACCCGGTCGAGAAACTCGCCCAGGTCCGCTTCGAGCCGGGGACGGTCATGATCGCCTCGCCGGTCGAGAGAAAGAGAACTCGCTCCCACTCGTGTCCCGAGCCGTCCCGGTCCGCGACCCACCCGACCCGCACGCGCTCGTCGTCGACCGGGGTGAAGCTCACGTCCGGGAGCGCCGTTCCTTCCCCGGAATAGCGCCACCGATGGATACGCTCCCAGTCGTACTTGTCCTTCTTCGGGGCCGGTTCCGCCGGCGGCAGACGGCGGGACTCGATGACATGGAACCAGCACTGAGCCAGCCATTCCGCCAGGGGGAGGACCGTGCCGTAGACCGCTGGTCGAACGGAGCCGGAGACGCGGTCGTGGACGGTGGTCAGAACTTCCTTCCGGCCGTCCTCGTCCTGGCAATGGACTTCCAAGCGGGCCCACGTGGCCCTTTCCGCCGGATCTTCAACGCCGGGCGCCTGGAGCCATTCGGTCTGGAAAACTAGTCCCCCGGCCATAGCTCTTCCTTCAACCAGGCGGGGAGATGGCGGCTCGGCGAGTCGGGGAGACGGGGTAGGCCTTGTAGCTGATCGTGGTCGCGGACGTGAGGCGCGCTTCCCATACCACGGAGTGGACTCCGCCTCCCTTCCTGGGGAAGTCCTGCCTGCCCCAGGCGTACCGGGGACAGCCCGCGTCTCGAAGGACATGTCGATGCTGCCGTCAGGTCGCGGTGATTGTACGCCGTCAGGCGGGGACGGACAAACCCGTGAACGGGCAGGCTGGGGCAGGCCTGCTCTTGAAGCGCGGTCCGATCCGCCGAGCAGTTCAGCCCGAACGATCGACATCGGGCTCCTCGAGGTGTTCAGGGGCGATGCGGTGCAGGTACCAAGGCCCGAGCCACGGCGCGTGGGGGAAGACGTTCGAAGCCTCCTTGATTACCCAGATGGTCATCTGAGTTCACCAGCCCGGACCTGTCCTGCTCGCCGAAATGTTCGACAGTTCTGGGGCTGAAATAGGCAGAGGAAGCACGCCTCCTCCCGACCGGGCGGATCCCCCCGCCCACTGGAGGAAGCATGCACCCCACCCCCGAGTCCCCGGACGAGATCCCCGGCCCGACCCCGCTCGACCCGGCCCCCCAGGAGCCGGCACCGCCGCCGCCGGGCTCGCCGCCGGAGCACCCCTCGGGATCGGCTCCCCGGGAGCCGATCCCGACCGAGTTCACCGAGGACCCGGCGCCGACGTTGGGTCCGGGCATGCCGGAACAACCACCCGACGGTCCGGCCCTCCCGTATCTGGGCCAGCGTCGGCGGGGCCGTCGGCTGGTCGCTCCGAGCGATGAGAAGCGGCGCGTCCTCACCGCGGCGGAGAAGCTCCTGATCCTGGACACCTGGCAGCGGAGCGGCCTGCCCGGCGGGGACTTCGCCGCGCTGGTCGGCCTCGCCCGCTACACCCTCTACGCCTGGAAGCAGCGCTTCACCGAGTTCGGTCCGGCCGGCCTGGAGCCGCGCCCGCGCGGCGGACCCCGCGGCAGCCGGCTGGCCGAGCTGACCAAGCGCACCATCCTGCTCCTGAAGCAGACGCATCCCGACTACGGGGTGCCAACGGATCAGCGACCTCCTGCTCCGCGGTCCCGGCCTTCCGGCCAGCCCGGGCGCCGTCGCCCGAGTCCTGCAGGAGGCGGGCTACCAGCTCCAGGAGGTCGCGACCCACCCGCACGAGGACCACCCGCGCCGCTTCGAGCGCGCCGCACCGAACCAGCTCTGGCAGAGCGACCTCTTCACCTTCGTGCTCAAGCGCCAGAACCTCCGCGTCTACCTCGTGGCCTTTCTGGACGACCACAGCCGCTTCGTGACCGGCTACGGGCTTCACGCCAGCCAGTCCACCGCGTTGGTCCTGGAGGTGCTCCGGGCGGCGCTCGGGACCTTCGGGCTCCCGGAGGAGCTGCTGACCGACAATGGTTCGCAGTACGTGACCTGGCGGGGGCAGAGCCTGTTGAGGTCTTCACCAGGATCCGAGCCAAGAACCAAGAGCGATCGAAGACAGGAGTGGGGGAGCCTCGGCTCCCCCAAATCCGCGGCCGGGACCAGCCTGAGGGCACTAGCGCCGCGCCGGCCACCGGCCCGCGTCCATGCGGTCGGCCGCGGCGCCCAGGTCGATCAGCCAGACGGCGCGCCGCGCCCCGACCAGGACCATCCGCTCATCGGCGGTCACGGCCAGAGCGTCGATCGGACCCTGCCGGCTCGAGAGCGTCGACAGCTCCTCCCCCGTCCCGGCATTCCAGAACCGGAGCGCCTCGTCGTTGCCCCCCGAGACCACCACGCCCCCGCGGTCGAGGAAGGCCACGGCGTTGATCCAGTGGGCATGAGCCTCGCGGTTCACCACCTGGGGCCGCCCTTCGGGGGGACCGATGAAGATGCGGAGGTCGGCGCTCCCGCTGGCGAGCCGGCGGCCGTCCGGGGAGAAGGCCAGCGAGGTCGCCCACTCGCGGTGATCCCAGGTGTTGAGGGGATCGGTCCGTCCCGGCTCCCAGAGACGGACCCTCCAGTCCACTCCCCCGGAAGCGATCCGTTTCCCGTCGCCAGACCAGGCCAGCGCGAGGATCAGGCCGGAGTGGGCCTTCCAGGACCGCTCGAGGGAGCCATCCGGGAGGCGCCAGATCCCGATGCTGCCGTCGGAGCCGGCGGTCGCGATGCGCGAGCCGTCGGGCGCGGCGGCGAGCGCGCGGACCTCCGTCGACCCGGCCCTCCAGCGCCGGATCGGTCCCCCTCCCGCGACGTCCCACAGGATCAGCTCCCCGTCCCGGTCGGCGCTCGCGAGCCACGCTCCGCGCCCCTCGAAGGCCAGGGCCCGGACGGGCGCCGCGTGGGCCTTCCAGGACCGCGCCTCCGCCGCGCGAGGATGCGCGATCGGTGCCACTCCGATGGAGCCGTCCGGGGCGCCCCCCCACGCCAGGAGCCCCGCGTCCCTGGAGATCGCGACGCAGGACCTGTCGGTGCCGGAGGGAAGCTCCCCGCTCAGGACCCCGGGAAGCGCCGCGACATCCCAGACGCGGACCGATCCAACGCACCCCGTCGCGAGACGCCACGAACCGGGCTCGAACGCCAGCGCGTAGACGGCGGTCCCGTGCGCGCGGAGGTCGCCCAGCACCCGGCCCGTCCCGCTCTCCCGGATCCGGGCCAGCGCCTCCCAACCTCCCGAGGCGAGGAGTCTCCCGTCCTCGGAGAAGTCCAGGGTCGGCCTCCACGTGAGGTGGGGCGCGTCCTTGGGCGAGCCGTCCCAGAGCGAGACGGGCCTCGGTTCCGAGAGCCCGCCCGAGCCGTTCCAGAGACGGGTCCCTGTGATCAGGTCCCAGAGGGATACCTTCTCGCCGCTCCAGGCGGCGATCGTCCGGCCGTCCGGGCTGAAGCGCGCCGCCTCCACGGGCGCGCTGAACCCGCGGAGCGTCGCCGGGGGAGCCGGCTCCTCCGGATTCCAGACGACGAGGGCACGGTCCGCCGTCGCTGCCGCGATCCGCTTTCCGTCCGGGGAGAGGTCCAGCGCTTCGACGTGGGAAGCGGCCTCGCAGTGCCCGCCGGGCGCCCGCGGGTCCCGGAAGTCCGGCAGGATCCAGAGCAGCATCGTCCCGTCTGCGCCGGCGGTGAGGAGCCGCCCCCCGTCCCGCGAGATGCGGAGCCGGGTCACCGCGCCCTCGTGCGCCTTCCGCGCGGCCGACGCGGTCCACGAGCCCGCGTCCCAGGCCCGGATCCACCCGTCCGCGCCGCCGGTCACGAGCCGGCGCCCGTCGGAGGTGAACTCCATGCAGCGGACTCCCCCGACAGGCCCGGGGATCGAGGCGACGATCTCGAAGGCGCTCGCGTCCCGGACCACGAGGGAGCCGTCCAGGTTCCCGTAGGCCATGAGCCCACCGCGAGACCAGGAGAGCGCGCTCACCCAGCGCGTGCTCTCGACCGAGGCGGCGAGCGGGTTCTGGACGTACCAGCTCAGGAGCGACCAGCGCGCGGGCGCGTCCGGCCGGCTCCGATAGGCCGGGAGCAGGAGGGCCTCCGCGAGCGCGTCATGGCCCGCGGCCAGGTGGGCGAGGCCGCGGCGGAGCACGGCCAGGTGATACTCGCGGCGCAGGCGGAGGTGGAGCGAGAGCAGCGCGCCCGACGCGATCACGAGCCCGAGGAGCCCCACGAGGGCGAGCTGCACCTGTCTCCGGTGTCGGGCATAGGCCTTCCTCAGGAGGTAGAAGCCGCTCCCGCGAGTCGCCTCCACCGGTTCCCCTCTGAGGTAGCAACGGAGGTCGTCGGCCAGCGCCGCCGCCGTCTGGTAGCGAGCCTCCCGGGGTTTCTCGAGCGATTTGAGGACGACCGCGTCGAGGTCTTTCCGGAGCCCGCGGGCGAAGCGGGAGGGAGGCGGCGGGAGGGCGTGGCAGATGTTGTTGAGCGCATCGGCGAGCGGACCCGACGTCGCGTACGGGGACCGGCCGGCCAGCATCTCGTAGAGGATCACGCCCAGCGAGTAGAGGTCGGACCGGAGGTCGAGATCGCGGGACGCGCCGGTCACCTGCTCCGGGGAGAGATAGGGGAGCGTGCCGAGGAGCTGCCCCTCGCGGGTCACCGTCTCGGCGCCTTCTCGGGACGCTTCGGGGATCACCGTCACGAAGCCCTCACGGGACCCGAGGTCCGCGGGGGCGGCGAGCCGGGCGAGGCCGAAGTCCAGGATGCGCACGCGCCCCTCCCGGTCGACCATGACGTTGGAGGGCTTGAGATCGCGGTGGATGACGCCCCGCAGGTGGGCGTAGTGCACGGCCTCGGCCATGGGGAGGAAGAGACGGACGCGCTCCTCGGCCGAGAGCGCCGCCGCCGCGAGGTGCTGGTGCAGCGGCTTCCCGTCCACGAGGTCCATCGCGCAGTAGACGCCCCCTTCCGCCTCCCCGCTCTCGAGCACGCGCACGATCCCCGGGTGATCCAGGGCCGCCGCCAGCTCGACCTCGCGCTCGAAACGCCGCCGCGCCTCGGGCGAGACCGCGGGCCCGGTCGCCATGAACTTGAGCGCGACGAGCCGACGGGTCCTGGCCTGCAGCGCCCGGTAGACCACCCCCATCCCCCCCCGGCCGATCTCGCCCAGCACCGTGTAGCCGGCGACGCGAGGAGCCGGTCCGACGCCGGCGGGCGGGGCGCGCGACGCGTCGCCGGGGAGCAGCGCCAGCGTCTCCAGGCACTCCCGGACCTCGGCCGCGATCTCCGGGTAGCGGCCGGCCCACTCGTCGACGCCGATGCGCTCGCCGCGCCGGAGCCTCTCGAGGTAGGCCTCCAACGCCTCGCCCACGCGACGGTCCCGCTCGTCGTCGGGCGGCGGAAGGTCCTCATCCTGGTCCATGGAATCTTGTCCCGGGGCGGGGTCGGGAGAACGCTGCAGCCGGATGGTAGGCGTCCGCATCCGGCGGGACAAGGCGGGGCGGGCGCTCCCGAGAAGGGCCATGACCGACGCGAGCGCCGCGCTGCTCCTCGAGGACCGGAACCGCCTCCGGGCCTTCGCCTCCCGGCGCCTCTCCCCTCCCTTGCGGGCCCGACTGGATACCGAGGACCTCCTCCAGGAGGTCTATCTGGACGTGGCCCGGCGCTCCCCGCCCGGCGACCGTCCCGGTCTTCCCTGGATGGCGCGCATCCTCCGATCCAAGATCGCCGACGCCTGGCGCCTCCATCACGCCGCCGCGCGGGACCTGGACCGAGAGCGGGCGCCCGGCGCCGGGACCCCTTCCGCCTGCGAGAAGCTCGGCTCCGGCGCCGCCGTCGATACGACCACGCCGAGCCGCATCGCCTCCGCGCGGGAGGCGGAGGGCCGGGTCCGCGCCGCGCTCGCCTCCCTCGCGCCCGATCATCGCCGGGTCCTCGAGCTCCGGTTCCTCGAGGGCCGGGACCTCCGCGAGGTCTCGGCCTCGATGGAGCGGTCCGTCCCCGCCGTGCAGATGCTCCAGGTCCGGGCGCTCCGGGAGCTGCGCCGGGCGCTGGAGGACGTGAGCCGGGTCGGGGGATGACCCCGCGCGCGGGAGTCATCCCCTTGATCGGGCTCCTTACGGCTGGATGGTCAGCGTCTCGCAGGCCGTAAACGAGAGCGGCGCCCCGGCCGCCGGAGCGGTCAACCCCTCGAAGGTCACCTGGAACCCGACGGCGTTGGGGACCGGGAGCGAAAGGCAGACCGTCCGGTCCGCCGGGTTGAGGTTGTCGAAGACCAGGATCCCGTTCGCCGAGAGGTCGAAGACGAACCCCACCAGGCCGATGGGGAAGGGATTCGAGCAGAGGGGGGGAGCCCCGTTCGCGACTCCCCAGTTGAGCCAGAGGAGGAAGAACGCGTCGGGGACGGGGGTCTGGATCCCCTGGAGCGAGATCTCGACGGTGTCGCCCACGCGGGGGAGACCGCGGTGCGAGAGGGTCAAGCGCGGGAACGAGGCCGCGGCGGCGACCCGGTGGGCCACGACGTCCCGATTGCCCGGCGCGGGGGGCCCGAGCCGCTCGAAGGCCACGAGGAACAGGTTGCAGCGCTCTCCGTAGGCGCAGGCGGGCGCGTACTCGTCCGAGCCGCCCGAGAGGACGGCGAACGGGGTCCCCGCGAACTGCTGCGCTCCCTGGGGGGCGGAGAGCACGGCGCGCGCGGTCACGTCCCTGGGGGGCGTCGGGTTTCCCGGCGGGACCTGTTCCCAGGCGATCAGGAAATCGCTCTCCGTCGAGGTGTCGGCGGCCACCCGGGGATGGTCCGGGCTCGGCCTCGGCGGGCCGAGGGTCACGCAGTTCGTGTAGGTCGAGACCGCGAAGTTGGCTCCCAGGAGCGCGCCGGGACCGGTCACGCGCTGCGCCGCCACCTGGGGGTTGGTGTAGGTGACGGAGAGGCAGGAGGGGGGAGGGAAGGGGTTGGGGATACAGCAGGTCTCCGTGAACTCGCTCGTGAGGACCACCAGGAACTGGTTGCTCGCTGCGCTCCAGGCCACGTCGGGCCGGTGCTCGTTGGCGTTGGTGTTCGCTATCGGCAGGGTCCCAGCGGCCGGGAGGAAGGTGGCGCAGTTCCCGGCCGCGCAGGCGCCCGCCGGCTGGAGCCCGACGATCCGCCCGTCCACATCGTTGATCCGCGGCGGGCCGGGCGCCCACTCCCAGACCACGAGGAAGTGGTTGTCGATCGCGTCGTAGGCCACCGCGGGGGCCAGCGCCTTCGACGCGCCGCACGAGGGGCCGAGGGGGATGATCGGGAAGGCGCAGCAGTTGAGCTGGGGATTCCCCGGCGTGTTCCCCGTGCCGGGGGTCCCCGCGACGCGGTGGCCGAAGATCTGGTTGATCCCCGGCTGGCCCGGGTTGCAGGTGCCGGGCGCCACCACCAGGAACTCGCGGTCCCCGGTGGAGTAGGCCACGTCGGGCGGGCCTACGCCGGAGGGGCCCGCGAGCACCGTGAAGGGGCCGGCCGGCATCGCGCCCCCCGACTCCACGCGTCGCCCCACGACCGAAGCGGGCATGGTGCTCTCCTGCCAGACCACGAGGAAGGCGTTGCGGTCGGGGTCGTAGGCCAGGGCCGGCTCCGCGGCTCCCGGCCCCAGCGAGACCTGGAACGGGGCGCCGGAGAGCGCGCCGCCCGGTGTTACGAGCTGGCCGTGAACCTGCCGCGCGGCGCCCACGAAAGCCGTGAAGACCACCAGGAAGAGGTCCTCCTGCGTGTTGCCGGCCACGTCCGGCTCCTGCTCGGGGGCGAGCGGGTTCGTGGCGACGTTGACCAACGGCCCTCGGACGTCTCCGGCGTACAGCGGGAGCGGGATCGAGAGCGCCAGGGCCATGACGAAGAC
>Ga0187892_10010010_pt1 | contig 12200 bp, 8 predicted proteins | sample MA1701073metaG_FD_139345 | JGI IMG/M metagenome (GOLD analysis project Ga0187892, IMG submission 139345) | Bio-ooze microbial communities from a basaltic lava cave in the Kipuka Kanohina Cave System on the Island of Hawaii, USA - MA170107-3 metaG ...
CATGAAAAAATTGCGCGATACGAATTCAGTCGTGATATTTCCGGCAAAGCACTACATCACCGACGACGATTCCAGGAGCAGGGCGCTCGAATCGATCAGGAGCGAGCTTGCTAGCTGGCTTCCAAGCCTGCCTTCGGAGCTGGAGAGGCAGAGGCTTGCTTCCCGAACAAAGTACGACCTAGAGATGATAGAGGAACTGGGCTATTGCTCTGGCATTGAAAATTACTCGCGGCATCTAGATGGCAGGGCGCCTGGACAGCCGCCCTACTGCCTCCTTGATTTTTTCGGAAACGACTTTTTGCTAGTTATTGACGAATCGCACGTCACCCTTCCCCAGCTCCACGGAATGTACAACGGCGACCGCACCCGGAAAAAGATGCTCATTGACTACGGGTTCCGGCTTCCAAGCGCGTACGACAACCGCCCGCTGAGGTTTGAAGAGTTTGAAAAGTACCTGCGCAACACAGTTTTCGTGTCAGCAACCCCGGGGCCGTACGAGCTGAGGACAAGCGGACAGGTGGTGGAACAGCTGGTCAGGCCCACCGGACTCGTAGACCCTGTGGTCGAGATAAGGCCCACCGGGAACCAGATGGAAGACCTGATAAAAGAAATCAAGATCAGGGCGAAATCCAACCAGCGCACGCTTGTCACCACCCTAACGAAAAGGATGGCAGAGGATCTGGCGGAATTTCTTGCCAAGAACAAAGTCCGCGTGCGATACCTCCACTCTGAAATCGAGGGCCTTGAGCGGACCGAATTGATACGGCAGCTTCGTCTTGGCGAGTTCGACGCACTGGTAGGGATCAACCTCTTGAGGGAAGGCCTCGACATACCCGAAGTCTCGCTAGTGGCGATTCTCGATGCGGACAAGGAGGGATTTCTGCGCAACGCGACTTCCCTCATCCAGACCTTTGGAAGGGCGGCGCGCAACATCGACGGTAAAGTCATCCTCTATTCAGACAACATAACCGTGTCCATGAAGCAGGCCATGGACGAAACGGAACGCAGGCGCAGAAAGCAAGTTGAGTTCAACGAGGAACACAGCATCACTCCAAGGTCCATAGTAAAGCCGGTGCCAGAAGCCATCAAAGAGCTGGCAGACGACGTCGCCGTGGAAACAAAATCGATGACTCGGCAGGACCTTGTAAAGCTTGCCGTCGAGACAGAGGCAACAATGAAAAGGTTTGCAGAAGAGCTTGAATTCGAAAAGGCGATAATGTTCAGAGAAAAGCTGGCCAAAATAAGAAAGGCGCTGGGCGAGCCGGCGTACTCGGAGGTGTCCTGATGCACGACAAGATAATAATCCGCGGGGCAAGGCAGCACAACTTGAAGAACGTCAACGTAGAGATCCCAAAGAACAAGCTCGTAGTCATCACGGGCCTTTCCGGATCCGGCAAGTCTACTTTGGCGTTTGACACTATTTACGCGGAAGGCCAGAGGCGATACGTAGAGTCGCTTTCAGCCTATGCAAGGCAGTTCCTCGAGTTGATGGACAAGCCCGACGTGGACTCTATAGACGGACTTTCGCCGGCAATATCCATCCAGCAAAAGACGACTAGCAAGAACCCGCGCTCGACCGTCGGCACCGTTACAGAGATTTACGATTACCTCCGGCTCCTCTTTGCCAGGATAGGCGTTCCTCACTGCCCAAAGTGCGGCAGAAAAATAGCAAGCCAGTCCGCTGACTCGATAACCGAGTCAGTGCTGAAAAGTTCCGGGGGCAGAAACGCCATGATTTTGGGACCCGTCGTCCAGGCGAAAAAGGGCACCTATGAAAAGTTGTTTGATGAGCTCAGGCAGGAAGGCTTTTCCAGGATCAGGCTGGACGGCGAGCTGACCAAGCTGGATGATGAAGCGCGTCAGTACCCGAGGCTGGACAAGCAGAAAAAGCACACGATAGAAGTTGTAGTTGATAGACTGAAACCTGCGATAGAGGAAAAGAGCAGGCTCTTTGATTCGATCCAGTCGGCTCTTAAAGTGGGTAGCGGGACCGTGGTAATTTCAGTAGAAGACAAGGACTCTATGTATTCGCAGAAAAACGCATGTCCCCACTGTAACATCTCACTTGGAGAGATGGAGCCCAGAACTTTTTCGTTCAACTCTCCTTTTGGGGCCTGCAGGGAGTGCAACGGCCTTGGCATAAGGATCGAATTTGACCCCGAGCTGATAATTCCCGACAAGTCAAAGAGCATTCTTGACGGGGCCATAGTCCCATGGAGCGGCCACTTTGCAACCTTTCGGTCTGCCATGCTCCGGGACGTTGGCAGAAAGTTCGGGTTCGACCTGGCCACTCCCATCTCCAGGATGAAGCAGGAACAGCTGCGCGTGATACTCTACGGAACCGACCAGAGGATCCACTACAAGTACGAATCAAGGTACTCTGAAAGCAGGTGGGAGTACAAGGGATCGTTTGAAGGAGTCATTCCCAACCTAGAGCGAATCTACAGAGAGACAGAGTCAGAGTCAAAACGCGAGGACCTGATGCAGTTTATGCGCGAGCGCCCGTGCGAGACTTGTAACGGCAGGCGCCTCCGGGGAGAAGCGCTTGCGGTCAAGGTCCAGGGCATCTCGATAATGGACGTCTGCGACAAGTCGATTGATGACTGCTACAGGTTCTTCCAGACAATCACGCTCACGGACACCGAGAGGCACATTGCCAGGACCATCCTGAAGGAGATAGTCTCCAGGCTTGAATTCCTGCGAAATGTCGGGCTCAACTACCTGACATTGAACAGGATGACAGCCACGCTTTCCGGTGGAGAATCGCAGAGGATCAGGCTTGCTACCCAGATAGGTTCCAACCTGACAGGCGTGCTCTATGTTCTTGACGAGCCAACGATAGGCCTTCACCAGAGGGACAACTCGAGGCTGATAGACACGCTGAAAAAACTCCGCGACCTGGACAACACGCTAATCGTAGTCGAGCATGACGAAGAAGTCATCAGAAATTCCGACTGGATAATAGACATCGGCCCTGGCGCCGGCATACATGGCGGAGAGATCGTGGCAAGCGGAGTGCTGGATGACATTGTGCAAAATTCTGACTCGATAACGGGATCATTTCTGCGGGGAGACAGCATAGTGGCTCACCGGCACGAGAGGCGCAGGGCAGGCGGCTGGCTGACGGTGCACGGCGCAAAAGAGAACAACCTGAAATCAATTGATGTCAGGTTTCCTCTTGGCTGCATGACAGTCGTCACCGGGGTTTCTGGATCGGGCAAGTCTACATTGGTAAATGACATACTGTTCCGCGCTCTGGCCTCGCAGCTGCACGGCGCAAAGGACAGAGCAGGCAGGCACGGCAAGATATCCGGCCTGGAAAAAATAGACAAGGTAATAGGTATTGATCAGTCGCCGATAGGCCGGACTCCGCGCTCTAATGCCGCTACATATGTTAACGCATTTACTCCCATCAGGGAGCTGTTTTCAAAGACGCAGCAGGCAAGAGAAATGGGCTACCGGCCCGGCAGGTTTTCATTCAACGTTTCCGAAGGAAGGTGCGAGGCGTGCGAGGGTGGAGGAGTCAAAAAGATAGAGATGCAGTTCCTCCCCGACGTCTACGTGACATGCGACGAGTGCAAGGGCAAGCGCTACAATTCTGAGACCCTTCTGATAAAGTTCAAGGGCAAGACGGTATCTGACGTGCTGGACCTCACCATCGAAGAGGCCCTGGAGTTTTTTTCCAACGTGTCTTCAATCGCAAGAAAGCTGCAGACGCTAAGCGACGTGGGGCTTGGGTACCTGAGGCTCGGCCAGCCCGCAACGACAATGTCAGGCGGCGAGGCGCAGAGGATCAAACTCGCTTCCGAACTTTCACGGCGCGACACGGGCAGGACCGTCTACATACTGGACGAGCCCACGACCGGCCTCCATTTTGCCGACGTGAGCAAGCTGCTAAACGTGCTCAAGAGGCTTGTGGACCTTGGAAACACCGTCATTGTAATAGAGCACAACCTTGACGTGATAGCTTCGGCAGACTGGATCGTAGACCTGGGGCCAGAGGGAGGAGATTCCGGCGGCAGAGTCGTTGCAGAAGGGACGCCTGAAGAAATAGCAGAGAACCAGTCAAGCCACACCGCCAGGTACCTGAAGCCAAAACTAATAGTCGACCAAAAGATTATTGAAAGGGGTTCGTCCAGGCAGTGACGCTTGTCCCGTCGCTGAAAGAAAGGAGGATCCCGGATGAACCCGGCGTCTACCTGATGAAGGACAGCGAAGGAAGGATAATCTACATTGGAAAGGCCAGAAACCTCCGCAAGCGCGTGACGTCTTATTTTACAAAGCACGACCCCCATATCGATTGGAAGACTGGCAGACTGGTAAGCAGAATAGCGGATCTGGATTTCGTTGTAACCGACAATGAAATTGAAGCGTTCCTTTTGGAGTCTAATCTAATCAAGCGGTACAGGCCGGTGTTCAACATTGAGCTAAAGGACCAGCAGCGCTACACCTACCTCAAGGTGACTGACGAACCATTTCCTCGCCTGATGGTGGCCCGGCGCAACAGGGCGGGCCGGTTCATCGGGCCAAAGGGCAGGGTCTACGGTCCCTTTGTCAGGGGCAGTTCAAAATATCTTACAATAGGCCTGTTGCGCAAGCTATTCAAGATTCGGATATGCAACCGGCTGCCAAAGTCGCCATGCCTTCAGTACTTTATCAAGAACTGCGACGCCCCGTGCATCAGCAACGTGACAAGGGCGCAATACATGACTGGCGTTACGTCCCTTCAGGAGATACTTGAAGGCAAAAGCAGTATTGAAAGATTTGCGCAGGAAATGCAGCAGGAGATGAAGAGCGCGTCGGAACTGGGCGAGTACGAGCGGGCAAAGGAAATTCGAGATACCCTGTACAGGCTGAGCAACCTCCGGGCCAGACAAAAGATGGAAAAGGCGGTGAACAAGAATCCAGATGAAGAGTACGTAGGGATACTGAAGGACTATGCAAAAGCCGTAGCCCATGTCATGACCCTCCGCAGGACCCGCGGAGTCATTAGCGACAGAAAAAAGTTCGAGTTCGACCTTGTAGGCGATAACTCGCTTTCCTCTTTTCTCTTGCAGTATTACACTTCTGTGCCCATTGTGCCACGGGCTGTGTATGTGAACGAAGAACCGGACGACAGGCGGGTGCTAGAGATGTCTCTTCAGAAAATAGCTGGCCACAAAGTGACCATAATGGTGGCAGGAAAAACGGGCGAAAAGCGCCAGCTCGTGGACCTGATAATCCGCAACCTGTCGATGTATATCGAGCGGGGCTACAGCCCGGCGGTTGTCGAGCTAAAAAATATCCTTGGCCTGCAGACCATGCCGCAAGTCATTGACTGCTTTGACGTTTCGAACCTGGGCACGTCCATTGCTGTCGGCGCGTGCTGCAGATTCACCGGGGGCAGGCCCGACAAGTCGGCGTACAGAAAATTCAGAATAGCCACTGTAACTGGACAGAACGACTTTGCGATGATTGGAGAACTCGTCCGGCGCAGGTACTCCTCCATTGATGGCAAGATGCCTGACCTTATCATGATAGATGGTGGCCGCGGCCAGCTGGGTGCAGCGATTGCGTCACTTCGCGGCCTCGGGATCTCTGATGTCCCGTGCGTTGGCCTTGCAAAAGAAAATGAAGAGATATACAGACAGGGATCTCAGGAGCCACTCGTCCTGCCAAAAAGCAACATCGGGCTAAAGCTGCTCCAGCACGCAAGGGACGAAGCTCATCGATTCGGCCTAGCCTACAACGTCAATCTCAGAAAGGCCGCCTGACCTACTCCACCTTTACGGTCTCGCGCCGCTGACCTTTCTTTAGCTCCTGCTCGGTCAGCTCGATGTATTTCGCAATCCCAATGTCTGCTGACTGGAAGCCGATCTGCATCATTCTGGCTACTGAAACAGCTGCCATCAATGCCATGTCAAATCCTGCTTTTCCCACAACAAAAGGAACTGTGAGCATATCCGAGGGTATGAAAGAACTGGTTTTCTTTTCGCTCATATGTCAATATTGACTGCACACAGTCTTAAACTTTGGCAAAAGAATGTCATGCGGCTGAAATATTAAATAGCATGCCAGCGCATTACTGTCCGGGTGCACTGACAGGCAGTGGCTGAGGATTCGGAGGCCCATTCCGCTCATTTTGCTCGCTGTGCTAGCAGGCTGGAACAGCATTTGAGGAAAAACGGCATTTCCTGCCGTGATGCCGACATGATAATTGAAGAGAGCTCCGAGCTCTACTTTGACAAGCTGCATTCGCACGACAACAAATTCTTCAAGCTCATCAGAAGGCACGATCCGGTGGAGCTCTTTGTGGAATCTGCGTCCAAGGCAATTTCGAGGCACCTGCCTGAGGCAGCTGGCACATTCGGATCGCGGAGCGAAATCGCGGGATGCATACGCTGACCCGGATAAGCTAATAATACGTAATCGCGCCTCCTAGGTGCTGTAATATTGATTATCGGCGTTCCCAGGGAGATAAAGGATTACGAAAACAGGGTGTCGCTGACTCCCCGTTCTGTCTCTTCTCTTGTCATGTCCGGCACAAAGGTCATCGTAGAGTCACACGCGGGCGACAGGAGCGGGTTTGCTGACGAAGAATACGCGACGGCCGGTGCACAGCTGGCCAGCTCTGCGGCCGATTTGTACGCGGGATCGGACCTGGTCGTCAAGGTAAAAGAGATCCAAGTCTCAAAGCGAGAACATGAACTGCTTCGGCCACGCCATACGATATTTGGCTTCAACCACTTTGAATCCAACAGAGAACTGACGGACGCAGCGGTGAGATCCAAGGCGACGTTCATCTCTTTTGAAAAGGTGGTCGACCAGAACGGCCAGACGCCACTGCTTATGCCCATGAGCAGGATTGCAGGCGCGGTTGCGGGTATCTGGGCCGGCTTTATCCACAATTTTGCGTTCAGGCATGACAAGTCAGTCAGACTCAAAGCCGGCTCTGATGAGGTGCGCTCAAAATTCATCGACGGGTTTGATCACATAATGAACGACAACGGAACGGTGAACGGCGACTTGAGGCGCACCCTGTCCATTCAGGACAAGATGACAGTCATTTTTGGAGGAGGAACCGTCGGTGAAATGGCTGCCAAAGTCTGCTCGGCACTCGGAGCCAAGGTAACCATAATCGAGAAGAGAGATGCACGGAGAAAATTCCTTCAAGAGTTGAACCTTCCGCGATCGTCCGTAGCGGCGTCTGCTGAGCGCGACGTCCTCCGCAGCGCGCATATCATGGTAGGAGCGACCTACGACAGAGAAAAAGCCGACAGGATGGTTGACGAAAAAACCCTAAAAGAAGTGTCAGAGTCGCGCAAGAAAATAATAATCGACGTTTCAGTTGACCAGGGCGGCAATTTTCCTTATCTGGATCAGTTCGGAAATTACTCGCCTGCAAGCACCGGAAGCATAATGAACCCGGCACAGGCGGACTATTTCGGCAACATCTGTGTTCGCGTGCCCAATATTCCGTCTATCGTGCCGCGGTACGCGTCATCTGCCCTTTCGGGTATCGTTTCTGACTACCTGAAGGATATCGCCGGTGGCGTACGCAGGCCGGACGTTGAAAGGGCGATCGGCATAAGGAACGGCAAGATCGTCGATGGTGCAATTCTCAAGGCACACAGGATAAAGTAGAGTGGGACTGAAAATATCGGAGTATGATGCAAGTGGGGCCGAAGGGAGTTGTTCTGACGCGGCTTGCCCGCAATCAATTGAACCCTTGATCCACGGGTTTCTTCATTCTAACTAGCCCTTGTATTGTTAGATCTGGAGCCCGTTGCGATGCCTGGCTTCGCTACGACCCCACCGTTAATCTGGCATCGTGCTATGGATAAAATGAACATGTCCGTATAAGTCTTGCTAGATTATTGCAAGATGCCTGCAATGAATTGGTACCGGCATCTAGGCGTTCTGCTTGCGTCTTTCAGCGTACCGGAATTTGTCCAGCTTGATCAGCTCTTGATACGATCCAAACTGCGATGACTCTACCACATCAAGCGCTGACTCTTGTTCGTCGTCTTCAGAGTCGAACCTCTTGATCAACCTGTAGGATGTGGACCTCTGAGCCGGAATTCTGCCTGCAGATCTGATCAATTTCCTGATCTCTTTTGGTCGCATGAGCTGCCCGTGCTGAGATCCTGCCGCAGTCGAGATGCTCTCGTTTATGAGCGTGCCCCCAAAGTCGTTTGCGCCCGCGCCAAGCAGCAGCTGCGACATCCTCGGGCCCTCCTTGACCCAAGAGACCTGTATGTTGGGGATGTGGTTGTTTAGCATTATTCTGGCGATGGCGTGCATTTTCATCACGTCGTTTCCGTCCGGCCCGGGCTGGATGTTCTTTACCGTGCCATGATTGTACATCGGAGCTTCGGTATGGACAAAGCTCAGCGGGACGAATTCCGTAAAGCCGTGGGTTTCCTTCTGGATCTCCCGAAGGAGTTGAAGGTGCTCTGCCCTGTGACGTGCGTTCTCTATGTGTCCGTACATTATCGTCGATGTGGTTGGTATTCCAGCGAAATGAGCTTGTTTGATAATTCTCACCCAGTCCTGAACAGATATTCTTCCCGGAGATATCGTGTCGCGCAGATCCTGGTCGAGAATTTCGGCTGCCGTGCCCGGCAGGCTTCCAACTCCGGCCTCCTTTAGCATTTTCAGGTACTGCTCTGTCGACGTCCCCGATCTGACTGCGCCGTAGAGAACCTCTTCGGGTGAGAACGCGTGGATGTGCATGTCCGGCAGGTCTTTCTTGACCGCCCTGCAGAGATCGATGTACAGGTTGCCGTCCATCTTTGGCGGAAGGCCCGCCTGTATGCAGACCTCTGTCGCACCGAGTCCCGCTGCCTCCTTTGCCCTCCTCACGATCTCTTCAGTGGGCAAAAAGTAGCCTTCTTCTTCGCGAAAGTCCCGGCTAAAAGCGCAAAAGCCGCACTGCTTTATGCAGACGTTTGTAAAATTGATGTTTCTGTTGACTACATAAGTTACCAGGTCTCCCACGGTCCTCTTGCGGAGCTCGTCTGCCACAGCGATCAGGAGGTTCATTTCAAGTCCCGTGCAGCCAAACAGTTCCACCGCCTCGTCAGCCGAAATATCCTTGCCGCCCAGTGCCCTGTCAAGAGCAGAAGCAACGACCGGATCGGCGTTCCTCAGAAGCGATTCTATCATTGCAGGTAACTCTCCCTGACCAGCCCTGATTCATCGGCGACCAAGTTGATGCAGTTCTGCAGTTGTTCCGATGTAATAAATCCACCTTTCAGGAATTCCGGGTACACGGGAAGGCGTGCCTTAAGCTGCTTTCCCTTTTCTTCAGTCAGGGCTTTCACCGATCCTATGCTTGGCCAGGGGAACTCGGGGTTGACGTGGTCAATAGTCACCGGAGATATCCCTCCCCAGTCGTTTATTCCCGCATCAACGTATCGGCCAAAGATCTCTGGGCTCAGGTTGGGCGGCACCTGGATATTCATGTCAGGCATGACCAGCCTCGCCAGAGCAACTGAGCGCAGGAAATAGTCAGACGATGCCGCCGGCGCAGACGACATGCCTGTCTCCGGCTTGGGCGCAAAATTCTGCATGATAACTTCCTGGATATGGCCGTATTTTTCATGGATTTTCTTTATGACAAAGAGTGAATCTACCAGCTCTTCAGGAGTTTCGCCTATTCCCACGAGGATGCCGGTCGTCATCGGAATTCTTAATTCTCCCGCGCTTTCAAGCGTCTTTATCCTTACTTTGGGGTTCTTGCTGGGCGCGTCTTCATGGGGCATCCCCTTCTCCATCAGCCGCTCGCTGGATGTCTCGAGCATTACGCCAAGGCTTACATTGGTGTTCTTTAACAGGGCCATTTCTTTTTTCGTGAGGCTGCCGGCATTTGTATGCGGGAGAAGCCCAGTCTTTTGCAGAACAAGCGTGCTCATCTGATCAATGTATTCTACCGTCGAGCCGCAGCCAAGCGACTGGAGCCAAATCTTGGCCTCGGGGTACTTTTGCTCCGGCCTCTCTCCTGTCACAAAGAGCGCTTCTGTGCACCGAAAGTTCTTGCCTGCCTCGGCTATTGCAAGAACCTGTGAAGGGCTCAGCATCGAAAGCTGTGGGTCCGATAGTTCCTTTTTGTACGTGCAGTAGGTGCAGGTATCGCGGCAAAGGTTTACCAGGTTGATGAAGACCTTTCTTGAATATGTGACGATTCCGCCAGACTTTTTGTTTCCTATCTTGCCGGCGGCCGCCACTAGCATCTCTGTCGTGCAGTCTGCCATCAGCTCGGCAGCATCCGCTTGGTGGAGAGATCCTTCCTGGGCCCTGCTCAAGAGATCGATGGCAGAGTGCGACAGCAAATCGATGCTTCTTGGTTGGTTTTGACTAATAAACAATTTTGCCCCTATGGCGATTCCTGCAGGCTTGGTCTTGCGCCCAGCACGGCTACCACGTCGTGGGTCTGCCCGTCCCTCAGGACAGTCAGCTCAATGTTGTCACCGACGCTCTTTTCCCTCTGAAGGTACACCAATATGTCGTCTATCTTTCTTACAGGCATATCGTCGATTCCAATGATTACGTCGCCTCCCAGCTGAATCGGCCTTCCGTCAATGACGGACTCTCTGTCGCCTCCCTGGATCCCCGCGCGCTCTGCAGGGCTCCCGGAGACCACGTCAACTACAAGAAATCCGCGTGGCTCTGCAAGTCCAAGGGCTTCAGCCACTCCGGGGGTCATGTCGGTTCCAGAGACACCCAGCCACGGGTGGTTAAAGGAGCCTGTCGTAATGAGTGCCGGCACGACTTTGGCTACCGTGTCTGACGGGACGGCGAACCCAACGCCGGCGAACTGGCCCGTGGTCGAGAATATGGCCGAGTTTATCCCGATTACCTCGCCCCGCATGTTGAGCAGGGGGCCGCCAGAATTGCCGGGATTTATCGGCGCATCGGTCTGTATGACATCGGGTATCGAAAAAGAGCCCGCCTCCTGCGATGGTATCAGCCTCCCAAGACCGCTTACAATGCCTGCGGTCATGGAGCCCGAAAGTCCGAAGGGATTTCCAATTGCTGCGACTTGCTCGCCTATCCTTATCTTTGACGAATCCGCAAGCGGCAGCGCTAGCAGCTTGTTCGCCGGCACCCCCTCAACGTACAGGACAGCAAGATCGGTGAACGGGTCAGAGCCTATGAGCCTGGCCCTGTAGACGGTGCCATCCAGAAAGGTAACGTCGAGTCTGCCGCCGCCATTCACAACGTGGTGGTTCGTGATGACGTGGCCATTGTCGTCATAAACAAATCCAGAGCCCAAACGCGAATCAGCACTTCTCTCGTCACTATCGGTGATCTGCACGACAGACTTTTCCGCGCTGATGAACAGCTCTGGCAGTGTCAGATCCTTGTCAGAAGCCTCGACGGTGCTTATCTGTCCCACCGTAAAGGCATCCTTGTCGATGTTGTCCCTGTCAGGTCCGGTATTGCCTCCGGGCCGGACGCCGTCGTTGGAGAAGGGGAGCCCAATGTTGAAATCGCCGAGATCATTGAACTGGGAGTACGCAAAGAAAACTCCAACGCCGGCGATAATAATAGAAACTGCCAGTAAGGCCTTATTCAAAGATGGAATAATTATCACGCATTCTTTTAATAACCGTTTTCCCGCGTGGGGATTTTCAGTATATCGGATGCTGGCTCTCGCTCACAGTGTAGTTCCTGTCCCGCCAGCTGACGCTGCCGCCCTTGCCTGCATCGATGATGGCCGACACAAAGCCAAACGAAACTACCGCGCCACTTAGCGGAGCGGCAAGTGCGTATGCAGGGTTTTCGGACACTCCAAGCGCACACTGGACGGCAGTGGCTATCATTACGAGGCATACTGTTGCAATCCAGATTGCAAGAAGAACATCAGCCGAAAAGTCGCCTGCCAGGGGGCCGACGAATATAGAGTACGGTAGCAGCGCAAAGGGCACAAAGAGGATAAAGAATACGGCCAGCACCATGAGTAAAGCGCCCGACCTGTTTTGATGATACACCGGGATCATTAGGCGCCGCAGCCCCTGCCAGAGAGTTGTAAGGTCCCGCGCCCATACAGCGTCTATGTGCCGCTCCCCTCTCACCATCCTCATCCGGAATTTTGCCGCCTTGACCTTGCCGCCCAAGGCGCCGTCTTCGACCAGCTCGTGCCTCACGCCCATGTGCGTGCCGACTGCTTCGTACGTATTTCTCGTGATAATGAAAAAGCTGCCAAAGAAATATCC
>Ga0187892_10010011_pt1 | contig 12199 bp, 12 predicted proteins | sample MA1701073metaG_FD_139345 | JGI IMG/M metagenome (GOLD analysis project Ga0187892, IMG submission 139345) | Bio-ooze microbial communities from a basaltic lava cave in the Kipuka Kanohina Cave System on the Island of Hawaii, USA - MA170107-3 metaG ...
GCCCGGCAGCGCGCGCACCTGCGCGGCGAGCGCGCGCAGCTCGGCCGGCTCGCGGCGCTCGGGCGCAACCACCAGCTCGAACGAGCCCGGCAGCGGGTTGCGCGCCATGCCGTCGAGCACCTCGGCGTCGTCGCCCAGGTCCCGCCGCAGGCGCGCCATGGCCTCGTCGGGCGCGATCCAGGCGAGCTCGCGCACGCCCGCGAGCGCGCGCAGGCGCGCGGCCAGTGCCTCGACTCCCGCGGCGTCGGACGCGGCGCCGCTCTCCGTGAACGCGACCAGGCGCAGGTCCGCGCCCACGCGCTCCAGCACGCCGCGCAGGTTCGCCGCGATCAACAGGTACGAGCCGAGCACGAGCAGCCCCGCCGCCATGGTCGCGACCGAGAGCCCGAACACCATCGGCCGCTCGCGCGCGCCGCGCAGGCCGGAGCGCACCGAGACGGCGAGGCGCCGCGCGGAGCGGACGTCGATCACGCGCGGCTCGCCGCCGCGCCGCGCGCCACCGCGCCTACGCCGTAGGTCTCGGGCGCGCGGTCCGCGACCAGGCGCCCGCCGTCGAGCACGATCCGCCGGTGGCGGTAGCGCTCGAGCAGCGTCGGGTCGTGCGTCGCCACGATCACGGTCGTCCCGCGCGCGTGCGCGTCCGCGATGATGTCCATGATGTCGAGCGCGAGGCCGGGGTCGAGGTTGCCGGTCGGCTCGTCGGCCAGCAGCAGCGGCGGATCGTTCACGAGCGCGCGCGCGATCGCCACGCGCTGCTGCTCGCCGCCCGACAACGTGCGCGGCCGGTGATCGATGCGGTGCCCGAGCCCGAGGCGCTTCAGCAGGCTCCACACGCGCGTGCGGATCTCGCGCTTGGCGGTGCCGGCGATCTCGAGCGCGATCGCGACGTTGTCGAACACCGTGCGCTCGGGCAGGAGCTTGAAGTCCTGGAAGATCACGCCGATCTGGCGCCGCAGCGCGGGCACCTGCGCCGAGCGCAGGCGCGTGATGTTGCGGCCGGAGACCAGGATCTGGCCGGCGGTAGGCGCTTCGGCGCCGAACAACAGCCGCAAGAGCGACGTCTTGCCCGCGCCGCTCGAGCCGGTCAGGAACACGAACTCGCCGCGCTCGAGCGTGAGCGAGATGTCGCGCAAGCCGTACGTCCCGCCCGTGTAGCGCAGGTCGACGTGGTACATCTGGATCATGCTCGGCTCACTTCCGGAGGGGGAGGCGAAGCCGGAACGGACTAGCGGGACGCGAGATGCGCGACGATCACCTCGTCGAGCGAGCGGCGCGAGATCAGGTCCGCGCCGAACTCCGCGCTGCGCGGCAGGTGCGCGCCCGGATTGGTCTGCGCGTCGGACGAGACCAGGCCGAGCTTGTCGTCGGCCTTGCCGCTCTTGAGCGCCTGCACCATCGCGCTGTGCTGCGCCTCCATGAGCTGGCGCACGATCGACTCGCGGTCCGCTTCGTCGAGCTGGTCCGCGTAGCTCGTCTTCTTCGAGAACAGGATCGCTCCGCCGCGGTACAGGAGCGTGATGATGCTGGGGCTGTCCTTGCCGCCGTCCTCGGTCTGGACGTGATAGATCTGCCCCTGGTAGCGGATGTTCGTGTTGAAGCCGCCGACCATCGCCTGTGTCACCCCTCCGCGGCCGATTGTGCGAGACGCATCCCGGCCCCGCAACGTATCGGCGCGCTGTGCGGCCGCCCAAAGGGGGTGGCCCGGAGTCGGAAGAGCTCCGGACCACCCCGGGAGGGGGCGGTCCTACCCGACCGCCAGGGGGATGCGAGTGCGACGCGCGAGGCAGAGTGCGCATGCGAACAGCGCGAGCGACGCCGCCGTGCCCGGCTCCGGCACCGCGATCGATCCGGTGCCCGGCGTCGGCGCGTCGAGCAAGCCGAAGTCGGCGGCGTTGTCGTTCGTGTCCACGTTGGCGAAGAAGCGCGCCAGGCTCTGACCCGCGGCGCCGTCGGGCGCGGCGTTGCCCTCGCCCGCGAACACTTCGCTGGCTCCGAACACGCCGTAGCCGAGCGCGTCGAGCAGATTGCCGAGCGCGTCGCGCAGCACGACCGAGTCCGGACCGTTCTGGAAGTCGAAGTTGGCGAGCTGGTCCGCGTTCGCGACCTGCGTGGCGCCGGCGTCCGAATCGGCGACCACGAAGAAGCCGTCGCTCGAGATCTGACCGGCGAGCGTGACGATCGGCCCGATCGCCCCGTCGGCGCCGTTCACGCCTTCGAGGCGCCAGCCGTCGAGCGAGGTGCCGGGCTCGCCGTACAGCTCGACGAACACGGTGCCGTTGTCGTTGCCGACCGCGTCGTAGAGCAGCTCGCTGATCGTCACGGCCGTGGCGGAGTGCGCCCCGACCGCCGCCAGCGCGAGCGCGCCGAGTCCATTCCCAAGAATGCGATTCATCAGGGTTCCCTTCGTGCTTCTGGGGGTGAGCTGTCGGCGAGGCGCGAGAACACGCCGCCGCTCCAGGCGTCGAGCTGAGCGGCGAGCTCCGCCGCGTCGAGCTCGAGCTCCGCGCGCTTCGCGCCGTCGGCAGGTCCGAGCGCGTCGAGCTGAGCGAGCACGCGCAGGCGCCCGAAGTAGAGGTGGTTCACGCGCTCGAGCACCTGATCGCGCAGCGTGACCAGGCTGCGGCGCTCGCGCGAGATCGCGAGCGCGTGGTCGGGCGAGGCGAAGTCCGAGAGCTCCCAGACCAGCGTGACGCCGACGTCGTAGCCGTGCGAGCGATCGCTCCCGCTGTCGAACAGGCGCGTGCGAATGCCCGAGGTGAACACCTCGTCGTGATCCACGCCGCTGGACGTGTCGCGGTCGTACACGAACGACGCGCGCAGCTCCGGGTAGAAGCCGCTGCGCCTGGCGCGCTGCTCGAGCTCGGCCATGCGCGAGGGCGACAGCTCGAGGTAGGACAGCGCGGCGCGCTGCAGGGTCTGGATCTGCGAGGCGCGCGAGCGCGCCGGCACGTCGCGCAGCGCGCGTTCCTGATCGCTCGGCCGGGGCTCGGGTGGACGCGGCGCCGTGCCCCGCTCCGGCACAGCGCCAGTCTCGGGCGCTCGCGGCGCGGCCGCGTGCGCGACGAGCGAGAGCCCGGCGATGCCGTTCTCGGTCGCGACCAGGAGCTCATCGCCCGCGACCGCGAGCCCGTAGGCGGGAACGGACAGCTCTTGTCGCGCCGTCCGGCTCGCCGACTCCGGGTCGAACGCGTACACGCCGCCCTCGGCCGCGAGGTAGAGGCGCTCGCCGGCGCGCGCGAGCGCGAACAGCCGCCCCACGCCGAGCTCGATCCGGCGCGTGCCGCGCTTGCTCACGCGCAGCACGCCGCCCGGTACACACAGGAGCGTCGCCTCAGGCGCGGCGACCGCGCCGCACAGCGGCCACCAGTCCGGCTCGAGGCCGCTCACGGCCAGCGCGAAGCTGCGGCCGGGCGCGCCCGACCAGAGCGCCCCGTCGATCGCGAGCCAGAGATCCGCGCCCGAACTCGCGACCGCGCCGATCTCGCCGGCCGGCAGGCCCGGCTCGCGCGCGAACTCGCGCGCGCCCGCGTCGCGCCGGTAGAGCCCCGCCGCGCTCGCGACCCAGGCCGTGCCGCGCGCGTCGACCGCGACCCCGCGCACCTCGGCGCCGGCTCCGAGCGCGAGCTCGCGCGCTTCGCCGCGCTCGGCGTCCCACTCGAACAGCCCGCCGCCGCTCGCGATCAGCGCCCCCTTCGCGGTCGGCGCGAGCCCGCGCACCGCGTCGCGCGCGAGCACGAGCTTCCACGCGCCCGCCGGGCCGCGCCGCTCGTAGAAGCCGGAGTCGGTGCCGAGCAGGAGCGCATCCGCGCGCGCCGCCAGCTGGGTCGGCACGCCGGGAGGCGCGCCGCCCTGCCAGTCCGGGAGCGGAGCCGCGGGCAGTGCGAGCGCGAGGAGCAGTGCGCCGAGCGACGTCATGGGCGCCGGGAAGAGCAAGCGCCGTGCCGCGCGGCACGCCGAAAAGCGCGAGCATTTGCGCGCGCCTGCGCGCGCATGTGAACGCCGTGCGCGAGCCGCGTGAAGCGCGCACCACGCCTGCGCCGCCGTGTTGATCGGTCCCGGAGCCGGCCGTAGAATCCGCGCGTGCTTCGCCTCGCCCTCCGAACGCTCTTCGCGCTGGCCGTCGCGATGGCGGCCGCACGCGGCGACGCGGCGCTCTACCGCTGGGTCGACGAGCTCGGCGTCACCCACTACACGACCGACCTCGAGTCGATCCCGTCGAGCGCCCGCGAAGACGCGCTCGAGATCGTCGCCACGCCGCCGCCGGAGGCGTCCACGCGCGCGCTGCCCGTTCCGCCCGCCGCCGCGGTCGCGCCTGCCCCTCCGAGCACGCCCGCACCGGAGGTCGCGCCGCCGAGCACGCCCCAGCCGGAGGCCGCGCCCGCACCCGTTCCCGCTCCCGAGACTCCACCGGTCGAGGCCGGGCCCCGGCCGCAAGCGGCGCCGAGCGAGTCGAACGGCACGCCGCCGGTCTTCCCCGGTCCACCGGCTGCCGCCGAGATCCCGGCCGGCGATCCGCGCGCGGCCGAGGTCGCCGAGCTCGAGGCGCGCATCGCCGCCGACCGCGAGCAGCTGCGGCGGATGATCTCGACCAAGCGCTGGGACAGCGCGGAGCTCGCCTCCAGTCCCGAGATCCGCGAGATCGCGGAGCGCCTGCCCCGTCTGCAGGCCGAGCTCGCGGCGCTGCGCGCCGAGACCGTGCAGTAGTCTTGACTACGCTCGGCTTCGCCTCGCTGCGCGCGCCTGCGGCGCTTGCAGGGCTCGCTCGGGGCGGCCCTCGCTCGCCCGTCGCGCGTCTCGCGTCAGGCTCCTGTCAGGCTCCCAAGTGAGCCGTCCGGTCGTCGCGCTCGCGGGCGGAGTCGGCGCGGCGCGCTTCCTGTCGGGGCTCGTGCGGGTGCTGCCGCCCGAGCAGCTCACGGTGATCGTCAACACGGGCGACGACCGCGACTTCTTCGGCCTGCGCGTGTGCCCGGACCTCGACATCGTCACCTACACGCTGGCGGGCGTGGTGAACCCCGAGACCGGCTGGGGCTTCGCGGGCGACACCGTCGCGTGTCTGGACGCGCTGCGGCGGCTGCGCAGCGACGTCTGGTTCCGGCTCGGCGACCGCGACCTGGCCACGCACATCCACCGCAGCGAGCGGCTGCGCGCCGGCGCGCCGCTCGGCGCGGTCACGCGCGAGATCGCAGCGGCCTTCGGCCTGCGCGTCGAGCTATTGCCCATGACCGAGCGCGACGCGCCGACGCGCGTGGTGCGCAGCGACGGCACGCGCACCGACTTCGAGGAGTACATGGTGCGCGACGGCGCGCCCGACGACATCGCCGAGGTCGACCTGTCGGCCGCGCGCGCCGCCCCGCCCGCGCCCGGCGTGCTCGACGCGCTCGCGCACGCCGAGCACGTGCTGGTCTGCCCGTCGAATCCGATCGTGTCGATCGGCACGATCCTGTCCGTGCCGGGCGTGCGCGCCGCGCTCGAGGCGCGGCGCGACGCGGTGGCGGTCTCGCCGATCGTGGGCGGCGCGCCGGTGAAGGGCCCGGCGGACCGGCTGCTGCGCGCGGTCGGCGCCGAGGTCTCGTCCACCGGCGTGGCCCGGCTGTACCGCTCCTTCTGCCGCGCGATGGTGATCGACCGCCGCGACGCCCACGAGCGCGACGCGGTGGCGGCACTCGGCTTCGAGGTGCGCGTCGAGGAGACGCTGATGCGCACGCCCGAGATCGCCGCGAGCCTGGCGCAGAGCGCGCTCGCGCTGGCCGGCCGGCGCGCGTGAGGGCGCGATGAGGGTCGCGGCGGCCGTACCGGTGAAGGACTTCGCGCGCGCCAAGCGCCGGCTGCGCTCGCGCTTCGACGACGCCGCGGTCGAGCGCATCCTGCGCGCCCTGCTGGGCGACGTGCTGGCCGCGCTCGGCGAGGCGAAGCGCGTCGAGCGCGTGCTCGTGCTGACCGACGACGACGCGGTGGCCGAGGCCGCGCGCGCGGGCGGCGCGACCGCGCGCGTGCGCGCGCCCGACCCGGGCCTGAACGAGGCGATCGACGCGGCCGCGGCCGAGTGCGCGGCGCAGGGCTTCGACGCGCTGCTCGTGTCGCTCGGCGACCTGCCGCTCCTGCGCGGCGCCGACGTCGACGCCGTGGTCGAAGCCGGCGAGCGCGCGCCGGTGGTGATCGTGCCCGCGGCGGACGGCGGCACCGCCCTGCTGCTGCGCCGCCCGCCGCTCGCGATCCCGGCGCGCTTCGGCCCCGAGAGCGCGGCGGCGCACGAGGCCGCGGCGCGCGAGCGCGGCCTGGCGCCGCTCGTGTTCGGCTCCCTGCCCGAGAGCGTGCGCAGCGACCTCGACACCCCCGACGACGCGGAGCGGCTCGCGCGTTCCGAGCGCGGCAGTCGCACCGTCGACGTGCTGCGGGAGATCCTGCGATGACACAGATCCGGCTCACCGCGCTCGAGGGCCTGCCCGAGATCCCGGTCGGCGACGACCTGCCCGCGCGCCTGGCCGCGCTCGTGCCGCCCGGCCCGGGCATCCTCGTGGTGGCGCAGAAGATCGTCTCCAAGGCCGAGGGGCGGCTCGTGCGCCTGTCGGAGATCACGCCGTCGCCGCGCGCGCTCGAGCTGGCGCGCGAGCTCGGCAAGGATCCCCAGCACACCGAGCTCGTGCTGCGCGAGGCGAAGCGCGTCGTGCGCACCGCCCCGGGCGTGCTGATCACCGAGACGAAGCACGGCCTGATCTGCGCGAACTCGGGCGTCGATCTCTCGAACTCCCCCGGCGACGACCTCGCCGTGCTGCTGCCGCTCGACCCCGACGCGAGTGCCGAGCGCATCCGCGCCGCGCTCGGCCCGGGCCGCGCGGTGATCATCAGCGACACGTTCGGGCGTCCCTGGCGCGAAGGGTTGGTCGACGTCGCGATCGGCGTGGCGGGCCTGGCGCCGCTGCGCAACTACATCGGCGAAACCGACCGCGCCGGCCGCGAGCTGCAGGTGACGGTGATGGCGCGGGCGGACCAGGTTGCCGCCGCCGCGGGTCTCCTGATGGAGAAGGACAAGGGCCAGCCGGCCGTGTTCGTCGAGGGCGTCGCGGTCGAGGGCCGCGGCGGCCTGCGCGACCTGCTGCGCGACCCGACCCGGGACTTGTTCCGCTAGGGGCGGGCGTTTGGTATCAACTCCGGCGTCCGAACCCCCTCGCCCCCCGAGGAGTCCCAAGTGCAGCTCGCCGGTTACGAAGTAGGGGAACGGCAGCCCCTGTTCCTGATCGCCGGTCCCTGCTCGATCGAGAGCGAGGAGATGGCGCTACACGTCGCCACGACGCTCGCGCGCACCTGCGCCCGGCTCGGGATCCCCTACGTATTCAAGGGCAGCTTCGACAAGGCGAACCGCAGCTCGAACCAGGCGCCGCGCGGCCTCGGCATCGCCGAGGGCCTGCGCATCCTCGCGCTGGTCAAGCGCGAGGTCGGCGTGCCCGTGCTGACCGACGTGCACGAGAACACCCCGATCGACGAGGTCGCGTCGGTGGTCGACGTGCTGCAGACGCCCGCCTTCCTGGTGCGGCAGACCGACTTCATCAAGCGCGTCGCGAGCGCGGGCCGGCCGGTGAACATCAAGAAGGGCCAGTTCCTCGCGCCCTGGGACATGCAGCTCGTGGTCGAGAAGTGCCACTCGGTCGGCAACCGCGAGATCATGGTGTGCGAGCGCGGCGTGTCGTTCGGCTACAACACGTTGGTCGCCGACATGCGCAGCCTCGCGATCCTGCGCCAGACCGGCTGCCCGGTGGTGTTCGACGCGACCCACTCGACGCAGCAGCGCCCCGGCGAGGGCACGGTGCCCGGCGACCAGCGCGAGATGATTCCCGTGCTCGCGCGCTCCGCGGTCGCCGCCGGCGTCGCAGGACTGTTCATGGAGATCCACCCGGATCCGCTGAACGCGTGGAGCGACGCCACCAGCCAGTGGCCGCTCGCGCGCGCCGAGGAGCTGCTCTCGACGCTGGTCGAGATCGATCGGGTGGTGAAGAAGCAGCCCTGGGCCGAAGCTCCGAAGTGAGCTCCCGGCCGCTCGGCGAGCTGCGCGACCGGCTGGCAGGCATCCGGCTGGTCGCGACCGACGTCGACGGCGTGCTCACGGACGGCGCGCTGCACTACGGGCCGGACGGCGAGGAGCTGAAGAGCTTCCACGTGCGCGACGGCATGGGCGTGCGGCTCCTGATCGAGGCGGGCGTGCGCGTGGTGGTGCTCTCCGGCCGCGACTCGCCGCCGCTGCGCCGCCGGCTCGCGGAGCTCGGCGTGCGCGACGTGCACGTCGACTGCGCCGACAAGCGGGCGGCGCTCGAGAAGACGATGGCCGAGCACGGCGTGCCCGCGAGCGCGGTGGCGATGATCGGGGACGACGTGCTCGACCTGCCGATGTTCGCGCTGGGCGGGGTCGCGGTCGCGGTGCGCGACGCGCACCCGCGCGTCGTCGAGGCGGCGCACGCGCGGACCGAGGCGCACGGCGGCCGCGGCGCGCTGCGCGAGCTCGCCGACGCGATCCTCGACGCGCGCGCGGGCGCGACACCCGATGCGCGCGCGGACGCGCGGGGCGGCGCGTTTCGCGTCGTGATCCCCGCGCGCTTCGGCGCGACCCGCCTGCCGGGCAAGCCGCTGCTGCCGATCGCCGGCCGGCCGATGATCGAGCACGTCTACCGGCGCGGCGTGGAGTCGGGGGCGAAGGACGTCGTGGTCGCCTGTGACGACGAGCGCATCGCCGCCGCCGTTCAGGCGGCGGGCGGACGCGCGCTGCTCACGTCGCCCGACCATCCCTCGGGCAGCGACCGCGTCGCCGAGGTCGCGGCGCGCGAGCGCTGGCCCGACGACGCGATCGTGGTCAACCTGCAGGGCGACGAGCCGTGCATGCCGGGCAGCGCGGTGCGCCTGGTGGCGGAGGCGCTGCGCCAGAACCCGGACGCGGGCATGGCGACGCTCGCGACGCCTGTGCGCGAGGCGAAGGAGCTGTTCGACCCCAACGTGGTCAAGGTCGTGCGCGACGAGCGCGGCTTCGCGCGCTGGTTCTCGCGCGCGCCGATCCCCTGGCTGCGCGGCGTGTTCGACGCCGGCACGCCGGCGCGCCTGCCGGAGGGCGTGCCGTTCCTGCGCCACCTGGGTCTCTACGCCTACCGCGTCGGCGTGCTGCGCGCGCTGTGCGCGACTCCGGTCCACCCCCTCGAGCGCGCCGAGTCGCTCGAGCAGCTGCGCGCGCTGGCCTGCGGCGTGGCGATCGCCTGCCCCGTACTCGAGGTCGCGCCGAGCCCGGGCGTCGACTCCGAAGCCGACCTCGCGCGCGTGCAGAGCGAGGTTCCGAAGCTCGCGGACTGAGCCGGGCCGCCGGCTCCCCCTCTGCAAAGCGATTTGCAGTTCCGGGCTCGCACGCGCTGTGAGCATCTGCGCTCCGGGGCCATGGCCCCCGGAGGACGGAACGATGATCGACAGGCGCATGGCCGCACTCGCATCGCTCGCGGGCGTTCTCACACTGCCCGGTGTCGCATCGGCGGGTTGGGGAGACGAGGTCTGGGGCGTGATGCTCTGGAACGGCCCCCCGGCTCCGGGCGTCCCGGTGCTGCCGACCGCCGGCCTGGTGACGCTCGCCTTCCTCCTCTGGGCCGCGTCGAGGTGGATGTGGCCCTCACACCTTCCCGCGACGAAACCAGAAGGAGACTCGGGAATGGAGCTCGGTGAGCCTTTGGGGCTGCGCGACGAAATCGAGCAGCTGCGCAAGCGCTTGGGTGTTCTCGAAGCGAACTCTCTACGTCGGCGCTGGGCGCGCCTCACGCGCGCGCGCCTGGGGCTGTTCGTCGCGGTGCTCGGCGTCGCGACCGCGTCGTACGCCACGGTGATCGGGATGCCCAACACGTTCGTCAACGGCACGATCGCCGACGCGAACGAGGTGAACGCGAACTTCACCGTGCTCACGAACGAGTCGAACGATCAGCACTGGCGGCTCAACGCCCTCGAGATGAGCGGCTTCGGGACGGTTTCGAGCGTCGGCACCGGCAGCGGGCTCGTGGGCGGTCCGATCACGACGGCCGGAACGATCTCCGTCGCAGGGGGAGGAATCACAGCGACGCACATCGCCACCGACGCCGTCGGGTCGGCGGAGCTGATCGCGGACTCCGTGACCGCATCGGAGGTGGCGACGAACGCGATCGGCGCCCTGGAGATCGCACCTGACGCCGTCGCCGCTTCGGAGATCGCAGCGGACGCCGTCGGTTCGTCCGAGATCGCCGCGAACGCGGTCGGCTCGTCGGAGCTCGCCGACGACGCCGTGGGCGCTTCCGAGATCGCCGCGGACGGGGTTGGCGCCTCGGAGATCGCCGCCAACGCCGTCGGCTCGTCGGAGCTCGCCAACGACGCCGTGGGCATGGCGGACCTCGACATCACGTTCGTCCAGGACAGCATGCTGCTGTCGGGCGGGGAGATCGAGTCCGACAGCCTCAACTGCCCCGCGGGCTACGTCGCGATCGGGAGCACCTGGCGCCAGCTCCCGGTGCTCGAACACGTGACCCAGATCCAGAACGGCAACCCGCTGTTCGTCGGGGGCTCGACCTGGCAGTTCACGTTCCGCAACCCGACCACGGTACAGACCGACGTCAACTACGGCATATGGTGCGTGAGAAACTCGTAGAGATTTCTCTCCCAGCGTCGAGACGGCGTGACAGAATCGCATCCGCCCCGCGTGAGGGAGCGCGGGGCGAGCTTCGGAAACGTCACGGGTCTCACGGGGAGGGAACGACCTTGCGCATCCGGATCCTTGCATCGCTCGTCCTGATCGGAAGTCTCGGGGTGGCCGGGACAGCTCTCGCGAACACGCTCACGCAGAATCTGTCCTGGACCATCGACCGCGCCGGAACGACCACGCGCTACCGCGTGGTCGCGTACGGCGACTCGATCTACGCCGGCTACTACGGCTCGATCTCGCGCGCGGCCAAGCGGGCGGCGCCGAACGTCGACGGCGAATACCTCGCGAAACTGTGGAACGCCGACATCGAGGTGGTGCGACGCGCGAAGTCGGGCGCGATCGCGTCGGACATCTACAACAACAAGATCGTGGCCGAGCGCTCGTACATGCAGAACGCCAGCACGCGCGTGGTGACGTTCGAGATGTGCGGGAACGACGGCCTGCAGGCGCGCTCGAGCTTCGCGGGCCAGAGCGGCACCTGCAACTACAACGTGATCACGAACGCGGAGAACAACTGCGGGAACTACACGCAACTGGCGATGCAGTACATCAATGCGAACGCGCATGCGAACGTGCGCCACAAGTCGATCACCAACCTGTACTACCCCGGCTATGCGGCCGACAATGCGCTCGCGAACTGCACCGACGCGGCCACCGGCCAGCGCCCGAACAAGCAGAACGTGTTCCTGCCCTCGCTCGCCAAGATGAACTGGCGTGCGTGCAACTACGCCAACACGCATGGCTTCGCCTGCGCGGACAGCTTCGCGCAGTACATGGCGGCGGACTACGACTCGAACGGCGACGGGCTGGTCGACTCGGCGGCGATCGCCTACGTGCAGGGCGAGTCCGAGGCCGCTTACGTCGCGAAGATCACGACCACCTACCGCGCGACGCTGCGCGACGCGAACACGAAGTTCGTGAACGGCAGCACGAGCTACGACTACATCCAGTCGGACAACACCCACCCGACCTACACCGGAGCCACCATCTGGCTCGGGTTCATCGGCGGCAGCGGCTCGGGCTCGGGCGCGCCGGACTACACCGACGCCCAGATCGTCGCCGGCCGGAACCCGGTCTGGAACCGGTTCGGTCACGAGCGCATGGGCTGGGCGCTCTCGGTCTTCAATCCGGCGACACCGTAGGGAGTTGGCACGTCGGGCGCCGTCCGCGGCGTTTCGACGAAGGCCGGGGTCCGCGGCCGCCCGCGGCCCCGGCCGCAAGCGCCGCACAGCGGCGCGCGCAGCGAGGCGAAGCCGGGCGAAGTCAACCAGTCAGGGCAGAAGGCGGAGGGCGAGCAGCAGCGGCACGCCGGCGTAGTACGCGATGCCGCACATGCGCTCCGCCGCGCGCCGCGCCTGCTCCGAGCGAGCGGGCGCGGCGCGTGCGATCCAATAGCAGGCGAGTTCCGCGAGCCCGCGCCAGGCCGAGGCCCAAAGCACCAGGTATACCGTGCACGTCGCCCACTAGGTCGCGAGCGTGCCGAGCCACGCTCCCGCGCCGAGCAAGTGGTAC
>Ga0187892_10010012_pt1 | contig 12196 bp, 8 predicted proteins | sample MA1701073metaG_FD_139345 | JGI IMG/M metagenome (GOLD analysis project Ga0187892, IMG submission 139345) | Bio-ooze microbial communities from a basaltic lava cave in the Kipuka Kanohina Cave System on the Island of Hawaii, USA - MA170107-3 metaG ...
GCGCGAGATCACCGTTGCGGGACGGAGGATGGAGCGACAAGGGGAACGGTCAGGGGGCGCCGAAGCGGGATTGGAAGGCGGCGTAGTCGCGCAGGTCCACCCACGAGTCGCCGTTGAGCTTGGCCAGGTTACAGCCCAGGGGCGGCAACTCGCCGGGTCCGCCAAGGCAAGCGACCATGCCGGCGTGGTCGGCAGAATACACCCGGCCGTCGAGGTTCAGATCGCCCAAAAGGGCCTTGAGGCCCAGGCCGTGAAAACCGCCCGCGGCGACGGCGATGAAATCGGCATTGGGCGCGGGGACGTTGGTCTGACCCCCGAAGTTGTATCCCCAGGCCACGATGGTGCCGTCGGACTTGAGGCCCAGGCTGTGACCAATGCCCGCGGCGACGGCGATGAATTCGGCATTGGGCGCGGGGACGTTGGTCTGACCGAATTCGTTCCATCCCCAGGCCACGATGGAGCCGTCGGACTTGAGACCCAGGCTGTGCAAACGTCCCGCGGCGACGGCATCGAAGGGTCCGCTCAGGTCCACGCCGACCACCTGTAAGCCCCACCCGACGATGGAGCCGGTGGGGCCTTCGTCGCCGGCTTGGGTTTTGATTGGGGTGGAGAGCAGGCCGATCGCGGCGAGGAAGGTCATGGACATGCTGATGTTGCGGGGCGGTTGCACCGGCTGGGGCTCCTTTGAACCGACATTTCCCAATTGACGAGTTCCCGCGCATACTACTCGGAGCGAGGCGGGAATCAAAAACGTTTTCCGCCCTGCCTGTTTTCTTGGCCCCCTTCGGTCGTCCCGTCCACTGGTCGTTAAATCGCAACTTCACCCGCCACGTTCACGAAACGCGAGCAAGCCTGCGTCACGTATGGGTGCGCGTACTTCAGGCTAACGTGCGAGAACATCGAATCCGAGCAGTTTATCGTCAGCGGGTACCGCGGGGCGGGGGGTCCACGCCAGTCGCGAAATGGAACACCTCGATCCACTCTTGAACAGCGAATGACTCAGGTCGCCGCGTGGCATCAAGGCGTTGGCAGACGCGCTCAAGGGCCTCCACCTCCAGAACGTAGCCCAGTGCCGAACGCAGCGTCTTGCGGCGGTGATCGAAGGTACCTCGCACCAGGTCGGCAAAGCGGCGCACATCGCTGCGATCCGCAAACGGCGAGCGTACGACATCCATGCGAATCATAACGGAATCCACCTCCGGCTGCGGCCAGAAGGCCTGCGGGCCGAGCCGGGCCAGGATCTCCACGTCGCACAGGGCCTGGATCACGATGCTGAGCGGACCGAAATCCTTGCAGCCCGGCGGGGCCGTGATTCGCTCGCCGACCTCAGCTTGCACGGTGAAACACAAGCGGCGCACCGCCGGATAGTCGATCAGCAGGTTCATCAGCAACGAGGCGGCGATCTGGTACGGCAGATTGGCGACGAGCTTGCACGATCCCCTAGTCGTGCTTTCCCATTCGGGGAGCCGTTGCCCGACCGCGGGAAGCAACCGGTGCTTGCTTTCGAGAATATCGCCCAGCACGAGCGTGACGCCGGGAATGGCGCCGAGGCGATCCATAAGTATGGAGTGAAGATCGCGATCGATCTCGATGCAGATCAGGTTTGCCACCTGGCCGGCGATCAGCTCGGTCAGAGCGCCGGTCCCCCCACCGACCTCCAAAACCATGTCGCCTGGCTGCAGGCCCGCCGATTCTACCAGTCGGCGCATCAGGTTGCCGTCAATCAGAAAATGTTGCCCATACCGCCTCCGCGGCCGAAGCCCCGAGGCCGACAACAACCCTTGAATCTCGCGCTTGGTTTGTACGTGTTCCACAAACAGTTGAGAGTATTACCAAGGACCGGACCGATCGGCGAGCGTGGTTGTGCTGGAAGCACAAAGGGCGCGCCGCACGACGCCAGTGTAGCGAGGTGCGGCGCTGTGGTCGTGCGCGTCACGAGGGGAGTGGTGACGCGTGAGGAAAGGGGGAGATTTCCTCGCAAAAGCGCGCAGCGCGGCGCGTTCTCGCGCCACCGCCGCGGTCTGATCGTCAAACTGGGAGCGACATTTCCTTCTACCGGCTTTCGTCCGACATCAACGGGGCGAGTGCCCAGCGGAAAAAGGGTATGGATGATTGCAATCTCGCCATTGATTTATAGGCGTCGCGCAGGTAGGCGGGCAAGTCGATGCACGGATTTTCTTTGTAACTTCCTGCCCGGCTTATTCGGCCAGGCCAGCCGAATTGACTCAACGTTCGAGATCGGATTGGAATTCGTTTCGGGCGCGAATGTTGGCCGGATCAAGCCAGGCCGAAATCGCACCTTGAGAACGTGATTCGGTTATGTCATTGACGAGCTTCTGCCGAGCAGCCTCAAATTCGTACTGTTTGCCCGGCACCGCCTCCAACCATTCGACGACCAGAACCGTTGCCCGGTCCTTTAGTTCAACGACTTGGACTTTGTCGATTGCATATTGCAGATCGAAAACCTCGTCGATGACGTTCGCAGGCAGCAGACCAAGGTGTGGCACGTATGTGCCCGCGCCCTTCGGCTTGGCGAACGACTCTGTACGAGGGAATGGCGGTGGCGTGAAGAAGCCGAAAATGATTCCTGCCAATGATTCTTTAAGGGCCGTGAGCTCTGCGTCGCTTTCAAATGCGGCTTTCAGACCGGGATCGATGCAGGTAAGGAGGCCTTCCGCGCGGGCCTTGGCAAAATCGTAGCCTTGAAGAAGCCGCAGATCGGCGACGACGCGGTCGCGCACTTCGTCGACAGCCGTGGGTGCATGTTCGTCGCGTACGTCGATGACCCGGAACACGTAGATGTTGCCATCCGGGTCGGTCAGTGGTTGGGCCGAAGTCTGAAACATGGCTAAATAATCCGCCATGTTAACCCCCTCCTTACCGGGGACCGTAGGCACAACGCCCTTGTTGCGAAATGCGGAGATCGCGAGCTTCTGTCGGACGCCGCGAGGCGGCGCGAAAACGGCCTTCCCAATGCCGGGGACGTCGTCAGCGCTATCGGACGAAAAGAAGTCGGTGGTGTGGATGGAAACGGCGCCCGGAAACGCGATGGCTTCGGGAATGTTCTTAAGGACGGCCGAGTAGTGCTCCAGGCTCCTCACCTCGCCGGGCGTTGCTTTGTAGCCATCCTCGCCCCGAGGAATGTCCATCCAATCCTGCGATAGATACGGAATGAGCCAGTCGGCGATACGCTCGGTTGCTTCGATCGCATACTTCTTACGCACGATGCCCTTGGCAATCTCCTTGGCGTCGTCCCAATCCAGGTAGGGAGAATCTTCCTTGGGCTTGTCCGGCGCGGGCTCGTCTTCTTCCGATTCGGGCGTTTTCTGCTCCGGAGGTTTTTGGAAGGCCGGGTCGGTTTGTCGATGTTCGTCAAAGTACTTGCGGGCCTTGCTCTCCAGATTGGCCACACCGACGCGCTCGGCGATCGCATCCCGGTCGATCTTGACGTACTGAACTTTGACCTGCGGCGGGACATAATACCCGAATTCCAGGCCTTGCCCCGGCTTCCGTTCCTTATAAGCTTCGAACTGGGTCTGGATTTGATCGGCTGTGAATTCGGCCTCGTCATCGACGAAAGCGGAGGCCGGTAGGACGACGGCCTGAACCCTGACCTTTTCCAGAGTCTTCCGCGCTGCATTGCGAACTTCCGCCTCGCTGAGGACGGTTGAGGCGGCGACGGCACGGGCCGCTTCCCGGACGGAGGTGAACTCACCGAGAGCCTCCAAAACCCGATCCGGCTTGATGCGGAAGCTTCGGGCGACCTCGGCGACGCGATCCGGCGGGAGTTGTGTTCCCAACATACTCTTCGCGGCCGCCGGGGTCCTTTGCGTACCAAGCTGCTGTGCCTCTCTGGTCAGGAGAATCCAATCGGTTGTCGTCAGGGGCTCACCAACGCCAAAAAGTCGCTGCCAACTGAGACCGAGGCGCTCGAGAATCTGCGTCGTCCCCAATGCCGCCTGCTGATGGGTGTACGTAATGTCTCCCAAGCGGCTTCGACCTACCAGGCGGTCCCCGCTAGGTTCCAGAATGCTCTGAAGAGCCGGCCCACCGACGAAAACGATCATCAAAAGGGCCATAAAGAGGGCGAGAAGCTCTTTGGTGTACTTTCGGAAAAACTTCATCATGATGACATAAGTCCTTAGTTTTACGGAGGTTACAACCTTCCTGTCGTGGTCGCCCCTATCATACGGCTTGCCGCCGCGAAATCAATCCACAATCTCGTCACGGGATAGGTCAAGAGTTTGACATTGGGACCCGGCGGTGCTAAATGCCCCAGTTTACCGGCGACGTGCGGAACGCGGTTGTTGGCTGTAGTAAACGATAGGCGTGGTCGATAACAAGGCCGGTCCTGGTCATATAATTGCCAGGTTACATCGGCAAAAAGGGTCGTGTCTTGGCCAAGAAATCGGAACATTCTCATACATCGCTGGTTATCGTCGAGTCGCCGACGAAGGCCAAGACGATCAACCGGTATCTTGGGCCTGGCTACACGGTCATGGCCAGCATGGGGCACGTTCGGGACCTTCCGCCCAATGACCTTGGGGTAGACATCGAGAACAATTTTGAGCCGGTCTACCAGATCCTTGCTGACAAGAAAAAGGTTGTGGCGGATTTGAAGAAGGCGGCCGGCAAGGCCGGGACGGTCTTCCTCGCTACGGATATGGATCGCGAAGGGGAGGCGATTGCGTGGCATTTGCTGCAGGGCCTTGACCTTGACCCACGGCACACGCATCGGGTGGTGTTCAACGAGATTACGAAGTCTGCGATTGCGACCGCCTTCGCAAACCCCCACGAGTTGGACCTGGACAAAATCAAGGCGCAGCAGGCCCGACGCCTGTTGGACCGAATTGTGGGTTATCAGCTCAGTCCGCTGCTCCAGGCGAAAATTGGGCGGGGCCTGTCCGCCGGACGCGTGCAGTCGGTGGCCGTACGGCTGATCGTCGAGCGCGAGCGCGAAATCCGGGCGTTTGTTCCCGAAGAGTCCTGGCGGGTTTTCGCGTGCTTTGCGACCGATCCCGCTGAGGCCGAATCACACCGAAAGGCGTGGGCGAAGTTCCATGCGAAATCCAGTCATGGACAGGAGGGGCGGACGAATAAGGAGCGGAACGCCTGGCTTTCCAAGCATGGCTGCCTTCATGCGGAACTCGTCAAGCTTCGTGGAAAAGAGTTCAATGTCAAAGACGTCAGCGAAGTCCGGCCGGTGGCCGAGGCGCTTGGCTTTGTCCTTGAAAAGGTGGTTGAGCAGCCTTGGACGGAGTATTCGAGCAAGGGTCTGAAGACCGTCGTGCTGGAGGGTCGGACCGAGCCAAAGGCGGGGCCGGCCTTTCGGGTTCAGGATATTCAAACGAGGCGGACGACCGCCCGATCCAGTGCGCCGTTCACGACGGCCACGCTCCAGCAGGCGGCCTCGAGCTCGCTGGGCTTCGCCCCTTCGCGAACCATGCGGGTAGCGCAGCAGCTTTACGAAGGCGTCGATCTGGGCGGTTCCGAAGGCCAAGTCGGGTTAATCACCTATATGCGAACGGATTCGACCAACCTCAGCCGGGATTCGGTCGAGGCGGTTCGTCATTTGATTCAGAGCCAGTACGGCGCCGCGTACCTTCCCGCAAGTCCGAACCTTTTCAGCAAGGCCAAGCGGGCCCAGGAAGCGCACGAGGCCATCCGTCCGTCCGAGGCATCTCGCAGCCCCGAGGCGGTTCGCGGACATCTCTCGGCGGAACAGTTGAAACTCTATGATCTGATTTGGCGGCGCTTTGTGGCCTGCCAGATGACGCCGGCCCAATGGGACAGCACGAGCATCCTGATCGCCGCGGACACGGCGTGCGGCGAAGCGGTGTTTCGAACGAGCGGGCGCCGGTTGGTGTTCGACGGGTACTTGCGAGTGATGGGGGCCTCGGACACCGCCGAGACGGTGCTTCCTGAAATCAAGCCGGGAAGCGAGGCATCGCTTCTGGAACTATCGCCGAAGCAGCAATACACGTCGCCTCCGTCGCGATATTCGGAGGCGTCCCTCATCAAGAAGATGGAGGCCGAGGGGATCGGCCGGCCCAGCACCTACGCCGCGGTCATACAGACCATACAAGACCGCGGGTACGTAGACCTTGTGGAAAAACAACTTCGTCCAACGGCCAGGGGAGAGGTGGTCACGGAGAAGCTCGTCGAGCACTTCCCGACGGTTATGGATGTCAAGTTTACCTCGTACATGGAGGAGGAACTCGACAAGATCGAGGAGGCCCATTTGGAGTGGGTGCATGTCCTGAATGAGTTCTATGGGCCGTTCAAGGAATCGTTGGATCGAGCCCAGGTCTCCATGGAGCCGGCTCGGGCTGAACCGAGCGATTACACCTGTCCGAAGTGCAGCAAGGCAATGGTCTATCGGCTGGGAAAGAACGGGCGGTTCCTTTCCTGCACGGGCTATCCGGAGTGCAAGGCGGCGATGAGCATCGACGCCGAGGGCAAGCCGATCGCGGATGTGGTCGCCGACGAGCCTTGTGCCGTATGTGGGAATGTGATGGTCCTGAAAACGAGCCGCTTGGGGCCGTTCCTGGGCTGCGCGAGCTACCCGGATTGCAGGAACACACTGCCATGCGATGACACTGGGACGCCGCTTCGGAAAATCCAGCCGGAGGACATTCGGGAAACTTGTGACGAGTGCCACTCGGCCATGGCGGTGAAGTTCGCTCGGGGCCGTTCATTTCTGGGCTGCACCGGATACCCCAAGTGCAAGGCGACCAAGCCAATGCCGTCGGGCATTTATGTTGAGAGACCCAAGCCGGAGGAGGCCGGGGTTGGCTGTGACAAATGCGGCAGGCCGATGGTGAAGCGCAAGGGGCGGCGTGGCCCGTTTCTAAGCTGCTCAGGATTCCCGCGTTGCCGCAACGCCATGCCCCTGGAAAAGCTCGATTATTTGCGCGGGCTGGCGGAGGAAGGGAAAATACCATCCGCCCCGCCTGAGACCAACGGTCGAAACGGTCGTGCAAAGTCCGCGCGGGCGAAGGGCGTAAAGGTGGACGTCGCGTCGCTGGGAAACCCGCCGTCGGGCTTTGCCTGGACGCGAACCGGGAGGCCCGTGGTGGAGACGTGGCCGGAGGATTCGCTTAAGTGCCCCGATTGCGGACGCGAGATGGCGGCCAAGACCGGGCGCTTCGGTCCCTATTTCGGTTGCAGCGGCTATCCCAAGTGCTCGTTTGTCGCGAATCTTCGCGGCGAGGCCAAGAAACGCGCGGAGACCGAAGTTCCCGGGGCGGCGAGGCCCAAGCCCATTCCCACCAGCATTCGTTGTGATGAATGCGGCGAATCGATGCTGATCCGAACGGGTCGTTCCGGGCCGTTCCTCGGTTGCAGCAAGTACCCCAAGTGTCGAAGCACCAAGCCCTTGCCTGAGGGGACGACGGCGAACGAGCTGGCCGCGGCGGCGACGTAAGACGCGCTGACAAGACCGGGTTGTCCGCGCGGGGTCAAGTGCACGGCTCGCTTGCCGGGAAATCGTCGGCCGCATAACCTGTCCCATCGATGACCACAGTTCTTCTTGATGGGAAATATCAGCGGCTGCAAGGAATCCTCCGTGAGCTAAGGAGCGTGGCCGTGGCGTTCAGCGCCGGGGTGGACTCCACGCTGGTGCTCAAGGTCGCGATCGATACGCTCGGGGCAGGAAACGTCGTGGCGGTCACCGGACGCAGCGACAGTCTGGCGCGGGGGGAATTCGAGCAGGCCAGGGAGCTGGCGGCACGGATCGGCGCCGAGCACGTCGTACTCGATACGGACGAGTTCGAAAACCCCAGCTACCTCAGCAATCCCACGAACCGGTGTTACTTCTGCAAGACGACGCTGTACCAACATCTCAGGCGATTCATCGCCGAACGAGGCCTTTGTGCGATCGTAAACGGAATCAACGTCGATGATCTGAGCGACTATCGGCCGGGGATTCAGGCGGCGGATGAGCACGGCGTTCGGCGTCCGGCGGCCGAAGCAGGGCTGACCAAGGATGACATCCGACAACTCTCCAAGCGGCTGGGCCTGCCGACCTTCGACAAACCGGCCAGCCCGTGTCTTTCCAGCCGGGTCCAGTACGGCGAGGCCATTACCCCGGAGAAGCTTCGTAGGATCGAGGCGGGAGAGGCGTTCCTGAGGGAGCTGGGGATTCGCGAATGCCGGGTGCGGCATCACGACAATGTGGCTCGTATCGAGGTGCCGCCGGAATGCATCCGCGTGGTGGCCGAGGGCGACATGGCCGCTCGGATCGACGCGCATTTTCGCACTCTCGGCTACGCCTACGTTACGCTTGATCTTCGCGGTTTCCGCAGCGGGAGCATGAACGAGGTCATCACGTTGAACACCGTGCCGCGTATAATGTAGGCTCAGCTTCCGTGCAATGATTTAAGCACACTCAACGTAGGACGCTCTGACCAGACCGGGACCGACCGCGAAAAAACGGTGTGTCCGCGCGGGCTGAAGCCCGCGGCTCGCTTGTGTCTGAGTGCCTAAACGCTCGAATGAATCCAGACGGCGAACAGCTTGCAGTGCCAATCGCGGCCACCTCCTCGGTGCGGCATGAGGACGGCGCGATGGCCGGCATTTCGGCGGCGGGCCCGATTGCGGCAGCGGGCCGCGTGGTCGAACCTCGCTGGCCGGCGTGGATGGCGCTCCTTACAGCGCCGTTCCTTCCGGCGACGATCGCCACGCGGACGCAACATGTCTCGCTGGTGCAGGCCTATTTAGTGCACCTGACGGTGGCGCTTTTCACGCTCATCATCATTCTCTTTCTCGTGGCGGCGGCGAATGTTCCCGGTCCGATCAGCGCGGGGTCGCTCATGGAGCAGGCAGGCGATGCTTGGGGCGAACTCGTGGAGCAGTTCTCGCGATATCCAATCGCATGGCTGGTGACGGCAATCATCACCCTCGCCGTAGAGCTAGGCCTGGTAGTTCTCGCTTTTGTGGTCATGTCATGGGGGGCGTGCGACGAGCCGATTCGGTCCAGCTTCCGGCATTCGCTTCGGCGCGTGTGGCTGCAGACGCCCCACGTGGCGTTAGCCATCCTGGCCGTGGGCTTGTGGGCCGTGACCCTTGACCGGGCGGAAAGCCGATGGGCGCGCAGCGTGACGGCCCTGATCGGCGTCCGGCCACCCCCTCCGGCGAACGCGGGCTCGCAGGCATATGAAGAATGGGCCGCCGCGACCGAAGCGTACAACGAGAAACGGGCGGCCCTCTACCAGACCCGGCCGTGGTATCTGAAATGGATGCCCGGGCTCATCGTTATCGGTGGGATCGTCGGGGGCGCCTGGCTACTGTGGGGGCTTCTACGCAGCGTCGGCGCCAGGCGGATCGTCGCGCCGATTGCACGTCCGCCGATGTGCGACGAATGCGGCTACAACTTGACGGCCACGCCGCCGAATAGCCGTTGTCCCGAATGCGGGCTTCCCGTGATCGAGTCCCTCGGACCGGACGTTCGGCGGGGAGCGGTCTGGCAACGTCGCCGCGAAGTGGGTCCATGGGCTGCGTGGAGGCAGTGCGCGGCCGCGGCCGTCCTTGCTCCCGAAGCGTTCGGACGGCGGCTGCGCCTGTTGCACGCCGGTACACGTCATCGATTCTTTCTCGTGATGCATCTGCCGGTGGTCTTTGTGATCGGCGGGCTCGGCATGGTGGGATGCTATATGGCGGACATGAAGGGCCAGGCATTTCAAAACCCTCAGGACTTTCAAGTGTTTGCGGCCGCGCCCATGCTCGGCTTCTTGTCGGCCCTCGTCGCGTTGCTGCTGCCTCTGGGCGTGGCATCGCTGGTCGCGCTGCGGCACGGCGTGCAGGATCGGCGGAACCTGATGCCCGGATCGGTGCAAGTGGCCGCGTACTCGATCGGATACGTCGTGCTGTGGGTGGCGCTCAGTTGGAGCAACGTGGCAGTCTGCTTCCTTTTGGAGGACGTGCTTGTTGATCTGTCCCGAATTGTGAATATTCACCCGGATGTGCTCACGGCATTCGCGTGGTTGCTGCCGAATTTTCTTTTGCTGATCATCTACCTCCATATCGTCGCGGTCGGGACGCGGGCGACGCGGTATGCGAATCGCTAGGAGATCTCGGTGCCGCGGCGGTGGTTGCGGGAAGGGATTCCCGCTGACGCGGGTGCGAGAAAGGATTCTCGCACCAGGACCCATGCTGCCACGGAGACGCCATTCCGGATGAAAATGGGCAGGCTCAGTTTCTATTCTCACAGCAGCCACAAGAGAACATGGATACCTCCGCGCGGGTGAAGCCCGCGGCTCGTTATTGTCAGAGTGCCTGAGTTAGACAGCTTCTAGTTTTGCGATGGAGGCGAGATCGTCGATGACCAGAAGAGTCACTTCGCCGTCGGCCTTGCGGAGCCGGAGGCGCTTGAGCCAAAGCTTGTCGTCCTTGCCGTTGGCGTACCAACTGCCGGTGGGAAGGTCTTCCCACGCTTCAACCAGGCCGATGACCTGTGTTTCCAGCGGAACGCCGCGGCGACGGATGGTTTCTTTGACCTGTACCGGCGTGCCCGGTGGGAAGAGCGTGTCCATCATGGTGTGCATTCCGCGATCGGCGCTCCCGCAACTGTCTGAGAGGTGGCCGATGTGCATCCCAGATTGGGTCGCACGGTCTTCGGCAACCTGCACTGGCAGCAAGCTGCCAGTGGCACCCACTCCTCAGAAGAAATCCTCTGCCGGCGATGCAGTCACACAGCGTCCGCGGCATCGGCCAGCGACTTCAGATCGGGCAGTTCGGCCAGCGGTGTGACCATCGTATCATTACACTGCTTGTAGCGGTTGATCCACACGAACGCAAGGCCGGTTTGCCCGGCGGGGATGCCGTCATGAAAGGGGCTTTGTCCGACATGGAGCGTGGTCTGCCGCTCGGCGAATTCCGAAAGGAGCCGGTGAAAGTGCGCCGGCGACGGCTTATAGGCGCGGACGTCCTCGGCAGTGATGACAAAGTCGAACGCGACGGGGAAATGCTTGGACGTGGCGCCGAAGAGATCCCGGTCGATGTTGGACAGGACGCCGAGCCGATAACGCCGCTTAAGCCGAACCAGCGCGTCGCCGGTATCGACAAACGGCGTCCACCGCGGCAAAGCCTCAGCCAGTGTGTTCGAAGAATTCGGAGACAGATCGATGTGCAGGTGTTCCGCCAACCGCTGCGCGACCTCCCCCAGGACCTGCCGGTAGGAACGGTAACTTCCCGCCTCAATGGCCGCCTCCGTCCGCACGTAGAGATCGAATAGCTCATCCACCCCCCGCGGCGCAGCGCGGCCGAACGTCGTAGCAAAGAACTGAGTCAGCCCGCCCTTCCAATCGATCAGCGTTCCGTAGCAATCGAATGTGATCGTCTCGACGGTGGTCAGAGTCTCAGCCAGGGTTGATCCGCGATCGCCGGGCCGGGCGCCATCCGTAGGTTGCATGGGACGATGGAACGGGCGGCGTGCGAATCTGTCAAGTTAGCCACCGAGTTGCGAGCTCCGGGATTCGCCGGATTTGCTGCAATGTCCCCGGACGCTCAATGCTGAGGTAGGCCATCGATCCGCTCGTGCCGGTTGCGGTGAGAAGCCCAACGACGAGGATGGGCGCCAGAACCGCCCTGCGCAGGGTAAATCGCCTCCGATCGCTGGTGGTGACGATCTCGTCGATGGCCTCGAGGATGGGGAGCCCGAGGCTTCGGGATACGTGTCCGGAGCTTCGATAAACGTGGTCGAGCACCTCGGCAAGAATGACAAAGCCCACGCCCGCGGCCAGACCGGCCAGGGCGGCCAAGAGGACAATGATGTTGGCTTTGGGGGATATGGGAATCGTGGTGCCGCGGGCCGGCGGTCCTTCGGAAAACTGCATCAGGCGATCTTGCTCAATGGCCTTGATCGCCGGTTCGATGGCCGTCAACGTAGTCTGGAAGCTCCCATGCCGCTGGCGGGCCTTAGCGACCTTCGACAGCACCTCGTCGAATTCCTCCTGATTCTGGAAGATGTCGGCCTTGGCCTTGAGGAGCTGGGCCATGGCGAATTCGTTGGATTCCAGGCTGATGTCGACATCGGCGATCTTGCTCTCCTGGGCGGCGGTCAGCACCACGAGCCGGGCGCGCTCGGTGTGCCATTGTTGCAGACCTGAGTCCGCGTAGGGTACGACGAGCGGCATCGCAACCGGTTGGAGGGCAGCGCTCTCCGCGGCTTCTCGGTCGGCCACTCGCTGCATCTCAA
>Ga0187892_10010013_pt1 | contig 12195 bp, 14 predicted proteins | sample MA1701073metaG_FD_139345 | JGI IMG/M metagenome (GOLD analysis project Ga0187892, IMG submission 139345) | Bio-ooze microbial communities from a basaltic lava cave in the Kipuka Kanohina Cave System on the Island of Hawaii, USA - MA170107-3 metaG ...
ACTATAATAAAAAAACCAATCACCAAAGATTTTACCATTCAAAAACTGATTTGCGGGTTCAGATTTCAAGCTTAGATAAATAGGTCCAAAGCGAACCTCTCCTCTATATTTCTGGAATATTTTTAATTTGTTCTGTTCTGTCAGAATTGTCCATTGACCGTTCAAATCATAATCTTGAGCTATGTCACTGCTTTTGTCTTTTGTTGAAAATAGTTTTTGAAAAATTGAAAATATACTAACAAGTACCATTAAAAAGAGGCCAAATGCCAACACGATGGGGTAAACTACAATAGAACCAATTAGTAGTAAGATGTTCACAAAGCCATTGCCAGCATTTGGTTTCTTAATGCGATCTGTAAGTCTTATGTGAAATTGTTTTAGCAAAGGGATTCAATTAAAATGGCAGGTAACGTCAGTTTGTGAAAAAACTACCGTTTACAAACAAATATACACATCCTGTGAATAGAGTAAAACCCGTATGTTTTACCTTACAGCTTCATTCAACAAATGTTTAAATCAAACCTTTGTGCCGCTAAATTCTTTTAGTCCGCAAAATACTGCCGGCGCAAAGCTTCGTTTAATCCTTATATGTTACCTGCTGGCCTTCAGTTTTTGTATGTCAATATGATCGTAATGTATTTTACTAATTCAATCTTCTATTTCTTAAACAACTCCAGCAATGCCGTTACGCCAATCTCTGCTCCTAAAGGTATTGCAGCCAAATCAACCTGGTAATTTCCATTGTGGTTAAAAAAAGGCGCCCGCTTCCCTTCACTCACTGCTTTTGCATAAGCCTCGGGATGAGCTGTCCCAATAATTACATAATCACAAACGGTTTTACCATTGCCTAATACAAGATGATTAAAATCTTCCGAGCCCATGATGGGCAATGTGTTGGTAAAAATATTTTCCTGTGCAATCACTCCCGTTAGTGCTTTGTTTACCCGGGTTGTTACAAAAGTTTCATTCACCTGCGGAAAAACATTTCCCTTCATCAGGATAGAAGGATAACTTTCTTTGGGCAATCCATTGGCAACAGCAATGCCTTCATTGATTCTTTTTATTCCATCCAGTAAAATGTTTCTTGTTTTTTCTGTAAACCAGCGCAGGTTGAGTTTTATAACAACTGAAGCAGGAATTACATTGTTATCTCCGCCTCCTTGTATGGCGCCAACGGTAAGCACTGCCACATCTTGTGCAGCAATGTTTCGGCTGATGATTGTTTGATATTGCATCACTGCATTGCTGGCCATCACCACCGGGTCTTTGGTCACTTCGGGTGTGGAGCCATGTCCGCCAACACCATAAAAAGTTACATCCAGCTGGTCGCTGCCAGCAGCCCTTTCGCCTGTTCCATTTATAATACTTCCGGTCGCAATGGGCCAGGTGTGCATACCAAATAAATAATCCGGAACAGGAACACCTTTTTCGTACATCTTGCCATTTACCATTGCTTTTGCGCCGGTTAATGGTTCTTCTGCGGGCTGTGCCAGCATCACAAGTGTTCCTTTCCAATAATTCTTCAATGCCACCATCATCTTTGCAACCTGCAACAGCCATGTCACATGTGCATCGTGTCCGCAGGCATGCATCACGGGCACTTCTGTCCCGTCTTCTTTTTTCATTGTCTTGCTGCTTGCATAAGGAAGTCCGGTAATTTCTTTAACAGAGTTACAGTCCATGTCGGCCCGATACATTACAATGGGCCCTTCACCATTTTTCAAAATACCCACAACTCCAGTTTTTGCAATTCCTGTAATTACTTCGTATCCCAAAACTTTTAACTCCTTTGCAATAATGCCTGATGTCCGCACTTCCATAAAGCCCAGTTCAGGATTTTGATGCAGGTCTTTATATATTTCCACCATGCGGAGTGAATCTGCATAAGCCATTTGATGCACCTGTTTAGTAATCTGTGCCTGAAGGGTAGCAACAGTCAGCAGGGTTGCAGCCAAAAATATTAAGGCTTTATTTGTCATTTTATTTTTTGATTTATTTACTAATTTAAGTTCTGTTTGAAATTTGTGAAGTGTCACCATAGGCCTGCAGGTAACGGACAGGGCTTGGCGAAGTACGGGTATTCTGTGTTCCGTCAAGCCCGGCTAACCGCTGTTGAGTAAAGATAAAAAAGATGATGATATGCACATTGCTAAATAGATAAGGTCAAGCTGGATATGCAGCTCAACAGAGTTACTACAGTTGAAACACGGCTTCCATCAGCCTGCATTTTGGCAATACCCATGTTGTACGTTCGCCCTTCGTCTTTCTTTGTCAAACTGTATACTGCGTCCAATGAAGCAGAGTGTGTCCCGGAAGCGTGAGAACAAAGAAGGCTCTTTTGTCCCAATGAGCTATCGGGATTAGCTTTTGTGCGTCGGATTTACCGTTTTTCATAGCTATTTTTGCCAACTACAATGAAACAAAGCCTATTACATCCAACTATTGAGCCATTACTCGATTACTTCGAAAAGTCCTTTCGTTTAAGTGTAGAAGAGAAAGAATTGATACGGGCAAAATTTCATTCACGCCTTTTTCGCAAGCGGCAATATGTATTGCAGGAAGGGGATGTATGTACTCAATTTAATTTTGTTGTCCGGGGTTGTTTGCGTTCCTATAAGATCGATGAAAAAGGAAACACTCATATTCTCCAGTTTGCAGCTGAAAATAATTGGATCAATGATTTAGGGAGTTTTCACGGCTTAAAGCCTTCCCTGCTTAATATTGATGCTATTGAAGATACAGTTGTTTTGCAGATAAGCCATGACAGCCTCATAGATATCTATAAACACGGGCCTAAATTCAATCTCATTTTCAGGGTATTGGTAGAAAATGCTTATATCCGTTTACAGGAACGAATTTTACAAAATATCAGTTCCTCTGCTGAGGAACGGTATCAATCGTTCATAGAACTTTATCCGCATTTAATTAATCGTCTCTCACAGGTACAGATAGCCGCATTCCTGGGCGTAACACCGGAGTTTTTAAGCAAACTCCGGAATATCCGCAGCAAGCCTAAAAAACCTTAATCTACATTAAGACTATTTCTTAAACAAGGTCATTGGAGCAGGGTGCTTCAATGAGTGAGCTTTGCATTACAAATTAATCATGTAATCAAAAAAGAAATAGTATGACACAGAAATCAAAAGTTGCCGTTATCGGCCTTGGACATATCGGAACTGCAGTAGCAACAAATCTTGTAAAAGGAAACCGTTCTGTAATTGTTGCCGACAGAACACTGGACAAAGCAAATGCACTTTCCCAAAAATTAGGCGACAAAACAAAAGCTGCAACAGTTGCAGAGGCAATTAAAGAAGCTGATATTGTTGTACTGACTGTTTGGTTTAATACCATTAAAGAACTGTTCAACACCTACGCAACAGAGCTGCAGGGCAAGATCATTGTGGATCCTTCTAACCCTATTGCACCAGATGAAAAAGGCGGTTTTGTAAAAATTATTGACAAAGACCAGTCCGCTGGTAAAATTCTCTCTTCGTTATTACCCAAAGATGCCAGGCTGGCGAAAGCATTAGGCACATTAGGAGCAGCTTCACTTGAAAAGGCAGCCTTCCGGCAGCCTGAAAAAGCTGTTGAATTTTATGCTACAGACGATACAAGCATTAATTCAGCAATCGAGGAGCTGATTCGTGATAATGGCTTTGAGCCAGTACATATTGGCGGTCTTGATCAATCCATACGCATCGAAGTATTTGGCGATCTGCATGAATTTGGTGCATTGGGTAAAACAGTCACACTATCTGAAGCAAAACAAGTTGCATAGTCTGTATTCCCATCAATTATTTAACAACAAAATATTGTGTAAGATGACACCATTAACCCCGGTAGAGGTTATAGAAAAATTTTTAGCCAACACCACCAACCCGGAAGTAGTAAATCAATTGGTATCACAAGATGCTACTTACATATCTCTTAATTACGACAACAAAGATCTTAAACGCATCCTTCCCTGGACTGGCACAAGCAAAGGACCTAAAGCTTTTATTGACACATTTAGCCGGGTGTTTCAGTATTGGCAGGCACTCAACTTTGAACCAAAAGAAATTTTTGGAACTGGTGAAAACGTAGCTGTCTTTGGCAGTTTTACCTATAAGTCAAACACAGTTGGTACAACAGCAACTTCACCTTTTTCTATTCATGCCAAAGTAAAAGATGGTAAGATCATTTACTTCCAGTTCATGGAAGACACCTTTGCCACAGCAGCTACTTTCAAAGTAAGTGGTACAGTGAAATATCACAGTGATCCAAACGGCAGTGAAGTTGAAATTTAATCAGTATATCCCGATAAACTAATTTTCGCATCGTTCATTAATTAACGGGCAAAGGAAAAATTGAATTACCTCTTTTGCCAAATTATAAAACTATCATGAAAAAAATAATAGTAACAAATTCTGAAAATATAACGGCATTAATAGCAAGATTAGCTGTTGCTATAGTCGTTTTTCCTCACGGTGCACAAAAGCTTTTCGGTTGGTTTGGCGGATATGGTTTTGTTGGAACGATGGGATTTCTAACAGGGGCTAAAGGTTTGCCTTATATCATAGGACTGCTGGTAATTCTCATAGAATTTTTTGGTGCGCTTTTTCTTTTTGCCGGCTTTATCACCAGGATTGCTGCAATGGGAATTATAGTCAATTTTATTGGGGTTGTAGTAACCTCCCATTTGAACTTCTTTATGAACTGGTCCAGCGAGGCAAACAAAGGAGAAGGTCTTGAATACTTTATTCTTCTTTTTGGATTATCAATCATTTCGCTTATTGCCGGAGGTGGTAAAGCAAGCATAGATTCAGCAATCACTAATCAAATAACAAATAGTCAAAGACCATCTAATACAATCATTGCATAAAAATAACATTATGAAAAAAGTATCAATCATTGCTCTTGGCTTAATTATTTCACTAAGCCTTTTTCAAAGCTGTCAATCATCAAACTCAAAAACAGAACCAACCAGCAATGTGGATAGCTTAAAAAATATTGTACTGCAATTGGCTGCTTCAAGCGATACCATTGCAAGTCATATCAAAACATTTGATGCGCTGGATTTTGATGTATTCAGCAATCAACAATGGGATAGATTTAAAGAAAGTCATGCACAAAATATCAAGGTCTACTGGCCAGATGGTCATGTTACTGAAGGACTGAATGTACACCTTGAAGACATGAAAAAACTTTTTGTGCATGCTCCCGATACAAGAATTAAAGAACATCCAATAAAATTCGGATCAGGCAACTATACGCTTGTAACAGGTGTATTTGAAGGAACTTTTACTAAGCCAATGCCCATTGGTAATGGCAAGTTCATTCAACCAACGGGCAAGGCTTTTAAAATGCCGATGGCCACTGTGGGTATCTGGGAAAATGGTGTAATGAAAGAAGAACATCTTTTCTGGGACAATCAGACTTATGCAAAGCAAATTGGTTTGCAATAAAAGAAGTTTAAAGTGCAATTAAAAGATCGGTACTATATTGATAATATCACAATTTAAAAACCATGAGTAACAAAATAGCATTGAACTTTATTAACAACCATTGGGTTGATAGTAAAAATTACAAAGAAAGCTGCAACCGGAGAAGTGATCGGTAAATACGCAGATGGAGATCTATAAAATCTTAATCTACATTAAGCCTTTTTCTTAAACTGGATTATTGGTACATACTGCACTATATCTGGAATTATGCAAACAATAGTTTCTAACCATTTTTTAATCTAAAATCAACAAAATGAAAAAGATTGTATTAATTACTTGCTTATTTCTCACTAGTCATGGCTTATTAAAAGCACAAACAACATCAATGGATTTGGTTAAAGAATGGGAAAGAGCTAAAGCATACACAAAAGAATACCTGGATGCAATGCCTGACTCTGGCTATGGTTTTAAACCAACGTCTGAAATGCGTTCGTTTGCAGAACAAATGCTCCATTTATCCGATGCTAACTACGGATTTGGATCTGCTGCTACAGGCGAAAAAAATCCTTACGGAATGGGCGAATTGGAAAAAACAACGGATAAGTCAAAAGCTAATGTGACAAAGATTGTGTTGGCTGGTTATGATTTTATTATTGGAGGCATTAAAAAAATGACACCTGATCAGTTGAATGAAAAAATAAAGTTGTTTGATAGGTTTGACTTAACTAAAGCCCAGGTATTGGAAAAGGACTTTGAACACCAAACTCATCAAAGAGGCCAAACTACTGTTTATTTACGTTTGAAAGGTATAAAAGCACCTGGTGAAAAATTATTCTAAAAAATAATGGCCGTCATTTTATTATCAATTCTTAAAGTCTAATTTTCAATTTTTAATACTTTTTGCTATGAAAAGAATATTTTTCCTTTTACTTATATCATCGTCGTTAAATTCTTTCAGCCAACAAGAAAGTGCTGCAAAAAGGGAAACAATACCTTGGGGAAATAACCCCAAAGCCGGGCATTATGTTCAATCAGGCGATGCAAAGATTTATTATGAAATATATGGAAAAGGTGCACCAATTGTCATCTTGCACGGAGGCATTGTAGGCTCTATTGAAGAAATGCATCAATTTATTGATAGCCTTTCTAATGGATACCAGGTTATTGCTGTATCTACCCGTGGCCATGGTAAATCTGAAATAGGAAAGGGCCCAATTACGTATGAAATGAAGGCAAACGATATAATGGCTGTTGTTAATGATGTAACTAAAGACAGCGTTATCATTCTTGGTTTTAGTGATGGAGCGTACACCGGTTACAAAATAGCAAGCATGTATCCAGCAAGGGTAAAAAAATTAATTGCCATTGGCGCAGGTGAGCAAATGCCCGGATTAAGAAAGGTTTCATTTGATGCAACAGATGCAATGCGGAACGACAATTTGTTCTGGAAACAAAAAAGAGCATTGATGCCTGAACCGCAGCGGCTTCCTGAGTTCTGGAAAATGATGCAAACCTTCTATAATTCAATGGAAGCAGGTAAAGCTTTATTTAACAGCATAAAATGTCCGGTTCTGGTTATGTCTGGAGAGAATGATATGAATGCATTGCTTGCAAGTGTAATAGCAACTTACCAGATGATTCCTAATAGCCAGCTTAGCATTATCCCCAATGCACCGCATCCTGTATTTATGGTGAACTTTCCGGCGGTATGGTATTCCATTGTGCCTTTTTTAAAACAATAATTTTTTTCTGAAATTTGATAACAAGACAATCCGGTGTGATAGATCCTTCTTTAGAAAAATAAAAGTTGACAACAGATGCATTTGAAAAATAACTTATTGCTTATTGCTTGTTCTTTTCTCGTCGTATGGAACAATCTCTATTCACAATCAATCAGGCTTGATAGCAACTCTATTGAATCTGTTAAGGTAACTGTATCATTAGAAAAGTTGCTTGGAAAGCAGGCGATAAAAGTAATCAAGGATTCAAGCGTTAAAGAATTTGATGAACCAACTTTTGTAAAAATTAAAGGGGTTGATTTTCAAAATGGGATTATTGAAGTAAAAGTATTGAGCAGGCTATTGAAAAATGCGCCGGATTTTGCAAGAGGTTTTATAGGTATCGCCTTTCGCATCAATGACAGTAATACAAAATTTGAGAGTATTTATTTACGTCCTGTCAATGCAAGAGTAGATGACCAGGTGAGAAGAAATCATTCCATTCAATATTACTCTTACCCTGATTACAAATTTGATCGTCTGAGAAAAGAATCACCAGAGCGTTATGAGTCATATGCAGATATGGAAATGAACAAATGGATTACCATGAGAATTGAAGTGAAAGGTGAACAGGCAAAACTTTTTGTAAACAATAATGACCAGCCTGCACTAATCGTAAATGATTTGAAACATGGGTCGGATTTATCAGGTGCTGTTGGTCTTTGGGTGGAGGTTGGTACAGAAGGGTACTTTTCAGATCTCAAAATTGTCAGTAATAAGTAATGTGCCAAAAGCTGTTTAAAAAAGTTTTTTTGTTTACCATCTGATGTTCTTTGTGTCATTGTCACTTGTTTCATCCCGATTATTTCGGGGCACTTGTACTGCAGTAAAATGGCATCACTAACACACTATACGAAATTTGTGCAATCATTTGTAAATAGCTTCTTAGCAAATGAGTAAATCTTAGCGTATTATTAATTGAACAGATGGACCAAATACAAATAAGCCCGAGCGAAATAACCGAATTTTGACGGGGCGGTACATTCTATTGATTTGAAAAACTAAAAAGATGTATACAAAAATTATTTCTGTTTTATTTCTTTCAGTTATTAGCATTTCTATACAAGCACGGCAAAGTAAAAGGCAAAGAAGCCAGGCTTTTTTTGAATAATAGCAAATACCCTGTTTTGTTAGTTAAAGATTTAAAATTGGGTGAAAATACTGAGGAGAGTATTGGACTGTGGGTGAATATCGGGGCAAAAGTTTTTTTCAATCAAGGTGTAACCAATGGGTTTCTATCGGTTTACCAATGGGCAAATTGTTGAAGAATACAGACAGTCTGACATGATGAGTTTGATGCAACAAATTGACAGTATACCTGGTGCTTAGAAAAAATGTTTCTCAACTGTGTAAATGAACTTTCCGCAAAAAAATCCGACCTCGTTTTTCAAACAATTAATGCACTTTTAGCTTTTCACGTAGTTCATTACAAAGGCGCTTTTTACCTGGCTTACATTTGGTATTACAGAAAGTTTTCGGGTAACAAAATTGTTATAGTCTTCAAGATCTTTTACAACAACTTTTAAAATGTAGTCAAATATTCCACCTGTTACATAACACTCAACAACTTCTTCCAGTTTTTCAACTTGTTGAGAAAATGTTTCAACATAATCTGCCACCTGGCTTGTAAGCGTTACAGTACAAAACACTGTAAGGTTTAAACCGAGTTTCCGCCTGTCTATAAGTGCAACATATCCTTTAATGAAACCTTCCTGTTCCAGTTTTTTTATCTTTTCATACACGGTTGTTCTGGACATATTCAGTTTATTCACCAGTTCGTTTATATCAAATTTTGAATTTTTTTGCAGGGCCCGTAATAAGCCGAGCTCCTGTTCACTTAGTACTTGCATCGAATTTTTTTCGTAAAAATAGAACAAAACATCCCAATTCCGTATTTTATTCGGTTTTAAAAAATAAATTTAACACCAAATACTTATTTTACTACATATATACATTCCTAATTCGTTCATTTGTAATTTTGTTCGTATAAAATACAAAAAAACTAATATCAATAATGGATTCGTTTTTGAAATATTATGGTCTGGATTGGATGGCTATGGCAGCAAGCCTTTTTGCCGTTTATTTAATGGGCAATAAGAACAGGATGGGTTTTCTATCATACATAACTGCCAATGCGCTTTGGATATACCTTGGTGTTTTCAAAATGCAAAGCCTGGGTATCAGTGTTGGCAATATTTTTTTCCTTTTTATGAATCTTAGAGGTTATCTAAAATGGAAAACTCAACCCGATAAATAAGTTAATTACATAATTTTTTTAGCCATGATAAAAATTTCACAGTTAGCAGAAAGAGAAATTAAAGAAGGTTTCAAAGCCCGGTTTGTTCATACTGAAAATGTAACACTTGGCTTTTGGGATGTTGAAAAGGGAGCCATTCTACCTATGCATTTGCATTTTCATGAGCAGGTTACGCAGGTATTAGAAGGCAAATTTGAAATGACTATTGGAGACAAAACGAATGTATTTGAAAATGGAGATTTAACCGTAATCCCTTCAAACGTTATTCATGGAGGGATTGCTTTGACTGATTGCAAAATACTCGATGTGTTTAGTCCTGTTCGGGAAGATTATAAAATATAAGACAGCAATTAAAATTATGAAACAAAATATCAAAATAAATCTAACGCAAAACTCACGTTTAGCAACTTTTGATTTTAGCAATATTCCGTTTGGGAAAATTTTCAGCGACCATATGTTTGTCGCCGATTACATCAAAGGTCAATGGACAAATTTTGAAATCCGTCCATTTGGTAATTTGTCTTTACATCCTGCTAATCTCACCATTCATTATGGTCAATCTGTTTTTGAGGGTATGAAAGCCACAAAATTGCAGGATGGTACACCTGCATTGTTTCGTTGCGAAATGCACAGCAAACGGCTTAATGCTTCGGCTGTACGTTTGGCTATGCCGACGTTTCCGGAACACGTATTTCAGCAAGCTGTTGAAACGCTGGTGAGCATTGACAGGGATTGGATTCCCGCTATGGAAGGAAGTTCGCTTTATATTCGTCCATTTATGTATGCCACTGATGAGCATTTAGGAGCAAAGCCATCTTTGACATATAAATTTGTTGTTATTGCAGGACCGGCGGGCTCATACTACAGTAAACCTGTAACTCTTTTGGCTGAAGAAAAATACATACGAGCTGCTCTGGGCGGTACAGGCGAAGCTAAATCGGCAGGTAACTATGCTGGAGCTATGTTACCAACATTGATAGCGAATGAAAAAGGTTATGATCAAATTCTGTGGCTTGATGCTCAAAATCATAAATATGTTCAGGAAGCAGGTACAATGAATCTTATGTTCGTTATTGACGGAGTACTTATCACAGCGCCAACCGATGGTACCATACTGAAGGGTATAACACGGGACACTATTTTAAAACTTTTACCTGACCTTGAAATTCCTTTCGAGGTATGTGATTTAAGCATTGATGAAATTGCCGAAGCTTATACAGAAGGCAAACTAAACGAAGTTTTTGGTTGCGGCAGTGATATCTCATGTCTGTTCTATCACATATCGTAATTTGACAATGGAATTGCCGCCCACTAATGAGCGTGGCATTGGCATGTTGCTGAAAAAAACAATTGACAAAATGAGAACAGGCGAAATTATCGACCGGTATGGTTGGGTGCAACCTATTATGTCCACTTTTGAAGAAGTTGTATGAATGTGTGCATAACAAACAAAAGTTTAAATTCTTTTTTAAAAAACACCAGGTAATAAAACCAATTTCATGACAACACCGATGGAAGGAATCGAAACCACAAAAATTTCAAATTGTGAAATTGCCGTATCACGCATTGAAATTTATCCTGGCAGACCAACAATTATATTTCTTCACGACTCTTTAGGTTGCATTCAACTCTGGAGAGACTTTCCAAAGAAATTGGGCAAATTAACTAACTGCAATGTTTTGATTTATGACAGGCAGGGCTATGGAAGATCCTGCCCGTTTTCCTATGCCAAACGAGACAACTACTATATGGAACAGGAAGCAGATTTCCTGGACAAATTAATAGACTATTGGAATATAGATAACTCAATGCTTTTTGGGCACAGTGACGGTGGTTCAATCGCTTTGATTGCGGCAGCAAAATATCCTGCAAAAATCCGGGGAGTTATTATCGAAGGGGCACACATTTTTGTAGAACGTCTCACAATTGCAGGTATTGAAGCAGCAATTAAACTTTATCAAACTACTGATTTAAAAGCGAAATTGGAAAAATATCATGGCAGCAAAACAGACACAATGTTTTGGGCATGGGCCTCAACATGGAAGTCAGAAGAGTTTAAGACCTGGAACATTGAAAACTTCCTGCCATCAATTCAATGTAGCTCGCTAATCATTCAGGGTGAAGATGATGAGTATGGAACATTAAAACAAGTTGAAAGAATAATCACACAAATAGGAGGACAATCATTACAATTAATTATTTCCAACGTTAAACATACACCTCATAAAGAAGTTCCCGAATTGATTTTAAAGAAAGCAAGTGAGTTTATTAACCAACTAAAACATTAACTGAAGGAATAAAATACAGCTTATACAGGTGTTATCTAGGCATTGTCGTATATGGGTAAAGAATATAATATCCAATACAAAGTAAAAGGTTATTCATCCTGCCTATTCAGCAAGCAGATGTAACTTATACCCACTTATAAAAATTGTTTTGATTAAAAAAACTTTCGCAAATACAACTTCATCATTCCAGCTTTAAGTCATCAAGCGGGCTTATTATCTGCAACATATCCCTATTGCTTACATGGAGGTAACGCAGGGTTGTTTTTATATCATTATGACCCAAAAGCTTCATGATCATTGTTACATCCGTTCCCTTATCCAGTAAGTGAGTGGCAAAGCTGTGCCGCAATGCATGAATGCTTCCCGGCTTTAGTACTCCCGCCCTTTTCTTGGCCGCTGCTATATGATTCATCTTTATATTGGCCGGGAAACAAGTAACCCTCTTTTAA
>Ga0187892_10010014_pt1 | contig 12195 bp, 11 predicted proteins | sample MA1701073metaG_FD_139345 | JGI IMG/M metagenome (GOLD analysis project Ga0187892, IMG submission 139345) | Bio-ooze microbial communities from a basaltic lava cave in the Kipuka Kanohina Cave System on the Island of Hawaii, USA - MA170107-3 metaG ...
CCAACAGCGATTCCGTACCGATCGTGGCGATTACCGGCAACGTCCCCTCTCACCTGCTCGGCAAGAATGCCTTTCAGGAAGTGGATATCGTGTCGATCACGACCCCCATCACCAAGAAGAGCTTCCTCATTGACAGTGTCGCCAGCATCCCAACGGTGGTGAGGCAAGCTTTCGCACTGGCGGCCGGAAATCGACCGGGCCCAGTGCTGATCGACATCCCTAAAGATGTCCAGCAGCATTATCCGCGCGACCCGGAAGGCCGCTACACACCGCCCCGTATGCCGGCAGAGATTGCTCCCCCTGAACCGCCCGTCGGGCCTATCTCCCTTTCCCAACTTGAAGTGTGTTGTCAGCTCCTCCGCGCCGCTCGTCGCCCGATCCTGTATGTTGGCGGCGGCGTGACCAGTTCCGATACTGCACCCCTGCTGGTGCAACTCGCCGAGAAGTTGGGCTGTCCGGTGACTACTACGATCATGGGTCTCGGCGTCTTTCCCCCGGATCACCCGCTGGCATTGCACGCACTCGGGATGCACGGTGCGAAGTACGCCAACGTGGCGATCAACGAAGCAGACCTCGTATTGGCGGTGGGCGTCCGCTTTGACGATCGCGTGACCGGCAAAGTGAGCGAGTTCATTAAGCACGGCACGATCGTCCATATTGATGTTGACCGGGCTGAGCTCAACAAGAACAAACCGGTCACGCTGCCGATCTGCGCCGACTTGCGCCAGGCATTGCAGCAGTTGGTTGATGCCGCACAGCCGGGTGAATACACGGACTGGGTACGATACGTGACCAACCTGAAAGAGCGCTATCCGCTACAAGTGGCCAAGGAACATGAACTCACGCCACAGTATGCCATCGCGCTCCTCAGTCAGATGACCGACGGCAACGCGCTCGTAACGCTCGGCGTCGGACAGCACCAAATGTGGGCGATGCAACACTACCAGGTGTATCGTCCACGGTCCTTTCTCAGTAGCTCAGGATTCGGGACAATGGGCTTTGGTCTGCCAGCAGCCATCGGAGCGAAGGTCGGTTGTCCGGAGCGGATGGTTATCGACATTGATGGGGACGGAAGTCTGAACATGACCATCCATGAGTTGAGCACCTGCCACCGGTACGGTGTAGGTGTCAAAGTGGTAGTGATCAATAACCAGTGGCTAGGCATGGTACGTCAATGGCAGGATATGATCTATAAAGGACGCCGAGCGGAAAGCAGCCTGAGTGATCCAGTTACTGCGGTAAAGCGTATCGGAGAGACGGACATTTATCCGGATTTTCTCACCATTGCCCGCGGGTATCGTGTCACGGCAGAGCGGGTATCGCACAAGGAGGACCTTCGCGCCGCTTATGAGCGGATGCTGGCTGACCCAGATGAACCGTATCTGCTCGATATCATCGTGCGGCCCGAGGAAAACGTCTACCCCATGATCCCAGCGGGCGCGACGTATCAGGACATCATCATGTCCGATGACGACCTCGCGCAAAGGTCTCACATGAACAAGCAAGGGTCGAACATCTGACCCTGGGGTCATTGCTTCATTTGTTCATCGGGTCATCGGGTCATTGAGGAAGACAATTTTTCAACGGCCCAATTACCCGATGGCTCAATGATTCAATTCGTCAATCAGCGCCTTGGCCTCTTGCAGGTCCTTCGTGTCAAACCCTTCAGTGAACCAGTTGTTGATCTTGATAACATCTGACGAGAGGCTATTCTGGCCGTTTGAGCGTCATTCCTAAGATGTTGTAGCCACCGTCGATGTGAATAATCTCACCAGTAATTTTCTCCGCCAGCGGACTACAGAGAAAGAGTGCCGCTTTACCAGCATCAGTGTTGAGGATCTCGCCTTGCAGCGGCGCAAATATCTTCATGTGATCTTGCATAATGGAAAATCCGGGGATTGAAGTTCCTGCTTTAGTCGCGGTCGGACCAGGCGAGAGCCCATTGACCCGAATCCGGTGAGGCGCCAAGTCGTATGCCAGATTGCGGATAATATTGTCTAAGGCTGCCTTAGCGACGCTCATGAGCTGATAGCCGGGAATCACTTTCTCGCTGGCAAAGTACGTCATCGCCAGAATACAGCCACCAGCATCTTTCATGAATGGCAGCACGCCACGGGCCAGCGCGATCAGCGAATAGGCGCTAATATCAAGCGCAAGGGTGAAGTCGGCACGCGCAATTTCAACGAAGCGTTTCTCAAACGTCTGCGGTGGCGCATACGCAATAGAGTGAATGAGGAAGTCGATATGACCGAACGCTTGTCCGACTTCTACACACATCCGCTCGACCTCTTCGTCTTTGCTCACATCGCACTCGACAATCAGGGAATTATTGAGTTGCTGGGGTGTCGAGCCCATCATACGCCGTACCGCCTTCCGTTGGATCGATAACGCAACGCGCGCACCGCCATCGTTGAGATATTTGGCAATCGGCCAGGCGATCGAGTGCTCATCAAGCACCCCGGTCACAAGCGCCGTTTTGCCGGAAAAATCGAGAAAGGAACTCAGGTTGTGTTGTTGAGTCGCCATATTCTTCCTTCGGAAGTAACACGCAAAGCGTAAAACGTAAGGAGGAATAGTAATGATTCTCCTTTGTAACTACTCAGCCCTTTTCGTCCCGGAGGGACAGGTGATGGTAGCCGGGGGTTTTAACCCCTGGTACGAATGACCCCACCCCCTCTCCGCGTCGCGCAGCGACGCGATGGGTATAATGATGCCGCTCTCCCGGCCTTAAAAGGCCGGGCTACCTTCAATCGCCGCTCTGCGGCTGAGTAGTTACTCTCTTTTTACGTTTTACGTGTTACACTCTACGTTTTCCTGTTCACGCTTTCCGCTCCACGCTCTACGCTCTACGTTTTACTCGCCAAACTTCTCCCGATGCGGAAAGGTCAATGCTAAGAGCACATTCACTACAATCACGTAAAAGAACGCAAAGAAAATACGCTGAAACTCCTGATACACGGTGATCCATATCGTGATTGACAAGAGCATGTAGGCGGTAACGCCCAGCACTAAATTCCATCCCCACGGTTGCATCGTCCACAAACCATACGCTAACGCTAAGGCGACAAACAGTTGGCCTCCATGCACGAGTTGCGCCCAGAGACCGTAGACCCGCACACCAAGCACTACGCTCACTGGCCCTTGGGCATACGGCCGCTCAAAGGGAGCAAGGATGTCCCAGAGGATCACCATCACTGCATAGAAGGCAACGAGGAGGGCCGCAACGGTTAGACTGGTTGGCCGGTCGGTAATAGTTTTCATGTGTGTATTGAGAGTAAATCCCCCTGCGCTCCGCGCTTCCCCCTTTGATAAAGGGGGATCGAGGGGGATTTCTCCTTTCCGTTATCTTACCTTCCCGTAAACTTCGGTTCACGTTTTTCGACAAAGGAACGGATCGCCTCTTTGTGATCTTCGGTCGAGAAGCATTGCTTCTCTAGCGCCAACGAGGTGTCGAGCACCAGATTGGCCGTGTCACGGAGAATTTTATTGACCGACACTTTAGTCCAGCGAATCGCTTTGGTCGGCCCATTCGCCAGCCGCGTTGCAAAGGCCATCGCTTTCTCCATCAGTTGATCTGCTGGCACGACGTGATTGATCAGGCCAATACGCTCCGCTTCCACCGCTGAGATAATGTCGCCGGTCATCAGAAGCTCTTTGGCACGCGCCGCCCCAACCAGCCAGGGCCAAATCACCGCGCCGCCATCGCCCGCAACCACACCAACCTTCACATGTGGGTCACCGATCTTGGCATTGTCTGCCGCGAAGATCACATCCGAGAACAAGGCCAGTGTCGCACCCAAGCCCGTTGCCGGACCATTCACCGCGGCGATAATAGGTTGCTCGACTTCCAGCATGTCGATGATAATCTTGCGCGCTTCAAGAAACAGGGCGTCGAGCTGTTGTGTGGTCATTTCCTGGAACCACTTAATGTCACCGCCGGCACAGAAGGCTCGACCTTTCCCAGTCAACACTACGGCTTCGGCTTCGCGGTCCTGGGCGATGTCAGCAAAAATCTGCGAGATTTCCGTGTGCAATGCGGCATTAATCGCGTTCAGCGACTCTGGACGATTTAGAGAAACAACGAGAACCTTGTCCTTGCGTTCAACGCTAAGGTAGTGATAACGACTATAATCCATAGTGACGCCTCCTTTCGTGTTATGGGCGATATGCCGCTGCATTATTTGCTACTCTGCGGAAAGGATCAAGGGAATCTGTTATGCGTATTTATTTCTGTCGCGAAGGTCTAACTTCTATCATGAACATTCTACAGCGCGAGCTCCCCGACGATGAGGTACTGGCCTGTGCGCCGCATCACGTTGTGGAGACGGCACGCTATGCTGATGTGCTGATTCCCACTGTGTCACCGATTCCGGCAGCGGCATTCGACTCCACACGGGTGCGGCTGGTACAGCAGTATGGAGCCGGACTCGACACGGTTGACATTCCGGCCGCTACTCGCGCCAGCGTCTACGTCGCTAACGTTCCCAGTGCCGGGACCGGCAATGCCGAATCGGTCGCGGAACTATCTATACTGTTTATGCTGGCTTTGTCGCGCAAATATCCGCAAACCCAGGAAAGCTTGCGGCAGCGGAAACTTGGGGCTCCAATGGGCCAAACTCTGAAAGGACGCACAGCAGCCATTATCGGCTTTGGCGGCATCGGGCAGGAACTCGCCAAGCGACTTGCTGGGTTCGAGCTGAAAGTGCTGGCGGTTTCGCGTCGCGGTCCGAAAACTGGTGATGTCCCTGTCGATTTTCACGGGGCAGCCGAGACACTGCACGACGTGTTACGGCAAGCGGACTTTGTCATCGTCGCTCCACCGCTGAATGACGACACTCGCAGTCTCATCGGCCAGACAGAATTCGCCAGCATGAAGCCTAACGCTTTTCTCATTAACGTCGCCCGTGGACCAGTGGTTGACTATGACGCGTTGCTCGCGGCGCTCAAAGAGGGACGCATTGCCGGAGCCGGGCTCGATGTTTTTTGGCAAGAACCGTTTGATCCCACAGACCCAATCTTTTCTTACAATGTCATTGCCACTCCACACGTTGGCGGAGCAACCGATCTCAGCCTACAGGGAATTGCGAAAAAGGTGGCGGAGAACATCAACCGCGTACGGCGCGGGGAGATGCCGTTGAACTGTGCTAATGCATCGGTCCAGACAGGGAAGCGGGGATAAAAGGGGAAAGGGAGAAATAGTAAAAAAGGGAAATCGCTCAGTGGCAGTTTGTCTTTTCCTTTGTAACTACTCAGCCCTCTTCGTCCCGGAGGGACGGTTGATGGTAGCCGGGGGTTTTAACCCCTGGTAAGAATGACCCCACCCCCTCCCTGCGTCGCGCAGCCCGGCCTTAAAAGGCCGGGCTACTTCAATCGCCGCTCTGCGGCTGAGCAGTTACTTTCCTTTTCCCCTTTTCCCCTCTTACCCGTTTCCCCCTTTCTCAGCGTAGCTATCGTTGCGTCATCGGCACATACGGCACATCGTGTGTGCCAGTGTAGATCTGATCGGGCCGGAAGATACGATTATTGCGAAGCTCTTCTGCCCAGTGTGCAAGCCATCCGGCAACGCGCGCAATGGCGAAGATCGGCGTGAATTGGTCGATGGGAATACCGAGTTTATCGTAGACAACGCCGGAATAGAAATCGACGTTTGAGGCAATCCCCTTCGCGCCCACGTGTTCATTAATCGTCTGCTCGACTTCCTGGGCAACTTTATACAACGGGTGCTCACCCTTGGTTTCAAAGAGGTGATGGGCGAGCTGTTGTAGGGCAAAGGCACGTGGATCTTTCACTTTGTAGACCCGATGGCCAACGCCCATAATTCTTTCTTTCCGCTCCAGCTTGCCCTTGATGAACGGACGAACGTTCTCAACCGTTTTGATCTCGCGGAACATCTTGAGCGCTTGCTCGTTGGCACCCCCATGCAATGGTCCGGTCAATGCTCCAATAGCCGAAGCGACCATTGTGTAGGGATCGGCTAACGTCGATCCTACAACCAGGCCACTAAACGTCGAAGCGTTCATCGTATGCTCAGCATGGAGGATGAGGCACACATCGAGCACTTGCACATCGAGAGGGTCGGGATCTTGTTCACTCAACATCCACAAGAAGTTTGCCGCATGGGACAGGTCATCACGCGGCCGCACCGGCTCATCACCGTGCCGCATCCGTTCAAACGCTGCGACGATGGTCGGCAGCTTGGCAATCAAGCGGATGATCGACCAATAGTGCTTGCTTTGGCTCAGCACATTGGTGCCCGATGGTACTTCAGAAGGATCGAATTTGGCCGGGTAAAACATCCCCAGCGCAGCTACTGCTGCCTGAAGTGCATCCATCGGGTGGCCGGTCTCCGGCAGACATTTGATCAAATCAGTAAGGCGATATTTGATCCGTCGGTGCGTACGCAAGTCGTGATCAAACCGCGCCAGTTCGTCACGCGTCGGCAGTTTGCCCCACAGGAGGAGATACGAGACCTCCTCATAAGTGCTTTTTTCCGCCAGCGTCTCAATGGGGATACCGCGGTACTCGAGAATCCCTTTCTGGCCGTCAATGAAGCCGACTTCTGACTCCATAATCGGCACGCCTTCGAGTCCAGGAACTAATTTCTCCATAGTTGAGACCTCTCCAGTATAAGTCCGTCGTTAGAAGGAACGCCACAAGTTTGCTGTCGTGGTAACGATCAGCGATCAGCCCATTTGCTTCGTAAAGGTCGTCAGATCAAAATAGTCACGCCAGGCGGAAATTTTTCCATTACGAACCTCGAACACCCCGGCAACAGGAATTTCAATCTTTTTCGGCCCTAAGACGAAGCGGTCCACACGCTCGTTCATCACCACATTCCCGGCTGAAGTGGTGTGCTTGATTTCAAACACAGCGGACTGTGCATCTTTCAGAAAAGGTTCGACGAACTGACGAACGGCAGCCTTTCCCACCATCGGTTCCATTGGAATGTTGTGATAAAAAATATCATCCGTCAGATACGATAATATGTCTTCAACGTTTTTCCGTGACCAGGCTACACAGAAGTCGGTCACGAGCTTTTCATTCTCTGCACTCATCTGGCGTCCTCCTTTTATTAAGTAGCGAGCTTCGCTCCGCAGGGGAGCATCTCAGGGGCCGTTTCTTCTTTAGCGGAAATGCCCCATGAATGGCAAGCGGGACACGGTTCTCGTCGTCCTTGACGCTCTTCAGCAGCTCTTTTATTTTCATCTTTCATGAGCGATTTTTATAATCCCTTTGCTTCTCCTCTTCTTGATAGTCGCGGTCGACGGCCCGAGGTCAGCGAAATTCTTCCCCAACTTTTTGTTGGCGAGTATCCGCGCGTCGAAGATGTGGCCTGGCTGAAGCAGACCTTCGGGATCTCTGCCGTCTTTAGCTTACAAGATGATGAAGATCTGACCGCCAAGGGCCTTAGTCTCCCCGACCTGACCCAAGAGTATCGTCTGCATCAGATCGAGTTTCGTCGTACCCCGGTCGCCGATTTTAACTGTGACAGCCTTGAACATGCCCTCCCCTCAGCATTGCACATCGTGCATGAACTCACGCAACAATCACATACACTCTTTTTACATTGCAACGCCGGGTGCAACCGTGCACCGACCATGATTATTGCGTATCTGCATCTCCATCGTCAGATGGGTTTGGCTGAAGCCCGCGATTTCGTCAAAGAGCGGCGACCCTGTGGGCCGTACATGGAAATTTTGTATCAGTATTTCGGGCATTCGGTTTCTTAGCCAAAAAAACAGGGGCGCACGTTAGTACGCCCCTGCCCCATCCTCCCACGGCCAACCCTCACCTTCCTTCCCTACTCCCCCTACCCCGTTACTCCTTCCATTTCCAATTCAGCCCCTGACGGGCGGACGAACCTCTCACGCCGCCCCAAGCGTCCCAACGCCGCGCTAATACTTGCCCGATTCACCGCAAGGTGATGAACGTCACGCAGGTATTGTCCTAACAACGTGATAGACCATGCCTCCGCTGCATAGCCAGCACAACGTGGGGTTTGATCGATCACTTTGGTCAGCAGTGGATCAATCATTTGTGGCACAGTCCGCGGGCGACCGGGGCGCTTGCGATCAGCCAGTCGCATACTGATGTCACAAGCACTACGTTGCTGTTTGAAGCGGAATGCCCAATTGTACACCGTCTGCCGACTGGCTTTTAAGCGTACGGCGATTGTCTGTGGGCTCTCCCCCTCATTCAGCCACAACAATGCTTGTGCGCGACGAGCTTCTGTGCTGAAGGCTTCCCGGCTCACGACTCCTTCAAGCAGCTCGCGCTCGTGTCCGCTCAGGACTAATAACAGGAAGGTTTGATTCCGTTTCATTGGTGCAGTCTGCAGAGGCGTATGGCCATACGCCCCTACTCAAAAAGGCTGAAAACTCAACTGAATATTTTCCACAGCACTGCGGTTGTCATCGCAATGTTAAAGCCCACCATCCACTTCAGGAGATTGAGATCACTTTCAACTTTCGCAAAGCGATTTTCATAAGCTGCTATCGCTTCCGCTGCTTTCCTTGCTTTCTCCTCACTCGCTCCTGCTTCTTTCAGTGCATCGTAGACTTCCGAGAGCATGGTAGCCATGGATCATCCTTAAGGTTTCATTCTGTTTCATTATTGCAGTCTGTAGGGGCGTATAGCTATACGCCCCTACCCAAAAAGCTGAAAGCTGATCGCTGAAAGCTGACAGCTCCCTAGTACAACAGATACTGGAACTCGATGACAACACCGTCCTTACGGTTGAAGAACCCCAGGCCACCATTGGCGCGCCCATCGATCATGTTGTAGCGCACGTCCACTGAAAATGGATCCCGGAACCGCCAGTTGACCCCGACCTGCTGAAACCAGTTCCCATGCCAGTCGTAGTTAATGGCGTAGCTTGGCCGTAGATTTCCCCCCATATATGGCGTGCTCACCGCGAATGTCGTCAAATACGTCGTACCGGGTAACTTCGCCGACGTACACCCCACCCGGCTCCCAGTCCCCGCTCCGCAGCGCGCCGCTACCGCCGCATTGGTCACCGGCTTCTGAAAGTTCCGATTCCGACTCGCGACCGCATCCCGTTGGTTGAACACACCGAACGGTTGCCCCGGATTGGGAACACTACTATCCACCCCATTGCGTTGGGTGTAGAAAAACTGCCCCGTGAACGCGAACGAGTTGCCTGGATTGAGCCAACGAATCCACTGGTTGTGATCTAAGCCAATCACAAACAAGAACCAGTCCCGCTTCGCATACCGTACCTTGCGGGCCGTCACTTGATTGGCATATGCTCCACCAGGAGCGAACGCCCCCCCATTAGAGTTTAGTGCCCCCCCCAAAAATCGATCAAAGGCCGTCGTCCCATCAAGATGGGTGTACGTCTGGTTGGTTGGGACATTGCGGAAGTAGGCCACTTCCCCACGAAACGTGGTGTAGAGGTAATACAAGGGGCTGTCTGACCCGACGAGCATCCCCGTCAACGCATTGACCGGAAAGGAGAGGGAAGCCCCTGTCACCCCAATCCGCTCGTACTCTGGCGTCGAGCGAATGTTGCGCTCTGCACCCCCAATCGTCCCACTGGCCCCACGCCCGGTTGTATTGGCTCCCGACGATATCATTCGGGCTGCAAACGGATCAGACGGCCCCCACGGATTGCCATCGGGCCACGGCTGCCCCACCGAGTTCGTTGGTAACCCCAAATCCCAGCGCAAATGATCCCGCGTCGGGGAGATGATCACCGCCCGCACCTGCGGCGCATCCTGATACGTGTAGTAATGCGCTATCGAAAAACTAAAGTCCCTGATCGTCCCTAAAATACGTCCCCCACCCCGCCCATCATAAATGTTCGAGCGCGGCCACGCCGCCCGCTCTGAGCAGTTCCCGCCATTCTTGGGCCCCGACCCTGACCCTCCGTAGGGCATCAACGGATCCCCGTAGTACGCCGGAATCCCCCGCCGCGCCATGAAGTCCCCCCCACACGGCGTGCGCCCTACCATAATCGCCGTGTTCCCGTTCTGGATACTGCCCCAGAAGTTCGTCGAACTCGTGGGTAACCCTGGCTGATTTGCTTCATTATCAATCGAGAAGAATCCTTCGAGCGTCAAGTCATTGATAAACCCCACCGTACCAAAACTCCACTGCGCCCGCAGCATGTTGAGGGGAATCCGCCGCTCATCTAAGCTCGTGGTAAATCCCCCAAACGCGTTGTCCAACGGATTGATTTGGTCGAGTAACCGGAAAGTATCGGTCTCACCCCACGACAAGTTCTGCCGCCCGATGCGGACAAACAGCGGCCCCTTGGTGATGTTGAAATACCATTCAAACAAGCTCACTTGGGCCCCGCGAAATTCCCGCAGCCACCGCCGGTTGGACAGCGAGATGACATCGGCACGATAGTCTGCGGCCTGACGCCCTGCCGGCCACGGATAGCGCGTCACCGCAGGGGAGAACGGCGTGAAGTACAACCCATCATTCGGGGTCGGCGTGCTGCGATCATCAAAGTAGGGCGCATGTAGCCGCGTGCCGCCCATCATCCGCTTCATCGAATTGGGGCCGTAGTCCCACACCCCGTCATACGCGGTACGCATGTTGGCGTAGTAGTCAAGGGCATCAAAATTGAGAAACTCCATCGCCGGCCCAATGGTGGGAAAGCTGCGCGCGGCACGGTTAATATTGTGCCGCCACTCTAACGTGAGGAAGTTACGGTGCTGGACCAGATTGCCCGCTTGGTAGAGGTGCGAGCCCGCCGCCGTAGGGTCTTCCGTAGCGAAGTATGCCCGTGAATAAGCAAACCCCGATAAACTCATCTCCCGCCGATCATCAAAGAAATAGCCAAAGGCGGTCGGTGCTGCCCCCAGCCATAACAACAGCCCAACCACCACCCCTCCTATCGCACGTATTCCTGTCCTCCTCATAGCATGCCCTCCTTCCTCGCCTGACCGTTGGAGCGGCCAGCGAAGTAATCTGTCAAAAAATTTTCCCGCGACGACTTCACCCCTTGTGCCCCCTGTGTTATAAGGCCGCCTGCACGACGCAGATAACGATAGGGGGCAATACCTAGAGTAGCAACCGAAAGTCATAACAAAACGGTAAATTTCTGGTAACATTTTGGTAACAAAAATCGGAGGGGCTATTTGAACAGTAGAAAGCCGGTGTAGGGGCTTGATTTATCAAGCCCTCTTTGGGTCCGATGAATCGGACCCCTACACTGAAGTAGCCTGGATGAAGCGGAGCGCAATCCAGGAAGGAATGGTGAACGGAGCAGGACTCCCGGATTCCACGGAGCCTGTCCTGAGCGAAGTCGAAGGGTTTCATCCGGGCTACAAGGCTGAAGTAGCCTGGATGGAGCGAAGCGCAATCCAGGAAGGAATGGTGAACGGAGCAGGTCTCCCGGATTCCACTGCGTTTCATCCGGGCTACAGGCTCGTGGTGATTCAGACGTTCTCGAATATGTCCAACAGATGGAATCTAGATTATCCGTGCCCAGGTAGAGCCTAGACACGAGAGAATGCGGTTGAGGAACAACGCTTTATGTCTGCACCTTTACGTCTCGATGCCATTAACCAATGCCTCTGGCGAGGGACCCAACCTGTTGCCCTGACCCCAAAAGCGTTTACGGTCCTGCGTTATCTGATGGACCACGCTGGCCAACTCGTCACCAAGGAGGAACTCTTAAACGCGGCGTGGCCGGAGGTGTACGTCAGCGACGCCGCCCTCAAGGTATGCATTCGCCGGTTACGATTGACGTTAGGAGACCACTCGCGCGGTCCTCAGTTCATTGAGACTATTCCGTGGCGTGGGTACCGTTTCATCGGGACTATTCCCCTCCTCGATCCGGCGTCTCCGTCGCCACGCTCGGCAGAGCGCAGTCGCCGGCTTCCCGCCACAAGCCGCAGCCGCAAGCCGCACCAAGCCCCACAGCCAGCAATTCAGTCAGGTCAACTAGGCCAGTCAGATCAGTCACGCCAGTCATACGATGAGCAGCACTCCTCCCAGCTTGCGAGTCCTCCCCCCCTCCTCCCGGTAGTGTCTGCTCAGCTCCGTCCAACCCCATTCGTTGGACGAACCGCGACGCTGCAAAAATTTCACCAGGTGTTACACGCGGTCTTGCGCGGAGAACGCCGCACGCTCTTTGTGACGGGAGAAGCGGGGATCGGCAAAACGACGCTGGTTGAGGCCTTTTTGTTCGGAGTTCGGAGTCACGAAGAGTTCGGAGTC
>Ga0187892_10010015_pt1 | contig 12195 bp, 11 predicted proteins | sample MA1701073metaG_FD_139345 | JGI IMG/M metagenome (GOLD analysis project Ga0187892, IMG submission 139345) | Bio-ooze microbial communities from a basaltic lava cave in the Kipuka Kanohina Cave System on the Island of Hawaii, USA - MA170107-3 metaG ...
ACGTGCAGGAGCGTATAGAGGTCGGCGGAGGGAAACAGCTCACAAAATACCTCGAGGCAGCGCTCGCCGCCGCGCATGCCGGTGAGCCAGTCGTGGACGAGCGCGACCCTCGCCTTCGCTAGCTCCGGCACGCGTGTCCTGCCACGGCGATGGCAGCCCTTCCCGACCGCGTCAGCGCGAGGACGACCAGGTCCGCTGGCGCCAGTAGGCGAGCAGGTCCTTCAGGGTGCGCTCGAAGGGGATCTCCACCTTCCAGCCGGTCGCCTTCTCGATCTTCGAGGGATCGCCTTCGAGGACCATGACGTCGGATGGGCGCAAGCGGCTGGGGTCGACCTGAACCTTGATGTTCGGGACGCGGGACTGCTCGAGTAGGAAGTCCAGGACCTGCTGGATCGCCCACGACCGCCCCGAGCAGAGGTTGTACACCTCCCCGGGCTCGCCCCCCTCCAGGAGGCTCCAGTAACCGCGCACGATGTCGCGGACGTCGGAGTAGTCGCGTCGGGGCGAGAGGTCGCCCACGAAGATCACCGGATCGCGCAGCCCGGCCTCGATCTCGGCCACCTGCCTACCGAAGTTCGATTCCACGAACACGTCGCCCCGGCGCGGGCCAGTATTGTGGACGAGGTTCCGGCCGAGCCCCGCGTGAAAGACGTGGTCCTCGGTCTCGAAGTCCCACACCTCACCCTCGTACGGGACTGGCTCGATCTTCTTGAGCGCGTCCTCGGGGATTTCCAGATGCTGTCCCCAACGTGCTCGCTCTTCATTCGGGGAATTCAGGTTGATCAGATAATACGTCCGGTCCTCTCGGACCTCGGTATTGAGGCAGATGCGCTGCCGCGTGGTCGCCGTCACAAGGGAGCAGAGGCCCAGGGCCAGGATGGGCGACTTGGTCTTGAAGCTCTTGAACTCGTACGTACCGTGGCCGGCCCGTAAACCATCTCCTTCGTTGTAGCCACGCAGGAAGGCGATCTTGGCGTCTCGCGGGGCATTCAAGATGCTGCGTGGGACACGCTTGTTGCCGTCACTCGCATGGGTCTGTGGGTGGAGCCAGTGCACGAATGCTTCCGGCCGTCGGATGATCAGACGCCAGACATCACGTTCCCCGGGCTTGAAGTACGAATCGACCCCGAAGTGCTGGAGCAGGATCTCGGCGCAGCGCTCCAGGGGCTTCCGATCCTTGTTGTAGATCCGGATCTTCCCCATCGTGATGGAACCTTCGGCGGCAAAGAACCCGAGGAGCCACGCCACGTCCTCGTGCACCCACATGGCGGAGCTTTCCGGAAGATCCACCAGCGACACACGATCGCCGAGGGCGAGATCTCGGGCCGAAGCAGGCCGAGACCCGCCGGGGCCGGGGACCATCACGGAGTGGTCGCCGGTTACCTCCACGATTCCCGCGCTACTGACGAGCCGCACGACCCGGTCACCCTCGCGGAGGGGATGACACGACAGGTGGACGATCTTCGTCCACTTCCCGTCGGCCCATACCGATATCGGGTGCCGCCGCATGTCCCACAGAACGGTGCCGTCCGCCCGCACGTGGCCGCCGAGGTACCCGGTCGATTTGTAACGCCTGATCTCGCTGATGTACTTGATGTCGATCAAGCCGGTCCGGTCGTCTCGGACAAGCACCGGAGTGAAGCGCCCGACGCTGTGGTTGAAGGCGCGGGTCCGGACGATGCGCATGCCGTAGCTCTTCCAGTACTGGTAGCCCATCAGGTCCTGCCCGACCTTGCTCACCGCGTAGGGGCTGAGCGGCCGCAGGGGATTGGTCTCCTTGATGGGCAGCTCGTCCTCCGCCACCAGCCCGTACTCCTCGCTGCTGCCCACCACGAGGAAGCGCGGCGACATCTTGAGGCCGCGCAGGCCCTCCAGCAGGTTCACCTGCGACAGGATATTGGTGGTGAGGGTCTCGGCCGGCGTCTTCCACGAGGCGTGGACGAAGCTCTGGGCGGCCAGGTGGATCACGTGGGTCGGGCTGGCGGCCTCGAGCAGCGCCCGCACCGAGGAGAGGTCGCGGAGATCGGACTCGATGAGGGTGACCTTCGACCGAAGGTGGTCGATATAGTCGGTCTTGCTGCGCCAGCGCATGGAGCCGAACACCTGGGCGCCCTGCGCCAGCGCGTGCTCGGCCATGTAGCTGCCGACGAATCCAGTGATGCCGGTGATCAGGAGCTGCATGTGCGTGATTATACGCTACGTTCCGGCGGACCCCCGGCAGGAAAACCCGCTCGCCTCTCGGTAGAGATCCGCGATCTCCTCGAGCATACGGGCGCACGAGAAGCGCTGCTCCACCCGCTCGCGCCCCGCCCGGCCCATGCGCGCTCGGAGCGCCGGATCGCGGAGGAGGAGACCGGCGGCCGCGGCCAGACCCGGCGCATCGTCGAGCGGCACGAGCCGGCCGGTCACCTCCGGCTCGACCGCGTCCACGTGGCCCGGCGCCTCGCTGGCCAGCACCGGCAGTCCGCACGCCATGGCCTCGAGCACCGCGAGCGGGAGGCCCTCGCGGCGCGAGGCGGTGACGTAGAGATCGACGAGCGGCAGCACGCGCGCCGCATCCGGGATCGCGCCCGCGAACACGACACGGCCCTCCGGCGCGAGCGTCCGGGCGAGCGCGTGGAGCGCCTCCCGCGAGGGGCCGTCCCCCACGATCAGGAGCTGCGCCTCGGGCACGCGCGCCGCGAGGAGCGGCATCGCGCGCACGAGGACCTCGAGGCGCTTGACCGGGTCGAAGCGGGCGACGGTGGCGAGCACGAGCGCGTCGGGCCTGAGCCCCAGCGTCGCGCGGGACAAGGGGGCGCGCGCCGCGGCGGCCCGTACCGACGGGGCGTCGACCCCGTTGACGATGACGCGCGTCCGGCCGGTCGGCGCCAGCCCGAGGGCGCGCGCCTCCGCCCCCTGGCTCTCCGACACGTGAACCACCGCGAAGCTCCATCGCGCGAGCGCGCGCTCCAGGCGGAGGTACCCGCGTCCGTAGCCCGCGGCATGGATGCCGTGGAAGGTGTGGATGGCGGCGGCGCCGGTCAGCCGCGCCGCGAGGCGTCCGTAGAGCCCGGCGCCCTTGCCGTGGGAGTGGATGACCTGGATCCGCCGGGCCCGCGCGAGGCGGATCGTGTCGCGCAGCGCGCCCAGCGACAGGCGGTCGGCCGCGATCGGCGCGAAGTCGGCGCCGGCGGCGGTGAGCGCGGGGAGGAGCGCGCCGCCCGCCGGGCCCCCGACGGTGAGCTCGAACTCCGGCCCCGCGAGCCCCGCGATCAGGTCGCGGACGTGAGCGGGGCCGCCGCCCAGGTCGGTCGAGACCAGGAGCTCGAGCACCCGCACCGGCCCGGCCACGTCAGCGGCCGAGGGCACGACGCAGCGGGCCGCGCAGCCGGCCCGGCAGGCCCAGGGCCAGCAGCGGGCGCAGCGCGAAGAGCGCGCCCCACGGAGGGTAGGCCCCCGAGCGCACCGCGCGCCACCGGGCTCGGGCCTCGGCGCGAAGGCGCTCACCGTCACGCGCCGCGGTCACCCGTCCCGCGACCAGGTGACGGACGACGAGCGGCTCGGCCAGGTTCGCCATCCGGGTGAGCGAGCTCAGACGCAGCCAGAGGTCGTAGTCCTGCGCCACCGGGAACGACACGTCGTAGCCGCCGACCCAGGACACGAGCGCCCGGCGCGCCATCACCGAGGAGTGCACGAAGGGATTGCGGCGGATCAGCGCGCGGCGGATGGCGCGGTCGTCCTCCGGGGGCTGGATGATCTCCCGATCACGTCCGGATCCGTCCACCACCCGCGCGGCGGTGCCCAGCAGGCCCACCTCCGGGTGCCCCTGCAGGAAGGCGCGCTGCCGCTCGAGCCGCGTGGGCAGGGCCACGTCGTCGGCGTCGAGGCGCGCGATGAGCGGAGCCCGCGCGCGCCCCAGCGCCCGGTTGAGCGCGACGGTGAGGCCGGCCCGAGCCTGCCGCTCCGCCACGAGCCGCGGATCGCGCACGCCGGACAGGAGCGCGGCGGTGCCGTCGGTGGAGCCGTCGTCCACCACGACCAGCTCGAGATCCGTGAGCGTCTGGCCGAGCACGCTCGCGATCGCCCGGGAGAGCCAGGCCGCCCCATCGCGGACCCCCATCAGGACGGACACCGCGGGCGCGGCCATCATCCTCCCCCGGACCCGCGGCGCGCCTCGAGAGCCAGTACCGCCGCCCAGTGACGGAAGACCGGCCAGCGCCCGACCCGTCCCTCGAGGTGGAACCGTCGGTCGGGATCCCGGATCAGGCGCCGCGAGTACGGGATCCAGTAGCCGGAGAGACGCGGCGGTGCGAAGCCGCCGATCCGGCACAGCGCGCGGAGCTCACCCCGGGTCAGGAAGTCGTGCGTGGCCCAGTTCCGCTCGTTGGACCACCAGGCACGCGCGCGATACTCGGCGAGGTACTTCCGGACGAGCCGCGCCGCGCGGCGAAGATTGTGGTGGGGCTCGACCATCAGGAGGCGGCCGCCCGGCCGCACCACGCGCCCGAGCGCCTCGAAGACCCGATCCCGGTCGTGCAGGTGGTGCAGGCTCTGGATGACGAAGGCGGTGTCCACCGACGCGGCGGGAAGGGCCGCGGGCAGGTCGGCCGCGGAAATTCCCAGCACCTCCACGTTGTCCACCCCCTCGGCGCGGCAGCGCGCCTTCAGCACCTCCTGCATGTCAGCCACCGGCTCGAGCGCGATCACGCTCCTGGCGCGGCGGGCGATCAAGGTGGTGAAGTAGCCGCTGCCCGCCCCCACCTCGAGGGCGCGGCCATAGCCGCCCTCGGCCCAGACCTGCGCCACGAGGGGGCGCGCCGGGTACTCGTGCTGCTCGTCCTCGGCATAGCGATGGATCTGGTCGTAGTCGCTCGCCCCCGCGCCGGAGTAGATGGTCTCGTTGAACGCCCGGTTGATGCGGGCGAGCTTGGCGCGCGAGGCGGGGGTGAGCAGGCGCGACTTGATCCGATGCGGCAGCAGCAGGTACAGGAGATAGTGACCCCGCCCGATCTCGATGCGGATCACAGCTTCTGGAATAGCAGATTCAGATAGGGCAGGCAGAGGGAGGGCGCGCGCCCGGCCGCCCGGAGCGCCGCCGCGCCGGCGGCGAAGACCGGGAGCAGGGCGCGCCGGGTGCGGGAGCGCGCGGTCTCGCGGAAGAAGCGCCAGCCGTAGCCCGCCGCCTCGGTGACATCGAGCAGCCCCTCCCGGCCCCCGGAGGGCAGGCAGTCGGCCAGGGTGGCGTTGCGCCACCCGGTGCCGTCGGCCACGAACGTCTCGTAGCTCACCGCGCCGAACTTCCGCGGACGGGCCAGGCGCGCGTAGGCGTAGGCCAGCCGGGACGGCAGCCACTGCACCAGCGGCAGACCGATCGAGTGCGTCTCGAGCGGGAAGAGGCGGTTGGGCGTATCGAGGATGGCGATGTGGCCGCCGGGCGCGAGCACCCGGTAGTACTCGTCCACCTGGGCGCGGCGGTTGCGCGCGGGCAGGTGCTCCACGACCCCGACGACCAGGACGAGATCGAAGCGGGCATCGGGCCACGGCAGGCGCCGCGTCTGGTCGTTGCCGAGGAGCCGCACGTCCTTGACCGTCCGGAGATCCTGCTCCTCGACCTTGGCGCGCACGATGTCCACGAACGCGGGATCCGTGTCGAAGCAGTGAATCTCCGCGATCTCGGGCTGCTCGGCCAGGTACTCGGTCATGTGGCCGAAGGAGGCGCCGACTTCCAGCACCGAGAGATCGCGCGCGCCGCGTTCCCGCAGGTAGCGCAGGAGCGGGTCGAGGTAGAGCCGGGCGCGCTCCTCCTTGAACGGAAAGTAGAGCGGGGCGCGGCGGGGACCCTTGCGCTCGACCAGCAGCCGGACCACACGGGCGCTGTAGCGAGTCTCGTGCGCCCGGCCGTCCACCGTGAGCACGCGCCGGTCCCCGAGGTCCGCCAGATGGAAGGACGGCTCGCTCATCGCGAGCAGTATAGCAACCGGCTACCGCCGCACCGCGACCGCGAGCAGCATGTGGCCGAAGAGCCGGAGCGCGGGCCCGGAGTACAGTAGAGCCCGCGCCGCGCGCCGCCACGCCGGACGCGGGGCGCGCCGATCCGCGCGGGCCGGCGCGGGAGCGCCGCCGAGCGCCGGCGCCGCGCGAGAGGGAAGCGGCGCACCACCGCGGAGGCCTCGCAGCGCCTTGCGCAGGACTCGCGCCGGATCGTAGGGATGGAACGATCGAACCGTGAAGCCATGGGCGGCCAGGCGCTGCCCCAGCTCGCGCCGGGTGAACGCGTACTGGTAGAACTGGCCGCCGGCCACGCTGGTGAGCCGGGCCTGGCGGCGCAGATACGGCGCGCCGAGCCGGCGCACGCCGTTCCAGTAGGGCACCGACAGCAGCAGCCACCCGCCGGCGGGCACCACGCGCGCGGCCTCCTTCAGGATCGCGTCGGGGCCGTCGGGGTCGTGCTCGACGACGCCCAGAGACAGATAGGCCGCGACCGCGCCGTGAGCGACGGCCAGAGCGCGGAGGTCCATGACCGAGACCGGGGCGCCGGCCCCCGCGCCGGCCCGCAGGGCTTCCAGGCTCCAGTCGGCGCCCACCGCGGTGCGGCCGCGCTCGCGGAGCAGCAGCACGTACTGGCCGAGACCGCAGCCCGCCTCGAGCACCCGTCCCGTCGGGGGCAGGTGGCGCTCGATCAGGTCGGTCAGCGGCGACTCGCGCGCGATCCGGAGCAGCTCCTCCACGGTGTGACCGCCCCAGTGCTCGGTCCAGAACTCGGTCGTGGCCGAGCGCGAGTAGTAGGCGAGCGGGATGGCTCAGCTCCCCGACGCCACTTGACGGACCAAGGCGATCTCACGCTCGACCAGCGCGCGCAGGTCGTAACCGGCGACGACCTCGGCGCGCGCGGTGTCGGCGAGGCGCCGGGCCAGCCCCGCTTCCTTCAGCACGCGATCAAGACAGTGGGCCAGGTCCTTCGGCTGCTGCGGGTCGAAGAGGAGGCCGGTGCGTTCGTGCGTGACCAGCGAGCGGTTTCCCGCGCAGTTGGAGGCGACGCACGGCACCCCGCAGGCCATCGCCTCCAGCAGCACCTTGGGATGCCCTTCCGTGAACGACGCGAGGACGAAGACATCGGCCGCCGCGTAGACCTCCGGGAGCCGGCGCTGATCAACCACCCCGGGGAACTCGACGGCCACGCCCAGCTCTCGTGCCTGTGCCTCCAGCTCGTTCCTGAGTGTTCCCGAGCCGACCATCATGGTCCTGACCTCATCGCCCACGTAGCTGGCTGCCGTGACGACCGCCCGGAGATTCTTCTCCGCCGAGAGCCGGCCCACGTAGAGGATGCGCTTCGGCTTGTTGAGGGGTGGGCTCGCCGCCGGGCGGAAGAGCATCGTGTCCACGCCGTTCGGGATCAGCTCGACCCGCCGCGCGAGCCGCGCGGCCCGCGCGGCCAGGTCGGGCGTGGTGACGATGACCGCGGCCGCGTGCTTGAGACCCAGGCGCTCCACGAGCCCTTTCAGCGCGCGCTTCGGCCCGGGCTGGGAGAGCTGCGCGTACCAGAAGCCGTACGTGGTCACGTAGGGGATCCCGAAGCGACCGCGCGCGAGGAGGGCCGGGATCACCCCGGTGATCTGGAACACGCGCAGCACCGAGCACTCCCGCACCTCGGCCGCGTGCGCGAACGGGATCTGAACCGCCCGGCGGCCGCGGGCCATCGGGCCCGGCGGCGCCAGGACTCGCACGCGCGCCCGGAGCACCGGGTCGTCGGTGAACTCCGCGAGTGATTCCGGCAGGTAGCTGAAGTAGTCGAGCCCGTCGAACGCGCCCAGGTACGGGCGGAAGTAGCCGTCGAGGAGGCGCGACTGCTGCCCGCTCTGGGCCAGCGCCCGGATGCCGCCGCCCAGGGCCGGCAGCAGGCCCACCCGCATCAGGGCCGCTTCCTGGCCACGACGCGGAAGCCGGTGCTCTCCTCGGGCCGGCGGAGCGCGGCCTCTCGCTTCCAGCGGCTGAGCCGGTCGTAGAGGGAGAGCGAGACCCCGCCCACCGCGTCGATGACGCCGGCCCAGGGGGTGTCGAGCACCACCGGCATCACCGCGCCCTCCGGCTCGAAGCCAGCCGCGCGGAGCTCGGCGAGGAACTCCTCGCGCGTGTACTCGATCTTGTGGTCGGGGTCGGAATACGAGAAGAGGCCCGCCGCGCGCAGCGTCCGCCGCCAGGAGTTCTCCCGGTTCGGACCGGAGACGAGCAGCCGCCCGTCGTCCTTCAGCACCCGGCGGATCTCGCGCAGGACCGCCACGCGCGGAACCAGGTGCTCGATCACGTCGAGGAAGAGCGCCTTGTCGAACGTGCGGTCGGGAAACGGGAAGGCGTTCGTGATGTCCCAGGCCAGCACGCGCGCGTGCTCGAGCCGCTGTTCCCGGATGGTCCGACCCGCGATCGCGAGCTGGGGCAGATCGTAGTCGAAGCCGACGATGGAGCGGCACGCGGTGGCGGCGCGCGCCAGATGGGCGCCGTTACTGCAGCCCACGTCGAGCACGAAATCACGGCGGTCCAGATACGGCAGGTACCAATCGTGCCAAGGCTGCTCGACCAGGTGCTTGGGATGGATCGCGTACGGCCGCTTGCCGGTCAGCTTCACCAGCCGCACGCCCACCGACTTGCCGCGCCGGTTGACCAGGTCTACCCCGCGGACCAGCAAGCGCTGCAGGCTGTTCATCGGGTCCCGGTCCCCTTCCCGCGGCGGCGCCATTCCTCGAGCGCGGCCTCGTACACGCGGCGGGTGCCGTCCACGCAGCGCTCCCAGCGAAACATCCGCTCGACCCGCTCGCGGTTGGCGCGCCCGAACTTGTCGCCGAGCGCGTGGTCCCCCAGGATCAGCGAGAGCTTCTCCACGAACGGACCCGGCCCGGCCGGATCGCAGACGAACCCGCCCTCGCCGTCCACCACCAGTTCGGGAATCGATCCGCGGTTGGAGGCGACCACCGGCAGGCCCGAGGACATGGCCTCCGCCACCGTGAGCCCGAAGCCTTCCATCGCCGAGGGAAAGAAGAACACGTCGCCCAGGTTGAAGTGCTCGGCCTTCTCGGCCTCCGCCACGTAGCCGGTGAACACGACCCGGCCCTCGAGCCCGAGCCGGCGCGCCCGGGCCCGGAGCTCGGGCACGAGGGGACCGCCGCCCGCGACGAGCAAGGTGGTGTCGGGGTGCCGCGCGGCGAGAGCCCGCCAAGTCTCGAGGAGCAGCCCCAGGTTCTTCCGCGGCTTGAGCCCGCCGAAGAAGAGCACGACGCGGCGGCCGGCCAGCCCGTAGCGGGCGCGCAGCGCCTCGCTCGGCGGCCGCGGGGTGAAGCGCGGATCGACCCCGTAGTACACCACCGAGACGTGGTCGGTCCGCGCGCCCAGCTCCTCGCGGAGCTGGCGCCGCGCGAACTCGCTGCCCACCACCACGCGATCGGACGCGTCCACCACCCGCTTCTCGATCAGCCGGTTGAGCGGGCTCGGATCGAGGTGGTGGTGGTGGGAGACGACCGGGGTGTCCAGGCCGTACCATCGACGGGCGGCGAGAGCGGACGGGCCGATATAGCGCAGCGAGTGCACCCGCAGCAGGTCGAAGCCCACCGTCTGGTGCACGCGCCGGATCGCCGCCGGCACCACGAGCGGGGCCACGTACCAGCGCAGGCCGCGGCCGATGCCGAAGCGGTGAACGGTCCAGTTCGGCACGTCCGGCGGATGGGGCTTCCCGCGGGCCAGAATGATCTCGAGGCGCGTCCCGGCCCGGCCGAGCCGCTCGAGCAGCTCCCGCTCGTAGGTCTCGCCGCCCGAGGTCGTCTCGGGGGCGATGCCGCAGTGGGGCGTGCAGATCCTCACGCGCGCCTCACGAGGCGGGCGGCCGCTCGGCCACGATGAGGTAGCCGCCCACGAAGGCGGCGAAAGCCGACCCGCGGGCGCGCGGCGAGGCGTCCAGGCGCGTCAGCAGATCGAGCAGCGGGAAGCTACAGTAGCCGGCCCAGCGCAGCGGGCGCGGCGAGCGCTGCACCAGGAAGCGCAGCATCCCGGCCAGGTGCGTGAAGTACCCGCCCTGCTCGGCGATGGTCACCGGCTTGAGATCGGCCTCGGCGAGCAGGCGCTCCCACATGGTGCGGGTGTAGCGGGCGTAGTCGCCCGGATCGCCGTGCAGGCGCTCCAGGAAGGGCACCGTGATCACCAGGTGCCCGCCGGGGCGCAGCACCCGGCGGCACTCGGCCAGCGCGCGCGCCACGTCCGGCACGTGCTCGAGCAGCTCGGTGGCCTTGATCGCGTCGAAGGCGCCGTCGCGGAACGGCAGCGCCTGCACGTCGGCGCCCACGTGCGGTCGCTGCGCGCGCTCGAGGTCGGCCACCACCCAGCGCGCTCCCGGCGGTGGCCGGAAGGCGCCGCGCTGCCGGGCTCCGCCCACGTCCAGCACCCGGCCGCTGAAGTGCCCGGACAGCGCGGCGAGATCCGCGTCCACCCGCTTGCGCCTATAGGACACGCCGAGGTAGTAGGCGAGTCCTCGGCTCACGCCGCGCCCGCCTCACGATAGACGTCGAGCAGCGCGGTCACGAGGCGCTCCTCGTCGAAGACGGTGCGCGCGCGCTCGGCGGCCGCCCGGCCCATGGCGGCGCGCCGCACCGGATCGAGCAGCAGCTCGACCACCGCCTTGGCAAGCGCCTCCGGGTCCGCCCGTGGCACCAGCAGACCGGTGACATCGTGCTCGACCGCCTCCGGCGTTCCCCCGACCGTGGTCGCCACCACCGGCCGGCCGATGCGCATGACCTCCAGCAGCACGCGGCTCAGCGGCTCGGGCCACACCGAGGGCACCACGACCACGTCGGCGGCGCGGTAGAGGGCGAACAGCTCGGCTTGCGGCAGCACGCCGAGCGCGCGAAGGTCCGGCCGCGCCGGGATCACCAGATCCCCCTTCCCCGCGAGCGCGAAGCGAACGCCCGGCACCGCGGCCGCGATGCGGTCGAGCGCCTCGAGCAGCACCGGCGTCCCCTTCCCGATCGAGAGCTTGCCCGCGTAGAGCACCAGCGGCGCGGCGCCCACCCCGAGCCGATCCCGTGCGGCCTGGGCCGCCGCTTCCGACGGCGCCGCCGCGGGCGGCGGCAGATTCGGCACCACGCGGGCGCGCGAGCCCAGCAGCCGGGTCGGGTACACGTCCAGGATGCCCCGGCTCACGCCGATCAGCCGGTCCACCCGCTTCATCGCCTGCTGCCGCAGCCGGTTGTCGATCCACGCGACGAACGCGGCGCTGCGGATCCGCTCGCGCCCCAGCGCGCCGGCGGCCGCCGCGTAGTGCGTCAGGTGATAGGGCAGGCACTTGCCGAGGTACTGGATGACCGAGCAGTCGAAGCGCTCCCACGGCTCGAACACCGTGCAGTGGCCGAGCGGACACACGAGTCCCACGTCCCGGATGGTCGCCAGCACCGGGCGGCCGAGGCTCCGGCCCGCGAGCCAGCAGCCCACCAGGACCGCCTTGCCCTGAGCGTGGATGATCCGGGCGTCGGCCGCGCGGGCCGCGCGGCGCACCTGCCAGGCGAAGTAGAGATGGAAGAGCGGGTTGCGGTGCGCGAGGAAGCGCGCCTCGCCCTGCCCCGGCCGGAGCTTCACCGGAAACGGCACGCGGATGATGGTGGCCCCGTCGCGCTCCTCGCGGGCCGCCGCCCCGTAGTTGGGCGTGACCACCGTCACCCGATGGCCGCGCCGGGTGAGCGCGGCCGCCCACGCGGCGGTGCTCCACTCGGCGCCCCCGGGGGCAAACGGAGGATAGTACTCCGAGGCGAACAGGATCGAGGTCATGGCTTGCGCGCCACCAGCTCGATGAAGGGCGAGACGCCGGAGAGCCGGTAGTAGAGACCGATCGGCACGCGGAGCGGCCCCACCGACTCCCGGGGCGGCGCGTCGTCGTGGAAGCGGAGATCGCGCAGGCCCGCGCGCGCGAAGGCCCGGCGCATCGCGCCGGGGGTGAGCCGCCGCAGCGTCGCGAGGTACTCGCTCGGGCGGCCCCGGGCCCGCAGGTAGAGCCGTCCGAGGGCCGCGGGCAGGAACGGCACCCAGAGGAGCTTGTAGTGACCCTCGTACCAGGACCAGGCATTGGGGGTGTGCACGTAGATGAGACCGCCGCGACGGGTCACCCGCACCATCTCCGCCACCGACTGCTCCACCGACTCCACGTGCTCGATCGCGGAGAAGCAGTAGACGACGTCGAAGGTG
>Ga0187892_10010016_pt1 | contig 12194 bp, 10 predicted proteins | sample MA1701073metaG_FD_139345 | JGI IMG/M metagenome (GOLD analysis project Ga0187892, IMG submission 139345) | Bio-ooze microbial communities from a basaltic lava cave in the Kipuka Kanohina Cave System on the Island of Hawaii, USA - MA170107-3 metaG ...
GAGCCGCCCGAGGTCGTCGAAGTCGGGCTTTTCGAAGCGCAGCGCGGGGAAGACGACCTGCGCCGCCTTTTCCCGGAGCGCGAAGGGCGGCGGGCGCGTCGAGGCGATCACGGTCGCGCATTCTACAATATGGGTTGACGGCGCGCGCCCGCGTCTTACCATTCGGGGCGTGGACGCGAAATCGCTCGTCAACCGCGGCAACGAGCACGCGAAGCGCGGCGACGCGGAGCGGGCGATCGAGGACTACAGCGAGGCGATCCGGCTGAACCCGTCGCTCGTGAACGCGTGGATGAACCGCGGGGTGATGCGCGCGCGGCGGGGGGAGCAGGAGGCGGCGGCCGCGGACTTCACGGAGGCGCTGCGGCTCGACCCGTCCCGCGTCGACGGCTGGCAGAGCCGCGGCAACGCGCGGATGACGACGGGCGACGCCGAGGGGGCGGCGGCGGACTTCGGCGAGGTCGTGTCGCGCCAGCCCGATCATCCGACCGCCTGGTTCAACCGCTCCACGTGCCGCACGAAGACCGGGGACATGGCGGGCGCCGTCGCGGATCTCGGCGAGGCGATCCGCGTGAAGCCGGAGGCGAAGGCCTATTCGAACCGCGGCCAGCTGCGCAACGAGCTCGGCGACGTCGACGGCGCGCTCGCCGACTTCCACGAAGCGGTGAAGCTCGACTCCGGCAGCGCGAAGCTGTGGTACTGGCGCGCCGTCCTGCGGATGAAGAAGGGCGAGGCGGGGGTGCTGCACGACCTCGGCGAGGCGATCCGCTGCAAGCCGGAGCACTTCGAGGCGCGGTGGAGCCGCGGGCTCCTGCGCGCGGAGCGCGAGGACCTCGACGGCGCGATCGAGGACTTCACGGCGGCGATCGCGGTGCGCCCGAAGGACACGCGCCTCTACATGCACCGCGGGCTCGCGCTGCAGGCGAAGGGGGACCTCAACGGCGTGATCGAGGACTTCAGCTTCGTCCTGGCGCTCGACCCGACGAGCGTCGAGGCGTACCGCGCGCGCGGGCACGCGTGCCTGCTCAAGAAGGACTGGGACGGCGCCATTGAGGACCTGACGGAGGCGATCCGGCGGTTCCCGTGGAACTCGGAGACCTACGCCGACCGCGCGCAGGCGCGGCTGCAGAAGAAGGACCTCGACGCCGCCGTCCAGGACTTCGACGAGGCGATCAAGCTCGACCCCGGCAACGGCGAGCTGCTCGCCGAGCGGAGCCTCGCGCTCCAGAAGAAGGGGGACCACGCGGCGATGACGCGCGACGTCGAGAAGCTCCTCGGAGTCTCGCTCAAGGACAAGGTCGAGGCGGCGATCCGCGAGATCATGGCGAGGAAGATGGGGATCGGCGGGGCGTAGCGGGGACGATCTTCCCCGCCACGACCGCGCGCCGCGCGCCGGTGGCCCATGGGGCCGTGTTCGGCCGCCCGCGCACCGCCTGCGCCGCGAGCAGCGCGAACGCCGCCGCCTCCTTCGCCATCGGGTCGATCCCGTAGACGTCGAGCGTCCGGACGGCCGACGGGAAGACGAGCCACGCGAGGTGGCGCAGGAGCATCGGGTTGAGCGCCCCGCCGCCCGACACGACGACCTCGTCGGCGCGCTCGGGCGCGAACCGGCGCAGCGCGTCGGCGATCGTCGCCGCGGTGAAGAACGTGAGCGTCGCGATCGCGTCGGCCGGCCGCCGCCGCAGCGCGGCGCCGCAGCGCGCGAGCAGGAAGCCGCGCGAGAAGAGCTCCCGGCCCGTCGACTTCGGCGGGCGTCGCGCGAAGTACGGGTGGTCGAGCAGGCGGCCGAGGAGCGCCCGGTCGAGCCGTCCGGCCGCCGCGATGCGGCCGCCGCGGTCGTAGTCCCGCCGTCCGCGGGTGGCGATCCGGACCGCCTCGTCGATGAGGCAGCAGCCGGGGCCCGTGTCGAACGCGACGGGGCGGACGCGCCCGCCGACGATCGACACGTTCGCGATGCCGCCGATGTTCTGGAGCGCGCGCACGTGGGGGCTCGCGCCGAAGAGGAACGCGTCGAAGTACGGGACGAGCGGCGCGCCCTCGCCGCCCGCCGCGATGTCGCGAGGCCGGAAGTCGGCGACGACCGTCGCGCCGGTGCGCTCGGCGATGACGGACGGCTCGCCGAGCTGCAGGGTGTGGCGCCCGGGCTCGTGCCACACGGTCTGGCCGTGCGACCCGATGACGTCGACGCGCCTCCCGCGCATGACGCGCCGCGCGGCCGCCGCGAAGCGCTCGCCGATCCAGACGTTCGCGGCGCTGAGCTCCGCCGCGCCCGCCGCCCCAAGCGCCAGGAGCCGCCGCCGCTCCGCCGGGCGGAAGGCGGAGGTCCGGCAGTCGAGGACGCGCAGCCGCCGGCCGGGGCCGATCCGCACGAGCGCCGCGGTCACGCCGTCCGCCGACGTGCCCGACATGAGCCCCACGGCGAGCATCGAGTCGCGCTCCACGGGTGCAGATTCTAAGAAACGTTGCGCGGGAGCGGGCAAACTGTTATAGGCATGCGCCCCACCCATATGGGTAGGTATGGGTTTCGGGGCCCTCAATCCGGAACCGGGCAGGGAACTTCTTTTTTTTGTGAAGGAGCGGCTATGAGGCGGTGGGCGTTGGCGGCGCTGCTGATTGCGGCGTCGGCGGGAGAGGCGCGGGCGCAGGCGACGACCCTGCTCTCGGAAAACTTCGACGGCGCGAACTCGTGGACCGTGCAGGGCACGTCGACGACGGTGACGTGGCAGGCGGACGGCACTCCGGCGGGCGCGCCGGGCGGCGCGTTCGTCAGCTCGCCCAACAGCATGAACTACAACAACGGCTCGACGTTCGACAACGGCACGACGAACAGCGGCTCCGTCACGTCGCCCGTGATCGACCTCACGGGGACGACGAGCGGGCAGCTGACGTTCCAGTGCAACTTCCAGACCGAGACGCCGGTCGCGAATTCGTGGGACGTGCGGCGCGTCCAGATCTCGAACAACAACTTCACGAGCACGGTCTTCGACCAGTCGCTCGGGCAGATCGGCTCGTCCCCCCTCACGGGCGCGTGCTCGGCGATGGGGACGTGGCACTCGCACACGATCGCGCTCAGCGCGACGTGGGGGCAGGTGCGCATCCGGTTCTTCTTCAACACGCTCGATCCGATCGCCAACGCGTATGCCGGCTGGTTCGTCGACAACGTGGTGGTGACGGCGGTGATCCCGCCGACGCCCCCCGTGACGCCGATGACGATCGAACAGGTGGGCTCCGGAACCGTGCAGACGCCGGGCTGGATCAGCTACGACGGCAACGTGACGTTCCGCGCGAACCTGACCGACCCCAACCCGACCGACACCGTGCAGCTCGAGGTGGAGGTCAAGGTCAACGGCGCCGCGTTCGACGGCCTCGGCACGCTCCTCGGCAACAGCGTCCCCGCTTCGGGCGGCCAGTCGACCGCGAGCGGCTCCTACGGCAGGGGCGACTTCCACTGGCGGGCGCGCGCGGTCGACAACACCGGGCGGCAGTCCCCGTGGATCGAGTTCGATCCCGCGCCGGGCCCCGATTTCACCGTGGTCCTGCCGGGCCGCGACAACGAGAACGGCAACCTCGGGATCAACGACACGCACTGCTCCGCGGGCGCCGGCGCCAACGGTCTCGCGCTGCTGGCCGTGCTCGCGGCGCTCGTGGTTCTGCGGAGGCGGTAGCCGGCGACGGTCGACGACCGTGGACGGTCGACCGTCGACGACTTGGTGAGACCTGAAGCGTGGTACCTGGGACTTACTCTATCCCGAGGCGCTTCTTGACCTCGTCCGGCAGCGCGCACTTCGCCCGGCCGTAGTCGGAGAACTCCAGCACGATCGTGCCGCTTTTCCCGCCCGGCCGCTCCGAGTCGAACCGCTGCTCGACGCGGTAGTACAGGTCGTCGCGCCCGACAGAAAAGAGCAGGCCGTTCTTCGTCTTCGACCAGTCGACGACGCTCGCGACGAACGGGTGCCCGCCCGCCTCCGCCGCCTTCTTCGCGCCGTCCGCTCCGAGCGCGTAGACGTAGATGTCGACCGTCACGGCGCCGATCTTGTCGGACTTCTCGCGCTTCACGATGGGCGCCTGCTCCGCCATCTTGATCGCCCAGTCGTGCGGCATGTTGGCTTCGTCAACCTCGCCCCGGCGCCCCTTCGCGCGCGGCTCCTTCCACTCGTCCTCGTTCTCCGCCTTCGAGAGCTTCCTGTCCCCCTTGCGCGCGAACTCCCCCTTGTCCGACCGCAGGTGCAGCGCGTCGGGCGCGAAGAACTCCCCCTCGAGCGACAGTTTCTCCTCCTTCTCGACGGTCACCTTGAGGGTGAAGCGGTAGCTCTTCGCCTTCTCCATCTTCTCGTTGACCGCCTTCAGGTCCTTCTTCTGGTCCTGCGGCAGGATGCCGATGAGTAGTATCAGCGCGGTTCTCATGCTATGACTCTACCACAATGAACCCCGTGCTGTTCGAACTGTGGCGCGGAAACGTGCTCGAGAGCGTCCATCGGGGGCGCTACGCGGTCGTTGCGGGCCGCCGCGTGATCGCGCGGAAGGGGGACGCCGACGACGTCACGTTCCTGCGCTCCGCCGCGAAGCCGTTCCAGGCGATCACGGTCGTGGAAACGGGCGCGCGCGACGCCTACGGCCTCACGGACGAGGAGGTCGCGGTCGTCTGCGGCTCGCACCACGGCGAGGACGTGCACGTGCGGGCGGCCGGGTCGATCCTGCGCAAGGCGGGCCTGAAGCCGGCGCATCTCCGGTGCGGCGTCCACGCGCCGATCTCGGCGGACGCGCAGCGGGCCCTCGCGCGCGCGGGGCGGAAGCCGACGGTCCTGCACAACAACTGCTCCGGCAAGCACGCGGGCATGGTGGCGGCGGCGAAGCGCCTCAAGGCGCCGCTCGACCGCTATCTCGACCCCGGCCACCCGCTGCAGCGCCGCAACCTCGAGACGATCGCGCGCTTCGCGGACGTGAAGCCGTCGTCGATCCGCCTGGGCGTCGACGGCTGCAGCGCGCCGACCTTCGGCATGCCGCTGACGGCGATCGCGCGCGCGTTCGCGCGGCTGGCGGACCCCTTCGGCGCCGACTACGAATTCGACGTGCCGAACGCGATGATGCGCCATCCGCACATGGTCGGGCACCCGTGCGAGGAGCTGATGAAGGCGGTGCCGCTGGAGATCGTCGGCAAGGTCGGCGCCGAGGGCGTGTACGGCGCGTGCGTGATGGGGCATGCCGTCGGGATCGCCGTGAAGATCGACGACGGGAACGCGCGCGCGCTCCTGGCGGTGGTCGTGGCGCTGCTCGGGCGGCTCGGGCTCTTCGACCGGACGAAGCGGGCCGCGCTCGAGGCCATCGTGCGGACGGAGCAGAAGAACCACGCGGGGAAGGTCGTCGGGCGGCTGCGCGCGACCGTTTAGTCCTTGTAGCGCCCCGTCGCCCACTCGAGCCACGCGGCCTCGAACTCCTCGATCGTGAGCCCCAGCGCGGCCTTGACGGCGGCGGGAAGGTCGCACTGCGGACGCAGCGCCTCAAGTACCGCGCCGAGCTTCGCCGCGTGCGGGCCGCGGATGAGATGGTCGACCACCGCGAGTCCCAGCCCCTCGGCCATCCCGCCCGCCTTCGCCGTCCCGGCGAGCGTCGAGAGCTTCGGCCGCCGCGCGTTGGCGAGCAGCGCGCGCATCGGCCGCGAGAGAGGTTCGGAAGGCATGAACTCGTACTGCATCCAGTAGCAGATCCCCTCCTCGACCCAGGTCGCCCCGTCCGGCCCCCGGAAGCCGAGCAGGCGGGGGATGAGCAGGTGGCACGACTCGTGGAAGAAGACGGGCCGCCGCTCCGCGAGCTTCTCGTCCCACGAGGTGCAGGCGTACTGCTCGAACGTGAGGCCGGTCGACGTCGGCGGCGCCACGAGCCCGGCGTACACGTCCTCCACCGTCTTCTTCACGAAGGCGCGGTACGCCTCGGGCGTCTTCGCGACGACGAGGGTCGCCGGGTAGTCGAGCGGCGCCTCCTTGAGGCCGAACGTCTTCTGGAACAGCTTGAGCATCGCCTCGAGATGGCCGCCGAGCTTGTCGAGGTCGAGCGGCGCGTCCGTGAAGACGCGGAAGTTCGCCGTCGCCTTCGCGGACGATTCGCCGCCGAACGCGCGCCCCTGGAGCGCCGCTTCGGGCTCCAGGAACGGCACGCCGCCTCCCGCGTGTTTCACGAGCCGCACGCCCTCGATCCGGAACGAGCCGCCCGCGTCACGCGCCCCGAACGCCAGGCGCGCCGCCCGGCCCCAGGAAGGGATGCCGCTCGTGCGGAACTGCCAGAGCTTGACCTCGAACGCCTGCGCCTCGCCGGGCTTGACCGTCAGCTTGCGCCAGAACGAGTGCCGCGCCGCCTTCTCGGCCACGCCGACGACGAGCGCGCGCTCTTCCTCCCCCTCCACGCTCGCCCGAAACGCGATAGCCGCAAACCCGCGCAGGTCCTCCGGGATGCCTCGCGTCGTCAGCGCCGAGCGGCCCCCCTTCGCCTCCCAGGCGAGGACCCCCTCCGCGACCTTGACGGACGAGTCCACCGCCTCCCACGACGCCGCGTCGACCGCGTGGTCCTGGAGGAGGAGAAGCGCCAGCAGTGCGATCACGGCGCGCATTGTATTGCTCACGCGCGCCCCGTTCCACGCGATTTCCGCTGGCACGCGCGTTGCGGAGATCCCCGCATGATCTGCGAATGGGCGCAGAAGATGGCGCACGTCCTGCTGCGCCTGTGGATGACCGCCTACAACCGCCTCCGGGCGCCGCGGCTGCGGCTCGGCCGCCCGTCGCTCATCGTGGCGAACCACGCGAGCCACATGGACATCGCCGCGATCTTCGCGTCGATCCCGCTCTCGGAGATCCCGAGGGTGCGGACGGCGGCGGCGAAGGACCACATCTTCGCGCTGCCGGCGCCGCTCCTCGCCATCGTGAAGTTCCTCTTCAACGTCTTTCCCTTCGAGCGCAAGGAGCGGTCGACCCGCAGCCTGGAGCGATGCGCGAACTACCTGCGCCGCGGGTATCACGTCGTGATCTTCCCAGAGGGGCGGCGCTCGCCGGACGGGGGCTTCCTGGGCTTCACGCCGGGCTTCGCGTCGGGCGCGGTCCGGACCGGCGCGCCGGTCGTGCCGGTGCGGCTCGACGGAACCCACCGGGCGCTGCCCCGGGGCGCCATGGTCCCCGTCGCCTACCCGCTGACGGTCAGCCCCCGCGAGGCGATTGCGGCGCGCGCCGTCGCGCCGGGCGAGCGCCGTCGTGAGTACGGCCGGCTCGTGGATGAGGCGAACGCGTCGATCGGCAGGCCTGCGGCGCGGGAGGCTTCCGACTGCTAGCAGGCTGCTGAACAAGGGGCAGCCTGCTTGTCGCATGCATCACGGATCACGTCTCACGTCGTGGTCCGCTCTCCGTCGCCTGTCGACGTCAGTTTCCTGACCGACTTGGCAGTTCGCGGGACGGCCTGGACACCGCGCGATCGACGACCGACGGCAGTCAACGACGTGATGCGTGCTTGCCTGATACGTGCGACGGCAGGCTGCTGTTTTTCAGCAGCCTGCTAGTCGTCCCAGCCGCGGCTGCGCGGCATCTCCACCTCGACGCCGACCTTGAAGCGCTTCGACGTGGACGTGGCCGAAGGTGCGAGGTGCCCCTCCGCGCCGACCGCCTCCCACGCGCCCCCGGACCGCTGCAGCCACACCGTGACCTTCGCCGCGCCCTTTGATCCCCGCACTTCGCAGTTGAGCCTCGCGACGCCGGTGTTCCCGGTCTTCGACACGATGCTGCCGAGGAAGATCGGCGTCACCTGGACGATGTCGCCGATCTCGTCCGTGACATCCGTCTGCCCCTTCAGGTAGGAGGCGGCGACCGGAGTGACTTCGCCGGACATTGACTGCCACGCCCAGTACGCCAAGCCGAAGCACCCGCCCATGCAGAGCAGCATCAGCAGGACGAGGCCTCCGCAGCCGATGAGCAGCCACTTGACGACGCGGGACTTGCGGGGAGCGGGGCTTTCAGTCATCCGTGGTCAGAGCTTCGCACGGGACCTGACGACTGACAACGGATACCTGATGACTACGCCTTCTTCCCTCCGTCCGCCTGCTTGCCCTGCAGCCCGGGCACCCGCGACAGCATGTCCTTCAGGTTCACGCCGCTGACGCCCTCGAGCACCGGCGGCAGCTGCGCGATCACGTCCACGATGTCCTTCGTGATCTTGGACGCGCCGGCGCCGCCCTCGCCGTTGCCGCCCGTCGAGACGATCGTGATCTTGTCGATGCGCCCGAGCGGCTCGGCGATCGCCCGCGCCAGCTCCGGCAGCTTGTCGATGAACATCTGCGCGATGGCCGCCTCGTTGTACGCGCGCCACGCGTCGGCCTTCTTGCGCATCGCCTCCGCCTCGGCCTGCCCCTTGGCCATGATGACCTCGGCCTCCGCGAGGCCCTTCGCCTTGATCGCCTCGGCCTCGCCCCGCCCGACGTTCTGCGCCGCCAGCGCGCGCGCCTCGGCGTCCATGATGATCTGGTACTTCTGCGCGTCCGCGATCTGCTGGATGCGGTACTTCTCCGCGTCCGCCGGCCGCTGGATCGTCGCCTGCAGGTCCTTCTGCTTGATCTCGATCATCCGGTCCTTCTCGATCTCGAGGACCTTCATCTCCTCCGACTTCACCGACTGCTTGGCGATCGCCTCCTGCAGCGGATAGGCCTGGTCCGACTTCGCCTTCGCCTCGTTCATCTGCGCGACGTACTGCGCGCGGGCGATCTCGAAGTCCTTCTGCGACTGCGCGACCTGCGTCTCCGCCACGAACTTCGCCTTCTGGCCGAGCTGGTGGGCCTCGGAGCTCTTGATCATCGCGTCGCGGTCCGCCTCCGCCTGGCCGATCTGCGCGTCGCGCTTCACCTGCGCGGTGCGGGGCTTGCCGAGGGCCTCGAGATAGCCGTGGTTGTCGCGGATGTCCTTGATCGTGAAGCTGTCGATGGCGAGCCCCATCGTCGTGAAGTCGCCCGCGGAAACCTCCTGCACCTTCTGGGCGAACTTCTCCCGGTTCTGGTAGAGCTCCTCGACGGTCATGTGGCCGATGATCGCGCGCAGGTGGCCTTCGAGCGTGTGCAGCGCCGTGTTCATGATCTCGTTCGGCGTCTTGCCGAGGAAGCGCTCCGCCGCGCTCCCGATCGCCATCTCGTCGCCCTTGACCTTCACCTGCGAGACGCCGTCGACCATCACGGGCACGCCGGTGCTCGTGTAGACCTCCGGCGTCTTCACGTCGATCGTCATCAGCTCCAGCGACAGGGTCTCCGCCTTCTCGAAGACGGGCCACACGAACGTGGCGCCGCCCTTGACGACGCGGAAGCCGACGTCGCGCAGGCCGCCCTTGCTGTCGGAGACCCGGCGCTTGCGGCCGGAGACGACGAGCGCCTCGTTGGGGCCCACCTTCACGTACCGCGAGATGTAGACCATGATGAAGATGAACACCATGCCGAGGAGGCCGACGACGACGCCGCCGATGATCCAGGCGCCGCTGGCGCCCGCGTCGGCGGGGGCCTGGACGAGGTTCATCAGGATGTTCATGGCGCCTCCTTACTTGGTCCGCTCGACGAAGGTCGTCCCGCCGACGATCCTCACGATCTTGACGACCGCGTGCGCCGGCAGCTCCTTGCCGTCGACGGTCTTGGCCGGGCTGGTGAAGCGGCTCTCCCGCAGCACGTAGGCGATCTCGCCCACGCCGTCGGCGGGGATGGGGATCGTCACCTCCGCCTGCACGCCCACCGCTTCGTCGACGCGCGGGGCGCTCGACGCGACCGTCGTGCTCATGATCTTGTAGAACATGTAGAAGACGGCGAGCGCCACGACGATGCCGGACGCCGCGGCGACGGGCACGTGCGCGATCGCGGGCCAGAGCGCGAACTTCTTGAGGATGATGCCCGTCCCGCCGAACGTCGCGATGAACATCGCGATCGTGACGGGGCTGACGGGCGAGAGGTGCACCGCCTCGCCCTGGGCGACGGGATGGCCGCCCGCCTCGATGTGGCCGCCCGAGACGTCGACGTCGCCCGCCACTTCCGCGTGGCCGGAGAAGACGCCGGACAGCAGCCCCGAGATGATGGCGAATCCGAGGCCGAGGAAGAAGCTGACGAGATAGACGATTTCGATCGTGTCCATGAATGCACGTCCCCCAGCGGAAAGAAACAGAGGCTCCAGACTATAGCATCGGGGACCGGATCCTTGATTCAATTGATCATTGAACCAATGCGTCAATCGCGCAGGAGGTCGTCCCGCGCGACGGAGGGGCGTCCGCGCCAGCTCTGGGCGCGGGTCGCGTCGAACGAGGTGAACATGGCGTCGGTAAGACGCCCACCTTCGAGGCGTGTTACCGATTTCTGAAAGGCACCGGCGCCGTTCCGTCTCGAGCGGCACTTACGCCTTCGCCCGCACCATCGTCCCCTCGCCCGACGACGGCTCCGTGTAGAGGTAGCCCGACACGTTGATGCCGAGCGGCACCGGATCGACCGTCTGCTCGATCCAGCGCGGCTCGCCCGACTTCGGCGGCTCCGAGAGGTCGACCTGCCGCGGCGACCGATAAGGCAGCCCCTTCTCGTCGCGGATGATGCGCACGATCGGCAGCATCCACGTCTTGGGATCCATCGCGGGATGGAAGACGATCGCCAGCTCGCCCGTGTTGAGCCGCACGCACGTCCCGCACGGGAAGAGCCCGAGCGACTGCACGAAGAGCGCCACGATATCCCGGTCGAGCCGCTTGCCCCCCATGTCGATCATCATCTTCACGGCAGCGTCCGGCAGGAACGCCTTGCGGTGCGGCCGGTCGCTCGTCAGCGCGTCGAACGTCTCCGCGACGGCGATCACGCGGCTGTAGAAGTGCTGGTTGCCCCCCTTCACCGCCTCGTGGTGCTCGCAGATGACCATGATGCGCTTGAGGAGCGCCTCGTTGTACTGCTTCACGCGCAGGAGCGCCCGCACGCCGAGCGCCGGATGCTGCAGGAGCTGCTTGCGCTCCGCCTCGCTGAACTGCCCCGACTTCTTGAGCAGCTCCGGCGGCAGGAACGCCTTGCCGAGATCGTGCAGCAGCGCCGCCATCCCCAATTCTTGCAGATGCGAGCGCGACAGCCCCGCCTTCACCCCCAGGGCCAGCGATACGACCGCGACATTCACGGAGTGGTTGTAGAGGTACTCGTCGAAGTGCTTCGTGTTCGTGAGCCCGAAGTACTTCCACCCGTTCTCCAGGCAGACCGTCACCAGGTCCTGCAGGACGCGCCCGAGCTTCAGGTGGAAGTACCCGCGGTGCGCCGCGTTGTCGAGGTGGCGGATGTACTCGCGCAGCAGCGCCATGCACTTGGCGAACGTGCGCACCGCGAACATCCGCCGCTCCAGCCGCACCGCCTTGGCGCGCTTCATCGTCATCGCCGACTCGATCGGCGTCAGCTCGACGATCCCGTTCAGCCCGCGCTGCTCGATCTGCCTGCAGCAGTCCTCGTACGGCGTCGGCGACTCGCGCGCGTAGCGAGACACAGCCAGCAGGAACTGGTTCCACTGCCCCGCCGTCATCGCCCCCTTGAACTGGATGCCGCCGATCTTGCGCGCGCCGAGCAGCTTCAGGAACTGCATGTGCCGCATGAACGTCGAGCCGTCGCACCGCAGCCGCTGGTTGTTGCAGAAGATGTTCTGCTCGTGCTGCTGGAACGAGAACGAGCCCGACTGCCGGACGATCTCCGAGAACTGCTGCTGCACGCGATCCATCGGCCCGAGCATGTTCTTGTTGTCCGGCTCCAGCAACTGGCCGAGGTTGATCACCTGCTGGAGCGTCGTGAGGAACCCGTTCCACAGGTTGTGCTGCTCGCGCTCCTCCGCGGACTGGCCGACGGGGCCGGTCGTCATGGCGCACCGCCTTCGCGGACGGCGGGCCCCTTCTTCGTCTCCGCCGCCAGCATCTCCTTCGCGAACTGCGCGAGCTCGTCGGCGCCGGCGGCCGCGGCCCGCAGGAACTCGATCGCCTCGAGCGTCCCGAGCTCCCTCAGGCCGACCACCGCCGCGTGCCGCGTCTCGGCCGCCTTCGACTTCTGGAAGACGCCGGGCGCGCGCTGTGCCGCCGCCTTGAGGTACACGTAGGCCGCCGCGCCGCCGACCCGCGCGAGCGACTTCATCGCCTGTTCCTTCTCCGGCCAGTCGCGCGCGAGGAAGTCGCTCCGCTCGATCCACTCCTGCAGCAGCATC
>Ga0187892_10010017_pt1 | contig 12194 bp, 17 predicted proteins | sample MA1701073metaG_FD_139345 | JGI IMG/M metagenome (GOLD analysis project Ga0187892, IMG submission 139345) | Bio-ooze microbial communities from a basaltic lava cave in the Kipuka Kanohina Cave System on the Island of Hawaii, USA - MA170107-3 metaG ...
CGATGTCCTCGGGGAGGATCCGGACGGCTTCTCGATGGCCACCCTCGAGGAGGCGGACTGGGAACGGATCCATGTCGTCGTCCTGGGCTTCAAGCCGCCGGCGATCGCCGGCGAAACCTTCCCAGCTGTATCCCGGGATACACCGACCGACTCCCACTATCGGGAGATCGCTCGTGCTCCGCGTGAGGAGCCAGGGCCCCGATCGCCCGACGAGGTCGACCCCGAGACTGGCGAGATCGTCGAGGCGCCGGCGGCGCCGGCGGCGCGGGCGGTGCGGATGAGCCGGGTCGATCTCCTGAACGCCCTCGAGGACCTCGAGATCGAGCCGGCCTACGCCCTCAGCCGGTCGTGGGAGCTCTTTCCTCGTGAACCGCACACGCCGCTCACCGACAGCCAGCGCGGCGAGCTCGTCGCGACCCTCACCCGCGAGCGGACGACCGACCAGGCCGTCGCCGCCCTGTAGTCCGAGGAGAGACCGCCATGGCAGGAGCAGCACTCCGATCCGTGCCCCAGCTGGGGATGGACGAGCAGACGATCACCGACGAGGTCATCGAGGAGGCGCTCGAGGAGCGCGAGAAGCGGCGTGCGTCGGCGCGGGCCGTCCGCAAGCAGTACACCGAGGCGCACGTCAAGGCCGTCGCGCTGATCGAGCGGCTGGAACTGCCCGAGGGCGGCGTCGCCCGGGTCGGCCGGTTCCGGATCAGCCGTCTCTCGATCGAGGCCCGGACGGTGTCGTTCGAGACCGAGCCGACCAGCCGCTTGTCGATCTCCGTCGCGGACAAGGGCTGAGGCGCCATGCCCTGGACCGCGCCACTGCATCGCTGACCACCTGACCAGAAAGGAGTTCGCACCGTGACCGTCTATCGCCAGGGTGATGTCCTCATCACCAGCATCAAGTCCATCCCGGACGGCGTCGTCCCCGTCGAGCGTGACGCGGGTCGCCTCGTGCTCGCCTACGGCGAGGTCACTGGGCACGCCCACGCTATCGCCTCGCCCGAGGCCGACCTGTTCGCCACGCCGGGTGCCACAGCCGAGGCCGTCGACCGGTTCCTGCGCGTCCGCAGCCAGGTCGCCCTCGAGCACGAGGAGCACGCGACGATCACCCTGCCGCCCGGCGACTACGTCGTCCGCCGGCAGCGCGAGTACACGCCCGAGTCGTCGCGCATGGTCGCCGATTGACATGGCGACCAGACGTCCAGTCCGGCGCCTCGAACGCCTGACCCGCAACCAGGAGGCCCAGCTTCCAGCGATCCGCGATGAGTGGATCCGCATCGGTCTGTCGACCGAGCGCGCCGATCGGCCGGCCGCGGAGGCGGGTGTGGCGGCTGCCTATCGTGCGGCCGGACTTGAACCCCCGGCGCGCACGATCTGGATCCCCTCGCCCATGGGCGGAGCGATCGCGCAGGGCATCCTGCGCGATCCACGCGTCAGGGCCGGCGTCGGGCCCGGCGTCGGGCCCGGCGTCGGGCCCGGCGTCTGGGCCGGCGTCAGAGACGGCGTCTGGGCCGGCGTCGGGGCCGGCGTCTGGGCCGGCGTCGGGGCCGACGTCAGAGACGGCGTCAGAGACGGCGTCGGGCCCGGCGTCGGGGCCGGCGTCAGAGACGGCGTCTGGCCCGGCGTCGGGGCCGGCGTCAGAGACGGCGTCTGGGCCGGCGTCGGGGCCGGCGTCTGGGCCGGCGTCTGGGCCGGCGTCAGAGACGGCGTCGGGACCGGCGTCTGGGCCGGCGTCGGGGCCGGCGTCTGGGCCGGCGTCGGGGCCGGCGTCAGAGACGGCGTCAGAGACGGCGTCTGGGCCATGCCTGCCGAGATCCGTGACGCCATCCTCAACTGGAACCGTGATTGGTTCGCTGGCCAGCACGAAGTGGCCTGGCTCTCGTTCTATGACGCCTTCACGCGCTTCGGATTGCACGACATCACAGCGCCCCTTGATGGCCTCACCGCCATCGGGCAGAGTGCTGGATGGGCCTGGTTCTTCGAGCGCGTCGCGATCCTGACCGAGCGCCCGTTACTGCTGTCGGTCGAACGCGATCGCAACGGGATCAACCGCCTGCACTCCGAGAGCGGTCCGGCCATCGTGTACCCCGACGGCTGGGGCGTCTGGTCGATCCACGGCGTGCGTGTGCCGGCCGACGTCATCGAGCATCCCGAGTCGATCACGGTCGCCCGCATCGACGCCGAGCGCAACGCCGAGGTCCGCCGGGTCATGCTCGAGCGCTTCGGCTACGAGCGCTTCGTGACCGAGTCGGGCGCGCGCATGGTCGGTCGCGACGACTGGGGCACGCTGTGGCGGCGCGACATGCCGTCCGACGAGCCGCTCGTCGTGGTCGAGGTCCTGAACTCGACGCCCGAACCCGACGGCTCGACCAAACGCTACTACCTCCGCGTCCCGCCGCAGTTCGGGAACGACGAAGCCAAGACGACGGTCGCCTTCGGTGAGGACGGCGCCGGTGAGGACGGCGAGGACCGGCGTTCGGTCCCGCGTACGCCCCACGCCGCGGTGGCCTGGACGTTCGGACTGACCCCCGACGAGTACCGGCCAAGGGTGATGAGCTGATGACCATCACCCTGCGCCCGCCCCCCGACCGACCAGGCGCGGGTCGAGCTTCGCATGCACGGACCCCGCAGGTCAGCGTTTCGCAGCGCAAGACGGCCGCGTGAGCCCGGCCCTCGCCGCCCGATTCGAGCGCTGCTCTGTCGCGATCCCCGGCGGCCACTGTCGGCGTGTCCTCGGCCACGACGGGCCGTGCCGTCTGCAGTGGCACGCCTACGAGGTCTGCAGTGCGTGGATGCCCTACGCCCGCGAGCGCTGCGCCCGACGGGCCGGCCATCGCTGGGAACACCGCTCCCCGTACGCGCTCGAGAACGCACGAGCCTCGGCCATCGGGGGATGGACGGCGTGAGCCGCCACCCCGGTATCCGCAACGGCCGGCGTGGTCGGCCCACCAGGGCCGAAGAGATCGACGCCGAGATCCGCTGCGAGTGCGGCGTCCTGGTCGAGCGACACCCACCACTGCCCAGGCCCAAGGATTGGTCGGTCGGTCGGCCCTGTGGCCGGCCGCTGGCGTTCCTGTCGCTCTCGGCCGGTCTCGGGGAGCCGAGGCGATGAGCACGGAAGCCGAGCTTGCTTTGATGTCGCTCACCCACGAGGAGCTCGAGGACGCCGCGCGCTGGCTGGGCGTGATGCACGACCGCTGGCGCGAGGACCAGAAGGTCCACGACGAGCAGCACCCCTCCCACGTCCCGGGCGCCGAGCGATTCGGCAACGGCACCGACGGCCCGGTCCATCTGATCCGGGCGATGCACCTGACCATCCAGCGCGAGCGGGCCCAGCGCGGCGGCGCCGAGCCCTGGTACATCGGGATGCCGATCGACGACCACCCCGCGCGTGCGACCTTGCGCTACTACCAGGAGCGCATCGTCCTGAACCCCGACGAGGGCCGCAGGCCGCGCCTGACGGCCGCTGGGATCGTCGAGAAGGTGTGCGTCGGCTGCAAGGAGCCAAAGCCGCTCACCGTCCGGTTCTGGGGCCTCCTGGGCGACACGCTCGACGACTGGTGCCGGACCTGCCGCGCCGGCAAGGGACCGACCGCGATCGAGCCCGAGTTCGTCGGCGTCGTCGATCCGGATCCGGTGGCGAGCCTGTGAGCGACGTGGCGGACCAGATCTACACGGTCGCGAACCTCCTTGACGTACCCGCCGGCGACGTGCGCTCAGCGCTGGCCGCTGCTCGTCGCGCGTTCCCCGACGAGAGCGACGACGAGCTCGTCCGCATCACGATCGAAACGATCCGGCGCACCCACCAGAGGCGGGCCCTCGATGCGGCTCGTAAGTCGGTGGGCCGATGACGAAGGCGAAGACCCAGGCCGAGGCCCTCGCCGCCTACAACACCGACGTCGATCTGCGGGCGGCGAAGTCGCGCATGGGGTTGGCCCTGCCCGAGGACGGCTGGCTGGGCGACTACGTCCGGGCCGTCACGCCGCTCACCGACGCCCCGGTCGAGTTCCACCTGGTGTCTGGCCTGTCCGCCATTGCGGCCGCGATCGGCAACCGCCTGTACGCCGAGCATTGGGGCCAGAACGTCTTCCCGCACCTGTGGGCCGTCCTGGTCGCCCCCTCGAGCTTCTGGCGCAAGTCGACGTCGATCAATCAGGCCGAGACGCTCCTGCGTGCGGCCGCCGAGAAGCAGTCCTACCCGTCCGACTTCAGCCGCGAGAAGCTGCTCGGGCTCCTGGCCGACCAGCCGAGCGGGATGCTGACGGTCAAGGAGTTCGGGGGCTTCCTGGCCGCCTTGGGGCGCGACTACAACGCCGGGACGAAGGAGACCCTCACCGAGCTCTACGACGGGCCGGATCTGTACGTCCGCGCGTTGCAGACCAAGGTCGTCCAGATCAAGCGCCCGGCCCTTACCCTGCTCGGCGCGACGACCCTCGACTGGCTCGAGAACAAGATCGTCGACGGCGACCTGGCCAGCGGCTTCCTGCCCCGCTTCCTGTGGGTCACCGCGCGAGAGAAGGCCTCGGGCAAGGGCCTGACCGCCGGCATGGACCCCGTCCTAAAGGTGCGTCTGACCACTGGCCTGCACTCGATCAGCGAGGGCGCGGAGCGGATGGTCGAGTACGAGCCCGACGCCCATGCCCTGCTCGACGACTGGATGCAGGGCTGGGAGACCGAGGCGACGAAGTCGGGGCACCGGGCCGACCTGAGCGGCTTCGCCGTTCGCCTGCAGACCTACGCGGTCAAGCTCTCGATGCTGTACCGGGTCAGCCGGACCTACGGCGACGACCTGGCCGACCACATCGTGGACGTGGCCGCGGTCACCCAGGCCATCGCGTACTGCCGCCTCCTCTTGGCCAACGTCACCAGCCTGCTCGACGACCAGATCGCGATCACCCGGGACGCCAGGGAGCTGCGCCGGATCCGGACGATCGTCGGGGCAGGGATCACCAAGACCGAGGCGCTGCGCCTGGCCCACATGAAGGCCCGCGACTTCGACCAGCTGCTCGACACCCTGGTCGCCACCCGCGAGCTCTACAAATGGGAGACGCGGGCATCCGAGGTCGGTCTCCAGCGACAGCGCGACAGCAAGGTGATGTGGCTGTCACCGACCCCGCCGCCGTCGGCGAACGGGTCTTACGACTCACTTGGAACTCACTACGACTCACAGGCTTGGGACTCACTAGAGGTAGCAGGGACTCACAGTGAGCCCGTACCTATTGCTACTCGCAGTGAGCTACAAGGGTCCGACCTAAGCACGGAATCACCTTATAGGTCGCACTCACTCTCTCTCTCTTTCAATGACGAATCACGCACCCGCGTGGTAGGGGATACACGCGAGGGGAGTGAGTCGCAAGCAGATCTCGTCGCGCAGCTGTCACGTCTCAATGACGAAGGCAAGGTCGCGAGCCTCGTCGAGGCGACAGGGCTCGGCGAGCTGACCATCCGGCGAGAGCTCGACGAGCACGGCCTGGCGGGAACGGTGGAGCGCTGGCGAAGTGGCGCGCTCGATCCATTGGCTGGGCTGTGATGACGCGCCTCGTCGACCCCTCGACACCGGGGGGTGGGTCGAATCTCTGGATCGCGGGGGGCCGTAGGACCCAAGCCAACCCTGATTTTGGTTTGTACGAGTCTGGGGACCCTCTGGCGAGCCCTGGGCCGTACATCCGGCGGACGGCGGTGCCGGCTGCCCGGATCGCCCGCCTGCCGTGGGGCCGTCGATGAGCCGCCTCACGCCCCCGACAGACGGCCGCGCTTGGTCCGAGGCGGCGTTCCAGCGCCACGTCGTCGACCTGGCCCGTGACCTCGGCTGGGGGATCACCCAGACCGCGGCCAAGACGATGCGCGCTGAGGCCGAGCAGTACGGCGTCGCCGCCCCGCCGATCGATGGCCTGATCTACCACCCGCGCTACAGCCTGGGTTCCGAGCCTGGCTGGCCTGACCTGACCCTCGTCCGCCGGCGCGATCGCCGCCTGATCTTCGCCGAGCTCAAGGCCGAGAAGGGCCGGCTGTCCGCCCGCCAGGCCGAGGTCCTCAACCTGCTCGGGTCGTTGATGGTCGAGCGGCCGGAGATCCCTGACGACTTCCCCATCACCCGGCAGACCAGCTACCTCGGCGGCGTCGTCGCCGGGCTCGACATGGCGCTCCGCAACGGGCCCCGCATCGAGGTCTTCGTCTGGCGTCCATCCGACCTGCCTGCTATCGCTGAGGTGCTTCGATGAGCCTGCCCCCCTGGGACACCGACCCGATCTACGTCGCCGGCGACGAGCCCGAGATCGTGGGCCCGACCCGGATCGGCACCCTGTTCGGCTGCCTGATCGTCATCGCCGTGGCGGCCGCGACGATCGCGGTCATCGCGCTGTCCGTCCTCGCCATCACGGCCCCGCGGTCGGCGGCCGCTGTCTCGACGGGAGATCGCATGACCGTCGGGGCCCGGCCGTCGTCCGGGGCGCCGCGCGCGGCGATCGGACCCGGCATGGGTGAGGACCCGATCGCCGGCGGCGCCCCGCTTCCGGCCGGGGGCCAGATCGGCACCGCCATCGAAGGCGGCTGGATCAGCCAGGCCGACCCGTCCCACGGCTCCCGCTACCTCGCCATCCGGGCCGAGCGCGGGACGTGGGTCCGCATCTGTGGACCGGCCGCCTGCCGGACCATGGTCAGCACCGACTACGGCCCGAGCTCGCGCATCCGTCCGACGCGCATCGCGGACGTGGCGCTCGTGGTGTGGCGGGACATCTGCGACCTGCCCGATCACCGCGGTCTGTGCGAGGGGTCGATCGAGTACGTCGAAGCGCCGGAGCTGCCGGCGACGGACACGGAATGAGCCGCCTGATGTCTGTCTCGCTCACCGAAGACGCCGTGCGGGACCGACGCAAGACCGTGACCCGCCGCCTCGGTTGGATGTTCCTCGAACCGGGGGACCGACTGACGCTGTGCCGCAAGGTCATGGGCCGCATGGGCGAGCCGTTGGTCCGCCTCGCCGAGGTCGAGGTCGTGTCGGTGCGTCGGGTGCCGCTCGACCCCATGCCTGAAGTCGACATCGACCTGGAGGGCGTGGACGTTTCGGCGTGGGCCATGAACGACCACGAGGCTCGCTGTCGTGCCTGCCGACCCATTGCCTGGGCCGACTGGTTCGCCCGAACGATGGGCGTGTCGATCGCGGCTCAGGTGACCCGCATCGAATGGCGGTACCTCGATACAGCCGAGGAGAAGACACCATGAGCACCGAACCCCTGAGCGAACGAGGGTATCCCGGCTTCCTGGACGATATGGGGAAGCTGCTGCAAGCCGCGATGCCGCGGACCGACCGGGAGCGCGACGAGTTAGCGGAGGCTGAGGCTGAGGTTCGCCGATTGCGCTCGCAGTTGGCCGTGGCCGAGGAACGGCGCGAGCTGGCCCAGACGCGCTATGAACGGGAGCGGCTCGTCCTCCGTGAGATGTTCGACACGTGGAAGTCGGAAGTGATGTCGCTGACGAACGACGGCGAGACACCCATTCGGATGATCCCGGAGGTCGAGCAGTGAGCCAAGACCACGCACCCCATGCCTTCGCACCCTCCGAGTGTCTGCGTTGCGGGCATGACCTTCGCGAGCACATCGCCTCAGCCATCAACGAGGCGTTCGACGCAGTATTCGCTATCCCGACCGAGGACATCGACCAGGATGGGCGGGTGCGACCGTCCGACCCGGTTGGAGTCAAGGATGCCGCACTCGGAGCCGTCATGCGTCTGCGCTGGGCGCTGGTTGCCGAGGAGACGCCATGAGCACCGAACGCCATGTTGCGATCGAGCGATCGCGAGCCTTCGTGATCCTAATCCCGCGCACGGCGCCGGATGCTCAGATGGTCGAAGACATCGGTCGGGCAAGGCGGGCGGGCAAGCCAATCATTGCTGTCCTGCGGGCTGGCTATTCGATGCCGCAGGGTCTCGACGACGCCCATGTCGTCCACGCCGACACGCCCGCAGCTATGGCGGATGCGATCAAGACGCTTCTGGAGGAGATGCCATGAGCACCGAACCCCTGACCCTGCCGCCCGAACTCGCGGCGTTGCACATCATCCCCGACGCCGGCGGGCACACCGCTCACTCGAAGAAGGCCTGCGGCATGGAGCTTGCCAGCCTCTACCGCCGCCACGTCCTGCACGAGCAGGTCGTGTTCAGCGCCGACATGACCGACAGCCCGGTCATCGCCGCCTACGTCCGCTCGCTGTGGGATAGCGATCCGCGCCACTGGCAGGCGATCGCCGACCGTCTCGACCGCATCGCTACCTCGGGCGCCAGCAAGCAGATCAACGCCGCCCGCGCCTGGGTGTGCACCGACTGGATCGTGCGGACGTACGCCCCGGCCTGGCTCCGTCTGGCCGGTCTCGCTGACCGCGCAGACGAGCTTCTGGCCCTGCCTCCGCTGACGTCGGCCTTGCTCGCCGAGGCGGCCCACCCGATCATCGTCAAGGCGAAGGACGAGGCCGCTCGGGACGCTCGGGACGCTCGGGCCGCTCGGGACGCTTGGGCCGCTTGGTACGCTTGGGTCGCTCGGGACGCTCGGGTCGCTCGGGACGCTCAGGCCGCTTGGGTCGCTTGGGTCGCTTGGGACGCTCGGGACGCTCGGGTCGCTTGGGCCGCTCAGGCCGCTCGGGTCGCTTGGGTCGCTTGGGACGCTCGGGACGCTCGGGTCGCTTGGGCCGCTCGGGACGCTGGACGTGACTGCGTCCTGGCGGTCGCTTACGCCGCGGCCAAGGGCATGCCGACGTACGACGAGGCCCGAGCCGCCGCCGAAGCCGCGCTCGAAGCCACGACCAACGAGCTCGACGCGGGCCTCATCGCCCTGCTCGACGCGATGCTCGACGTCGCCGAGGAGACGCCATGAGCACCGACGACTTCGAGAACCTGACCGACGTGGAGTTGGCCCGAGAGATCTATCTCGGCATCGTCGCGCTCGACGACGAGCTGACCGACAGCCAGATGGCCCGTCTCCCGCACCGCGAGGCGTCGGCGCTCTGGGCACGTCTCCGTGGGCCGTACTGCGAGGTCGAGGGCTGCCCGAACGAGCATATGGCGTCGTTCCCATGGTGTCCGTGGCACCGCCCTGCCTCGTACGGGCCACTCCCACCCGACTTTCCACCGAACCCGCACGTTACAACCGAGGAGACGCCATGAACATCGAAGCCCGGTCGCGAGCGGCCGATCTTCTTGCCATCACCTCTGCCATTCCGCCGCGTACCCGTCTCATCCTCGCCGCCGAGAGCTTGCTCGACGACTTCGGGACCCGGACCGAGGACGGCCACAAGCTGACCGCCGAATGGGGCGAACCGTCGCCCGAGGGCTGGTATTCCCCGACGTTCCACATCCACGACGACGGCATGGAGGTTCGCCCCAAGGCCTCTGCCATCGCCGCAGCTACAGCCGAGTTCGAGTTCGTCGCGCTGGCCGCCCGTTACCGGGCCGAGCACGAGGCCACCCACGGCGAGCCCGAGCAATGCGGCGGGCCGTGCATCGTCCTCGGACTGACTGAGTTCGAGGCCGAGGCCGATCCCATCGCCTCCGCCATCGCCGCCGCGACGGCTGACCTTCAGTACGTCCAGCGCGTTCACGACGAGGCGGGCGGTCCTGACCGCTGGGAGGCGGTGTCCGTTCACAACCCGGCTATCCGGGTCATCGGCCCCACCCCCGACGCCGCCATCGCTGCGCTGGTGGAAGCAGTCAAGGAGCGGGACGATGGGTGAAGGCAAGCCAGTTACGACGTGGACCTGCGACCGCTGCGGCAGGCAGGAGAACACGACCGACCGCCACCAACCGAAGCCAACGAAATCGAACGCCTGGATCTCGGTCTACATCGTCACGCCGCCTCGTCGTTCCCCGTGCGATGAGCGCATCGCGTGGCTTCTCTGCCCGGACTGCGACAAGAGCATCGCCGACTGGCGCGACCGTCCGGCCGCGGTCAAGGAACGGACCGATTGATGACGAACGAACCGTGGAGGTCATCATCGGCACCGGTCGTGGGCCCGATCGCCAGCGCGCCGAGCTGACGGTGCTGCCGAATGGGTCCATCTGGCTGACGTTCCTCGGTCATCGGCTCGGCCAAGCCGTGGCCGCAGTCAAGGAGCGGACCGATGGGTGAGCGGATCCAGCGTTGCACCGGGCGGCTCATTGGCTGGATCTGCAGCTGCGGCCAGGACAACGATGACGCCCGGACGACGTGCGTCCGGTGCGTCCGGCTCCGGTGAGCTCCGCCGATGTCTATCCGATCGCCGTCGACGCCGCGGCCGCGGCCGCCCTGCTCGGCGTCTCGGAGCGGACGGTGCGCGACTGGACGATCGAGGGCCTGCTCCCGTCGATCGACGTCGGCGACCACCGGAGCCGGATCTACAGCGTCGAGGCTCTCCGTCGGTGGGCGCTTGAGCGGTCGGGCTACCATGCGGACGAGGAGGTGTCAGGTGGGCGAGCGCGCGGTCAAGGGCACGGGCAAGCCGTACGAGCGGAGCTCGGACGGGCTGTGGGTCGCGGTCGTCCGCGATCCGGACGGCAAGCGCAAATACCTCTACGCCTCGAACCCGGACGCGGTGGTCGAGCGGCGCGATGAGTACTTGGCCGGGGCGTCGATGGGGCTGAACCTCGCGTCGTCGAAGCTGACGGTCGGCCGACAGCTGGCGGACTGGATCGAGGACCGCCGCGGCAAGGTCCGGCCGTCGACCTGGATCTCCTACGACTCCCACGTCCGGATCCACCTCGCAAGTCTCGCCTGGATCCCCCTTATCCGTCTCCGCCAATCGGACGTCCGCCGGCTGGTCCGCGAGCGTGAGGCTGCCGGGTGCGCGCCGGCGACGATCGCGTACTCGCTGACGATCCTGCGGATGGCGATCCGCCAGGCGATCGCCGACGGCTTGGTCCCGCGTAACGTCGCCGCCGGCGTCTCAGGGCCGCGTATCGAGAAGGCCGAACTCGCCATCCTGACCGCGGCCAACGCCCGGTGGCTGATCGCCCACGCTGACGACCTGCCGCTTGGGCGCCTCTGGGTCGTCCTGGTTTCGACCGGCCTGCGTCTCGGCGAGGCGCTCGCGCTGCGACGCACCGACGTCGACCTGGTGCAGAGACGGATCAGCGTCGCGGGATCCGTCGTCGCGGTCGACCGGCGGATGCTCGCCGACGGCGAGGCCCGGCTGCAGCTCGGGCCGCCGAAGACGGCCGCCAGCCACAGGACGATCGCGGCCCCGGTGGCCGCGATCGCGGCGCTGCGCGGCGAGCTCAATATTGCACGGCCAGCCAATGTCCACGGGGTGATCTTTACGTCACCGACCGGTGGCCTCATCGACAAGCGGAACGCGCTCAAGGCGTGGGTCGTCGCGCGTGGTGCCGGCGAGCTGCCGGAGGTCCGGATCCACGACCTACGCCATACCGCGGCGAGCCTGATGCTTGCCCAGGGCGCGACGCTCTTCGACGTCATGACGACACTCGGTCACTCGAACATCAGCGAGACCGCGGAGACGTACGGGCACCTCGTCGAGGGCCGGAGCCGCGAGCTCGCGGCCGGGATGGATCGCGTCCTCGGCGGTGCGGGGTGACCGACGAGACGCCGCGGTCGGGTGCGACGTCGCACCGACGGTTCGGGCGGCGGGTCCAACCTGGGCGTCTCGATCGAGCGCCTCGAGGGGCCCGACCTCGGCAACCGCTGCCCCTCGTGCCAGGGCGCCTTCATCCGGGGCGATGCTGCAGTTGGATGCTGCAGTGGCGGGATCAGTGGACGCGGATCGTGCGTGACGAGGCGCTCCAACCTTCGGAGGACCCCTCCGGGGCCGAACTCACCGAGCGCGTCATCGACTCGCAGGTGATCCACGAAGGTCGCTACTTGACGTTCCGCGTCGACACGGTGGAGCGTGCGGACGGGACACGCACCACCCGCGACATCGCCGGCCACCCCGGTGCCGTGGCGATCGTCGCGCTCGACGACGACGATCAGGTCCTGCTCGTCCGGCAATTCCGGCTCCCGGCCGGACAGGTCTTGCTCGAGATCCCGGCGGGTACGCTGGATCGCGACAGCGGAGGCACGACCGAGGACCCGCTGCTGGCCGCGAAACGCGAGCTGGAGGAGGAGACCGGGATGCGGGCGGAGACCTGGGAGCCGCTCGCGACGTTCTACACCGCCCCCGGTTTCACCGAGGAGCTGATGCACCTGTACCTGGCCACCGACCTCCGGCCGGCGGGCGAG
>Ga0187892_10010018_pt1 | contig 12194 bp, 11 predicted proteins | sample MA1701073metaG_FD_139345 | JGI IMG/M metagenome (GOLD analysis project Ga0187892, IMG submission 139345) | Bio-ooze microbial communities from a basaltic lava cave in the Kipuka Kanohina Cave System on the Island of Hawaii, USA - MA170107-3 metaG ...
CATGAAGTACCAGGAACTGTCGACAAAGGTGTCCATGGTGTCGGTTTCGCGCCGCGCGGGCTTGCCGCAGACCGGGCACGCGACACGCTTGTCGCTCCCGGGACTCGCCGCATGGAAGCCCTCGTGCCTCACCAACGGGTTGCCCGAGCCGTCGGGCACGCAGTCGGTGGGCAGCACGACCGGCAGGTCCTTCTCGGGCACCGGCACCGCGCCATGCTCGTCGCAGTGGATGATGGGAATCGGCGTGCCCCAGTAGCGCTGGCGGCTCACGCCCCAGTCGCGCAGGCGCCAGGTGGTCTTCTTCTCGCCCAGGCCACGGGTCTGCAGCGCATGCGCGATCGCGTCGACCGCTTCCTGGTAGGACAGGCCGCTGAAGCTGTCGGAGTTGATCGTCACGCCGCGCTGCTTGTCGGCATACCAGTCGTGCCATTGGTGGTAGTCGTAGCGCTCGCCATCGACATGGATCACCTCGACGATGGGCAGGCCGTGCTTGAGCGCAAAGTCGAAGTCGCGCTCGTCGTGGCCCGGCACGCCCATCACGGCGCCGTCGCCATAGCTCATGAGCACATAGTTGCCGACCCAGACCTCGACCTGCTCGCCGGTCAGAGGATGCGTGACGTGCAGGCCGGTGGGCATGCCTTCCTTTTCGCGCAGCGCGAGTTCGGCCTCGGTCGTGCCGCCCTTCTTGCATTCCTCGATGAAGGCAGCGAGCCGGGGATTGGATTTCGCGGCATGGGTGGCCAGCGGATGCTCGGGTGCCACGGCGCAGAAGGTCACGCCCATGATGGTGTCGGCCCGCGTGGTGAACACGTACATGCGGCCGTCCTGGATCAGCTTGCCATGCTCATCCCGGATGTCGTGCGTGAAGGCAAAGCGCACGCCCTCGCTCTTGCCGATCCAGTTTTCCTGCATCAGCTTGACGCGCTCGGGCCAGCCCGGCAGCTGGTGCTGCACATGGTCGAGCAGTTCCTCGGCGTAGTCGGTGATCTTCAAGTAGTAGCCGGGAATTTCGCGTTTTTCGACGGTGGCGCCGGTGCGCCAGCCCTTGCCGTCGATCACCTGCTCGTTGGCCAGCACGGTCTGGTCGACCGGGTCCCAGTTCACGACCTGGGTCTTGCGGTAGGCGATGCCTTTTTCCAGCATCTTCAGGAACAGCCACTGGTTCCACTTGTAGTAATCGGGGTCGCAAGTCGCGACCTCGCGGCTCCAGTCGATCGCCAGCCCCATCGCCTGCATCTGGCGCTTCATGTAGGCGATGTTCTCGTGGGTCCACTGCGCGGGCGGCACGCCGTTTTTCAGCGCGGCGTTCTCGGCCGGCAGGCCGAACGCGTCCCAGCCCATGGGCATCAGCACGTTGTAGCCGTTCATGCGCAGGTAGCGCGCGAGCATGTCGTTGATCGTGTAATTGCGCACATGGCCCATGTGCAGCTTGCCGCTGGGGTAAGGCAGCATGGAACAGGCGTAGAACTTCTTCTTCGCCAGGTCCTCGGTCACGCGATAGGCATCGCGGGCCGTCCAGTGGTCTTGCGCGGCGCGCTCGACCTCGATGTGGTGGTATTTGTCTTGCATGGAAACGGTGGTCTGCCACGACGGAGGGCTTGCGGCCGACCGCCGGCAGGGAAAAGCTGCTTTGCGTCGATTTTAGGCGCTTGGACCGCCCGGGCCAGGCTTCAGCGGGCCGCGGGCGCGGCCTGGCCCGGCTCGGCGATGAAACCGATGCGGTTCAGCCCCGCTTTCTGGGCCGTGCCCATGACCTCGACCACCTTGCCATAGGGCACGGCCTGGTCGGCGCGTAGCTGGACCTCGGTGTCCGGATTCTGGCTGGCGGCCTGGGCCAGTCGTTCGGCCAGCTCCGCCGGCGTCACGGCCTGGTCGTTCAGATAGGCTTGGCCCGAGGGGTCCACCACCAGGGTCACGAAGCGGGGCGCATCACCGGGCTTGGCCGCATCAGTTTGCGGCAGGTCCAGCCGGATCGAGCTGGTCAGCAGCGGGGCGGTGATGATGAAGATCACGACCAGCACCAGCATCACGTCGACCAGCGGCGTCATGTTGATCTCGCTCATGGGCTGCGGGCCCGGTGTGCGCTCGAGGCGGCCAAATGCCATGGCAGGCGCTCAGGGTCGAACCGAAGGTTCGCTCAGGCGACCCGCGGGCTCGGCCAGATAATGGTGAACCAGCAATTCCCGCAAATCGCGGGCAAAGCCTTCCAGATCGGCCTCGATGCGCCCGATGAAGCGGCCGAACACGTTGTAGGCCAGCACCGCCGGAATCGCCACCGCGAGGCCGGCGGCCGTCATGATCAGCGCCTCGCCGACCGGACCCGAGACCTTGTCGATCGTGATCTGGCCCGCGCTGGCGATGCCGGTGAGCGCATGGTAGATGCCCCAGACCGTGCCCAGCAGGCCCACAAAGGGCGCGGTGGAGCCGACCGTGGCCAGCAGCACCTGACCCAGCGTCAGCTTGTTGAGCGCGCTGTGCAGCGCATCGCGCAGCACGCGGGTCAGCTGCTGGGATTTGTCGCCGGCGGCGGCCAGCGTGCCGCGGCCGGCGATGTGGGTAGCGTCTATCAGGGACAGGACCAGGGCTTCACGGTCGAACGCCGCGACCTTCTGGTGGCCTTCGGCAACCGAGGGCGACTGCCAGAACACGGCCAGGCTGCGCGCCACATCGCCGCTGGCGCGGTGCAGCAGCCAGGATTTCCACAGGATCACGACCCAGCTCGCGACCGACATGGCCAGCAGCATCACGGTCACGACCCGCGTCACCGCATCGCCCTGCCACAGCAACTCCCAAGCCGTCATTTCAGACCCAGCACGTCGAACATGTCGAACAACCCCGTCTTCTTGTCCGCCAAAAACCGGACGGCCCGCAGGCTGCCCTGGGCGTAAGTGGAACGGCTGGCCGACTTGTGCGTGATCTCGATGCGCTCGCCGGTGCCGGCAAACAGCACGGTGTGGTCGCCCACGATGTCGCCGCCGCGGATCGTGGCAAAGCCGATGGTCGAGGGGTCGCGCTCGCCGGTCACGCCCTCGCGGGCGTAGACGGCGCAGTCCTTCAGGTCGCGGCCCAGGGCGGCGGCAATCACCTCGCCCATCTTGAGCGCGGTGCCCGAGGGCGCATCGACCTTGTGGCGGTGGTGGGCCTCGATGATCTCGATGTCGTAGCCGGTCGACAGCACCTTGGCCGCCATTTCGAGCAGCTTGAGCGTGACGTTCACGCCCACGCTCATGTTGGGCGCCATCACGATGGCGATGTCGCGCGCGGCGGCGGCGATCTCGGCCTTCTGGGCTTCGGAAAACCCCGTGGTGCCGATCACGGCGTTCACACCCAGCTCGCGGCACAGCTTGAGATGCGCCAGCGTGCCTTCGGGCCGGGTGAAATCGATCAGCACCTGGGCATTGCTCAGGCCGGCGCGCAGATCGGCCGTGATGGCCACGCCGCTGGCCAGCCCCAGAAAGGCCGACGCGTCCGAGCCGATGGCCGGGCTGGAAGGCAGGTCCAGCGCGCCGGCGAGCTGGCAGTCGTCCGAGGCTCGGATCGCCTCGATCAGCATATGGCCCATGCGGCCCGAGGCGCCGGAAACGGCGACCCGCTGGACGGGGTGGTTGGTGTCAGTCATGGCAGGCATCAGCGGCTCGGGGTTTCAAGCGGGGGGTAGCTGGTGGGCAGCGGCGCGGTCGTTGTGCCGGACTGGTCCTGCGGCGCGGTGCCGGCCGGGAACTTCTTGAGGCTTTCCTCGGGAGCCTCCAGCACCGGCACCTGGTCCCGCTTGCGGCCCGGGTCGATCTGACCCACGAACTCGGCCTCGCTGGGCATCTCGTCGCCCTCGAAGCGCTCGAGCAGGTCGTCTTTGAAGAACACCGCGAGCTTGCGCGACTGCGGCTCCACGCCCTGGCGCCTGAGGGTGAACACATAGTCCCAGCGGTCCGCATGGAACACGCTGGTCAGCAAGGGCGTGCCCAGCAGATCCCGGACCTGGGCCCGGCTCATGCCCACCTGCAGCGCCTGGACCTGCTCGCGCGAGACGAAATTGCCCTGCACCACTTCCACCTTGTAGGGCGTGACCAGGCCCACCACGCGATGGCTGGCATTGTCGAAGCCGGCACAGGCGGCCAGGCAGGCGCAGGCGACGGCAAACAAACCCAGTTGGGCGCCACGAAGGTAAGAGGCAGACATGGGGTAAGGTGTAGCGATAGGAGGGTAGGGACAGGTCATTACTGACCCGTCCCCCCCTAAGAACCGGACTTGCGACTTTCACCGCATCCGGCTCGAGCACAACAGTTGAAACCGACATCTGTCGGGGGTGGAATCAGCGAAGTTGATTGTATCAACCCGAGCCATTCCTACCCCTTCGGCTCGATTTGCCGCGCCGACTTCCCCGGTCTGTACCCGTACGAGTCCTCGTGGAAGTGTTCTTCCAGCCTCGGTTCCAGGTGCTGCTTGACCACCGTCTGCGCAATGCGGTCGGCCACCGTCGGGATACCCAACGGTCGCGTTCCGCCATCGGATTTGGGTATCTCTACCCATTCAGAATTAGCCTTGCCCCTCAACCGCCATCTGCTGGCAGTGTCTGGCAAGCATCCTCGCGGATGCGCGCCACCGCTTACGCGAGGGTACTTTGTCAATTGGGCTTCACACATGCACGTTACCGTGCATGCATGCCAACGTAGGCTACTGCTAGTCGTACAGCAGGTTCCGGCCATTGCACCCGGGGGTGCGTTTCGCGGAACAAGGTAGGCCAGAGCTTTTCCACTCTGGGATGACTATTCGTGTGCCCCGCAAATCGAATCGAGGGTTAATCCCGATGTCCATGGCACTCTTTCGTTGCCGAAAGACCACAGTTTTGCGATTTGGGCGTGACTATCTCGCGGTCCGTCACCGAATAAATTCGAGACATTCCGTCAATGCCGGCAGACGCTTTCGTCTTAGGCATCCTGAATAGATTGGGCCTTGCACCCAATGGAGACTGCTCTTTTGAGAGACAATCACCTCATGTAAATGCGCCACTAGGACGCTACCAAAGCGACTCGTGTCGCACTGATCGGTTCATTGTAGCGGCTGGGCTTGCGCCGGCAGCCTGGTTTGCGCGTACACGAGAACCCTCCCATGACCAATATCGACGAACTCAAAAGCACCGGACTCAAGGCCACCCTGCCACGCCTGAAAATCCTGGAAATCTTCCAGAAGGGCGAGCAGCGCCACATGACGGCCGAAGACGTGTTCCGGGTGCTGCTGCAGGAGCGCTCCGACATCGGACTGGCGACCGTCTACCGCGTGCTGACCCAGTTCGAGCAGGCTGGCATTCTGAGCCGCAGCCATTTCGAAAGCGGCAAGGCCGTCTACGAGCTCAACGAGGGCCAGCACCACGACCACCTGGTCTGCCTGGACTGCGGCAAGGTCGAGGAGTTCTACGACCCCGAGATCGAAAAACGCCAACACGCCGTGGCCCAGGCCAAGGGCTTCACGATCGCCGACCACGCCCTGAGCCTGTACGCCCACTGCAGCAAGGATCCCTGCCCGAACAGGCCGCCTTCCTCACGTACTTGAGGCCTGAGCCGTCGAGCGCGCGCAAGCGCCCGATGCTGACGTCAAAATGCAGCCGCAGCCCCTGCCGAACGGGTGCGATGCGCTATTATTTTAATAGCAAATCTCAGCCGTCCTGCTCCATCGCGCGGCGGTGCCGCTCGACGAACTCCTGGTAGGTATCTACGCCGCGCAGCTGCAAAATGGTGTTGCGCACGGCGGCTTCGACCAGCACGGCGATGTTGCGCCCGGCCACCACCTGGATCACGGCCTTGCGCACCGGCACACCCAGCACGTCCTGGGTCAGCGGCTCGTAGGGCAGGCGCTCGTATTCGCGCTCCAGAGTTTCGCGGCGCACCAGGTGCACGATGAGCTTGAGGCGCATCTTGCGGCGCACCGCCGTCTCGCCAAAGATGGCGCGGATGTCCAGCAGGCCGATCCCGCGCACCTCCAGCAGGTTTTGCAGCAGCTCGGGGCAGCGGCCCTCGATCGTGGTCTGATTGATGCGATACAGGTCGACCGCGTCGTCGGCCACCAGGCCGTTGCCGCGCGAGATCAGCTCCAGGCCCAGCTCGCTCTTGCCCAGGCCCGACTCGCCGGTGATCAGCACGCCCACGCCCAGGATGTCCATGAACACGCCGTGCATCGAGGTGCGGTCGGCGAAGTGCTTGGACAGGTAGGCGCGCAGTACATCGATCACGAAGGCCGAGGGCTCGTGCGTGGCGAACATCGGAATCTGCGCGCGCTCGCACATCGACAGCAGCGCGTCGGGCGCCACCTGGTTGTCGGTGAGCACCAGCACCGGCGGCTCCAGCGTGACGATGCGGGAAATCCGGCGCGCGCAGTCTTCCGCCGTGGCGTTGGTCAGGTAGGCGATCTCGCGCTCGCCCAGGATCTGCACGCGGTAGGGGTGGATGTAATTGAGGTAGCCAACCAGGTCGGCGCCGGAGCGGGCGGCCCGCACGGCCACCTCGTCAAAACGGCGCTCGGAAGCGCCCAGGCCGGCGACCCATTCCCACTTGAGGGCAGACCGGAACTCCTCGAACAGGACGTCGGCGCTGACGACCGTGGGCTTCATGCCAAAGAAGCCTCTTGAGCAGCGCCGGGCCGCCCCAAGCCGCGAGCGCCCCCTTGGCGGGCAGCGCAGTACGCGACGTGACAAGCGTGGGGGCCCATCGGATCAGGCGGTCTGGGTCGACTGCCAGTTGGCGATCATGCCGTGCAGTTCGGCCGCGTCGGTGCTGGCCTTGATTTTCTCGCGCAGCGGCGCATCGCTGAGCAGCTCGGCGATCTCGGACAGGATTTCCAGATGCTTTTGCGTCGCGGCCTCGGGCACCAGCAGAAAGATCAGCAGGCCCACGGGCTGCTCGTCGGGCGCATCAAAGCCGATGGGCTGCGCCAGCTGGAACACGGCCGCCATCGGCGCCTTCAGGCCCTTGATGCGGCCATGCGGAATCGCTACCCCGTGGCCCAGGCCGGTCGAGCCCAGGCGCTCGCGGGCAAAAAGACTGTCGGTGATCAGTGCGCGCGACAGGCCGTGGAGATTCTCAAACAGCAGGCCGGCTTCCTCGAAAGCACGTTTCTTGCTGGTGGCGTCGACGCTCACAAGCACTTGAGCGGCGGGCAGGATGGACGCGAGGCGGTTCATAGATGGCGGAACTGGATTATGCACCTCCCGCGCGGCCTTGCCAGTCCCCCGGGCCGGCCCCTCCCGGTAAGTAAAAAAGCCGCCCAGAAATCCGGGCGGCTTTCGATGGGGTCTTTCTATGAAATGCTTACATCAGGCGCTTGGCCGAGTCACGGTGGTGGTCCTGCAAGCGATCCTTGTGGCGCACCACCTGGCGGTCGAGCTTGTCGACCAGTTCGTCCACGGCGGCATAGAGATCGGCGTGCGAGCTTTCGGCAAACATGTCGTTGCCGCGAACATGGATGTTGCACTCGGCGCGCTGCCTTCGTTCCTTTTCCTTCTGCTTCTCCACGGTAAGTAGCACCTTGACATCCACAACCTGGTCAAAATGCCGGGTAATTCGATCAAGCTTGGTGGTCACGTAATTGCGCAAGGCTGGGGTGACTTCGAGGTGGTGACCGCTGATCGTCAAGTTCATGAATAGCCTCCTGTTGCTCTCTGGGGGTTGAAATGGCCGCCCTCCAGCGGTGAGCGGCGGACGAACCTGGATTCTTGAAGGTCAGTCCACTATGCGCCCGCGCGCCGCCAAAAGCAATCCCGTTTCCCCCAAGCCCTTGCACCGCAAATGCAACGCTTTGCAAAACAGTTTGCAAGTCATTGATATCATTCATGTTTTTCAGCTTGCCATGGGAATGGCAGGCGCTGACCGTGCGCTGCGCAGGGTCAATTTGCCGCCCATCCGGAACGCAGGGAGCTTGCCGCGACCCGCATGGCCACGCCGCCGCAGCGGTGCAGACAGGGCGTCTGACCGGTCCGGGGCTCGTTGACGCCGGGAAGAGACCGCTGGCATAAACAATAATCATGAGCCTGGACACCATCATCACCGCCACCTTCTCCGAGCCTGCACGGGAGGCCAGCGCCCTGGTGCTGATGGGCGGCGGCGCGCGTACCGCCTACCAGGCCGGCGTGCTGCGCGCCATCGGCACCCTGCTGAGCCTGCAGCGGCCCGGGCCCGAGCGCTTTCCGTTCAGGATCCTGGTCGGCACCTCGGCCGGCGCGCTGAACGCGGCCTATCTGGCCAGCCGGGCCTGCGAGGGTCTGGCGGCGTTAGAACAGCTGGCGCGCTTTTGCACCCAGCTGCGCTCGTCCCACGTGTACAAACTCAACCTTTCGCCCTGGGCCCAGGCCAGCAAGTGGGCCGCGGCATTCAGTCTGTCGCGCCACGCCCGGGCCCACGGCGCGGTGCTCGACAACACGCCGCTGGTCGACACGCTGCACCGCATCATCTCGCTGCCCGGGATCGAGAAGGCGCTGCAGCAGCACGTGCTTGATGCGCTGGCCGTCACCGCATCGAGCTACACCAGCGGCGTGCACTGGACCTTCTGCCAGACCCGGGAAGACTCGCGCCCAAAGGCCTGGGTGCGCCCGGGGCGGCGCGCCGAGTTCCAGCCCATCACGATCGAGCACCTGATGGCCTCCAGCGCGATTCCTTTCATTTTTCCGCCGACGGCGCTGTGGGTGGACGGCCACCGCGAGTTTTTTGGCGACGGCTCGATGCGCCAGGTTTCGCCGCTGTCGCCGGCCATGCATCTGGGCGCCACCAAGGTGCTGGTGATAGGCGTGAGCCAGTCCGAGCGCTTCAGCCTGGCCAACGGCTTGCCGGCAGCGCCCACGCTGGGCGGCATCGCGGGCCACGCGATGGCCAGCGTGTTTCACGATACGCTGCAGGCCGATATGGAGCAGACCCTGCGCGTCAACCAGACCCTGGCCCAGTTGCCGCGCGATGTGGCACAGCTGCTGCCCTACCGCAGCGTCAATGTGCTGGCGATCCAGCCCTCGCAGTCGCTGGACGCGCTGGCGCAGGCCCACGCGCACGAGTTGCCCGCTGCGACGCGGCGTGCGCTCGGCGGCCTGGGCGCGCTCAAGGGCGGCGGCGCGGCGCTGGCCAGCTACCTGCTGTTCGAGCGCGGTTTTGTTCAGGCGCTGCTGGACCTGGGCGAGCAGGACGCGCATGCGCGCAGGGCCGAGCTGCTGGCGTTCTTCAACGACGCGGCGGCCTGATGCTGCGGTGCCATAATCCAAGCTTTGCCATGTTCGGAGACAGCTCCTTGGAAACCTGCCCTAGTCGGTAGCTTTCAATAATTTAATTGGGGTCAGAACCTAATTGTTTGAAGGCACCGCAGCATCCGCCACCGTTTCGAATAATTAGGTTCTGACCCCAATTAAATTGCCATGCTCAACATCTTCACGCTGGCCAACGGCCGCCTGTTCCAGGAAGAAATCGAGTCGCTGGAAGAACTGTCCAGGTTCAAGCCGATCTGGGTCGACCTGGAAGCCCCCACGGTCGAGGAAAAGCGCTGGGTCAAGCAGTACTACGGTCTGTCGATTCCCGAAGACGCGATGGCCGAGGACATCGAGGAGTCGGCGCGCTTTTACGAGGAAGACAACGGCGAGCTGCACATCCGCAGCGACTTCCTGATCGCCGACGAAGCCGAGCCGCGCACGGTGCGCGTGGCCTTCATCCTGAACCAGCACAACACCGAGCTCAAGAGCTGCGGCGTGCTGTTCTCTATCCATGACGAGGACGTGCCGGTGTTTCGCCTGCTGCGCATGCGCGCGCCCCGCGCCCCAGGGCTGATCGAGGAAGCCAAGGAAGTGCTACTCAAGCTGTTCGACGCCGACGCCGAGTATTCGGCCGACGCGCTCGAAGGCACTTACGACGAGCTGGAGAAAGCCAGCGGCAAGGTGCTCTCGGGCGACGTGACCGACGCCCTGGCCGGTGAAGTGCTGGCGGCCATCGCGCGCCAGGAAGACCTGAACGGGCGCATCCGCCGCAATGTGATGGACACGCGCCGCGCGGTCAGCTTCATGATGCGCAGCAAGATGCTCAACGCCGAGCAGTTCGAGGAGGCGCGCCAGATCCTGCGCGACATCGAGTCGCTGGACAACCACACGGCCTTCCTGTTCGACAAGATCAACTTCCTGATGGACGCGACCGTCGGTTTCATCAACATCAATCAGAACAAGATCATCAAGATCTTCTCGGTCGCCAGCGTCGCGCTGCTGCCGCCAACGCTGATCGCGAGCCTCTACGGCATGAACCTGCAATTCCCGGAGTTCGAACTGCTCGGCACAGGAGCCTATCCCTTTGTGTTGGCCCTGATGGTCGCCAGCGCGCTGGTGCCGATGGTCTATTTCCGCAGGCGCGGCTGGCTCAAGTAAGGGGCGGGGGGCGCGGCCGCCTCAGTCCGTCCCGCTGGCCGGGCCCGCCATGCAGGCCTGCTGCAGCTTGTTGAGCGAGCGGTGCAGCACGCGGCGCTCCTCCGGGCTGAGCATGCGGATCATGGCCGCCTGGCGCCGGCGCGCAATCGGGATGACCTGATCGTGCAGGGCCTGGCCCGCGGGCGAGATGACGCAGATCAGTTTTTTCTCGGCGGACGGCCTTCACGATCGTCGTGGCCTATCCACCCGTCGGCGACACGGACGCCATCGCCCGCCTGTTCGCGGACAAGCTGTCCGATCGGCTCAAGCAAACGGTGATCGTTGACAACAAGTCCGGTGCCGGCGGCACCCTGGTGCCCATGCTCGCGGAGCTGGGCTACGAGGACGCCGAGGTCGCGCCTGGCAGGGGCTCATGGGCCCGCGCGGCCTGCCGCCCGACATCGCCAAGCGGCTCAACACCGCGTTCAACGAGATCCTCAAGATCCCGAGGTGGCCGGGCGCAGGCAGACCTTCGGCGCCCTGCCCACTAGGGGCTCCACCTCGCGCCTGGCCCAGGCCAATGCGGCCGACCACTCGCGTTACGGCTTGGCCAAGGAGGCCAGGGCGTTGGGGATCGAGGCGGCTGATTATCGGTATAGAGGCCTGCGAAGCTGCCGGCCAGGCACGAGCAGGTGCAGGCTCGCCCCGTATCGACACACCGAGTCGACCGCCCCGGGTCTCGGTCAGAGCTTTCCTTGCTTCGAATGTAGAGGCTGCGAGCTGCCCTCATGCGAAGGTCGCGGCGGCTCGCCGCAGCAGCAGGGCCGCGAGCCCGCGGTAGGCCGGATTCGCGCACCACTGGGGCCGAACGGACGCTAGTCGCAGATCGGGCCAGCGCGCGAGCAGCCGGCCGAACACCACCTCGGCCTCCAGGCGCGTGAGAGCGGCACCGAGGCAGACATGGACGCCCGAGCTGAAGGACAGGGCGCCCGGGTCGGCGCGCGTGACATCGAGCTGCTCGGGCCGGTCGTGGCGCGCCGGGTCGCGGTTGGCCGCGCCGATGAGCGTCAGCACGAGGACGCCGCGGCGCAGCCGCTGGCCATGCAGCGCCAGGTCGGTCGTGACGCGCCTTCCCGTGTACTGCACCGGGCTGTCGTAGCGCAGCAGCTCGCGTACAGCGCTCGGAATGAGTTCCGGGGCTTGCCGCAGGCGCTGCCATTGATCCGGATGGCTCAGCAGCGCCCGCAGGCCGTTGCCCAGCAGGTTGCGCGTGGTCTCGTGGCCGGCGAACAGCAGCATCGCGCATTGGGCCAGCAGCTCGGCCTCGTCGCGGATGGCGCCGCGCTCGCGCGCCTGGAGCAGTCCGCCCAGCAGGCTGGCCTGGGCGCGGCGCGCCTGCTCTTGGCTGGGCTGGGGCGCGCCGATGAAGGCCGCCAAATCGTCCGACCAGGCCATGACCTCGGCGCGGTCCGCGCCTTCTATGCCTAGGATCTGCGAGATCACGCGCACCGGCAGCGGGCGCGCGAGCCCGGCGATGAGGTCGAATTCGTCGGCATCCTCGAGGCCGTCGATCAGCTCGTCGACGATGCGGCCGATGACGGGTTTGAGCCGCGCCAGCGCCTCGGGCCGGAAGGCCGGCTGCAGCAGGGCACGCAGCCGCCCATGGTCGGGCGCGTCGAGGAACAGCAGGGCGCGTGCGAACAGCTTCTGGAAGCCCGCAAGCTCGCCGCGCTCGGCCGCCGCGTCGTTGACCCAGCCGCCGGTGCGCTGGGCCGAGAAGCGCGCATCGCGCAGCACCGCCTCCACGTCGGCATGGCGCGTCAGCAGCCAGGCGCCGCCGAAG
>Ga0187892_10010022_pt1 | contig 12193 bp, 7 predicted proteins | sample MA1701073metaG_FD_139345 | JGI IMG/M metagenome (GOLD analysis project Ga0187892, IMG submission 139345) | Bio-ooze microbial communities from a basaltic lava cave in the Kipuka Kanohina Cave System on the Island of Hawaii, USA - MA170107-3 metaG ...
ATCGCGCGGAAGCGCAAACGCGCGCACACGCTCGGCGCGGAACGTGACGCGTCCGGAGCCGACATCGAGGATGCCGAAGGAATCCTGCGGCATCTGCGCCGCCGGCACGCGATCCTTCTGCATCTGCTTGACCACCGCCTTGGCCGGCTTGATGCGGAAGACGACGAAGCGCGCATCATCAGTGAATTCGCCGGCCTCTGCGCGGTCGATCACGATTTCGCTGCCGCCGGTCGCGGGTTTGACAATGAGCCGGGGATCGCCGCCATCGGACTGGATGCCGAAGAGGACCCACCGTCCGTCGTTGGAGATGGACTGGCCGGCAATGCGGTTCCAGATGTCGTAGGAGTCGTGGTCCAGCGGCTTCTTTGCCGTCTGCGCGCTGACCGCGGTGCTGGCGAGCAGAGAGGCGATGCAGAGGAGCAGTGAGAATCGCGATGTGCGCATATCCGCCATCCTGGTATGGAGGAATCGACGCGTGCGCCATGAGGTCAGGCTCCCCGGCACGGACGGATCCTTGCGGGGAGCCGTGAATATGGACCGTGGCGCGGGCTCGTGAAAGAGGACGCGGCGGGCCCGCAGGCTGTTGGCGGCGCACGGCCCGTCCCTGCTGGGCGGACCGGACCAGATCCGGACGCCCGGCTCACGCCTTCACCTTCGAGCCCGGCGACGACACTCCCTTTCGGCTGCCCCGTGTGCGCGCAGGCCCGTGACGTGAAGAGCGGCGGTCCGGGCCGGCCAGGCCGAAAGGCCGCTCTCGAACATGGAACTGCGCGCGGAGTATCTGATGAGTCGTACGGCTGGCCACGCCGCGGGCGACAGCCGGTCCTCCGTCCAGTGATGTCGGGAGTACTGACCATGGAAACCATCCGCATCCCCAATGAAGCGACGTACTCGCCGATTGCACTGACGGACCTGGCGATTGCGGCGCCGCTGCTCTCGCGCGTCCTGCTGGGCGCCACACTGCCCGGGTTCCTGCTGCAGACGGCGGCCATGGCCGTGTACGCGGGCAGCTCGATTCAGGACTGGACGGCGCGGCTCGGGGTTCGCCGCATCGACTTTCTGCGCGAGTTCGGCGCCGATGTCGATCATCTGGAGCCGATGTCACCGCAGGTGCGGGAAGCGGAGATGACCGTGCTGGCCGAGCGCGTGAACGATGGCTATGTCGCGGACCGCCCCGCACTCGAGGAACTCACGCAGATCGTCGACCGCCACCTCACGGACTACATCGCGGGCATAACGGAGCAGCGCGTTGAGACCAGCACGGAAGTGCGCACATTCTCGCTCGCCGGCTTCGTCTTTCCCTTTGCGCTGGGCGCAGCCGACATCTTCTCCGGCGATGTTGCGATTCTCCAGGACACCGGTGTGTTTCAGCCGCACGTCGTGGCGCACGAGTTCGTCCACCGCAAGGGCTACTACCGCGAGCTCGATGCCCAGGCGCTCGCCTACCTGTCGATGACCGCATCGAATGACGATCTGCTCGTGCAGTCCGCGCTCTGCGAGCGGCTGCACCGGAACCTGCGCGCGCTCACGGGCGAGGACGAGGCGCTGTATCTCGAGAAGCTCGAGGGTCTCGGACTCCGCGCCGAGCTGAACGAGCCGTTCGAGCAGCTGCGCCCGGCCCTCGATCCCATGGGCAGGGCCGTTGCCGACGTGATGCGCGGGCTCTACGACGCGCGCATGCGCATCACGGGTCAGAACGGGCTCTCCGATTACGACGTGGGGTTCACGAACTTCCTGTTCACGTTCGAGACCAGCCGCACGGCAAGGCAGCGGCCGCCCGAAAGAGGGGCGCTCCGCTGACGCGCCGGGCCGAATTCCCGCCGGCCGCGGCAACCGCCGGGGCGGCTCGCGCGTAGAGTCCCTTGTCCGGTGTGCAGTCGCGCCGGCAAACTGCAGGAAACATGAAGAGGAGTCCCATGAGCCTCACGGACACGTTGCGGAAGCTGTTCGGCCGCGCCAGGGACCAGGCGTCGGACCTGGCCCAGTTCGCAAAGACGAAGCTCGAGATCCGCGATCTCGAAGGCCGGCGCGACCATCTGCTGCGCGACATCGGCCGCCGCGTCTGCACCCTGCACCAGGAAGGCCGGGCGCCCGCGGAGTTCGAGGCGCTGTGTACGGAAGTGCGCGGCACGGAGGAGAAGATCCGGCAGAAGCAGGCGGAGCTGCAGACGCTCCGCGACCGGCCGCCGTCCGCGGCGCCGGCCGGCAGCGCAACGCAGCCGGGCGGCTGATTCACTCCGCCGCGGGGCGGGTCCTGGGCCCGGCCCGCGCGACCGCGGTTACCAGGTCTGTGTGATGCGGTCGCGGTCCGATGCCTTCAGGTACTTGTCATACCAGTTGAGGATGCGCGCGTGGAAATCGCGCACTTCCTCTTCGGTCGTGGTCGGCATGCCGTGGCCGCCGTTGATGTAGCTCACCCACTCGACTCGCTTGCCCAGCCGGCGCAGCGCGTAGAACATCTCGCTGGTCGTGCGCTCCGGCACGTTGTGATCCTCGCGGCCCGTCAGCAGCAGCAGCGGCGTGGTGATGCGATCCGCGGCCATGACGGCGGAGTGCGCAATGTATTTCTGCGGCTGCTCCCAGAGAGTGGCGCCAATGCGGTCCTGGCTGCGCTCGGGCGCATGGATGTTGCGCGTGCCCAGACGCGGCGAGTCCGTGTAGAAGCTGATCATGTCCGTCTTGCCCGAGATGTTGATGGCGGCGGCAAATCGGCTGGTCTGCGTGACCAGCAGGTTGGTGGCGTAGCCGCCGTAGCTGGTGCCGTGCACACCCAGCCGCTTGGGATCGGCAATGCCCAACTCGACCAGCTTGTTGGCCGCCGCTGTCACGCCCTTCATCCAGGCCTCGCCCGGGAAGCCGCGCTCGAGATCGACCGACGGCTGCACCACGGCATAGCCGTTCGACGTCAGGAAATTGACCGTCGCATTGAACCGGTCGTCGAAGAAGTCCTCGTAGACTATGAAGATCGTGGGAACGCGCGTGCCGGGCTGATGGTTGAGCGGGTAGTAGATCACACCGTTCAGCTCATCGCCATCGACATCGAGATACTTCACCAGCTCGGTGCGGCTCAACTTCGATTCGATGCCCGGATTCGTCTGCGTCAGTGCGCGCGGGCTGCGCAGCTCCGGATCGGAGACGAACAGGTCGCCGGGATGATTGCCGCGCGCGATCGCCAGCAGAATCGTCTGGCCATTGGCGGATAGCCGGATGCCCGAGTAGTACCGGTCATCCTTGACCAGCTCGCGCTTCTGGTTGGTGCGGCGGTCGTAAAGCAGGAGGCCGCGTTCCCAGCGGACCCTCGAGTTGTAGTTCAGGTAGATCTCGTTGCCGTCGTCGCTCCACGCGGCCAGGCTGTAGCGCGGCGAAGTGCGGTCCGTCTCGTCCGTCGTCATTGCCTGGAACAGCGTGCGCTGCTGGCCCGTGGCCGTATCGATCAGCCAGAAGCCTTCCTTGTTCGTGGCGATCATCCAGTCGCCGTAGCGGCTCAGCCGAACCGGCGTGAACCGCTCCTTCTCGCGCCGCTCGCGCTCCGCGGCGCGGGCTGCACTGTCCGTCGGCTCGTCGCCCGGCCGCGGCGCATCCTCGCCCGTCAGCCTGCGCACGGCCGTGTCCGTCACCGTGCCGAAGAAGATCCTGCCTTCCTTCGCGTACACATAGGCGCGGCCATCATCGGACCAGCGGAACGTCGCACCCTTCGTGCTCGCCATGAGCGTGCGCGGCTCGCCGCCCGCCGTCTGGCGCAGCATCAAGCGGCCTTCGCGGCCGCCGATCTCCGCGTAGTCCGTCTTTTTCGTGATGTCTTCTTCGTAGACGAACGTCGCGCCGTCCAGGCTGAGAAAGAAGTTGCCGAGCGTCGTCTCCGGCATCAGCTCCTCGACGCGACCGGAATCGACGTGATAGAGCGCCGGAACCTGGCGCAGCGAACGACGCCGGATCTCGTCCCACGACAGGAACGGATCCTCGCTCGACTGCACGACAACCGGCCCGCGCGTCTCGCGCAGGAACCGCTCACGCGCCTCGCGCTGCCACTCGCTCGTGCGCAGCGAGAAGAGCAGCAGCCGACCGTCCGCGGCCCAGTCGAGCGTCGCGTTCTCCGCAATGATCCGCCCCTGCGGCGGGCTCACCGAGCGGAACCGCGCGCGCTCACGCTCCCAGATCATCAGCCGGAACCCGTCGCCTTCCCGCAGCAGGAACGCCAGCTGCGAGCCGTCCGGTGACCACGCGAACGACCGCGCCTGCCGCGCTTCCGGAAACAATCGCCGCGTCTCCCCCGTCTGCGTGTCGATCACGCTGATTTCCGCTACGCCCGGCGCCACGTACGTCGGATCACCAAACCGCGAATTGTCCGAACCCAGCCGGTCCCGCAGCCCGGACGTCGTCACCACCGCAAACCGGCCATCGGCCGTCACGTCGCCCAGCGACGTGCTGCGGACCGACAGCACATCGTCCATCGTGAATCCCGTCGCCACGCCCACCGCGCTCTGCGCCGCGACCGGCATGCGCACGGCGATCAGAACCAGCAACAGCGCGACAACGCGCGGAGCGAGCGGGACTCGACGCATGGGGTGCCTCCATCCTGCCCTGAAAGTCCGAAGCCGAGGTTCCTGCCCGGAGCCCTCGAACCAGAAAAGTTAGCACTCGCGCCACCCGCCTGCCAACGCGCGTGACCCGGCAATGGCGGTCAGGCGAGCGGGCGGCCCGCGCGATATATTGTATCCGATCCGCACCCAGGACCTTCACGCAAGGCGGTGATCCATGCCCCGCGCGGCTCTGCCACTGGCAATGTTTCTGTCGATGACCGCCGGCGCGGCCGGCGCCGCGGCGCAGACGCCGCCGCCCACACCTGCGCAGCTGGAGCAGCGCCAGGCTCTGCTCGAGATGCGGCAGCAGCTGATGGCCTTGACGCAGGCCGTGAACGAGATGATCAAGGCGATGGGTCCGATGGCGGCGCCGCGGGAGCGGCCGGCGATGGTGGCATGCCCGTGGCCGATGCCGGCCGGGCAGGACACGACCGGTCCGCGTCCGACGAGTCCTGCGGGTGTGATCGACGCGCCGCGTCCGCGCATCCCGGACTGCTACCCGCCCGGCTGGCAGACCCCGTCGCAGCTGCAGCCGCACACGCCGCCCGCACTGCCAGCGGACCGGCCCAAACCGATCGTCGATGACTACCTGAAGTATGTGGTGACGGCGCCGCCGCCGGCGATCGTCCGGCGATTCAATCTGGACACGACGTTCTACAGGAAGTACGCGGACGCCAACGGGTTCACGATCCTCGCGTCAGGAAAGGTGCCGGACGCGGCGCTCGCGATCGTCCGCGACCAGGTGAACTACATGCTCGGGCACCGTCCGGACATCCGGGAGACGATGATCGAGTACGGCGCGCGCATCGGCATCATGTCGGAAACGGAGTACACAGTCGACTTGCCAGAACAGCGCGGCTGGACCGTACCCAAATACCTCGATCCACGCCTGACCGAAGGGGAGCGCGCCTCCTATTACGAGCCCGGCGGCCTCGGATTCCGGTCGCCAGCCGGCTACTGGAACCCGCGCGCCCGTGGCATGGGCGGCACGTTCACGACGTGCGCCGAGGAAAACGTGCTCGGCTACTACAACACCCGGTACTGGGGCACCAACATCTGCGTCCACGAATTCGCGCACGGCATCATGGGCGCCGGCATCGGCAACGCCGACCCCCAGTGGTTCCAGGACATCGTCGACTCCTACAAGGCCGCCAGGGCCGCCTGCGGCAGCGACGGCCGACCCAGCCTCAGCACCGCCCGCGGGTACGCCGGCAACACCTTCAACGAATACTGGGCCGTGGGCGTCGAATGGTACGTGGGCAACGGCGGTCGCGACCGGGCCGCTCTCAAGGCCGAAGATCCGCGACTCTACGAACTCATCACCCGGCTCATCCCGGAGGACAAGTTCCTGCCCGTGCGCGCCAACGTCGCCAACCGCGCACGCGAGGATATGGACCGGCTGGTCCGGGATCAGAACTCCGAGTGGTGGCAGCGCGAGCAGCAGCGCGAAGCGGAGCGCCAGGCCGCCCGCGCAGGCGGGGCCGGCCGCCGCGGCGGCGCTGGAGCCGCGGCCGGTGCCGGAGCGCGCGGCGCCGCGCCCGCGCAGACGTGTACGCCCAGCCGCTGACCCGCTGACGGCCCCGCCCGACCGCCGGCCCGGCCCGCCCTCCGACGCGGCGGCCCCGTCGTCCGTGCGTAGCCAGGCGGGGGTGTTGCAAAATGGTTGCGGCGGGCGTTGATTGCATAGATTATACAATCCGTCCTTCTCCACCGGACGCGGCCCCGGCCGCGCGCAACCAGACTGCGGATGGCAGAGCCTCCTGGTTGGGCTCCGGGAAACGGATCGACACGGCAGCGCGCGGCGAAAGCGGCGAGCTGTTTGGGGCTGTATCGCGGTCGGTTTTTCGGTTGCAGTGCATCGACGGGCAGACACGATTGTGACACGGCATCCGGAAGGAGCCGGGTCGCGGTCTTCGTTTTCTTGCTCCTGAACGTGGAGCCGTCCGTTCGTTTATCGCCAAGGAGAGAGTTCCGATGAAACCGTGGATTCGGAGTGGGTTCGTCGCGGTGATGATGCTCGCGGCGGGTGCCGGAGCGGCGCTTGGGCAGCAGCAGGTGGGCACGATCATCGGGCAGGTGGTGATCGGGGAAGCGGGAACGCCTGCGGTTGCGGCGCAAGTGACGGTTGTGGGGACGCAGATCGGCGCGCTGACGGGTCAGGATGGGCGCTACATCCTGCGGAACGTGCCGGTGGGCTCGCGCACGGTGCGGGTCCAGTCGATGGGATACAGCGCCGCAGATGAGACGGTGCTGGTGTCGGCGGGCGCGACGGCGACGGTGAATTTCCAGTTGCGCGAGCAGGCGGTGGCGATTGCGCCGCTGGTGGTGACGGCGATGGGCATCACGCGGAACGAGAAGAGTCTGGGTTACGCGGTGCAGTCGATCACATCGACGACGATCGACCGGATCCCGGAGACGACGCTGGCACAGGCGCTGGCGGGGCAGTCGGCGGGCGTTGCGGTGGTGGCCGCGAGCGGCCGGCCAGGTTCGAGCTCGCGCATCACGATCCGTGGCGAGACTTCGTTCTCGGGCACGGGCCAGCCGCTGTTCGTGATCGACGGCATGCCGGTGGCGACGAACACGGACGGGCCGGGCAATCCGCTGGGGACTGGCTCGTCGGCGAGCCGCGCGATGGACTTCGACATGGAGAACATCGACGAGATCTCGGTCTTGCGCGGTGCGGCGGCGACGGCGCTGTACGGCTCCCGCGCGGCGAACGGCGCGATCATCATCAAGACGAAGTCGGGCCGTCCGGGCCAGCCGCTGCGGTTCAGCTTCAACACGGAAGCGCGCTTCGACCGGCCGGTCATTGACGGCTACGTGACGGACTGGGCGGCGGGCAGCCGCGGCTATTTCTGCAATGGCAAGCTGGCGGGGCAGGGCGGCTGGTGCGAGCCGGGCTATCCGGGGACGTATCCGACGACGGGCAACAACTGGGGCCCGCACAAGGACAGCATTCCGAATATGGTGTTCGACTCGGTGGGCGCGGTTCGGTTCCGCGACGCGCGGGAAGACTTCTACGAGACGGGCAAGACGGTCAACTCGTCGCTGCGCGGCATGGGCTCGATGGGCGAGATGGGCACGTACACGTTCGGGATCTCGTACCTGAACCAGGGCGGCATCATGCCGGTGGCGGAGCTGAACCGGCTGAATCTGAACGCCAATCTGAACTTGCGGCTGAGCGACTGGCTGAACTCGGCCACGAGCATTCAGCGGATACGCACGGACAATCCGTTCAGCGATGATTCGTTCAGTTCCTTGACGCGGCTGCTGATCAACCTGCCGCCCACACGTGACATCCGTCAGGCCTGGAACGCGGACGGGACGCCAGTGATGTGGGGCACGAACAGTCCGCACTACCGCTGGATTGCGGAGAACGAATACAACACGGCGCTGACGAACCGCTGGATCGTGTCGCAGCAGTTCAGCCTGCGCATCGCGAACGGGCTGACGCTCTCGAACAACTGGGGCCTGGACACCTACATCGACGAGACGAAACGTGTCGCGAACGAGCGGCCCTGGCGCACCGCATCGAATCTGACTTCCGGCTCGACACAGCAGCGGAAGAACACGCGCACCACGATCAACGACGATCTGGTGCTGAGCCTGGATGGCCGGCCGCTTGGCGAGTCGGGCGTCACGTTCAGTGCCCTGATCGGCGGCAACATCTACATGCAGGAGAACAGCAACATCAACGGTTCGGGCTCGGACATCGTGCTGCCGGACTTCTACAACATCTCGAACTTCGTGACGCAGACGGTGTCCGCCAGCCTGCCGACCAAGCGGCGGCTGGTGGGCGCGTACGGCCAGGCCACAGTCGACTACCGCGACTGGGCGTTCCTGACGCTCACGGGCCGCAACGACTGGTCGTCGACGCTGCCGACGCACGCGAACGACTACTTCTATCCGTCGGCCAGCCTCGGCGTCGTCTTCACGGACGCGCTCAAGTGGAACACCCGCTGGCTGCAATACGGCAAGCTGCGCCTGTCCATCGCCAAGGTGGGCAATGATGCGCCACCCTATTCGCTTTCGACGCGTTACGGCACGGGTGTACTCGCGAAGGCGGCGAACAACTCGATCCAGCAGTTCGGCGGGCCACCCATCCGCTTCCCGTTCCGCGGCATCCCGTCGTACGAGCAGAACAACCAGCTGGGCAATCCGGACCTGAAACCGGAGTCCACCGTGGAGAAGGAAGTCGGGCTTGAGGTGCGGCTGCTCGATGGCCGCGCGCGCGCCGACATCTCGTTCTACACGAAGTCGAGCTACGACCAGATCTTCAACGTGCCCTCATCGGCAGTGAGCGGATACACGTCGATCACGCGCAATGCCGGTGACCTGCGCAACCGCGGCATCGAGGTGTCGCTGCAGGGCCGGCCCATTCAGTACGGCGATCTCACACTCGACCTGCGCGTGAACTGGGCCAAGAACAAGTCCGAAGTGCTCTCGCTCGCGCCCGGCGTCACATCGCTGGCGCTGGCGGGCTACTCCTGGCCGCAGATCCGCATCATGGAAGGCCTGCCGTACGGCGTGATCTGGGGCTACGGCTGGAAGCGCAACTGCGTGGACTTCTCGCCCAACGACGGTGTAGCACCGCCGTGCTACTCCGGTGCGCCCGAAGGCGCACTGCTCATCGGCGATGACGGCTATCCGATCCGCACCGATGAACAGATCAATCTGGGCACCGTCATGCCGAACTGGACCGGCAGCCTGAGCAGCGAGCTGCGCTACAGGAGCCTGGGCGTATCCGCGCTGGTCGACGTGCGCAATGGCGGCAGGATCCTGAACTTCGAGACGCAGTACACGGTGAACAGCGGGCGGTCCAAGATCACGGAGACGCGGAACACGTACATTGTGCACGACGGCGTCAACATCAATACCGGCCAGCCCAACAACGTTCGCCTGCTGCGCAACCAGGACTACTACCCGCTGATGTACGGTTTCGACCGGCATGAGAACCAGATCGAGCCCGCGGGCTTCGTCAAGCTGCGCGAGCTGACGCTCTCGTTCCGCGTGCCGCGCAATCTGCTGGCCCGCGCGGGCTTCCAGGATGCCACGCTTTACGTGACGGGCCGCAATCTGCGGACGTGGACGGACTTCTCGATGGGTGACCCGGACGGCGACGTCTATCAGGGCACGAACGCCGGCGGCCAGTACTTCCGCCAGTTCAACGAGCCGCAGACGCGCGCGTGGGTGCTCGGCATGCGTACTTCGTTCTGAAACGAACAGAGAACGGAAAGGAACGATACCATGCGAATCCATAGAAAGCTGACATCGCGTATAGCGACGCCGCTGGGTCTCACGCTGGTACTGGGCGCTTGCGACAGCTTCCTGGACGTGAACACGAATCCGAACGCGCCGGAGAACGCGCGCGTGGACATTCGGCTGGCGGGATTGATCGCATCGTTCATCCATTCGACGTATTACGGCGAGGCTTCGCTGTGGGGGTCGGAGTGGACGCAGCAGTTCTCGTACAACGGCACCACGCGTTCGTACGCGGAAGTGCACCGCTACGAGTTGCAGGACACGGACGGGACATCCGCCTGGAACTACTTCTATTCCGGTCCGTTGAACGAAGCGAACAACATGATCAAGGAGAGCACGGGCGACAACGATGTGGTGTACCGTGGTCTGGCCCGTTTCTTCTACGCATGGACGTTCGCGCATATTACGGATCTGTGGGGGCCCGTGCCGTTCGCGGAGGCATTCAACACGTCGATCCGCGAGCCAAAGTACGACGATCAGAAGTCGGTTTATCAGGGTGTATTCGCGGCGCTCGATGAAGCGATCACCGAGATGGGCCATGCCACGGCCCGCCGTCCGACGACGAACGATCTGCTGTTCAACGGCGACATGACGCGCTGGATCAAACTCGCGCGTTACGTGCAGGCGCGGCATCAGCTGCGGCTGGCGTATGCGCCGGGTGAGGACAAGACGGCGCGGGCGCAGGCAGCATTGACGGCGCTGGGCCAGGCCTTCGCGAGCAACGCGGACGATGCGGATTTCACCTATCCTGGTGGCGCCGACGCGCGCAATCCGCTGTGGACGTTCCAGCAGCTGCAGACGCAGCTGGTTGGCAGCGAGCACATGATCGAGCTGCTCAAGCAACGCAACGATCCGAGGATGTCCGTGATGTTCCGGCCGATCTATTATGACTCGGTGCGCGGTACGACGAAGTTTGCCGCGGCGCCAAACACGTACCGCGGGCATCGCAACGGTGCGGGCGGCGAGGCGGACTCGACGATTTCGTGGATCGGCACATTCTTCAGCAACGAGAACGCCAACCTGAATCTGGCGAGCTATGCCGATCAGAAGTTCACGGAAGCGGAAGCGCGGCTGATCGTGAGCGGTGCGGCCGCGGCGGACGCGCCGTACCGGGAAGGTATTCGCGCGAACATGCAGAAGCTGGGCATTGCGACGGCGGCGATCAACACCTACATCGCGGCGAGGCCGGCGCTGACGGCGGCGAATGCGCTCGGGGAGATCATGCGGGAAAAATACGTAGCGAACTTCCTGAAGGTCGAGCCGTGGAACGACTGGCGGCGGACCGGCTTCCCGAACCTGGCGATCGTCGAGGGTGCAATGTTGCCGGGCATCCCGCAACGCGTGCGCACGCCCGGCTCCGAAATCACGAACAATTTCAATCAGGTCACCGCGACGGGCATACCGACAGGGCTCGAGGGCATGAGTGTGAAGGTGTGGTGGGCATCACAGGGTCCACGCTGAGCGACGAGTTCGAAAACTGGAGGATGGCTGCAATGTTGAAGCCGATTCGGAACCGCCGTCTGGCGAGGAGCGTGTGGTGTCTGCTGCCGATGATCGTGGCCGGCTGCGAGCTGAGCGCGGAGCCGGAGACGCGTAACGAAGCCAACGAGTTCCCCGTACGGGCAAACTGGTCGGCCACAATCAACCCGGTGGGTACGGCCGCCGTCCGCGGCAGCCTGGCGATCACGGAGTTCCTTGGATCGCATTTCGATGCGTCGGCATCGATGACGGGCGGGCTGGCGAACCGTGCCTATCAATGGCGCATCTTTCGCGGCGATTGCGCCACGACGGCGGTGGCCGCGAACAACACGGCACCGACGGGACTGCTTCTGTTCGGCACGATCCAGGCCTATCCGGATCTGACGACGGACGGCGCGGGCGCGGCGTCGCTCAACCGGCCGATGGCCGGTGCACTCGACTCGCTGACAGCGTACAGTGTGCGCATCCGAGTGGCGCAGACCGCCACGAACTGGAATGGCACGAGTCCAATCGCGTGCGGTAATCTGCAGCGCTCGTAGTACCCATGGAGTAGCCATGGAGTTGGCGCAGTACGCGGTTCGCAGGCCGTGCAGGCAGACGCGAGTGCCCCGGGCGGCTCGAGGTCGAGCGCTCGGGGCCTTGCTGTTCGCCTTGGCCGGAACCGGCTGCTTTCGCTACGTTGCCGTCGAGCCGGCGGCGGTGCGCCCGGGTGAAAACGTCCAGGTTCGCCTGAGCAATTCGGCCGCGACGAGGCTCGTCTCCGAGTTCGGCATGTTCACGGGCGAGCTGGAAGGCCAGTTCGCGGACGAGGGTCCGGATTCCCTCTCCATTTCCGTCCTGATCAGCCGTGACTATCGTGGAATGTCGCTGAA
>Ga0187892_10010023_pt1 | contig 12192 bp, 8 predicted proteins | sample MA1701073metaG_FD_139345 | JGI IMG/M metagenome (GOLD analysis project Ga0187892, IMG submission 139345) | Bio-ooze microbial communities from a basaltic lava cave in the Kipuka Kanohina Cave System on the Island of Hawaii, USA - MA170107-3 metaG ...
AAGTCGACTTCGCCGCATTGGGGTACAACGAGCTCACGATGCTGGGGACGGGCGAGCTGCGGTGCGGGCGGCGGAAGAGTTGATGCCAGACGCATTGGCGCGGTCAGGATCGCCGGTCAAGTCGACCGTCGTGGCGCTGACTGCCAGTTTCGCCGCCGTCGTCGGTGTGTACGCCGTGCTGGCGACCATCGGCGCGCGACAAGCCGCCAGCGGAGGGCGCGCGCTCGGGCAACTGGCTCCCGTCTTCGAATTGTGGCGAACCGCGGGTAGCGATCTCATCATCTGGCTGACCGCACATTCGCCGGCCGTGGCCGGCACCGCCACCGCGATTGCGCTCGCCATTGCCGTGGCCGCACTATCGGTCGCTGGCTGGCGCGCCACGCGCGTGCTGTTGCTGGCGGCTGCGGTGTCGTTCGGCAGCTGGGGCCAGGCGATGCTCGTGGTGGGCGACGTGACGTCCGGTGTGTGGCTGTATGGGGCCGGGGTCGTGTGTGCGATCGGGCTCGGCGTCTGGTGCCCCATGTCCCGTCTGAGCGGGTTCGTGCCCGTCGAGGGGGACGCGGTTGCCATCACGGGTCGGCGCCTCCCATTGGCGTGGGAATGCGCGGTCGTCGTTGGTTTGACGATTCTCGCGACGTTGATGCGCTTGTACGCGCTCAACGAGCTGCCGAACGGCTTCGACGTCGAGATGATGGTGTTCACCCTGCTGAGCCGTACCGGGTACGGTTTGGCGGAGTATGTCCGCTGGGCGATCCGCACCACGACCGCCGGTCTCTTCTATCTGTTCCCCCAAACCGCCTTCTTCGCCCTCTTCGGCAGCTCCATCTACTCCGTGCGCCTCGCCGCCAGTCTCTGGGGAGTGGCCTCGGTCCCGCTGATGTATCTGCTGGTACGGAGGATTGCGGGCATCGCCCCAGCGGTTGCGGCGACGCTGCTGTTCATCGCGGCCCCCGAGCAGCTGTACTGGTCGCGACTCGAGACAACCTGTTACTCGCCGGTCATTTTTCTCGGGCTCGTGACAGCCAATCTCGGCTTGTGGATGGTGCGGCGTTTCTCGGTGCCGGCGGTAGTCGCGGCAGCGCTATGGACGCCGATGTGTCGCTTCTTCTACATGCCGGCGATTGTTTTGTTCATGTATCCGACGCTGCTCTTCGTCCACACCTTGATCTTTGTGCGCGGGACGTGGCGCAAGAGCTGGTACGTCGTACCGATGCTTGCGGCGGGTATCGGTCTGTGGTTCTCGACGCTCACCGTCATGTATGGCCTGGTGGTTGGGCAGTGGCGGTTCGTCAATCCCGCTGTCGTCTCAGGCACCAACCCGTGGGACAAACAGGGAGAGTTCCAAGGCGCCAGCCGGGCCGACCTGATACGGCTTCAGGCTCTATCGATGTCGCAAAATATTGCCCGGGTGGTCACGAGCCTGACCTACCGCACCGGGTTCACGACGTGGTACCAGCGGGCAGATCCGTCGGGGCGTCCCACTCTCCTCAACGTCGGGTTCGTGCTGACCGCAGCTCTTGGCCTGAGCTATTTGCTGGGCCAGCTCTACGACCGCCGCGCCTGGGTTCTGCTAATGCTGGTCGCCCTCGGCATTCTTCCCGGTATCTTGAGTACGGATCCTGCGGACCGCCGTATCGCCCTGGTGTTTCCGGGGTTGATCGCCACGGCAGGCGTCATGCTCGGAGCCAGTGTGCGAGTCGTGCGCGAGTATGCCGGACGGGTGCTGGGATGGGCGGCGGGGGCCGCCGTCGCCGTTGTGGCCGTGGTCATTGCGTGGAGCAGCGCGGCATCATTCTTTTTGTTGCCGACCAGCCGCCCCCACCTGGATCAGGCGTTCGAGTTCACGCGCCCAATCATGGACAGTGAGGTCGTGCTTCACGATCTCGACGCGAACGTCGCATTGGCCATGGTGTTCGCCAATGCGGAGCGTTTCATCGGGGAGCGGCCTCCGTGCTTTGGCGATGTCCCGGCACGTCTCTGGCTCGATTTGATCCTCCAACCCCGTTGCGACTACGTCGACGTCGCCCACCGCCTCACGCAATCCCCGCAACACCTCGAGGTCATCCGCGCCCAAGCTCGCCCGCGTACCTTCGCGTTTCTCACCTCGCAAGCGCCGCGCAGCGAAGGGTTCCGTAAGCTGCTCGAGGCGATCTACCCCAATGGACAGTGGCGCGCCTTTCCCAGCCCATATCTGACCCTGCGTCTCATGTCAGTGACGGTGACTGCAGAAGAGGTTGCAGCGGTGCACAGTCCGTCACTGTTCGTCGGGAGCGGTGCCACGGCCCGCCCGGATTTGCAGAATCGAGTGTTGGCAGGGGTACGTCTCATGCCGGGGGGCTCGACCGAGCCTGAATCTCAGCAGCAAGGGATCGTGGTACGTGGCGGGATCTATTTGCGCGAGCAAGACTGGTACCGCGTCGATGTGCGGCCCCCATGTCCTGGGTTGACGCTGACGATCGATGGCCAGCCCGTCGATCCGGCCATGTTTCGTCCTATGTTGGCCGGCATCCACTCGTTCGAGATCGACGTCCCCACGCCGGCATCCTGTTCACTGCCGTTGCAGGTGATGGTGCGGAGCCAGCTGAAACCGGACGCCGTGGCGCTCGGTCCGGATTCATTTGTCAGCGATGTCACCGCAGCGCAGCCTCAGGTCCGTGCGACCGCCACCCGCACCTACGAGGGCTACAGTCACGCCAAACCGCTCATCCGTGCGACGCCTCAAGGTGTGCCCGCGGACTTTAGCGTCGACGGCGAGGGATCGATATCGGTACTCTTGCGAGTTGGTAGCGAGCTGCGCGTGCAGCGGCTCGCGCCGGACGGGCACGTGGAGGGGACATGGACGGTCGAGGCGCCCGCGGGCCAGTCGTGTGCCGGTATCAATGTCGCCCCCAACGGTGACGTCCACGTCTTGTGCAGCAAGAGCGTCATGGTCTTTGACAAGTCTGGTGCGCGCGTCACGACCTGGGCCCAGCCGGCCGTCTACACCTCCGCCCTTGGCGTGGATGCCCATGGGCGCGTGCTGAGCCCCGTCCCGCACGAATCCGGGATCGCTATTCTCGACGAACAAGGTAATGCGGGGCGCGTCTGGAAACGGTTTCAGGGGGGAGCTGGCGTGTTCGACGCGCCGGTGTCGGTCAGCGCCAACGCAAAGGGTGACCTGGTAGTCATTGAAGATGGCGGCAACGCTCTCCTGTTCCGCAACAGCGCGACCGAGTTCGATCCGCAATTTGTGCGACGGTTCCGCCTCCACCTCAGCGAGCTGCCGGTGCGGACGTCCGGAGTGTCGCTCGATGATCAAGATCACATCTTCGTGCCCGATCCGACCACCGGCACCGCGTTGGTCTACAACTTCGACGGCGAGCGTGTCATGGCGGCAGAGGCGCCGCGGGATATCAGCCGGTTGGCGCTTGGACCCATCAGGAAGTTCGTTGCCTGGCAGGACCGCCTCTATGCACTGAGCCACGACGGGACCTTGTGGAGTCTGGCGCGCTGAGTTAGTGCAGCCTGCGGTTGGCAGCGATGGTTCACACTGGCGAGATGCGCACCGATCCCGTTGCGGCGAGGCCGCGCCTCTCCATCGTCCTCCCGGTATTCAATGAAGTAGGGACAATTGGGCATCTCGCTGCCGAGCTGTTCAAGGTTCTCGAGCCTTTGCCGTATGACCATGCTCTGGTGCTCGTCGATGACGGGTCGACGGACGGCACGAGCGCCGTCCTCGACGCGCTGCAGGCACGTCACGCCGACCGGATCAGCGTCGTTCACTTGTCGCGGAACTTCGGGCACCAGGCCGCGCTGACGGCGGGAACCGATCATGCCGACGGCGATGCGGTGATTTGCATGGACGCCGACATGCAGCACCCGCCCAGCCTCATCCCGGAGATGGTGGCACGCTGGGAGCAAGGCTTCGACGTGGTGCAAGCGGTGCGGCGCGAGACGCCCAACGTTGGTGTATTCAAGAATCTGACGGCACGCGCGTTCTACGGATTGATGAATCGTCTGTCCGCCACACAGGTCGAAGTCGGTGGCTGCGACTTCCGCTTGATGTCGCGGCGCGTCGCCGACATCTTCCGCCAGGATCTGCGCGAGCGCGATCGTTTCGTGCGTGGCCTGGTATCCTGGGTCGGCTTTCGCAGTTGTCGCCTCGAGTTCGATGCTGCGGACCGTTACGCCGGAGAGTCGAAATATTCGTTTCTGAAGATGGTGAGCTTTGCCCGTTTGGGACTGGTCTCGTTCTCGAAGATTCCGCTGCGCATTGCGGTGCTACTGGGTCTGGCTGCCAGCACCGTGAGCTTACTATACGGGCTGTATGCCATCTTCGTCTTTGTGCACTACCAAGCCGTGATCCCGGGCTGGGCATCGACCGTGCTGGTCGGGACCTTCCTCGGCGGCTGCCAACTGCTGTTCCTTGGACTGCTCGGCGAGTACATCGCCACCATTTTCGACGAGATCAAAGGCCGCCCGATCTATCTGGTCGCAGATGTTCGTCCGGCAACGCGCCGGCTATCATCGCGCGACGGTGCTGGGATGCGTAGTGAGGGGTGAGTTGGGCGTGGAGCCGGTGACCTGGGTCTGTCCCTCCTGCCATTCTGCTTTGACAGCCAACGATGGGAACGGCTGCCGCTGTGTGGGCTGTGGAGCACAGTATCCAAGGCGGGCTGGTGTCGAGGTGTTGTTGACCGACGAGGAATGGCAGATGTGTCACGCCCATCTCGAAGAAGAAGCGCCCATCCTGGCGCGCTACGAGTTTGCCAGGCGTCGCGTCGGTGTCACGGTCGCATATTACGATTGGTGGGTGCAGCGCATGTTGCGTGAAGTCCCCGAGCATCATGAGGGGCCGCTGGTCGAGTTGATGTGTGGCGGGGCAGAGGTGTGCCGGCGGTTGCCAAGACGGTTCCCTGCCGCCTTCGCGCTCGACCTCAACGTGGTCAGCGTCGAACGCGCCGCGCAAAGTCTACGGGAGGCGGGTGACCTGCGTGCGCACTTTGTCGGTGGAACGGCTGCGCGCGTGCCACTTCCAGATGCCTGTACCGATGTCGTCGTTATCCAAGGTGCGCTGCACCACGCGCGTCCGCAGCTCCAGCAGATCCTCAACGAGGTCCATCGGATCTTGAAGCCGCAAGGAGTGTTTGTGGGTTCCGAACCGGCCAACGATCATTGGCTGACCCGGTCGATTCGTCATTGGCAGTATCGGCACTCAGAAATGCAAGGGCGCGATCCCGACGAGGACGGCTTCTCAGAGGACGAGCTGGCGGCGCTTTTGCGGCGCTCCGGTCTGCAGCTTGACCGCTATCGGCAGTTCGGTTTCATTGGCTATCCGCTGTTGGCGAACACAGACATGGTTCCGTTCTTCGCCGGTCCGCGGTGGGCATGGCTGTACAATCCGCTCATGGCGGTGGACCGTTTCCTGGAGCATGTCCCGGTGCTGCGCCGCATGGCCTGGGCTAGCCTTTTCCGGGCGTTCAAGGGCTGAGCACCGCTGGCGATGGCAGCACGGTCCGACTCAGCTCCTTGGTGGCGGTTCGCCGGCGCAATCGCCGCCGTGGTGGTGTGCGCCGTAGGTCAATGGTACGTGCGCGACGCGCCGTGGGGCTGGCAAGGCACTGCGGCGTTCATCGGCGGTGCGCTTGCGGCGGCGTGGTTCCTTGGGCGGCCGCATCCGATTGCATCACTCGACCCGTCCCCTGCAACGGTGCCACGGCGAGCGGCCCGTATCATCGGGCCGCTCGTCGCGGTCGCTGGAGCCGCTCTCTTCGTCTATACCGTCGTGCGCCTTCGTCTGAACTGGGTGGCGAACTTCGACACCGACGTGCCACTGATGATCGTCGGCATCGCCGTCTGGAGTCTGGGTCTCCTGGTGTGCGACCGTGGTTGGCCGGAGCGGCAGCCCGGTGTGCCATGGCAGAGGTGGGAGATGATCCTGTTCCTCGCCGTAGTTGCCCTCGGCTTCGTGGTGCGTTTCTATCGCTACGACTACTTTCCGCCACCCGAAGGAGTGTACGCGGTTGAGGAGCCACAATCAGGGCAGGCGGCCTATCTGATTATCCACGCCGGCAGCCGCCCGTGGGAGTTCGTCGGCGACCGCTGGATGGCGGTGCCCTTCTTTCGTGTCCTCGGGGAGAGTCTGACCGCGCTGCGCCTGCCGTTCACGATTGTGAGCGCGCTGACCCTGATCCCTTTCTACCTCATGATGCGCCTGCTCGTGTCCCGCCCGGCAGCCCTGTTTGCATTGGCTCTCTTCGCCGTCTCCCGCTGGCATCTGCTGTTCGCGCGGTCGGCGCACAACATCTTCCCGACGACGCTCATCGTCGTGGTGGTATTGTACCTGTGTGTGCGGGCGCATCGGCGCGGTGGGCTGGCGTTGTATCCCTGGATTGGGTTCCTGTGCGGGTACACGCTGTATACCTACGCGGGCTATCGCGCCACACCGATGTTTGCCGCGCTCTTCCTCGGTGTCAGCTTCTTGCTGCACATCGTCGCATGGCGGCGCGCCGTTCTCCCGCAGCCGGTCTCGGAGGCTCGGCGGCGTGTCGCAGTCCAGGCGATTGGACTCGGCATTGCTGCCATCGCCTTTGTCGGCCCTTTGCTCGTACTGCTACCGCGGCTGTGGTCGGAGAATCCCGGCTATTTCTTCGAGGCCGCCAATCGGTCGCTGATCAATCAGGGGTATTACACGTCCGATTTGCGGGTCTTCATTCCGCGGATGATCGAGCGCGCCAAGGGAACGGCACGCCTGTTCAATCACGTCGGCGATAGCGCTGGGACCTTCAATCTGCCGGGCGAACCCATGCTTGATCCGATTACCGGCACGATCTTCATGGTGTCGCTCGCCTATTGTGTGGTCTGGGGCCTTTACCGCTGGCAGGGCTTCTTTGCGTTCGGCTTCGTCTTTCTGCTGCTCGGTGGCTCGGTGTTCGTCGGCAACTTCGATCCACGCCGGCTGCAAGGCATCATCCCCTTCATGTTCGCGACCATCGCGTTCGGCGCGGACCGTCTGTACTCGTTTTGGGTGGATCGATTGGGTCGACGAAGTGGAGTCTGGTTGGTGCTGCCGGCGCTGGGCCTCTGTGGGGCGGCCGCCTGGCACACTTACGACCGGTATTTTGTACGGATGATTCAGCAGGTACCCGTCCGGCAGGCGTTTCACGGACGCTACACGGTCGCGGCTGCGTATCTGCACCGACTGCCAGCCGACTCGTTTCTCGTGTTCGTTTCGGATGTGCCATTCTTCTTCATCCCGAGCGACTATCAGTGGATGCGTGGCGATCGCATTCCGGGGCGTTGGACGGGCGATCTGCTGCCGATCCTCCGCGGTCAGTTGCCCGCAACCGATCGCGACGTCCACGTGCTGATCCAGGACCCATTCGAGCATGCCGAAGTCGCTCGCCTTTTGAAGGCGCGGTATCCGAGTGCCGAATGCGCAAATGCCACGGATCCGGACGCCCCGATGTTCGAAATGACCGCCTGTCGGCTGCCGCGCGGCGTCGCAGCCGACTTCCGTGACGGATTACGCGCGCGGTATTACCGGGGCGAGCAACCCGAGCCGTTTCTGGAGCGGGTAGAGCCAGCCATCAGCTTTGCCCTGACACCTGACGCCTGCCATTTCCCCGTGGTCCTGGGGAAGCCTCCGTGTCGCGTCGAATGGGAGGGTATCCTGCAGGTTCCGACGACGGGTGTGTATGAGTTCAGCGCGGAGGGACGACAAGCGGACCTTCGCGTGACGGTGGATGGGCAACCACTGCGCCCCTCCCTGCCGCTCGAGGCGGGGGCGCACGCCGTTCAAGCGGCAGCGCAGTACCGTCCAGTGCACGACCACGACTTCGATTGCGGAGCCCGCCTGCGCTGGCGCAAGCCCGGTGCGAAGGAGTGGGAGCTGGTGCCGTTTGCCAGCTTCGGAAGTGGCGCAATAGCGAATAGCGAGTAGAGATACCCAAAGCGGAATGCCCCCTGACGATGCCTATTCGCTATTCGCTCTCGACCCAATTTGACACGCTCGTGCGGTCGGGCGATACGAACCAGCAATGATCTCCGTCGGTGTGATTGGCCTCGGTTACTGGGGCCCGAATCTGGTGCGCAACTTCAACCTCTCGCCGCGCGCCCGTATCGCGTGGTTGTGCGACGTGAATCAGGCGCGCCTCGACGAAATCGGGTTGCAGTGCCCCGCCGCGGCGCGCACCACGACCGCGGATGACGTCCTCGCCGACGCGGCCGTCGACGCGGTGGCGATTGCCACGCCGGTGGCGACGCACTACGCCCTCGTGCGCGCCGCCCTGCAGGCCGGCAAGCATGTGCTGGTCGAAAAGCCGCTGGCAGGATCGGTCGCCGAAGGGACAGAGCTGCTGCAGCAGGCGGCGCAAGCCGGGCGCACGCTGTTGGTCGATCACGTCTTTCTGTACAGCCCGGCGGTCCGCAAGATGGCGGATTTGGTGCGCACCGGCGAGGTCGGCGACATCCTGTTCTTCGATTCAGTGCGCATCAACCTCGGTCTCTTCCAGCACGACGTCAATGTCATGTGGGACCTTGCGCCCCATGACCTGTCGATCATCGATCATCTGATCGAACGGGCGCCGCAAAGCGTTGTGGCCGTCGGCGCGAGCCACGCCGGCAATCGACTGCAGGATGTGGCCTACCTGCACCTCGACTATGGCGACAACCTGCTCGCATCAGTTCATGTCAACTGGCTGTCGCCGGTCAAGGTTCGCCATTTCCTCATGGGCGGCAGTCGCCGGAGTGTCTTGTACAACGAGCTGGACCTGTCCGAGCGCCTCAAGGTCTACGACCGTGGCATCGATGTCTCGAAGGACCCCAAGGGTATTCGCGAGGTGCTCGTTTCGTATCGTTCCGGTGACGTCGTCTCACCGCGCCTGGACACGTCGGAGCCCCTCCGATACCTTGTCGAGCATTTCGCGGAGTGTATCGAGAACGGGGTGCGACCGGTCTCGGGCGCCGATCAGGGCGTCCGCATTGTGCGCATCCTAGAGGCGGCGCAGCAGTCCTTGTCCGAAGGTGGGAAGCGGGTCAACATCTAATCCATGGAATTGTTCAACCGCATCGCGCCCGATGTCCGTCTAGGTCGCGACGTCCAGGTCTTCGGTTTTGCCAATCTGTACGGGTGTACGATTGGTGACCAGACCAAAGTTGGCTGTTATGTGGAGATCCAGAGGAATGCCACCATCGGGGCGCGATGCAAGATTTCGAGCCATGCGTTCATCTGCGAGGGGGTTGTCATCGAGGACGAAGTCTTCGTCGGGCACCACGTGTGCTTCACCAACGACCGCTTGCCGCGCGCTTGCAATCCGGACGGATCGATGCAGAGCGCTACCGATTGGACCGTTTCCCACACCATCGTTCGCCAGCGTGCGAGTATTGGATCGGGAGCCGTTGTCCTGCCGGGCGTGACCATCGGTGCGGGAGCGATCGTCGGCGCCGGCGCAGTGGTCACCCGCGATGTGCCGGCGCGCGCCCTCGTCGCAGGCAATCCTGCGCGCGTGCTGAGGATGCTGGCCGAAACCGAGGCGTTGTGAGGGTTCTGCGCCGCCTCGGTACGTCGTCCTGGAGCACATCAGTCGTGCCTGTCGCGGGGCAACCTAACCCCCTGGCCCCCTTCCCCACGAGGGAAGGGGGAACGAAATCTTCATCGAGGGGAACCGCGAAAGGGCGGGGGCACTGACGCAATGCAGATCAACGGCGCGAAAATTCTGGTCACCGGCGGCTGCGGTTTCATCGGGTCGACGACCATCGACCTGCTGCTGCGCGAGCATGCGCCCGGGCGGATCGTGATTCTGGACAACCTGGTGCGTGGCGATCGCTCCAACGTCGAGGAGGCCTTGCGCGATCCGCGGGTCGAGCTCGTGCAGGGAGATATTCGTGATGTGAAGACGGTGCAAGCCAACATGGCCGGCATGGACGCCGTCGTTCACATGGCGACGCTCCGCATTACCGCGTGCGCCGAGCAGCCCCGCGAGGCCTTCGAGACCATGTGCACGGGCTCCTACAACGTGATGGAAGCGGCGCAGGACGCCGGTGTGAAGCGCATCATCACGGCGTCGACCGCCTCGGTCTACGGCTTGGCGGAGACCTTCCCGACCCGCGAGGACCATCACCCTTACAACAACCGCACCTGGTACGGCGCGACGAAGGTATTTCTCGAAGGGCTCTTGCGGTCGTTTCATGACATGTACGGCTTGCCGTACGTCGCCTTGCGCTACTTCAATGTCTACGGGCCACGCATGGATGTGTTCGGCAAGTACACCGAAGTGCTCATCCGTTGGCTGGAGCGCATTGATGCAGGCGAACGACCACTCGTCTTCGGTGACGGGGCACAAACCATGGACTTCGTCCATGTCGCCGACGTCGCCCGCGCCAATGTTCTAGCGCTGGCTGCGAATGTCGAGGACCGTGTCTACAACGTCGCCTCGGGCCACGAGACGTCGCTGCTCGGATTGTTGCAGGCGCTCTTGCGGGTGACGGGTCGAGAGGATTTGCAGCCCGACTTCCAGCCGGTGCGGGCCGTCAATCCGGTGCCCCGACGCCTCGCCGACGTCGAGGCAGCGCGGCGCGATTTGGGGTTCGCGGCACGCATTCCACTGCTCGAGGGGCTGGAGAGCCTGGTGAAGTGGCGCAAGGAGAGGCTGGCAGCGTAGGAGAGACGACGCGCCAGGGCGGTTTGTTCCTGCGGGTCTATCGACATTCTTCGCCACGAGAGGCAGCTCATGACCATCCGCATTCCGATTGCCAAGCCTGAACTGGGCGAACCCGAGTGGCAAGCCGTGCGTGCGGTCATCGAGTCGGGGTGGGTGACGCAAGGACCGAAGGTGGCCGAGCTCGAACGGGCCCTGGCCGAGCTGTGTGAGGTGCCGCATGCGGTCGCCGTGTCCTCGTGCACCACGGCGCTGCATCTGGCGTTGTTGTGGGCTGCGGTCGGGCCGGGCGACGAGGTGATCGTGCCGTCGATGCCCTACATCGCGACTGCCAACGCGGTCGTGTACGCGGGCGCGACGCCGGTGTTCGCGGAGGTTGACGCGCAGACGTTCAATCTCGACCTCGACGACGTGCGCCGGCGAATCACGCCGCGCACCAAGGCGATCCTCCTGGTACACCAACTCGGCCTGCCTGCGGATATCGACGCGTTTGCGACGCTGGCAGCAGAGCGTAGCGTGCAGCTCGTTGAGGACGCTGCGTGCGCCATTGGCAGCCGGTACCGGGGCCGACCGATCGGATGCCATAGCGAGCTCGTGTGCTTTTCGTTTCATCCCCGCAAGGTCATTACGACAGGCGACGGGGGCATGATCACGACGCGCTCGGCGGCGCATGCTGCGCGCCTGCGGACCCTGCGCCAACACGCGATGAGCGTGCCGGACACGGTCCGGCATGCTGCCGCGCAAATCGTGCGCGAGTCGTATCCGGAGATTGGCTACAACTATCGGATGACCGATGTGCAAGCCGCAATGGGCGTCGAGCAGCTGAAGCGCCTGCCGGGAATTGTCGCGCGGCGCCGTGAGCTCGCGCACCGCTATGACGGTGCCTTCCAGGATGACGCAACCATCCAGACACCCATCGTGCCCGAGGGCGTCGAGTGGAACGTACAGTCCTACGCCGTGCGCCTGCGCGGCTTCGACGCGTCGCGGCGCGACGCGGTGATGCAAGCGCTGCTCGACCAAGGCATCGCGACGCGCGCTGGGGTGATGACCGCGCATCGAGAACCGGCATACGTGCTGCGCGGGCGGGTGTCGCTCCCCGTCTCGGAAGCGGCGAGTGATGGCTCACTCGTTCTTCCGCTGTATGGCGGACTGACGATCGACGACCAGGACGAAGTCGTGGCGGCGCTCCAGCAGGCCGTTCGCAACACCACAAAGGGACAGTGAACATGAAGGAGAAACTCGGGCTGGACGCCATCAAGGACTTCTGGACGCGACAGGCGGCCGAGCATCAACTCGCCACGTCGGTATCGTGGGCGGATCAACCGATCATCGATCTCGAGGTGCAGGCGATCGTGAAACACCTCCACGATGGCGATCGCGTCCTCGACGTGGGATGCGCGAACGGCTACTCGACGACCCAATTTGCACTGCATCGGCAGATTCGGATCCGCGGCTTGGATTACATTCCGGAGATGGTCGAACAGGCCCGCTTGCGGCTCAAGGATCCGCATCTCGCCGCGCAGCTCGCGGATCGCGTCGAGTTCGACGTGGGAAA
>Ga0187892_10010024_pt1 | contig 12192 bp, 8 predicted proteins | sample MA1701073metaG_FD_139345 | JGI IMG/M metagenome (GOLD analysis project Ga0187892, IMG submission 139345) | Bio-ooze microbial communities from a basaltic lava cave in the Kipuka Kanohina Cave System on the Island of Hawaii, USA - MA170107-3 metaG ...
TGCGTCGCCCAGTACATCCACGAGAGTGCGGATGAGTATGAACTCCTCCATGGGCTCGACGACTTCCTCACCGGCCGAGCGTCGTAGGCGCCACGTTTGCGGCACCCACACGGTGTCGATGCCCGCGTGGCGCGTGGCGATGACCCGCTGGGCGAATTCCGCAAGCCGAGGGCGTCGCTCATACTCGCCGGCCGGTAGCGGCGAGACGGACGCGGACACGTGTGAGTAGCCCAGTTGTCGAGCCTCCTGGATCGCCGCAGGAAGCTGCTCTACGTCCCCTTTGCTGCGGACCGAGAAGTCGAGTTGCTCAACCGGCCGCTTGGCGGCGGTGGAGCCCTCGATCGTGGGGACGGCCAACGCCAAGCGCGGCACGGTGATGAAGGGTCGGATCGCCTGCCGAACGTTCTCGATCGCCGCGCTCATGTCTTGCTCGGACCCCGCGGCAAATCCATCATCGCCCCCAATTTGCCACCAGCGAAACACGCCCGCAAACGGCGCCGCGATCGCCGCCAGCTCGTCCTTCCACACGTTCGGGTCTTCGCTCAGCCAAGTCACGGCTGGCTGCGACGTACCGGACTGAACCGACAAGGACGGTGGGGGCTCGGCGAGCACAGCCGTGACCAGGTAGCTTCGTCGGTGCAGCTCCTCGAGGAAGCGTTCGTGAGGTGAAGCACCGGAGCGGGACGTTGCAGTTCCCGCGCTGGGGCTCCATATCGGGACTTTGACCGAACGCACGCCTTGACGCGCGAGCAGGTCCAGTTGAATTCTCGGATCGATTGGTAAGTGTCCGTCCAACGCCAAGCCGAAGGCCTGCGCCGGCGGACCCGTCACGCGGGCGGTGTTCCCCAGGACCACGAAGGGCAGGGTCCGCGTGGCGATCACCGTTCCATGCGCGCAGACTTCGAACCGGGCGTGATACGACCCAGCCGCGAGCCCACTGATGTCTACGGGCCGAGTTTGCGCAACGTCCTCGCCCGTGGAGAACGACTCTCGCTGGACCGGCTGACCGTCGGCATCTTCAATGAATACGCGTCCGGTCAACGACCCGCCGCCTGCGTCCACGAGAGTGACTTGCATCTGACGCCGATCGTTGGCGCTCAGGACGTTGCCGGCTACGCCCGAGCGCAGGTCGGCGATCGGAAGAAGGTAGATCGTGAGGTCGTCGAACCACGCGCCGCCGGCCACGTCGATGTGGGTGATGTGATGCGGCTGCTCCGGGCGCTCTTGCAGGAGGCGCTCCTGAAGGACCCATGCGCCGACGCTGATCGAATGCGCCTCCGGAGGTGCGGGCGGCAGCAGCAGGTCGACGGGCGTCCAGTCGGAAGGCGACGCGCCGCCGACTTCGCGGGAACGCGCCATCGTATCCAGAAGCGCCCGCCCATGCCGATCGAGGAAGTGCGCGCTCAGGCAGGCGCGGGCGTATTTCAGCCGATCCGGGCGGATGAAGCCCTCCACCCGATAGCGACCGCCGGGGCGCACTCTCGTTTCCGGACCGCCGTAGATATAGGCTGCGTTTCGCCCGGCGGTCGAAAGATAAAACGAGGGTGGCGCCGCGTAACCCTGCGCCTCATCGAACTTGCCGCCGGCGAAGATCGGAAACCCGGCGAGCCGAAGGGGCTCCCAGTACATGGGGACCTCGTCCAGGTTTCCCGCTGCCCGCTCGTCGAAATCAAACCGCCAAACCACGCGCTCTGCGCGTACCGGCACCGTGATCGCCGGCTCCGCATCCGCCGACACGGCGCAGGCCCAGGCAAATGCACACATGGGAATGACGCGCCGGAACCGCTGTGCCATCCCCTTCCTTTCCTTGATTCTCACTTCGGGAATCCGCACGGCTCCTTAGTTATCGGTGCCTGGCGACACCATCGTTAAGGGTGCGTGCGACGGCCCCTGGCGGCTCGTTCGCGACGCCCTACGATGGACGCTTCCAAGCCAACTCTATTCTCTAGGCCGTAACCAGCGCCGGCTGCCGGCGGCGACGCATCCTTGCGGAGGCGCGCAAGATGTCGGCGGACGATCGCGTGCTCGGCTTGACCGGTCGCCTCGACGCACGTGTACGCGTTTGGCGGCGTGACGCCGAAGGACGCTTGGCCGGCGGGCGGGAGGCCCGAGGTTTGCCCGTCGCGGGGCCGCGCGGGGCCTTCGGTCGATGTCCCTGAGCCATAGCGGCCTGCGCCGCGGCGAGGCGGGCGATGGGCACGCGGAAAGGGCTGCACGAAACGTAATCGAGGCCCAGGCGCTCGAAGAACTCGATCGACTTGGGGTCGCCGCCGTGCTCACCGCAAATGCCGAGCTTGAACTCCCGGCGCTTTGAACGGCCCTTCACGCAGGCCGTTTCAACGAGCACACCTACGCCTTCGGCGTCGATGGACTGAAAGGGATCGTGAGGAAGGAGCGTACCCACGTAGTCGGGCAGGAAGCGCCCGGCGTCGTCGCGGGAGATGCCCATCGCCAGTTGGGTAAGGTCGTTGGTGCCGAAGCTGAAGAACTCGGCGGACTCGGCCAGCCCATCGGCGAGCAGCGCGGCACGCGGCGTCTCGACCATGGTGCCCACGAGATAGGGCAGCTTCACTTTGTGCGCGGCAAGGACCCCGTCCGCAACTGCCCGCGTGCGCTCGACGAGCAAGGCCAGCTCCTTGGGCTCGATGGTCAAGGGGATCATGATTTCGGGCCGGACGTCGATGTCCCGCTCGACGCAGCGCACTGCCGCCTCGATGATCGCCCGAACCTGCATTTCCAGGATTTCAGGATACGTCACGGATAGGCGGCACCCGCGGTGCCCGAGCATGGGGTTGGCCTCCTTGAGCTGATCGACGCGGCGCTGAATATCGGCGAGCGAGACTCTCTGATCCTCCAGAGGCTTTCGTGCGTCCTTGTACCAGACGGCGATGTCGCGGAGTTGGGCGTCCACGGCGGCGTTGAGCTCATCGACCACCGCTCGCTGGCCCTCGGGATTGTCATGGTGCGGCAGGAACTCATGGAGCGGCGGGTCCAGCAGTCGAATGGTGACCGGCCGACCGGCCATTGCCTCGAAAATCCCCTCGAAGTCGGCCTGTTGGAAAGGCAGCAGCTTTTCCAGCGCCCGCCGCCGGGCAACCTCATCGTCGGCGAGAATCATCTCGCGCATGGCGCGGATGCGCTGCGGCTGGGTCGGATCGAAGAACATGTGCTCGGTGCGGCAAAGGCCGATGCCCTCGGCGCCGAGTTCGACCGCCTTGGCGGCGTCCGCCGGCGTGTCGGCGTTGGTGCGCACGCCCAGGCGACGGCGCTCGTCACACCAGCACATGAGCATTTCGTATTCCAGGGGCGGCTCCGGCCGGACCAGGGGAAGAACTCCGTCAAAAATGCGCCCGGTTCCGCCATCGAGCGTAATCGCGTCGCCCTCACGGAAGGATCGACCGTTCAGCGTCATGCGCTTCGCGTGGTAGTCGATAGCCAGCGCATCGCAGCCCACGATGCAGCACTTTCCCCAGCCGCGGGCAACCACGGCCGCGTGCGAGGTCTTGCCGCCGGTCGCGGTGAGGACCCCCGCGGCTACGTACATGCCGCCCACATCCTCCGGTGAAGTTTCTTTCCGAACGAGGATGACCGTGTCCCCTTTCGAGGCCCGCACTTCGGCCTCCTCGGCGGAGAACACGATCCGCCCGCTGGCCGCGCCCGGGACCGCTCCGATTCCTTCGCCGAGTTGTCGCCGCCGCAGCTCATCATCAGGAAACTCTGGATCGATCACGGGATAAAAGAGCCGCTCCACATCCGCGGCGCTAACTCGCCCGATCGCCTGCTCTTTGGTGATGATCGGTTCCGCCGCGGCCGCGGCGTTTCGCGCGGAAAGGTATCGCTTCTTGACCAACTGCTGGGCCGCCGCCTTGGTCATGAGAGGCCGGGTCGCCTGGTCCACGGCGATTTTGAACGCGGCCTGTGGCGAACGCTTTCCGGCGCGGCACTGAAGCATGTACAGCTTGCCCCGCTCGATGGTAAACTCCAGATCCTGCATGTCTTTGTAGTGAACTTCGAGGATGACCCGCACGGCCTCGAGCTGCTCATAGACCTCGGGCATGCGCGAGCGCAGCTCCTCCAGACGCAGCGGCGTTCGCACTCCCGCGACGACGTCTTCGCCTTGGGCGTTAATGAGGTAGTCACCGTAAAGGATGCAATCACCGGTGTTCGGATCACGCGTAAAGCATACGCCGGTGCCGCTGTCCTCGCCCATGTTGCCGAAGACCATCTGGCACACGTTCACGGCGGTGCCTGGAAGCCCGGTGATGTTCTCGACGCGGCGATAGGTCGCGGCCTTCTCAGCCATCCAGCTCTCGAACACGGCATTGATCGCCCCGCGAAGCTGCTCGAACGGCTCCTGCGGGAAGGGCTGACCGCAATGCTGGCGGTAGATTTCCTTGAATCGCCCCACGAGGTCGCTCAGCTCCTCTTCGTTGGCGTCCGTGTCGAGTACTTGTTCGTTTTGGGATCGAGCCAGCCGACGGCGGGTCCGCGTATTCTTGATCTCGTGGAAGGCGGCCTCGAAATGTTCGCGGCGCACGCTCTTGGCCGTCGAGCCGTACATCATGATCAGCCGCCGATACGCATCCAGCGCGAAGCGGCGGTTCGAGGACGCGGCAGCTAGGCCCTCGACGGACTTATCGTTGAGCCCGAGGTTCAGGATCGTTTCCATCATCCCCGGCATGGACCGGGCAGCGCCGGACCGCACGGAGACGAGGAGCGGATCCTTGGCGGCGCCGAACTTTTTGCGGCACGCGCGTTCGAGCTGGGCGAGGTGCTCGCGGACTTCCTTCTCCAAGCCGGCCGGCCACTTATGACCGCGAGCGATGTACTCGGCGCACGCCTGAGTCGTGATCGTGAACCCAGCGGGAACCGGCAGGCCGATCCGCGTCATTTCCGCCAGACCGGCACCCTTGCCGCCGAGCAGCTCCTTCTGGTCGCCGCGACCGTCTGCCTTGCCGTTCCCGAAAAAATATACCCCGCGTTTTGACTTCGCTTTTGCCATGAGATTGTTCCTTTGGGTCTATGCCAGCGCCTGTGGCCGGATTCGGTCGGCCGCAGCCCCACCCCCCTTCATCGGCAGGACCACGCATGAAATGCTGTCGGGCACGCATCCGTTCGCACCGCGGACTCCAGGGGCGCGATCATATCGCACCGTCCTCGGCAGTCAAACCCGCCGGACGCAGTGGTAGTGGTGAGTGTGCCACGGTCAAACGACGGGGCCGTATCCGTCGCTTGGCCGTGGACGCGACGTACGTACCACCACGCCCAAGCTTCGCATGAGCGTGCCACCTTGCATATGTGCGTTCAGGCGGAACCTAGCCGGCAAGCCAGCGGGCCGCGTCCTTGGCGAAGTAGGTGATGAGGACGTCGGCGCCGGCGCGCTTGATGGCCGTGAGAGACTCAAGGGCTACATCGCGCTCGTTGAGCCAGCCGTTGGCGGCGGCGGCCTTGATCATGCTGTACTCGCCGCTGACCTGATAGGCGGCGAGCGGTGCGTAGGGGAAGGCGTCGCGCACGCGGCGGATGACGTCGAGGTAGGGCAGAGCGGGCTTGACCATGATCATGTCCGCGCCTTCGTCGAGGTCGATGCGCGCTTCGCTGAGTGCCTCGCGGGCGTTGGCGGAGTCCATCTGATAGCTGCGGCGATCGCCGAAGGCGGGTTTGGAGTCGGCGGCTTCTCGGAAGGGGCCGTAGAAGGCGGAGGCGTATTTGACGGCGTACGAGAGGATGCCGGTGTCGGTCAGGCCGGCCGCGTCGAGCGCGCCACGGATGGCCGCGACCTGGCCGTCCATCATGGCACTGGGCGCGACCAAGTCCGCTCCGGCCTTGCCGTGCGAGACCGCCATCTTGGCGAGGCACTCGATCGTCTGGTCATTGTCGATAATCTCGCCGCGAACGATCCCGCAGTGACCGTGATCGGTGTACGAACACATGCAGACATCCGTGATGAGAACCAAGTCCCTAGCTTGCTTGCGGATTCGCCGAATGGCCTGCGATACAATGCCATCCTCCGCCACGGCTGCCGACGCGAGCGCGTCTTTGCGCGTTGGGATGCCGAAGAGCAGCACGGACTTGATTCCCAGCGACGAGATCGTCTCGATTTCGCGATCCAGCTCTTCGAGTCGCAGCCGTACGATACTCGGCATGGCCGCAATCGGCCCCGCCGCAGCTCGATCCTTGACCACGAAGATGGGGTGAATGAAATCCTCGACCGAAACCCGCGTCTCCCGCCGCAAAGCGCGCAACGCCGGCGTGCTACGCATTCGACGCCCGCGATAGATCGGGAATTCGCCCACAGCGTTGTCGCCGGTCAGGTCGCTTGGTCACGTCGGGTGGGAGGCCGATTGAACCTGCGTCGCACGACACGGTCGGCATGTTGGGCCTGCTCTCGACGCAACCGCTCGACCAGCTTATGCAGGTCGCCCTCGCATTCTTCCAGGAGCTTGGTCGCGTTTTCGCGAAGTTCTTCGACGACGGGGTCACGGTACATGCGCGTTTCTCCATCAATCCGTCGGTTCCAGGATCAATTCCTCGGGCGAGCAGATGACCGGCGACGACAGATGGAGCCGGCGATTGAGCGCCTCTATGTGTGTTCGTTTGCTCGCGTTGGCAAGGTGAGCGTAATTCCACGTCAGCAGGTATTCCATTTCGTGAACCGAAGCAATCGCCAGATGCAGCGCATCCCGCAAGTTTCGACTCGGCATCGCCATATGTTCAACGTAATATCGCGCCGCGTGTTCCACGTCTTCATCTACATCCAACAGAGGGAACTCCTTGACCAATTCAAGCCGCTCAGTCGCCCTGGTTTGTTTGCCGCCGCCAAGCTCATGCAGAACGATTTGTGAGATAAACACGTCGAAGCGAGACCGTTCGTCCGTCCACCATTTTCGCGTCAAGAGGTGGCGTGCCTGCACGATCGCGTCGTCACGCTCAGGGGGCAGCCAGTAGCTGGGCACGGAGGAGTCGAGATACAGGGTAGGCTTCATCCCGTCAGATTCTACTCTTCACCAGGTTCTCCACCACGCTCGGGTCGGCGAGGGTCGTGGTGTCACCGATGTTGGAGACGTCGCCTTCGGCGATTTTTCGCAGGATGCGGCGCATGATCTTGCCGGAGCGGGTCTTGGGCAGGCCCGGGGCCCAGTGGATCACGTCCGGGGCGGCGAAGGCGCCGATCTCCTTGCGAACATGGGCGACGAGTTCTTTCTTCAAGGGCTCCGCGTAATCATGCCCCACCTTGAGGGTAACGTAGGCGTAGATGCCCTGGCCCTTGATTTCGTGGGGATAGCCCACCACCGCGGCCTCAGCCACGGCCGTGTGGGAGACCAAAGCGCTCTCCACTTCCGCGGTGCCCAGGCGGTGCCCGGAGACGTTGATGACGTCGTCGATGCGCCCGGTGATCCAGTAGTAGCCATCCTCGTCGCGGCGGCAGCCGTCGCCGGTGAAGTACAGCCCGGCGCATCGGGAGAAGTACGTTTCCTTGAACCGCTGGTGCTGCCCGTAAACGGTGCGCATGATCCCCGGCCAGGGCTCTTCGATGAACAGCGCGCCCGAGCCGGAGCCTTCGATCCGCTTGTTGTGCTCATCGAGGATCACCGGCTTCACGCCGAAGAACGGCAGCGTGGCCGACCCCGGCTTGGTCGGGATCGCGCCGGGCAGCGGCGTAATCAGGATGCCGCCGGTCTCCGTCTGCCACCACGTGTCCACGATCGGGCAGCGCTCCTTGCCGACGACGCGGTGATACCACATCCACGCCTCGGGGTTGATCGGCTCCCCCACCGTGCCCAGCAAGCGCAGGCTGCTGAGCTTGTGCTTGTTCACCGGCTCGTCGCCCTCGCGCATGATCGCCCGAATGGCGGTCGGCGCGGTGTAGAACTGCGTGACCCTGTACTTGTCCACCACGTCCCAGAAGCGCCCGGCATCCGGGTAGGTTGGAATCCCCTCGAACATGATCGAGGTCGCCCCCGCGCACAACGGCCCGTAGACGATGTACGAGTGTCCGGTGACCCAGCCGATGTCCGCCGTACACCAATAAATGTCGCCGTCGTGATAGTCGAAGATGTTCTTGAACGTGAACGTAGTTTGCACCATGTAGCCGCCGGTGGTGTGCAGCACGCCCTTGGGCTTGCCGGTGGAGCCGGAGGTGTAGAGGATGAAGAGCGGGTCCTCGGCGTCCATCCATTCGCAGTCGCACTGCGGCGACGCTGCCTTCATCACCTCGTGCCACCAGTGGTCGCGCCCCTGCTTCATCTTGACGGGCAGCTTCGCACCGAGGCGCTGGAAGACGATGCACGTCTTAACCTGCGTTCCCTGCGCGGCCGCGCGCTCGATGGCCTGTTCGGCGTTCTCCTTTAGGGCCACGGGCTTGTTGCCGCGAAACACGCCGTCGGAAGTGATGAGAATCTCGCAGCCGGAGTCGGCGATGCGGTCGGCCAGCGAGTCCGGGCTGAACCCCCCGAAGACCACGGAGTGAATCGCCCCTATTCGGGCACACGCTAGCATAGCAATGGGCAGCTCGACAACCATCGGCATATAGATGGACACGCGATCGCCCTTCTTCACGCCGAAAGACTTGAGCACGTTCGCGAACTTGCAGACCTCGGTGTGCAGTTGGCGATAGGTCAGCCGACCGTCCTCCCCGGGTTCGTTGCCCTCCCAGATCAATGCAGTTTGGTCGCCGCGGCGCTCGAGGTGTCGGTCCAACGCGTTGTAGCTGATGTTGGTCTTGGCCCCGAGGAAGAACTTGATGGAGATTCTGTCCTTGAAATCATACTCACGGACCTTGGTCCAGCGCCGCGTCCAGTGGAAGCCGTTGGCGATCTCACCCCAGAACCCCTCGGAGTCCTTGATCGAGCGTTCGTACATCGAGCGGTATTGGTCCAAAGACTTGATATGAGCGTTGTTGGAGAACTGTGCCGATGGATGAAACACGCGCGACGGGCCTGATGCGCTGGCGGACATTCTCAAACTCCGTGGTCGAGCACCGCACGCCGTGGCCCGGCGGGCGATTCGATATCCGTGCGGCATTGTACCAGCAAAGGAGGGGATTCCGCGAGAGAGCGGGCCGTCGATCAGCCGCCGCGCCCGGCGAGCAGCTCTACGAGGCGATCCACGGTCCGCGCCGTAGCGCCTTGGTTCTGCAACACCACCTGACGGCCCTTCTCTCCCATGCTGCGCGCGAGCGTCGGATTCGCCAGAATCTCCTCGACCGCGTGGGCCAGGCTTGCCGGTGAGTCCACCCCGCGCACGGCCGATGCCTCGCGAAGCGCGCGCAGGGGGGCGTCGAAGTTCTCCATGTGCGGACCGACGATCATGGCCTTGGCGAGGGCGGCAACCTCCATCGGGTCCGATCCTCCCAGCGGAACCAGCGAACGCCCGACAAAGACCGCGTCGGCCAGGCAATAGAACTTTCGCAGCTCCCCCATGGTGTCGCCGAGAACGACGCCCCGTGGTCTCTCCTTGGTACCGGGGGAAGCACGGTCGGCATGCTCACTTCGGCGGATGCACTCGTAACCACGGGACTCAATCAAGCGCGCGACTTCATCGAACCGTTCCGGCTTGCGCGGGACAAGAACGAGCCGAGGCATCGGTCGATCCGAGCGTGGAGCGGAAGCGACACGACCCGCATCCGCTCGCTCCCGCTCGCGGCTCTGATCGGCTGGTGAATGTGTCAGATCACGATACGCGTCGAGGATCAATGTCTCCTCTCCGTCGCCGGTGCTGCCGCAGACCCAAATCGGGCGCGAGCCATCCAACCCGAGCGACGCGGCGAGTTCCTCGCTTCCTTCGACGCGATCCGTGACGGCGGCCGTGTCCCATTTCAGGGACGACGTGACCTCGACGCGCTCCGGCGGCACTCCCATTTCGCGGAACCGCGCGGCGATCGTGTTGTCCTGCGCGCCGACCCAGGTGAGGTCGCGGAACATCGTTCGTGCGAACGACCCCAGGCGGCGCAAGCGGCGGGCGCTACGCTGAGTCATGCGCCCGTTCACCACGGCCACGGCCACGCCAGCCCGCGCGGCCATCCGCGTGAGGTTGTACCAGACCTCCAGTTCGACGAGCACGATCAGCGAAGGCCGGATTCGGCGCAGAGCACGGGTGACGACGAGGCTAAAGTCGAGCGGAAAATGGAACACACGGCCTTCACCGTAGAGCGCTGCGGCCCGGGCGTAGCCCGTGTCGGTCGTGGTCGAGACGACGACATCCACACCTGAGCAGCGTTGCTGCAGCGCGGCGACCAAGCCTGGCGTGGCATTGACTTCGCCCAGAGATACGGCGTGGATCCAAATCCGGCGTCGCGTGGGATCGAACGTTGGGACCGAGCCGAACCGCTGCCCCCACCCGCGACGGTTCTTACCGATGATCAGCGCGTGATAGAGTGCGACGGGAAGATACAGCAGTCCCGCGAACAGGTAGACCGCGTCGGCAATCCACCGCATCGGATCGTCAGACGGTGGACGAGTCCGACGTCCCCAGCCCGAACAGCATGAAGAAGAACGAAGTGAACAGCGTGCCTATGGCGGTGCCCAAGCTGCCCAGGAATAAGTTGTATATCCAATCCCCCGTCAGCCAGTGCTGTAACATACCTGCCTCCTTGACCGACCGCAGCAACCGTGTGAGATGGTAGTGTCGGCTCGTACCAACCGCAATTCCAGACCATCCGGCTTTGGTGCGCCTTTCCCGCAGCGCACGCGACGCTAGACTCGCCGTCGTGGCTACCAGTCCCTACAGCGAAGCAGCGTTAACGTTCCTCACCGCCGCCTTGCCCGGCATCGGCGGGTCGATCAAACGGCACGACGAGGATTTCGTCGTCGAGGAAGTCCCTCTTTACGCCGCCTCGGGGCAGGGGACGCACACCTACTTCCTTATCGAGAAGCGCGGCCTGTCCACATTAGCGGCCCTCCAGCACATCGCTCGAACGCTGGGCCGCCAGCCCCGAGAAATCGGCTACGCAGGCCTGAAAGACGCACACGGAGTGACCCGCCAATGGCTCTCCATCGAGCACGAACCCACCGAGCGCCTGGCCTCGCTCAGCCTGGCGCGGATCGCCGTGCTCAGCGTGAACCGGCATGGCAACAAGATCAAGTTGGGACACTTGGCGGGAAATCGGTTCGAGATCAAGGTGCGAGACACTGGGGAATCGTCGACCCTGGCGGGCGCGCCCATCTTGGAAGCACTGGCGGCACGCGGGGTCCCGAACTACTTCGGCCCGCAGCGCTTCGGCGCTCGCGGTGACAACGCCCAAGTCGGCATCGCGGTCCTTCGAGGAGACTTTGCCGAAGCCCTTGCGCTCATCGCGGGTCGACCGGGCCCACTGGATCACGGCGCCGCACGGAAGGCGCGGGAGCGGTTCGACGCCGGCGACTTTGCCGGCGCCGCGGAGGCTTGGCCGCGAGGGGCCTTCTCCCAGCAGTCCCGCCTGTGCCGCGTGATGGCACAGTCCGGCGGCGACGCTCGGAAGGCCTGGCGCGCGGTCGACCACACGCTCCGCCGCTTCCTGATTTCCGCCCTGCAAAGCGAGCTGTTCAATCTGGTGCTGGCCCGGCGCATCGAGCGGATCGACCAACTGGAGGTGGGTGACATCGCCTACAAACATGTCAACGGCGCATGTTTTCGCGTCGAGGACGCGGCTCGCGAGCAGCCCCGGTGCCAGGCTTTTGAGATTTCGCCCACCGGCCCGCTGTTCGGCCGGCGTATGACCGAGGCCGACGGCCAGCCGGGCGACATCGAGCACGCCGTACTCAGGGAAGTGAGACTAGAAAAAGACCAAATCCATCTTGCCGGTGCGGGCAAGATGACCGGGGCGCGTCGTCCGCTGCGCGTACCCCTTGGCGATCACTCCGTGGACGCCGGCGAGGACGAACGCGGGGCCTATCTGCGGTTGAGTTTTTTTCTGCCTGCGGGAGCGTATGCAACGAGCGTGCTGCGGGAAGTGTGCAAGGCTCACCCCGCGACGGCGGAGGCCCCGGTCGATAGCGCGCCCGACTTGCAATGAGTCCCGTCCCGGCGGACATTTGCCTATGGGCATGGCGGACGGCCGGCCTGAAAGGTGGACACTATGGCGAGCGTTTCGCGGTTCAATGTGTTTGCGATTCTGCTGACCGCTTCCTTGATGTGGACAACGGGTTGTCCGGCGGGCGCGGGCGGACTCTACGGCGATGACGGCGGCGGCGCGGATAATGATGATGACGGGAA
>Ga0187892_10010026_pt1 | contig 12190 bp, 10 predicted proteins | sample MA1701073metaG_FD_139345 | JGI IMG/M metagenome (GOLD analysis project Ga0187892, IMG submission 139345) | Bio-ooze microbial communities from a basaltic lava cave in the Kipuka Kanohina Cave System on the Island of Hawaii, USA - MA170107-3 metaG ...
CGTCGCGTCAACGACTACGCGGGCGCGCTGGCCCCCGCCGACCGGGACCGCCTCGAGCAGCGGCTGATCGCCCGGGAGGCCACGAGCCGCAACCAGGTGGTGGTCGCGGTCTTCCGCTCGCTCGCGGCCGAGAGCCTCGATGACTACTCGATCCGCCTGGCCAAGGCCTGGCGGATCGGCCAGAAGCGCCTCGACAACGGGGTCATTTTCCTCGTCTTTCTCGATGACCGGAAGATGCGGATCGAGGTCGGCTACGGGCTCGAGGACCGCCTCACCGACGCCATCTCCTCCTCGATTCTTCGCGACGTGGTGGCCCCGCGCTTCCGGGAGGGCCGCACCGCGGACGGCATCGCGGCGGGTCTCGACGCCATCGACCGCGCGATCGCCGGTACCTACACGCGCCCGCCGTCGGCGGGCCCGGAGCGCCGCGGGATCGATCTGGGCTTTCGGGAGCTGGCCGCGCTGTTCGTGGTGTTCGTGCTGATCGCCATCCTCGTGCAGAACCGCATGCAGAGCGCGGGGGTGCGACGCCGCGGGTGGACGGGAGGCTCCTCGGGCTGGGGCGGACCCTTGATCGGCGGGGGCGGGTTCGGCGGCGGGAGCGGGGGCGGCAGCAGCGGCGGCGGGTTCAGCGGGGGCGGCGGCAGCTTCGGCGGCGGCGGCTCGAGCGGGAGCTGGTGATGGCACGTCATCCCGGCTGGGTGCGGAGGTTCATGGGCGAGGCCGATCTGGACGCGGTGGCCACCGCCATCGCGATCGCGGAGGCCGCGACCTCCGCCGAGATCCGGGTGCACCTCGACGCGCTTTGTCCGGGGGAGGCGCTGGCGCGGGCCGCCCTGGTCTTCGAGCGGCTCGGCATGCATCGCACCGCCGCGCGGCACGGCGTGCTCGTCTACGTGAGCATCGAGGACCACAAGCTCGCGGTCCTGGGCGACCGCGGCATCCACGAGCGAGTGGGCCAGGCCTACTGGGACGGGCTGGTCGAGTCGGTCCTCGCGCACTTCCGCGGCCAGCGGTACCGCGACGGCCTCGTGCATGCGGTCGGCGAGGTGGGCGCGGTGCTGCGGCAGCACTTCCCGCGTCGCCCCGACGACGTCAACGAGCTGCCCGATCGGGTGAGCGTCGAGCCGTCCTGATCGCCCGGCCTCAGCGCCCGAGCCGGACGCTCAGGCCGATGAGCGCCGACCAGTCGGGCCCCCTTGATGCATGGCCGCCCGCCGGGCAGGCATTCTGCCAGCGTCGGGCGTCGTGCCCGTTCGCCCGCGGACACGCGACCGCCCGCCGCCCAGTCTTTTCGCGGGGTTCGGCTCTGGCACAGGTGGTGCTTTGCCCTCGGCAGGATGGTTCATCTCGGCGAGGAGGCGGCCACGAGACATCGCACGCGGACGACGTTGCTCCTCCTGCTCCTGCTGATCGGAGTCGCGCTGATCCCGGAGGCTTCGGCCCAGGCCGATCGCCTCGACTGGGGCGCCCGGCTCGTCGAGATGGATCGCGCGCTGGCGCGCGGCGAGACGCCGGCCGTCACGGCCGCGTGGCGCGAAGCCTACGTGGCCGCGCACGCCAGCCGGGACTGGCCGGGCATGCTCGCGGTGGGCGACGCGGCTCTCCGCGCGGGTCGCGCCACCCGGACGCCCGAGGTCTTCGAGCCCCGCGCGCGCCGCGCCTATCTGACCGCCCTGCTCCGGGCGCGTCGGCAGGCATCGCGCGACGGCGTGCTCGCCGCGGGCGCGGCCTTCGGTCGCCTCGGCGATCGCCAGACCGAGCAGCTGGCCATGGCCGAAGCCACCAAGCTGGCGATTCGCGCCGAGTCCGCCTCGCGCCGGGGCGCGCGCGCCTTGTAGTCCCAGCGCCCCGGCCGGGCCAGCGGCCGGGGCGACCGTGGCGCGTGGTATGCTCCTCTCGCGCCATGACCCGAGCCGAGCTTCCCACGCCCGCGCTGCTGCTGGATCTCGACCGTTTCGAGCGCAATATCCAGAAGATGGCGGCCCACGTGAAGGCCGCCGGCAAGAAGCTCCGCCCGCACTCGAAGACCCACAAGTGCCCGGAGATCGCCCGCCGCCAGGTGGCGGCCGACGCGGTCGGGGTCTGCGTGGCGAAGGTGAGCGAGGCCGAGGTGATGGCCGCCGCGGGCGTGCGCAATCTCCTCATCACCACCGAGGTGGTGGGGCCCGAGAAGATCGGCCGCCTGCTCGGGGTGCTGCGTCGGCAGCCCGAGACCCTGGCCGTGGTGGATCACGCCGACAACGTCCACGAGCTGGGCCGGGCGGTGAAGGAGGCGGGGCTCGTGCTCAACGTGCTGGTGGACGTGGACGTGCTCGGCCGCCGCACCGGCGTCCAGCCCGGCGAGCCGGCCCGGGACCTGGGCCGCGAGGTGATGGCGCAGCCCGCTCTGCACCTGCGCGGCCTGCAGGGCTACGCCGGCCACTGCGCGCACGTGATGGGCTTCGAGGAACGGCGGCGGACGTCGCGGCGCTGCATGGGTCGGCTCATGAAGACCCGCGAGCTCTTCGAGAAGCACGGCATGGCGGTGGACATCGTGAGCGGCGGCTCGAGCGGCACGTTCAACATCGACGTGGAGCTCCCCGGCCTCACCGAGCTGCAGGCCGGCTCCTACTGCGTGATGGACCTCGACTACCGGCGCATCGGCGGCCCGCGCGGGGCGGCCTACGACGACTTCGAGATGGCGCTGACCGTGCTGACCACGGTGGTGAGCGTGCCGAGCCCGGAGATGGCGATGGTGGACGCGGGCTTCAAGGCCTTCTCCACCGACCGCCCCTTCGTGCCGGAAACGGTGGAGTGGCCCGGGGTCGAATACTCCTGGGCGGGCGACGAGCACGGGCGGCTCATGACCATCGAGCCGGGGCGGCTGCCGAAGCTCGGACAGCTCATCGAGTTCTTCCCCCCGCACTGCGATCCGACCATCAACCTCTACGACCGGATCTACGCGATGCGGGCCGACAAGGTCGAGGCGGTCTGGGAGATCTCGGGGCGGGGCCGCTCCCAGTAGGACTGGAACACCTCCCACACCTCGTCGGGTGACCGCGTCTGGAAGATGCGGGCCCGGCACTCGGTGGCATGGCCGAGGCCCTCCGTGTACCAGGCCAGATGCTTCTTCATCTGCACCAGCGCGTACTTCTCGCCGAAGTGCTCGCGGATCAGGGCCACGTGCCGGGCGATGACGCGGGCCTTGTAGGCGCGCTGGCCCTCTCGCGAGAGCGCGTCGAAGGCCTCGTCGAAGATCCAGGGGCGGCCGAGCGCGCCGCGCGCGATCATGACCGAGACGCAGCCGGTCTCCGCGATCATCCGCCGCGCTTCCGCCATGGAGTCGACGTCGCCGTTGCCGGTGACCGGCAGCGACACCGCCTCCACGACTTCCCGGATGATGGCCCACGGGGCCTTGCCCGTGAACCGCTGCGAGCGGGTGCGCGGGTGCACCGTGATGGCGTCCACGCCCTCGGCCTCCGCCATCTGGGCCACCTCGACCGCGTTCAGATGCTCGTCGTCCCAGCCGCCGCGGATCTTGACCGTGAGCGGCACGCTCACCGCCTTGCGCAGCGCGCGCAGGATCAGCGCGGTCGTGGCGACGTCCCGCATGAGGGCCGCCCCTTTGCCCTTGCCGGTGATCTTGGGCATCGGGCAGCCCATGTTCAGATCCACGATGTCGGCGCCCAGGCCCTGGCAGCGCTCGGCGGCCCGCGCGAGCAGCTCGGGGTCCTTGCCCAGGAGCTGCATGGCGAGCGGCCGCTCTTCGGGATAGTAGGCCGCCATGGCGTCGGCGTGCGGGTGACCGGTCAGGAGCGCGGCGGCGTCCATCTCCTCGGAGGTGGTGAGCCCGCTGCCGCACTCCCGGGCGATGAGCCGGAAGGGCGCATTGGTGATGCCGGCCATGGGGGCCAGGCGGGCTAGCGCGGAGATCTCGACGGGACCAATCTTCATGGGGAGCCCAGTATACGCGCTCAGGGGCGGAGAGGCCCCGCCCACAGACCCCGATGATGCTCGCGCGCCTCGGCGGCGAGCTTGCGGAACATCTCGGCGTGGCGCACGTTGGGCGGCACGGTCATGACCTGCGCGTACCCGAGCCGGACCATCTCGGCGTTGACCATGACCTCCACGCCGTCCGCGCGCTTGACCCAGACGTAGGCCAGGAGGCGCCCGTAGTGGTCGCGGACCTGCATATCGGGCTCGAGCCGCACCGGCCGATCGCCGACGAGCCCGCGGTTGATCTCGGTGGCCGCCCGCCCCCCCGGCTCCTCCCCACGCGTCGGATGATGCACCTCCGGCGTGTCGATCCCGATATAGCGCACCTTCTCCACCCCACTCGCGAGCCGCACCCACACCGTGTCCCCATCCACCGTCCGCACCACGGTCCCGCGCAGCTCCCCCCTCTCCCGGGTGGGGCTCGAGGGGGAGGGGGCGAAGGCAGGAGCGGCGAAGCCCAGCAGGGAAGCCAGCGCGAAGAGGACGGCGAGCCCGCGCGCACGCATGGTGTATCAACCACGATACACCAGGGCGTTTTACCGCCGGATCGACTTACTCCCAGGCCTTGGTGACCCGGCCGGCCGCGTCGCGCCAGGCCGGCGCCCACGCCAGCGCCACCAGCTGCACCGCGATGTTCTGGCGCGTGGGCTTGAGCGCGATGGTCTCGAGCGGCTCGGTCAGCGGGTCGGTGCGCGCGCCGAGGGCGTCGGCGTCCGCCTTGAACTGGGCGTCGAGCGCAGCGAGAGCCTCGTCCACCGCGGCCACCGTCTCCTTGGCCCGGCCGACGTCCTGCGTTTCCTTCAGCACGCGCCCCGCCCCGCGCGCGGCGGTGGTGGCGCGGCCGATCGTGCTGACGTTGATGGCCTTGCGCCCGAGGAAGGCGCCCAAGATGGTGGCGCCCACCGAGATCGCGGTCTGGAGGCCCTGCTGCTTGGCCTGCTCGCTCTCGCGCGCCACCGCCTGCTCGGCGCGGCGCCGGCGCTCCTGGAGCGTGGCGATCTTGGGCGCGTACTTCTGCCGGAGGGCCTCGGCGGCCCGGTCGCGATCCCGGCGGGTGGATTCTTGCAGGCGCACCCGGAAGTCACGCTCTGATTCGTCGGGCCTCGAGACCGCCTTCAGCGACGGGCATCGCAGCAGCTCGATCTTCTGCGACTGGAGCAGCCAGCCCACGAACTCCTTGCCCCAGCCGTCGTAGCTCTTCTTCTTGCCCGCGGTGGCGGGCAGGTCGGCGAAGCCCGCCTCACCCTCGGGGGCCGGTGCCAGCTCCGCGGGGGTGAAGCCGACCACGGCGGTCTGATCCCACGCGACCGGCACCGCATCGCCCGTGATCGGCGTGAGGACGGTGACGTCGCGGCTCACGTCGATCTTGTTCTTGGTGTCGGACACGCGCACCTGGGCAGAGCCGACGAGCATCGGCTCGTAGAGCAGCGTGCACCCGGCGGGGGCGCCGCCGCGGCCCGGCACGAAGTGCTGCGCCACGTCGGGCGGAAGGACCGGGCGCGGGCCGCCGCCGGCGCCCGCCGGCGCGGCAGCGGGCGTCACGGTGGGTCGCCGGACCGCGGTGGGCGTGTCCGCCGCGCCACCGCGCCCCGCGTCCATCAGCGTCTTGATCTGCGCGCGCGTCAGCGGCCCGCGCAGGTAGGACATCACCCAGCGGGTCTCGAACACCACCGGGTGGTCCTCGTGCACGTTGTTCATCAGGAAGACGCGGCTCGAGAGCCCGGAGAGGATGCGCTCGAGCCCCGCGCGGTCGAAGCCCTGGCCCGCGCTGCCCGCCGCGCCCTCGAGCCCATCGAGCACGCGCGCCTTGTCCCGCTCGGTCTGCAGGCGGCCGATGAACCAGGTGCCGGTATTGGACAGGCCCTTGTAGTCGAGATCCACCGGATTCTGGGTGGCCAGCACCACGCCCACGCCGAAGGCGCGCGCCTGCTTGAGCAGGGTGAGCAGCGGCGTCTTGGACGGCGGGTTGGCCACCGGCGGGAAGAAGCCGAAGATCTCGTCCATGTAGAGCAGCGCGCGCAGGCTCGTGGTGCCGGACTGGGTGCGCATCCAGCCCACGACCTGGTTGAGCAGGAGCGAGACGAAGAACATCCGCTCGGCGTCGTTGAGATGCGCGATCGACACGATGGCGACGCGCGGCTTGCCCGAAGGCGTGTGCAGCAGGTTGCCCACGTCGAGCGGCTCGCCCTCCATCCAGGCGCCGAAGCCCGGGGCGGCCAGCAGGTTGTTGAGCGACATCGCCAGCGCGAACCGATCCTTGGACGGGAAGAACGCGTCCAGGTCGAGCACGCCCACCCGCTTCACCGGCGGGGTCTGGATCTGCTGGATCAGCCCGGCCAGGTCGAGCTCCTGCCCCTGCCGCCACGCGCTGTCGAGGATCGTCGCGATCAGGATGTGCTCGCGGCTCTTGATCGGATCGGCGTCGATGCCGAGGAGGCTGAGCAGGCTGGTGGCGGTCGTGCCGACGCGCTCGCGGAGGAGCTCCTCGTCCTCGCGAATGGCGGGCGGCGGGGCCGCGAAGGACTTGAGGATGGAGAGCGGGATGCCCGCGTTGCTGCCGGGCGTGTAGACCGCGAAGTCGGCCGCGTCGCGCAGGCGCTGGATGCGCGCGCCGTCCTCACCCCAGGCGGCGAGCCCCTTCTGCCACAGCTCCGCCTGCTGGCGCGCGTAGTCGTCCGCCGAGAGGTTCTTCCGGCGCGCGTCGTCCTCGTTGACCCAGGGCCGGAAATCCTCCGGCTTGAGCCCGGGGAAGGTGAGGAGGAGGTTGGCGAGATCCCCCTTGGGATCGATGAGGATGGCCGGGATGCCGTCGATGGCCGCTTCTTCGGTCAGCGCCAGGCAGAGGCCGGTCTTGCCGCTGCCGGTCATCCCGACGCACACCGCGTGGGTGACCAGGTCCTTCGAGTCGTAAAGGAGGATGCCGTCCTGCGCCTTCTTCTGCTGCCAGTCGTAGGGCCGGCCCAGGTAGAAAACCCCCAGCTTCTCGAAGTCGGCGGCGCTCGGCATCGCGCGTTCTCCCTCTCGGCTAGAGTGCGCGCTTGACGAACACGCCGCCCTTCACGATCGCGTGGATGTGCGCCGTGTTCTGGAAGACGCGCAGGTTCTTGAGGGGGTCGCCGTCCACCACGAGCAGGTCGGCGTACTTGCCGGGCTCGACCGACCCGATCCGATCCGTCATCCGGAAGATCTCGGCGTTGACCATGGTGGCCGAGAGCAGCACCTCCATCGGCTTCATCACCTGGCCCTTCAGCTCGAACTCCATCGCGCGCTGGGCCTGCATGTCGCCCAGCAGGTCCGAGCCCGAGCCGATCTTGCAGCCCGCCCGGTAGGCGTGGGTGAGGCCCTCCAGGCTCTTCTCGAGCGCGAGGTTGATCTTCTGGATCTGATGATCCCCGATGCCGTAGTTCTTGCCCTCGCGCGAGATGGCCTCGTATGTGACCATGGTCGGCACCAGATAGGCGCCCGCCGCCTTGATCGCCTGCGCGCCCGCCTCGTCCAGCAGGTTGCCGTGCTCGATGCAGCGCACGCCGGCCTGGATCGCGTTCCGGATCGCGGAGCCCGAGTAGGCGTGGGCCAGCACGTACTTGCCGACCGCCCGCGCCTCCTCCACCGCGGCGCGCATCTCGTCCACCGTGTACTGGGTGGTGTCGAGCTCGTCGCCGGGCGACATCGCGCCGCCGGAGGCCATGATCTTGATCTGATCCACGTCGTGCCGCAGGTTCTCGCGGGTGGCCTTGCGGACCTCGTCGGCCCCGTCGGCGATCATGCCCGCCATGCCGACGCAGCAGCCCACCGGCTCGATCCACTCTGCGCGTCGGCGCTTGTCGGCGTGGCCGCCGGTCTGCGAGAGCGGCCGGCCGGAGACCAGCATGCGCGGGCCCGGGTAGAGGCCGGACTCGGCGGCCTCGCGGAAGCCGTAGTCGGCGCCGCCCGCGTCGCGCACGGTGGTGAAGCCCTGCATCAGGCACTGCTCCATGCGGCGGAGGGCCTTGGCCGCGATGAGGCTCGGCGGGTTCATGCGGTGCTGCTCGGGGATATTGCCCTCGACCGCGCAGACGTGCACGTGGGCGTCGGTGAGGCCGGGCATCAGGGTGCGCCCCTTCAGGTCCACCGTGTCCACCTTCCCGGGCAGCGGCCCGACCTTGCCCGAGGCGATGACGTCCTTGATCCGCTCGCCCTCCACCACCACCGCGGCGCCCTCCACGGGATCCTTGCCGGTGCAGTCGATCAGGAACGCGTTGGTGAACACCGTGATCGCCATCGAGCGCCTCCGGGGCTTCGGGTAGTGGGGCCGCGGCGGAATTCTAGCAGGGTTTCCCGTGACGCGGGGTGCCAGGAGACCTGTCCGACGGCGGGCATTCTGCCCTCGGCCCGGCCGGGGCTGCTACCCGCCAAGTGGTCGATCTGATGGGGAGGATCGCCTGGCACGCGGAATGCCGTGTTCTCCGTGGGACCACCAACCGGTAGGCGCGCCCGCAGCGCCGAAGCGAGGTGACACCATGCAGATGGACAACTGGTACGACCTGGCGATTCGTGAGCTGTCGGAGCTGACCGATCCCGTCAACGAGAAGCTGGCGGAAGCCGTGCAGGCGCTACCGGCCCCGGCACTCGACGTCGAGGCCGAGGAGACGCCGGACCCCCCGCCGGCGATGCCGCCCGCCGTTACGGAGAAGAAGTAAGACGGCGTTCGAGCGCCGGCTCCGCCGGCGCAATCCGGTCCTGGGGGAGGCTTCGGAGGGGGCCGTCGAGGCCCCCTCCGACACTTTATCGGGCCAGCTTCGCCTCGTACATCCAGACGCGCTCGTCGGCGCGCGGCGTCCACTCGATCCAGTTGGCCACGCCGTAGAGGTCGTGCTGCTGCCAGAGGAAGACCCACGGCACCTCGTCGCGCACCAGCTGCTGGATCTCGGCCCAGGCCTCGAGCCGCCTCTTGGGATCCACGACGGTCACCGCCTGGTTGATCTTGGCCTCGAGCGCCTCGTTGTTGCCGTAGGACGAGTAGGTCTGCTTGCCGATGAAGAGCTGCTCGATAGTGTTCTGGGCGTCCAGCGCGGGTCCCCAGCCCAGGAAGAACATGTCCCCGGTGGTGCGGTTCTTGATCTTGTCGAGATGAGTGCCCCACTCGTTCACCACCACGTTGGTCTTGATGCCGACGCGCTGGAGCTGCGCGGCGATGGCGAGCGAGATGTCCTTGTCGAGCGGGTAGCGGCCCGAGGGCGTGTCGAGCGTGAGCTGGAGCTTGGTCGGATCGACGCCCGCCTCCTTGAAGAGGGCCTGCGCCTGCGCCGGGTCGTGCTTCAGGCACTGGGGCTTCGGCGAGTAGTCCACGTTGATCGGGGAGAGCGACCCGCACATCTTGGTGGCCCGGCCCCTGAGCACCTGCTGGATCAGCTCGTCCACGTTCACCGCGGCGTGGATCGCCTTCCGCACCCGGAGGTCCTGCATCGGCCCCGGCTTCAGGTTCACGAGGGCCAGGTAGTTGATGCGGGAGGAGACGGTGGCGCGCAGCCGAGCCTTGCCGCTCTTCTCGAGCATCTCCACGTTCTGGGGCGGGACGTCCTTCATGATGTCGATCTCCCCGGCCAGCAGCGCGGCGAGCCGGGCGCTGAACTCGGGGATGAAGCGGAAGGTCACCCGGCTCGCCTCGGCGGGGGTCTGCCAGTAGTCCGGGTTGCGCTCCACCACCAGCTTCTCGTCGCGAACCCACTGCACGAAGCGGAAGGCCCCGGTGCCGATGGGCTTGGCGGCCAGCGCCTGCACGCCCTGCTCCTTGAGGGCCTTGGGCGGCATGGGTAGGAAGTCGAAACCCGCGATGCGGTCGATGAGACCGGGCCAGGGCTTCTCGGTGATGAAGCGGACGGTGTAGTCGTTGACGATCTGGACTTCCTTCACCAGGGCCCAGCGCGGCGCGTAGTGGGTCTTGTTCGCGGGGTCCTTCATGTAATCCATGGTGGCCTTCACGCTCTGCGCGTCGAAGACCTCGCCGTTGTGGAACTTCACGTTGCGGCGCAGGGCGAACTCCCAGGTGGTGTCGTTGACCACCTTCCAGCCGGTGGCCAGCATCGGCGCCGGCTTGTAGGTCTTGGGGTCGCGATCCACCAGCCGGTCGTACATGTGCTCGACCATGTTGTTGGTGGTCCAGTCCACGATCGTGACGGGCAGGAGCGTGCGCGGCTCGGCCGCGAAGGCCACCACGACCTCCTTGGCCCGGGCCCGGTCCTGGGCGGGAGCGGAGGCCGCGAGGCCGAGCAGCACGGCGAGCGCGGTCAGTAGCGTCGTGAATCGCGTCATGAAAGCCTCCTCGTTGGTTCGATGTGGGCGCCCGATGACGACCTCCATCAGACGCGGAACTTGGGATCCAGCACGTCGCGCAGCCAGTCGCCCACCAGGTTGATGCCGAGCGCGGTCAGCGCGAGCGCGGCCCCCGGGAAAGCGGCGAGCCACCAGGCCACGTAGAGATAGTCCCGGCTTTCCGAGAGCATGCTGCCCCAGGCCGGCGTCGGCGGTTGCACGCCGAAGCCGAGGAAGGAGATGGCGGCCTCGGCCACGATGAACTGGGCGAACTGGAGACTGGCCACGATGACGATGGACGGCGCCACGTTGGGCAGGATGTGCCGGAAGAGCAGCCGCGCGCGCCCGAGCCCCAGGGCCCGGGCCGCATGCACGAACTCGCGCTCCTTCACCGACAGGACCTCCCCCCGGACGACGCGAGCATACACGACCCAGCCCGCGACCGACAGGCTCACGATGATATTGCGCAACCCGAGCCCCACGATCGCGTTGATGGTCAGCGCGAGCAGGATGAACGGAAAGGAGAGCTGCACGTCGGCCACCCGCATGACCACCGCCCCGAGCCAGCCTTCGTAGTAGCCGGCGAGGAGGCCGGCCAGCCCGCCCACCACCGCGGTGACCAGGACGCAGCAGAGCCCGATGAAGAGCGCCACCCGCGCCCCGTAGAGCACGCGGGCCAGGAGGTCGCGGCCGAGCTGGTCGGTGCCGAGGGGATGCCCGGGCGTGCCGGGCGGCTTGAGCCCCACCGCGAAGTCGGTCCGCAGCGGATCCTGGGCGACGAGGAGCGGCGCCGCCACCGCGGCCAGCACCACCAGCGCGGCGATGATGAGCCCGAGCACGCCGCGGCCGTGACGGCCGATGAACGCGGTCATGCGCGGGCCCCCTGCCGCCGCGTGCGCGGATCGAGCCAGCCATAGAGCAGGTCCACCACGAGATTGATCAGGGTGTAGGTGACCGAGAAGATGAACACCGCGGCGAGCACCACCGGGAAGTCGCGGTTGAGCAGCGCCTGCACGGTGAGCCGCCCGAGCCCCGGCCAGGCGAAGATGGTCTCGGTGATGACCGCGCCGCCCAGGAGCTGGCCGGTGTCGAGCCCGGCGAGGGTCACGATCGGGATGGCCGAGTTCTTGAGCGTGTGCTTGGCGATGACGACCCGCTCGGCGAGACCCTTGGCTCGCGCGGTGAGCACGAACTCCTCGTTGAGGGTGTCGAGCACCGAGGAGCGGGTGATCCGCGCCATCCGCGCGGCGTAGAAGGAGGCCAGCACCACGCACGGCATCACGAAGTGGCGCGCGCTGCCGGTGCCCCCGGTCGGCAGCCAGCCGAGCTGCACCGAGAAGAGGTAGATCAGCATCAGGCCGAGCCAGAAGCCGGGGACGGCCTGGCCCAGCACCGCCGCGCCCATGCCGAAGAAGTCGAAGAGCGAGCCGCGGCGGACCGCCGAGAGCACGCCGACCGGCACCGCGACCAGGAAGGTGAGCCCGAGCGCGGCGACCGCCAGGTAGAGGGTGGCGGGCAGCCGCTGCAGGACGAGGCCGAGGGCGTCCTGCTTGTAGCGCAGCGACTCGCCGAAGTCGCCTCGCACCGCGCGCCCCATGAAGCGCCCGTACTGCACCGCCACCGGATCGTTGAAGCCCAGGCGCTCGCGGAACTCGGTGAGGTCCTTGGCCTGGATGTCCATGGGCAGGAATAGCAGGACCGGGTCGCCGCCCAGCCGCATCAGGAAGAAGACGGCGGTGAGCGAGAGGAACACGACCAGCACGGTCTGCCCGAGCCGCGACAGCAGGTAGGCGCGCACGCCGGGAGTATATAGTGGCCGGGTGTCTCTGGCCCGGGACCTGTCCCTGTCGGCGGTGACCGCCGGCTTCGTGACCGTGCTGGTGGGATTCGCCAGCTCGGCGGCGATCGTCTTCCAGGCCGC
>Ga0187892_10010028_pt1 | contig 12189 bp, 10 predicted proteins | sample MA1701073metaG_FD_139345 | JGI IMG/M metagenome (GOLD analysis project Ga0187892, IMG submission 139345) | Bio-ooze microbial communities from a basaltic lava cave in the Kipuka Kanohina Cave System on the Island of Hawaii, USA - MA170107-3 metaG ...
AGCTTGCGGCTCATAAGGTCCAGATGGCACAGCGTAAGCGTATGCGGGTCCGGCTGAATGAACCCTCTGAATGCTCTGCCCGGCGAAGTAGCTGTGAACTCCAGGAATGCCCCGAGCAGGGTTCCTTCGGCTGATGTGTCCGAGTCCCGCCGGAACCCAGTGACCATGAATCGACGAGCGTCGCCGCGGAGCCTTCTTCGACTTTGACGGTCGATGTCTGGACGAGAAGCGCGAGCAAGAGCGGGATCATGTCGATGAGCATTATAGGATGAGGACATGGCTTGCGCTCGGCATCGCGACGGCCGCCACGATCGCGTGGCTCGCCCGCCCGCGTCCCGTTGAGTCCGCGCCGCCGCCTCCGACACCCCGCACGACCGTCCCGCCGAAACAGCTGACCGTCCTCGCCTTCAAGCGCGAGCGCCAGCTCGAGGTCTGGGGCGACGGCGTCCGCCTCGCGACCTGGCCCATCCTCGGCGCCAGCGGCGGCCCCGGCCCCAAACGTCGCGAAGGCGACCGCCAGGTCCCCGAGGGCATCTACCGCCTCACGACCCTCAACCCGCAGAGCGCCCACCACCTGTCGATCCGCGTTGATTACCCCGACGCCGAGGACCGCGCCCACGGCTGCACCGGCGGCGACATCTACGTGCACGGCGGCAGCGCGTCGATCGGCTGCATCGCGATCGGCAACGGCCCGATCGAGCACCTCTTTGCGCTTGCGAAGGCGGCATCGAAGCGCGAGATCATCATCGCACCGTCGCGCGCGATGGACACTCCGGGCGCGGAGCCGTGGATCGAGCGCCGCTACGGGCGCATCCGTGACGCGCTGGCGCGGTTCCGTTGAGCGCGCGGAGGTCGCGGGGACCTACTTCGGGTCGCTCGCTGCGAGCGTGAGGAGCATCGTGCGGCCGTCGTGTTTGGTTTCCCAGCGCACCTGCCATCCGGGGACGCTCTTGTGGTACCAGATGCGGTGGGAGTACGTCGTGCGGCCGGAGCAATCGATGCGGCGGAACTCGATCCAGTCGCACTCGAGCTCCTTGTCGCCGATCTTGAGCTTCTCCTTGCCCTGCTCGCGCTCGCTCGACAGGTGGGTCATGCACTTCTTGCAGACGTCGACGCCTTCCGCCCATCCGTCGGGCCGCCGCTCGATGAGGAGCGGCTGTCCCTTCGATACGCCGGTCTCCTGCTCGACCGTCAGCTTGTCTGCCTCTTTCTTCGCCAGGCGCCAGGTCCACTTGACCTTCACCTTCGGCGTGCTCTCCATCTCGAGGGTGACGGACGAGCCTTCGCCGAAGGAGTTCCACGCCTCCCACGCGTTGTAGCGGAACTTCTCGTCCTTCGGGTCCTTCGCGTCCTGGAGGAGGAGCGCCAGGAGGATGGGGAGCACGGGCATTGGACGCCGGGGGGTGGGGCGGGTGGGCAGGGCGGTGGTGCAAACGGGCTTGCTCACTGGTGCGGATGGGGTGGTGCACTGGTGCAGACGGGCTTGCTCACTGGTGCGGATGGGCTTCCATGGTGGTGCAGGTCGGCATGTAAGCACGCGGGCCGGCTCTGCCGCTCGTGCGCGTGAGCGTGGTGTCCCCGGCTGACACAGCGGCGTCTACACGGGCGCGAGAGATCGGTGACATGTCGCACGCGCAGCAGCTCGAGGACGATGGCCTGCCGACGCCTGCGGTGGGCCCATGGGGGGAGCGCAAGTACCGTTTGGTCAACCCGCGTGCTTACGTCAGGCCAACCAACAAGGTGGTCGATAACTTCCTTGGAGATCCTGACTGGCGTTCTGGCTGGGCCGCGGCGGAACGTCGGGGCGAACGCTTCGGCGCGTTCATCGCCGACGTGTTCGGGCGGAAAATGGCGGCGCTGAAGTACATCTATTCGGGTCCGCACGACATGGTAGAAGTTCGATCAGCCGACAAGAACCTTCCCCTGTACCATCTGGCCTTCTTCAGCCGGCATGAACTCGGGAGGAAGTTCTGGCAGGAGGCGCGAAAGTACAGCTCCGAGCAGCGCGAGCTCTTCTAGACCAGCAAAACATGTCGCAGGCATCGCCGATAGAGTGGACCAACGCGACTTGGAACCCGGTAGGGCGGCTATTAGCCCGCACCTCTCCGCACTGCGAGCCCGGCTCTTGCGCTGAGACGACTGCACCCACCCCCGTGTCGTAGAATCTACCGACACATGCCCGCCGAAACCTCCATGGGCGGCCCCCGCGCCGATTTCCCCACCACCCTCTGGTCCACCATCCTCGCCGCCCGCGACGCCGGCCAGCCCGACCTCGCCCGCACCCACCTCGACCGCCTCTTCCGCGCTTACTGGAAACCCATCTACGCCTGCCTCCGCCTCTTCTGGCAGGCACCTCCCGAGGACGCCAAGGACTCCACCCAGGATTTCTTCGCCAGCCTCCTCGCCCGCGACGCCCTCGCGTCGGTCGACCCCTCCAAAGGCACCTTCCGCTCCTTCCTCAAGGCCTGCCTCCGCAACTTCATGCTCGACCAGCGCCGCCACGACGGCGCCGCCAAGCGCTCCGCCGACCTCCGCTCCCTCGACGCCGCCCCCGCCGAGCTCGAACGCCTCACCTCCGACGCCCGCCGCGACACCCCCGACGCCACCTTCGACCGCGCCTGGACCCTCTGCCTCCTGCAGCGCGCCTTCGACGCCGTCGCCGCCGAACTCGACTCCCAGGGCCGCCGCCGCGAATGGGACGTCTTCACAGCGCACGACCTCGAATCGTCCGACGACGACTACGCGCCCCTCGCCGCCCGCTTCGCCATGACCGAACGCGAAGTCAAGACCGCCCTCCCGAACGTCCGCCGACGCGTGCGCGCGGCGCTCAAGACGCTCATCGACGAGTACGCCGCCTCCTCCGGCGACGCCGACCACGAATTGCGCGAGCTCTTTCCGTCATGACGTGTCGCTCCGGCCGCGATCGCGTTTAGGATGCGGAGTGTGAAGGACTTCGAACGACTGGTGCGCCGGCTCGGCTCCGCGCGCGACCCGGATGCCGCCGCTCGCGAGGAGCGGCTCCTCGACGCGTGCGTGCGCCGCGGCCTCATCGACTCCGCGCAGGCGGACGCCGTCCGCGACGAGATGCGCGACCGCGAGCTCGCCGGACGCCCGGCCGACGCCGCCGCCCTGCTCCGCGAACGCGGCGTCGCCCCCGCCTTCCTCGAGGAAACCGTGCTCGCGGAGACGCGCGACTCCGCCTCCCCGCGCCGCTCGATCGGCCGGTACGACATCGTCCGCGAGATCGCCCGCGGCGGCATGGGCATCGTCTACGAGGCGGCCGACCCCGCCCTCAAGCGCCGCGTCGCGATCAAGGTGCTCAAGGAGGGGAGCGCCGCCCTCGTCCAGCGCCTCCAGCGCGAGGCGACCGCCGCCGCGAGGCTGCGCCACCCCAACGTCGTCGCCGTCCACGAAGTCAGCAGCGTGCGCGGCGGTGACGGCGCGATGTCCCACTTCATCGCGATGGATTACATCGACGGCGCGACGCTTGCGGAAACGCGCGAGCGGATGCCGCGCCGCGAGCGGTTGCAGACCCTGCTCGTCGTCGCGAAAGCGGTCGCGTACGCGCACGAGCAGGGCGTCATTCACCGCGACCTCAAGCCGCAGAACGTGCTCATCGAGCGGGGGAGCGGACAGGTCTACATCTCCGACTTCGGACTCGCCAAGACGACGGACGCGGAGGACCTCACCCGGACCGGAACCGCCTTCGGGACGCCGCTCTACATGGCCCCGGAGCAGGTGCGCGGCGACAAGACGCGCATGGGGCCCGCAACCGACGTGTGGGCGCTCGGCGTGATGCTCTACGACCTGCTCGCCGACCGCCCCCCGTTCCCCGGCCGGACCGAGGCGGAGGTCTTCGAACGCATCAAGTCGGACGACCCCCCGCCGCTCGGCGGCGACCTCGGGACGATCTGCACGCGCGCGCTTCAGAAGGACCCGGCCCGCCGGTACCGCAGCGCGGCGGAGTTCGCGGAGGACCTGCGCCGCCACCTCGCGGGCGAGCCCATCCTCGCGCGGCCGCCGTCCCTGTGGGAGCGCGCGTCGAAGTCCGTGCGCCGCCACCCGGCGGGCGCGCTCGTCGCGGCGGTCGTCGTCGCGGCGCTCGCCGCCCTCGCCGCCCAGTGGGCGCGCGGTCGCTCGCGCGAGGCGGCGCTCCACGAGCTGTCGGCGCTCTGGATGCAGGTGGTGCTGGCGAAGCGCGACCTCCACAACGCCGGGAGCGACCCGGCCCGCGTCCGCGCCGAGATCCGCCGCGCCGTCGAGTCGGTCGACGGCTACATCGCGCGCCATCCCGGCCACCCCCAGGGCTACTACGTGCGCGCGCGGGGCCGGCTCGCCCTCAACGAACTCGCGTCGGCGGAGGACGACCTGCGCCGCGCGGTCGCGATCGAGCCCGACTTCGCCCCCGGGCACGCGCTCCTCGGGCAGGTCCTGCTGGATCGGTACGCGCAGGAACTCTGTGGATCGGAGGAGACGCTTCCCGAGCGCGAACGGCGGCTCGCGCCCGTCCTCGAGGAGGCGCGCGGGCTTCTCGCGAAGGGCTCGGAGCGCGAGTGGGCCCATCCCAGGACGCGGGAGGACGGCGAGGCGGTCGTCGTGGCGGAGGCGCTGCGCCGCCGGTACCTGCGGGGCGAGGGGGATTCGGTCGTCCGCTTCCTCGAGGAGGCGCACGCGCGCGAGCCGTCCGCCGCGTACGCGGTGTGGCTCGGCACGTGGACGGGCGACCGCCAGTGGTTCGACCGCGCGCTCCTGGCGATGCCGCTGAACGCGCGGGCGTGCTTCGGGCGCGCCGTCGTCCGCGAAGGGGCGGGGGACGTGGACGGCGCCATCGCCGACTACACCCGGGCGCTTGAGATCGACCCGCGCTTCCGCGAGGCCTACAGCAACCGCGGCCTCGCGTGGAGCAGGCGGGCGGACTTCGAAGGCGCGATCGCCGACTTCACGGCCGCCCTCCGGATCGACCCGCGATACGTCGATGCGCTCCTCAACCGCGGCGCGGCGCTCTGCGGCAGGGGCGACCTCCGCGGCGCGCTCGCCGACGCCGACGAGGCCCTGCGGCTGAGCCCCCGCTCCTCCCGCGCGCGCCTCGGCCGCGGCAACGTGCTCGTCAGGCAGGGCGATGCGGACGCCGCCATCGTCGAATTCGACACCGCGCTGCGCCTGGACCCGCGGTACGCGGAGGTGCTCGTCAGCCGCGGCGCGGCGCGCCACGCGCGCGGCGAGTTCGACGCCGCGATCGCCGACTACGACGAGGCGCTCCGCCACCGGCCGCGGGACGCCGCTGCGGTCACGAACCGCGGCGCGGCGCGATACGCCCAGGGCCGGCTCGACGCGGCCGTCGAGGACTACGACGAGGCGCTGCGGATCGACCCGCGCCACGCGAACGCGCTCGCGAACCGCGCCGCGGTGCGCTTCGCGCAGGGCCGGCTCGACGAGGCGCTCGCGGATTGCGAGGAGGCGTTGCGGGCCGAGGCGCGCTGCGCCGACGCGCTCGTCAACCGCGGCATCGTGCGCTACACGCAGGGGCGGTTCGACGACGCGATCGCGGACTTCACGGAGGCGCTGCGGGTCGACGCGCGGAACGTGCAGGCGTGGCTGAACCGGGGCGCCGCGCGCTACTGCAAGGGCGAGCTCGACGCGGCGGTCGCCGACTACGGGGGGGCCCTGGCGGTCGACCCGCGCTGTGCCGACGCGCTGGCGAACCGCGGCACGGCGCGCGTCGACCGGGGCGATCACGCCCGCGCCGTCGCCGACTACGAGGCCGCGCTCCGCTGGGCCGGGGCGAACTGGCCCCGCCGCGCGGACGTCGCGCAGCGCCTCGCGAAGCTGCGGAATCCGTGACGGTTTCGGAGTGTCGCGGGCCCGGCCGCCGCTCTTGAGCTCCTGCCTGATGAAGAGAAAGGAGCTTCGAATGGGCACGAGGATCGTCATGGGTCTTGCCGCGGCCGTCGTGGTCGCGGGATGCGGCGGCGGCCCGCCGCGGCCGGCGGCCAGCCTGCAGCCGCTGCGGTTCCTGGTGAAGGAGAAGCCGAAGGTCGTCGAGAAGGGCCAGATGGGCGCGACGCTGCGGATCATGCTGGAGGTGATGAACCCCGGCCCGCACCCGGTCTGCCTGCGCCGGCTCAACATCGACGCGAGCATCAACGGCACCTCGCTCGGCTGGACGAACGCGTCGCCGAAGACCGAGACCCCGTCGGGCGGCCACGCCCGCGTGCCGGTCAACTTCAGCGTGAGCTACCTGAGCGGCGGGATGAGCATCATCAGCGCGCTCGGCGCCGACAGCGTGACGTGCTCCCTGCAGGGGACGACGGTCATCTCCTGCGCGGACGCTGCGTACGCCCCGTCGCCGACGGAGTTCCCGATCTCGGTGAAGTAGATGCCACGGGGCCGGGGGCGCTGCCTCCGGCCCCTTTGCTTTCCGTGAAAACGTTCCACGCAGAGATCGCAGAGAAAGGTCGGCTTCTCCGCGAGCTCTGCGGGCTCTGCGTGAGCACCGGAAACGTTCCCTGTGGTGGACACGATCCAGGCCAATGGGCCGGGCCCCGGCGCGGAATAGGGTGCGTCGGGTATGATCATGAGGCTCATGGCCCAGCGTGACCCCGGCGCGGCGCCCGGCCGCCGCATCCTCAAGTACGAGATCCTCAGCATCCTCGGCGAGGGCGCAATGGGGGTCGTGTACCGCGCGCGCGACACGGAACTCGGCCGCGACGTGGCCCTCAAGGTGCTCCGCGGCAGCGAGCTGGCGGACCGGCGGCTCGCCGAGCGCTTCCAGCGCGAGGCGCAGAACGCCGCGAAGCTCAAGCACCCGAACATCATCACCGTCTACGAGGCGGGGCGGGACGGCGACCTGCTCTTTCTCGCCGCGGAGTTCGTGCCCGGGCTGCCGCTCTCGGAATGGCGGACCCGCACGAGCGCGCCGCTTCCGACCGTGCTCGGGGTCCTGGAGCAGGTCGCGCGGGCCGTCCACTACGCCCACGAGAACGGCATCATCCACCGCGACCTCAAGCCCGCGAACATCCTCGTCGACGATCGCGGTCAGGCGCGCCTGGTCGACTTCGGCCTGTCGCGCGACCTGGACTCGGATCACGCCATCACGCAGACCGGCGCGGCGGTCGGCACGCCGTTCTACATGTCGCCCGAGCAGGTTCGCGGCGACCATCGCCGCATCGATCCGCGGTCGGACGTGTATGCGCTGGGGGTCAACCTCTACGAAGTCCTCACGGGCCGGCCGCCCAGCACCGGCAAGACGATCGTCCAGGTCTACGAGTCCATCCAGCACGACGATCCGCCGCCGCCGAGGGCCATCGACCACAGGGTTCCGCGCGACCTCGAGACCATCGCGATGAGGGCGCTCGAGAAGGAGCCGCACCGCCGGTACGCGTCGGCGAAGGCGTTCGCGGACGACCTGGGCGCCTATCTGCGCGGAGAGCCGATCCTGGCCCGGCCCAGCACGATCGTGTACCGCGTCGCCCGGCGCCTGGGCCGCCACCGGGCGGTCGCGGCGCTCTCGCTGGTCGTCGTCGCCATCGCGGCCGTCGCGGTCGTCATGTTCGTGCAGGCGCAGACCGACGCGCGGTTGCGCTCGCGCCTCAGCGTCGAAATGGAGGACATCCACCGTTGGGATCAGTACGCGTACAAGCCCGGCACGGTGATGCCGCAGGTCACGCCGGAGCTTCGCGAGTCCGTCCGGCGGCTCGACGCGATCGTTGCGGCGCATCCCGGGCATGCGCCCGCGCACTACGCCCGTGGGAAGGCCCTCCGGCGGCTGCGCGAGCTGCGCGAGGCCTACCGGGATCTCTCCCGCGCGATCGAGCTGGCGCCCGACGATTCGCCCTGCCGCTTCGAGCGCGCGATGCTCGCCTTCGACGCGTTCAACGAGGTGGCCGGCTCCGTCGAGCTGCGGGACCCGCTCGCGCTGCACCTAGGCACCGACTGGAACGAGCTGCTGCAGCGGCTGCGCGGCGATCTGGCGGTCGCGCGGTCCGGCGGGCGGCTCCGCGCCTGGGAGGTCGACTACTGCGGCGCGATGCTCCTGTTCGTCGACGCGCGCGAGGAGGAGGCGATCCGCGATCTCACGGGCGCGCTCGAGAACGCGCGGAACGAGCCCGACCTCTATTTCCTGCGCTCGGTGGCGCGCTGCCGCTTCGGCGGACGCGGGTCGGCCGCGCGGCGCGAGCATCCCGCGTACTACGAGCAGTTCCGGCTGGCGACCGAAGACGCGCTCAAGGCGCTCGACATCAGGAAGTCCTGGTACGAGGCCGCCCTGTTCGCGGGGTGGGCGTGCTTCTGCAGTTCGCAGGAGGAGCCGCTGGCCGAGCCCCGGCGGCATGAGCTGCTGAAGAAGGGCCTGGAGTTGATCGGCCAGGCCGTCGCGATCGATCCCGGCCGCGGCATCGCCTACTACCTGCGCGGGCACGTGTACTTCTGGAGCCAGCGGAACGGCCACACGGACCTCTCCGCGGCGGAGAGCCTCGATCGCGCGGCGGAGTCCTTCGGACACGCGGGGCGGCTCGACTCCTGGAACAGGATCGCGTTCGTGTGGAATCTGCATGCCCGCGCGCGCGCCGCCGTGCACAAGCCGGACGACGTAGCCGTGCCGCAGCTCCGCGGCGTCCTCGGCCAGTTCTCGCCGCCGCCGCCGGGACTCGACAAGGACGGGTACACGCGGTTCATCGAGGCGTGGACCTGCTGGCAGCTCGCCCGGCGGCTGCCGCGCGACGCGCGGGAGTCCGCGGCGCTGTTCGAGCGCGCGCAGACGACGCTCGAACGGCATGTGCGTGAGAACACCAACCCGGGCCTGCTGCCGGAATTCCTGGAGACGCTCGCGCTTCTGGCTCTCGACCATGCGCGCTCACGACCGCAGGCGGCGCCGGAGATACTGGAGTCCGCGGCGCGGCTGGCGGCGGAAGCATCGCCTGCCGTCCTGCCGGCCGCGGCCGACCGGGCGCTCGCGGAGCTCTGCGGCGAGTGGGGAGCCGCCCGGCCCGGTCCCGATGCCGCGAACTTCTGCCTGCGGCATGCGTCGCGGGCGCTGGAGGCGGACCCGAACGACTGGCGGTCGCTGGCGTGGCGCGGGGTCGCGCGCCTGTGGCGTGGTGGGAAGCCGGAGGCCCGCGCCGACCTCGAGAAGGCGGTCGCGTCCGATCAGGCGCTCGCCGCCCGGTTCGCGGCCTGGCTTGCTGAGGCTCGCGCGAAGTGACGTCCGCCGGCCGAGATTCGAGATTCGAGATTCGCCCGCTATCCCCGGTAGAACACGTCCCGCCCGAGCTTGTCGTCCAGCGCCGGCTTCGGGTGCCCCGACACCGCCATGCGGACGACGTCCGCGATCCCCTCCGCGTCGAGGTGCAGGAACTTCAGCAGCTCCGTCCGGTCCGCGTGCTGCAGGAACGAGTCCGGGATCGCGTGCAGCCGCACCTTGCTGGTGTCCGCGCCGCGCAGCGACAGCGCCTCCAGCACCGCCGAGCCGAACCCGCCGAGCACCGAGTGGTCCTCGACCGTCAGCACGAACGGATACGTCTCGACGAGGAACTTCGCCAGCTCCGCGTCGACCGGCTTGGCGAACCGCGCGTTCGCGACCGTGATGTCGATGCCTTCCTTCAGCAGCATCTCGCGCGCCGCCAGCGCCTTCGCCGTCATGCAGCCGTACGCGAGGATCGCGCCGTCCTTGCCCGTCGCCACCACCTCGCCCTTGCCGAGCTCGATCGGCCGCGCGGGGATCGCGTAGCGCGAGAGATCCGGCGTCGCCTCGCGCGGGATGCGGATCGCGATCGGCCCGTTGTGCGTGACCGCGAACTCCATCATCGCGCGGAGCTCCGCCTCGTCCTTCGGCGCCGCGAGCGTCGTGTTCGGGAACGTCCGCAGGTACGCGATGTCGAAGTTGCCGTGGTGCGTCGGCCCGTCCTCGCCCGCCACGCCCGCGCGGTCGAGCACGAAGGCGACCGGCAGGTTGTTCAGGCACGTCTCCTGGAAGACGATGTCGTACGCGCGCTGGAAGAATGACGAGTAGATCGCCACGAACGGCCGCTGCCCGACGTGCGCGAGCCCCGCCGCCAGCCCGACCGCCGCCTGCTCCGCGATGCCGACGTCGAAGACGCGGTCGGGGAAGACCTTGGCGTACTCCAGCAGCCCCGTGCCGTCCGGCATCGCCGCGGTGATCGCGACGACGCGCGGGTCCTTCTTCGAGATCTCGACGAGCGCGTCCACGAACGCGCGCGTGTAGGACTTCGACATCGCCGGCGCCGGCTTGCCCGCCGGCTCCAGCTTCGCCTCGAACACCGTCTTCACGAACCCCGGCTTGACGTCGGGCGGCTTGTGCAGCGCGAACGGGTCGCTCCCCGCCTGCGGGTGGCCGCGCCCCTTCTCCGTCACGACGTGGAGCAGCATCGGCTTCGCCTGGTGCCGCACGTTCTGCAGCACGCGGACGAGCGTCTTCGTGTCGTGCCCGTCGATCGGCCCGTAGTACTGGAAGCCGAGGATCGAGAAGATGTTCGGGAGCAGCGCCTCCTTGAGGCCGCGCCGCATCGAGTCGAGCGCGTGCTCGACGGACGGGCCGCCCGGGACCTTCGACAGGATGTTGTGGATCTCCTTCTTGACCTCGTCGTAGAGGGGCGTGACGCGCAGCTCGGTGAAGTACTTCGAGAGCGCGCCGACGGTCCGCGAGATCGACCAGCCGTTGTCGTTGAGTACGACGAGCATGTCGCGCTTCGACGAGCCGATGTTGTTGAGCGCCTCGAGCGCGACGCCCGACGTGAGCGCGCCGTCGCCGATGATGGAGACGACCTTGCGCTTGCGGCCCATGCGCGAGTCGCCGACCGCCGCGCCGAGCGCGACGGCGAGCGCGCCGCCGACGTGGCCGAAGTTGAACGGATCGTGCGGGCTCTCGGGCTTCCAGCCGAAGCCGCAGACGCCGCCCATCTGGCGCAGCGTGTGGAAGCGGTCGAGCCGCCCCGTGAGCAGCTTGTGCGCGTACGTCTGGTAGCTGCCGTCCCACACGATCAGGTCGTGCTCGATGTCGAACACGTGGTGGAGCGCGAGCGTGAGCTCGACGACGCCGAGGTTCGAGCCGAGGTGGCCGCCGGTCTTGTGGACGGTGTCGTTGATGACCTTGCGGATCTCGTCCGCCAGGGCGGGGAAGTCTTCCAGCGCGATCGCTTTGAAGTCGCGCGGCGTCTTGATCTTCTCGAGCATCAATGCGTCCTTGAAAGGATGAATTCCGCCAGGGCCTTCAGGCGGGCCCCGCGGCGGCCGAGCAAGGATACCGCCGCGACGGCGGCCTCAATCAGTTTTTCTGCGCGCCGGCGCGACTCGGGCAGGCCGAAAAGCGCGGGATAGGTCGCCTTCTCCTGCTTCGCGTCCTTCCCGGGCGTCTTGCCGAGCGCTTCCGCCGTTCCGCACACGTCCAGAATATCATCGACAATCTGGAATGCGAGCCCGAGGCTCTGCCCGTACGTCGTCATCTGCCGCAGGGCGTCCGCGGAGGCGCGCGCGGCGACCGCCCCCATGCGCGCGGAGGCGGTGAACATCGCGGCCGTCTTCATGCGGTGGATCTCGTCGAGCCGCTTCGCGGTCGCGGACGTGTCCGACTGGAGGTCGAGCTGCTGGCCGCCGACCATGCCGCGGCTCCCGGCGGCGCGCGCGAGCTCGACGACGAGCGCCGCGGCGACGGAGGAGTCGGGCGTGCGCGACGCGATCGTCTCGAACGCCGCCGCCTGGAGGCCGTCGCCGACGAGCATGGCCGTCGCCTCGTCGTACGCCTTGTGGCACGACGGTCGCCCGCGGCGGAAGTCGTCGTCGTCCATCGCCGGCAGGTCGTCGTGGACGAGCGAGTACGTGTGGATCATCTCGAGTGCGCACGCGGCGGGCATCGCGTCGGCAGCGGGGCCGCCGTTCGCCTCGCACGCCCAGAGCGCGATGACGGGGCGGAGGCGCTTGCCGCCGCCGAAGACCGCGTAGCGGATCGCCTCGTGGAGGCGCTCGGGCGGGGTCTCGGCGCGGGGAAGCCAGCGGTCGAGCGCGCGGTCGACGGCTTTCGCGGCGCGCCTGAGGTCGCGCTCCACGGCGGAAGTGGCGGGGGGCGCGGCGGCGGTCATGCGGGCGGCCTCGCGCAGAGATCGCGGAGCTCGCAGGCCGCAAACTCCCAACTCCCAACTCCCAACTCCCAACTGTCGAAAGGGGACCGAGCGTCTCCAA